>Ga0160460_100028_pt1 | contig 325620 bp, 255 predicted proteins | sample HID1973M_E6MG_FD_108238 | JGI IMG/M metagenome (GOLD analysis project Ga0160460, IMG submission 108238) | Enriched mosquito-associated microbial communities from UW Madison campus, WI, USA - HID1973M_E6 MG | ecosystem: Host-associated > Arthropoda: Insects > Digestive system > Unclassified ... | reverse complement strand
TAATCGAGTATATCAAGACGAGCCAATATCGATCTCCCTGCGTATAAGCAAAAAAAAGAGCACCACACTGTGATGCTCTTTTCTATTATAAAGCGATTTACTAGTAGTCGTTTCTTCTGCCGCCACCATAACCACCGCCGCCACGGCTTCCACCGCCGCCGTAGCCACCGCCACCGCGATTTCCACCACCGCCGTAGCCACCACGGCTTCCACCGCCGCCGCCGCCAAAGCTTTTCTTTTTAAATCCACCACCGCCGCCTGATCCGCCTTGTTTAGGCTGAGATTCGTTTACAACGATGTTACGGCCTGAAATTTCAGTACCATTTAAAGCTTCGATTGCAGCTTGGCCTTCAGTATCGTTTGACATTTCAACGAAACCGAAACCTTTGCTACGGTTGTTGTTGAATTTGTCTGTAACGATTTTTGCAGATGCCACTTCGCCATAAGGTGTAAAAAGATCAAGAAGATCTTGCTCAGTCATGCTCCAACTGAGGTTTCCAACGTAAATGTTCATTGTTTTTAATTTAAGTAATACAAAAAATACCCATAATGAACACAGTAACAATAAGCCAAGAAACATTTACTTGAAACGCTCAACGGAAGATTGCGAAACTGTAAAGATCATTAAAGAGGCTCTACGAAGGTATAATATTTATTTTGGAATTCTAAACAATTTTATATGATACAATTTGGTGAGTTTTAAATTGTTTATTAAATAAGAAAACCCAGCCTTTTGAGCTGGGTTTTATGAAAAAATAAAATAGAATATTTTATTCTGCAACAACTTCAAATTCAACTTCGGTTGTGTTTCCGTTACCGAAATCGATAGTTGCTTTGTAAGTACCTAATTCTTTAACCTCATCCACAATGTTAATGCGTTTGCGGTCGATTTCGTAGCCTTTTTGATCGCGAATAGCACGTGCAATTTGCAATGCTGTTACGCTACCAAAAATTTTACCACTAGTACCAGTTTTTGCACCTACTTTTAAAGCACCTTCTTTAAGTTTTGCTACTACGCTGTTGATTTCAGCTAGCATTTTTTCCTCTTTCTTGCGCTTTTGTTTAAGCTTCTCTTCTAATTGTTTCAAGTTAGAAGGATTAGCTTCAACGGCTTTCTTTTGAGGAATAAGGAAGTTACGAGCGTAACCGTTTTTTACAGTTACCAATTCAGTAGCACCTCCCAGGTTATCTACATCTTGTATTAAGATTACTTGCATGGCTTCCTCCTTACTTTAAAAGATCAGTTACATACGGCAATATTGCCATTTGACGAGCTTTCTTTATTGCATCAGCAACTTTACGTTGATACTTTAAAGAGTTACCTGTAATACGACGTGGTAACATTTTACCTTGCTCGTTCAGGAATTTTTTCAAAAACTCAGCATCTTTATAATCGATATATTTGATGCCCAGTTTTTTAAAACGGCAGTATTTCTTTTGACGCTTTTCGGTCTTAATGGCCGTTAAATATTTGATTTCATTTGCCTTTGCCATAGTTCTTAAGCCTCCACTGCTTTTTCGTTTCCTGTTTGTACACCACTTCTCTTTTTAGCATTGTACTCGACGGCGTATTTATCGAGTGCAGTGAACATGTGACGAAGTACGTTCTCGTCACGTAGAAGCTGGATTTTAAGCTTCTCATTGAAGTCGGATGGCGCACTGTACTCCAGAACCCAGTATAAACCGGTAGTCTTTTTCTGGATTGGGTATGCCAGTGATTTTAGTCCCCAGGGATTGTTGTGCTGAATCTGGCCATTGTTATCGCTAACAAGATCCATGAATTTTTTCTGAGACGCTTTGAATTCGTCTTCAGAAAGCACAGGGGTAAAAATCACCATCAATTCGTAATTGTTCATTTCCCTGTTTTTAGATTTAAAAAATAATTTGGGCTGCAAAGGTAAGTTATATAGAACACATAAAAAAGTCTTATTAGGATTGAATTTGATACTATAGGTGGCGATTTCTGTAGATATATCCAGTGTCTTTGATATTTGATTCATAATCAATATCAAAAGATCTAGTGGTTTGAAGTTTGCATTGTTCAATACCCTTCCCAACCGGGCAGCAAGGACTGCATTTTTTCTGACAATATTTCCGGTTATTCCATTTTAAATATCTATTGGCACTCGGTTTGACTGAGAGGGGAACGTATTTTTGCCATCTTAAACAATTATTCAAACCCAAGATAAAAGACTTGAATATGCAAAAAGGAAGTATTCGTGTACAGACGGAAAACATTTTCCCGATCATTAAGAAATTTTTGTACAGCGAACATGATATTTTTATTCGTGAATTGGTAAGTAATGCAGTGGATGCCACTCAAAAGCTGAAAACTCTTTCGTCAATCGGAGAAGCGAAAGGCGAGTTGGGTGAGTTAAGGATCGATGTGAAACTGGATGCAGAGAAAAAGACCATCACCATAAGTGATCGAGGCATTGGTATGACTGTCGAAGATGTAGACAAATACATTAATCAGGTCGCATTTAGTGGTGCGGAAGAGTTTTTGAATAAGTACAAAGGCCAGAACGAAGCGAATATTATCGGTCATTTTGGATTGGGATTTTATTCTTCATTCATGGTGAGTGACCAGGTAGAAATATTTTCTAAATCCTACAAGGATAATAGTGCGCCAGTAAGATGGGAATGCGATGGAAGCCCTGAATACACGCTGGAAGAGACATCCAAAGAATTGAGAGGTACTGATATCGTGATGCACATCAACGCTGAGAGTGAAGAGTTTTTGAATGCTGAAAGGATTAAAGGTACGCTTGAAAAATTTTGTCGCTTTTTACCCGTGCCAATTTTCTTTGAAGACAACCAAATTAACAATCCCACACCAGCATGGACTCGCAAGCCTTCGGAGTTAACTACTGAAGACTATCAGAATTTTTATAAGGAGCTATATCCGTTTAATGAAGCGCCGCTTTTCTGGATTCATTTAAATGTTGATTATCCATTTAACCTTACCGGTATTTTGTATTTCCCTAAGATTAAACAATCCTATGAAATACAAAAAGACAAGATTCAATTATACAGCAACCAGGTGTTTGTTACAGACGAAGTGAAAGACATTGTGCCGGAATTTTTAATGCTGTTGCAAGGTGTAATTGATTCTCCGGATATTCCGCTAAACGTGAGCCGTAGCTATTTGCAGGGAGATCCTAATGTGAAAAAAATCAATAATCACATTACAAAAAAAGTTGCTGATAAACTGGAAGAAATTTTCAACAACAATCGTAAAGAATTTGAAGAAAAGTGGGAGAGCCTCGGATTGTTTGTGAAATACGGAATGATGACGGATGACAAGTTCTTAGACAAAGCAAATAAGTTCCACATTTTTGAAGATGTTAATGGCGGAAAATTCTATACGCTTGACGAATATAAAATTGCAACTGAAACACTTCAGAAAAATAAAGAAGGTAAGATTGTTGTACTGTATACAACTAATCCGATTCAACAGGATAGCTACATACAGGCTGCTAAGGCAAAAGGTTATATTGTAGTGAAGATGGAAACACTTGTAGATGCTGCTTTCATCAATAATATGGAAATGAAGTGGAGCGATATAATGTTTACGCGGGTTGACGCTGATATAACAGATAACCTGATAGACAAAGGCGAATCTTCTGAAAGTGTTTTAAGCAAGGATGAAGAAACGACCTTGAAAGAATTGTTTGGTTTCCAAATTCCTGCTTTGCATGTTTCCGTTGAAGTAAAAGGCTTAAGTGCAGATGCACCGCCTGTGGTAGCAACACGCCCGGAGTTTATGCGTCGTATGAAAGACATGGCTGCAGTTAGCGGGCCAATGGGAAATTTCTATGCAAATATGCCAGATGAAGTAACGTTGACCGTAAATGGAAATCACAACATTTATCAGAATGTTTTAAAGCAGGATGATAAATCTAAACAAGAACGAGTAGTGAGAAATCTTGCTGACCTTGCGCTGCTATCACAAGGGCTTTTAAAAGGAAATGATTTGACCGCGTTTATTAATAGAAGTGTGGAGTTGATGGATAACGGGCAGTAATTATGAATGATCAATCGTGAATCGTGAATGAATGCAGATCAATCATTCACGATTCACTTTCATGATTCTCGACCTTCATCTGCAAGAGAAAAATCGATCACTTTCATTTGAATGGTTTTTGTATTGTTCCATTCATTTTCATCAAGTGTAAAAACGATATTAATCGGACGGTTCATTTGGAGTAAAGGAAACTTGTCTGCCATTCCAAAACCAATGCCTGTAAGCTTTATGTTATTTTGTTTAACGACAAATTTTATGTGACTTTCTTTTACAATTTTAGAATAGGAGGTGTTGTAAACATTTTTGGCTATGAAAATAGGACGCATATTTTCCGGCCCGAAAGGTTCCATCTGACAAATGATATTGTAGAATTTAGGATTGACATCAGCGAAGGAAATTTCTGAGTCTATCAGAATTTCTGGAACTAATGATTCCGGTAAAATAGTAGTGGCAACCACTTCCTCAAACTTGCTGCTAAAGTCGGCAACTTTTTCTGGAAGCATCGTCATGCCTGCTGCAGCGAAGTGCCCTCCATAGCCGATCAGATGCTCACGACAAGCATGCACTGCTTCATATAAATTAAAACCATTAACACTTCTCGCACTGCCCGCAACTACGTCACCGCTTAAAGTTAATACGATGGTGGGTCTGTAAAAATGTTCGATAAGTCTTGATGCAACAATACCAACTACTCCCTTGTGCCAGTGCTGCTGGAAAACAACCGTACTCTTTCTGCCAACCATGACCTCGTCGCCACGAATAAGTTCCAAAGCCTCCTCAGTTATAGATTTGTCGGCTTCTTTTCTATCCGTGTTATCAGAGTGAAGCATTTCCGCATAGCTCATCGCTTCTGTTTTGTTCTTGGAAACAAAAAGCTGTACAGCTTTACACGCATCATCCATCCTGCCTGCTGCATTGATGCGTGGCGCAATCATAAATACGAGGCTATTGATATGCATTTCCTTTTCGAAACCACTCAGTTCTCTTAAAGCTTTAATTCCTTCATTTGGATTTTCGTTGGCCCGCTTTAAGCCAAAGTAAGCAAGCACACGGTTTTCTCCGGTTATCGGAACAATATCGGCAGCGATTGCAGTAGCTACCAGGTCGAGATAACGCAAATACTCGTCTTCGGGCAGGTCGTTACTTTTAGTAAGCGCAGTGATAAGTTTAAATCCAACTCCGCAACCACATAGTTCTTTATATGGATAATTACAATCCGGTTGTTTTGGATTTAATATGGCATATGCCGGTGGCAAAATTGTGTCCGGAAGGTGGTGATCGCACACTATAAAATCAATCCCAAGCGTTTTTGCATAGCCGATCAATTCAATCGATTTAATACCGCAATCGAGTGAGACTATCAATGTGAAGCCATTTTCAAAGGCATAGTCGATACCAAGTTTGGAAACGCCATAACCTTCCTTATATCTGTGTGGTATGTAGAAATCAGTTTTATCAGCCTCGTAAACACTTTGAAAGAATTGATACATACAAGCGACGGAAGTTGTTCCATCGACATCATAATCGCCAAATACAAGAATTTTTTCCCTGTTTTGCATTGCTTTAGTGATGCGATCTACCGCTTTGTCCATGTCCTTCATTAACCATGGATCATGCAAATCAGAAAGTTGAGGTCTAAAGAATTGTTTGGCTTCTTCAAAAGAGCTAATATCTCTTTGAGCTAAAAGTTTGCAGAGAACGGGGTTAATTTTCAGGGAAGTATGCAAAGCCTCCACCTTGGCATTATCTGCCTGCAATATTTTCCATCGTTTTTTGATCATGGCAAGTCAATATTTTCGATCGGTGGTATATCTCACAAGCTGTTCCAGGCTTTTTCTTACTTCCGATTCCGGAAAAGTATGCAAAATCTCTAAAGCGTCGTCCCTGTATTGAAACATTTTTTCAGTTGCATATTGAATTCCACCGGCTTTTACTACTTCACTTATCACTTCCTGAACCTTCTCTTTCTTTTTATTTTGGTTTTTAATAATGTAAATAAGCTTCTTTCTTAGCGTTGTGTCTGCATTATTAATCGTATAAATAAGAGGAAGTGTAAGTTTTTTTTCCTGGATATCATTTCCCGTAGGTTTACCCACATCTTCACTGCCGTAGTCGAAAAGATCATCTTTTATTTGAAATGCTATCCCTACTTTTTCGCCAAACAAACGCATCTTCTCAGCGGTGTCGTCACTTTGGCTGGTGGAGTAGGCACCGGCACCACAAGCAGAAGCTAACAATGAAGCCGTTTTGTTAGTAATAATATCGAAATACACCGATTCATTAAGGTTGAGTGTTCTGGCCTTTTCAATCTGTAACAATTCACCTTCGCTCATTTTGCGTACGGCTTCCGAAAGAATTTGCAGTATTCTGAACTCGTTGTTATCTAAAGAAAGCAGGAGGCCTTTTGCAAACAGGTAGTCGCCCACGAGAACAGAGGCCTTCGCTTTCCATAACGCATAGGTAGAAAAGAAGCCCCTCCGCTCAAATGATTCATCCACTACGTCATCATGCACGAGCGATGCGGTGTGTAATATTTCGACCAATGAGGCTGCGCGATAGGTAGATTCGTTGACTTCTCCGCACAATTTCGCAGAAAGCAGAACAAACATTGGTCTGAGTTGTTTACCTTTTCGTTTAACGATAAAACTCATGATTCTGTCGAGCAACGCAACATCGCTTTTAACAGATCCTTTGAATTTTGTCGAAAAAATCGCTAATTCTTCGTTTATGACAGGTAATGACAGCTCCATGCAAAAAGGTTAATCGGGGCAAATTAATACATTGGATAAACAAAACGGACAATGCAGCAGTTTTTTAATTTTTATTGCCTTTTAATTGATTTTGTGCAACTTAATATACTGCCCAAAGCAAAAAATTATTTGGTTTTTAACAGCCAATTAATACTTTTGTGGCTAGTGTTTCTTTTTTATCTTAAAATTTACTTAAAACTGAGTTATGGTACGCAAAAAGTTAAAATTATTAACGGCACTCCTATGCCTTACAGCATCGGGAGCCTTTGCCCAGCTTGGATCAAGCTATGACGTTAAAGACTCTTCTTTAATTTCTAAGAAAAATTTACCTCAGCACAACGAATTTTTGAACAATGCCTATCCTTACCCAGCTAAACCAAGAAATCAGTGGGAAGTTGGTGTTAAAGGCGGATGGTCTGCAGTTGCTGGTGACGTTCGTTATCAAGGTCTTACCGGCGGTGCAGGTATATCTGTAAGAAAGGCACTTGGATATGTGTTTTCTATAAGAGCAGAATATGACTGGATGAGATCAAGAGGTCTTAATTTTTCTCCTTCTATTCCGCCGAATCCAAATGGCGCATGGTCTGCTTACGCGCCTGGAGAAGAAGTTTTTTACAATTACAGAACAACCATACAAGAATTGAGCTTGCAGGGTGTTGTAACTTTGAACAACATCCGTTTCCACAAGGCTAAAACAGGATTTAACCTGTATGCGTTTGGTGGTTTTGCAGGTATGATCTTTGATACAAAAGTTGACGCATTGGATGGTAGTGGAAATCCTTATTCCGCTCTTTTCCAAAATGTTATTAATAAATACGGTGGTAATCAATACCAGTATTCAGATAGAAAAGCTATTCGCAAAGATTTGAAAGCCGGTATGGACAAATCTTATGAAACGGCTGCTCAAATTGATAATTCTCAACCAAAGGTGTTTGGCCAATCGTTTAAACCTGCAGCTGTAATTGGTATGGGTGTTCAGTTTAAATTGTCTAAAAAGCTCAATCTTCAACTCGAAGACAAATACACTATTGTTAAGTCTGACCTGATTGATGGTCAGCAATATCAAGTGTCAGTTATACCTCAAGCACCAGGAAGTCGTCCTGTAGGTGTAATGACCCGCGATTTCGATTCTTACAATTTCCTTTCAGTTGGTTTGAACTTCAACCTTGGTGGCAAATCTGTTGAACCATTGTGGTGGCTTAACCCATTGGATTATGCTTACAACGAGATCAACGCTCCTCGTCACATGAAACTTCCAAAACCAGTTTTGGATGATGCTGATGGCGACGGTGTTACTGACCAATTCGATCTTGAACCAAATACTCCAGCTGGTGCTCCTGTTGACTCTCATGGTGTTAGCAAAGACACAGATGGTGATGGTGTTCCTGATTACAAGGATAAAGAACTTATCACTCCAACACAATGTCAACCAGTTGACGCTGATGGCGTAGGTAAATGTCCAGAACCTCCTTGCTGCCAGGATATCAGAAACAACATGCAACCTAAAACTGCAGGTTGTGGTATCGGTGATTTACCAAGCGTATCTTTCGGTGCGAAATCAGTAAGCCTAAGCAAAGACGCTAAAGCTGTATTGGCTGGTGTTGCACAAAAAATGAAAGACAACGCAAATTGTAAAGTAGCTGTAGTAGGTTACGGTGAGTCTAGCAAATCTGCTCAGCAATTAAGCTGGGATCGTGTAAATGCAGTTATCAACTACCTTGTTGAAAAAGAAGGTATCAACGCAGACCGTTTGATCTTCAAATATGGTGAAGGCGGTGGCGATGCAAACACTGTAGATTTGAGAGATGGTTCAGGCGAAGAAGGACCTAACACAGTTCCTGCTCCGCATCCAAATCTTAGAAAAAAATAGCATTACTTTTTGCACAATAACTACAAAGCCCTCCTTTTGGAGGGTTTTTGTATTATATTAACTATTTCTTTTTGGCGACCTGATATTTTACGCATTTTTTTGTATAAAACAGTTAACTTTGCCAGCTTGTATGAGATTTCTAATAGCAGCATTCACCATAATCGTCACATTTTCAGCGTGTTCTTCTTTGTCTAAAGTGCAAAAGAGCAACGACTACGAGTACAAGTACCGTATGGCTGAACAGTATTACGCTAAACAGAATTATAACTACGCCCAGCAGTTATATGAAGAATTATTTCCTATATTTAAGGGAACGGACAGATTTGAGGATATGTATTACAAATCTGCGTATAGTGCCTTTTATTTAAAGGACTACATGAATGCTGAAAACCTTTTCAAAGGTTTTGTAGAAGTATTCCCCACCAGTAAAAAGGCGGAAGAAATGGAGTATATGCGGGCATATACATTTTACAAGCAATCCCCTAAAACGGAGCTTGATCAAACCAATACCTACAAGGCAATGGGTTTGATGCAAACATTTATCAACACGCACCCAGGTTCTGAGCGTTCAAAAGAAGCGATCGCGATTGTTGATAAGTGCCGGGCAAAACTGGAGGAAAAAGAATATTTAAGTGCGTTTTTATATTACAACATGGGACAGTATAAAGCTGCTTCAGTTGCTTTTACAACGCTTATCAATGATTTCCCTGATTCGCAAAAAAGCGATGAGTATAAATTATTCGCAATTAAGTCATATTACGAATACGCTGTGTTGAGTATTTCAATAAAACAGGAAGAAAGGTTTGAAAAAGTATTGACTGAATGTAATGAATTTTCAGATCGTTTTCCTGAAAGTAAGATCATAAAAGAGGTAGAGAAATATTCAACTCTGGCTCAAAACAATATTAAAGCTATAAAAAATGAGCAAGTTAAGAAAGCATCTTAGTTCTAGCATGGTAAATACTGCTGAAACTAAAAATTTACTTGAGATTAAAGGTAAAACCGGCAATTTGTATGAATCAATTGCTGTTATAGCAAAAAGAGCGAACCAAATCAACATTGGTTTGAAAGAAGAATTGCACAACAAGCTTGACGAATTTGCTAGTCATACAGATAGCCTTGAAGAAATTCATGAGAACAAAGAGCAAATCGAAATTTCACGTGCATACGAAAGAATGCCGAATCCTGCTCTTATCGCTACTCAGGAGTTTCTTGAAGAAAAGATCTATTACAGAAAGAATCAAGAAGACAACCTTTTCAGCTAGTTGAAAAGGGTTAAAAATAATTGAAGCCGTAGTTCATTGAATAATGAGCTACGGCTTTTGGTATTTCTAATACCTGCTTAATTTTTAATATATTTAGGCGACAGGTTTATAGCCTGTCGCTTTTCTTTTTTCTCTATTGGAACGGCAAATAAACCATAATTTTAGACCCATGTTTCAAGGAAAAAAAATTCTAATTGGAATAACCGGCAGTATTGCCGCCTATAAAACTGTGGTACTTGTGCGCGAACTTGTGAAGCAGGGCGCAGAAGTAAAGGTAGTCATGACCTCAGCGGCAAAGGATTTTGTAACACCGCTTACACTCTCTACGCTTTCAAAAAATACGGTGCTTACGGACCTTTTTGAGAATGATTCCTGGGCGAATCACGTAATGCTGGGAAGATGGGCAGATGCGATGCTTATTGCGCCTCTAAGCTGCAATACGCTGGCCAGAATGGCTCATGGCCTTTGCGATAATCTATTGCTGGCCGTTTATCTTTCGGCAACCTGTCCTGTCTTTGTTGCGCCGGCAATGGACGATGACATGTGGCACCATCCTTCCACAAAAGAAAATCTGAAAAAATTAGACAGCTTTGGTAATCATATTATCCCGGCCGAGAAGGGAGAATTAGCAAGCGGTTTGTTTGGAGACGGCAGAATGGCTGAGGTGCAAACTATTTTGGCAGCGCTTCAATCTTATTTTGATTCCCAAAAAGAACTGGCAGGAAAGAAGGCGTTGATTACTGCCGGACCAACATATGAATTGCTCGACCCGGTTCGCTTTATAGGAAATCATTCTTCCGGTAAAATGGGTGTTGCTATCGCGAATGAATTGGCAAGACGTGGAGCTGAAGTAACCCTTGTATTAGGGCCATCAAATGTTTCTGTGGACGAAAAGAAAATAAAAACCTTCCACGTAACATCGGCGAAAGAAATGTATGAAGTGTGCGTCGAACAGTTTCCCCAAATGAGCTTGGCAGTGATGGCGGCAGCTGTTGCAGATTATACTCCCGTTAACACATTTTCGGAAAAGATTAAGAAAAATGACGGTAATCTTGTATTGGAATTGCAAAAGACAAAAGACATTTTAAAAAGCCTTGGCGAAATAAAAAAAGATAGACAATTGTTGATTGGTTTTGCGCTCGAAACAAAAAATGAAGTTGAATACGCAAAGTCGAAACTTAAAGACAAAAACGCGGATATCATTGTTTTGAATTCTTTAAGAGATAAAGGTGCCGGCTTTGGCACAGATACCAATAAGATAACTATTTTTGAAAAAAGCGGCGCTGCCACTACCTATGACCAAAAGGATAAAGCACTTGTAGCGAAAGATATTGTAGACGTAATTGTAAAAAATATTTATGCGTAAAATTTATTTAATCCTCTCGGTTTTATTTTTGTCGCTTCAACTCGCGAGTGCGCAGGAGTTACTGGCGAAAGTAAGTATTGCATCCAACCGTGTTGGTTCTACGGTTGACAAGAAAGTTTTTCAAACATTACAAACCTCGCTTAACAATTTCCTGAACAATCGGAAATGGACAAACGATGTTTATCAGCAGAATGAGAAAATCGTTTGTAATTTTTTGGTGAATATCAGTAGTGCGTCAGATAACAATATGTTTTCTGCGAGCCTCACTGTGCAAGCCGCACGACCAATCTATAACTCGTCTTACGATAGCCCGCTGATCAATTTTATTGACGATAATCTCACTTTCAGATATGTAGAGTTTCAGCAGTTGGATTTCAATGAGAATCGTGTAGCAGGAAATGATGCGGCTGCCGCAAATCTTACTGCAGTATTAGCTTATTACGTTTACATCATATTGGGATTGGACTATGACAGCTATGTGCTCAGAGGCGGCGATCCTTATTTTCAAAAGGCACAAAACATCGTTAACAATGCACCCGACGGAAGGGATCTGTCCGGTTGGAAAGCTTTTGATGGCCAAAGAAATCGCTACTGGTTAATGGAAAATCTGACGAACAATCGCTATTCTATCGTACATGATGCTTTTTACAGTTACTACAGAACCGGTATGGATAAAATGTTTGAGGATGACGTTGCAGGAAGAAAAGGCATACTGGCTTCATTAAATTATCTGAGCAATTTGAATACACAGAATCCCAATCTGATGATCACTCAGTTTTTCTTCCAGGGAAAATCAAATGAATTGATAAAAATATTCAAGAAATCTCCTGCTGATGAAAAAGCAAGAGCGCTGGATCTTTTGTCGCAGTTAGACATTACAAACGTGAATAATTATAAAACGGAATTGAAATAGTTTCCATGTACAAAACAAAATACTGGCTTTTTGCTTTAGTTATATTTCTTGTGTCTTGCGGCGGGAAGAACAAAGTGCCTTCAGGAGTTTTGCAGAAAGACAGCATGCAAAGTGTGATAAAAGATTTGATGAGAGTCGATGAGTTCGTAACCATGTACGTTGTTAAGGACAGTTCAAAAAATCAAAAGTTGGAACGCCTGCGCAGGTATGAGCAAGTTTTTGCATTGCATAAAACTACACAGGCGGAATTCAAAAAGAGTCTTGACTACTATCGGGAGCAGCCCGAAATGATGAAGCAGATATTTGACACCGTTTCCGCACGTGAAATAGTGAAGGTTGATACAACGAAAGATCATGCAAAACCCATAAAGCCGGACAGTGCATTAATTCATAAGGTTGATACTGCTAATGGAAAAATAAAGAAGGCTGATTCGCTTCCGCGTCTCAAATTCAGGGCAGATACAGCCATCCTGCGACGATTCAAAAAACTCAATCAGAAATAATTTTAAGCTTGCTATATGAACAAAGTAGTTGCCAATGCCCAGGAGGCAATAAAAGACATTTCAGACGATGCCACGATTATGTTGGGTGGCTTTGGGTTGTGTGGAATACCGGAGAACTGCATTAATGCTCTGGTAGAGAAAAATGTAACCAACCTCACTTGTATTTCCAATAACGCCGGAGTAAATGATTTTGGTTTGGGTTTGCTTTTGAAAAAAAGACAGATCAAGAAAATGATGAGTTCGTACGTTGGGGAAAACGACGAATTTGAGCGCCAACTTTTAAGCGGGGAACTTGAAGTGGACCTTATTCCGCAAGGTACACTTGCCACCCGCATTGCTATGGCCGGCATGGGTATCCCTGCGTTTTTTACGCCTGCAGGCTACGGAACCGAAGTGGCTGAAGGAAAAGAAGTTCGCGAATTTGATGGCAAACATTACCTGATGGAAAAAGCATTACACGCTCAATTCAGCATTGTAAAAGCATGGAAAGGCGACAAGGCTGGCAATCTCATTTTTAGAAAAACAACCCGCAATTTTTCCGCTTCAATGGCTAAGGCCGGAGATATAACGATCGCCGAAGTAGAAGAGCTGGTAGAACCTGGGATGCTAGATCCTGACCAGATCCATGTTTCAGGCGTTTATGTACACCGAATATTTCAGGGCGTTGATTACGAAAAGCGCATTGAGAAAAGAACCACGCAATTATAATCACAAAATATTACCGTTAGTATGTTCACCAGCAAGCACACACTTGTAGAAAACTTTGGCGTGGATAGTGAAATCGCTGCGTTTTTTGTTGATCGCAAGACACCTGATCAAAACGATTACTGGAAAGGGAGGCTGCTGTATGTTTCAAATGGAACTGGCTATCTTTTTATACCGCTCTGGTTTGATCTGCAGTTTAAACTTGGCATTGCAAAAAATGTTTTATTAAGTGAAGAGTATGTGCATATGTCTGAAGCAATATTAGATAGTGCCGCTAAACACGAGATGAATAAAATTTCATTGCAGGAGCACATCGAAAATTGCAAAGCCCTGGTAAACGGAAGGGTTAAACAACAAGAATTGTACGATGACCTGCTTGTTTTTTTTAGTGATCCTCTATTAAAACCATTCAAGAATATCGGCACGGTAAGCCCGGCTTTGAACAGGGGAGACAGCTTGCTGTTTACGCTTTGTTTGTTGGATACTGACAAGCAAACACTCAACAAGCTTGTGAGAGGATGGCAAGCGCTTGTTCCGTCCTTCTTATTAATGGATGATGTAATGGATCTGGAGGAAGACAAAAAGAATGGCGAAGAAAACTCTATTGCGGATTTTGGAGAGGGTGGCGAAGGCGTAAGAAAGGCTGTAGACTATCTCGCAGATAATTTTGAATTCTTAAAGCAATACAATCTCAAATTAGGGAACACTTTTGCAAAATCATTAGTGGCAAAAAAGGAAACTCCTTACTTCCTTTCCCTGATTTCTAATTCCTAACTTCTAATTTCTAGTTTTATGGCACTCGATAAATTTGGTATAGCGCGTCGCATCGCAAAAGAACTGAAAGATGGGATGTATGTAAATCTTGGTATTGGTATACCGACGCTTGTGGCGAACTATGTTCCCGCCGGCATGACGATAATGCTTCAAAGTGAAAACGGGATGATGGGCATGGGGCCATATCCCGAAGAAAAAAATATAGACGCCGATCTTATCAACGCCGGAAAAGAAACCGTAACCATATTACCGGGCGGATCTTTTTTTGACAGCGCTGAAAGCTTCGGAATGATCCGCGCAGGAAAAATTGATTTAACCGTGCTGGGTGCAATGGAAGTAAGCGACACCGGCGATATTGCCAACTGGAAAATTCCCGGTAAAATGGTCAAGGGAATGGGCGGTGCAATGGATCTTGTTGCTGGAGCAAAAAAAATTGTAGTGGCGATGATGCACACCAATACCGCAGGACAGTCAAAACTTTTGCCTCAATGTTCTCTGCCACTTACAGGCGTAAAATGCGTACACAAGGTGGTAACTGAGCTTGCTGTGTTGGATATTACTCCTGATGGCTTCAGGCTACTTGAAAGAGCACCAGGTGTAACCGTGGAAGAAATACAGGCAAAAACTGCGGGACGTTTAATTATAGAAGGAGAGATTCCTGAAATGCAGCTATAAGTAAAAAATCAAAAGCCAGAAGTCAGAAGTCAGAACCCGGTAATGAAGAAGGCGTACGCCTGGCATTACAGCGTTTTGACTTTTGACTTTTTACTTTTGATTTAAAAAAGTGCCTGCTTTTAATAACAACCTTGTTTAGTAAACCTTAAAGACAGCATTCGTTTATTAACTAAATCCTTTTGCCAGGTTTCTTTAATTATTAATGACGATTTTCTAGCTGTCCCCGCTACTTTGTTTCCAGTTGCATAAAATGCAGGCAATTATAAAGTAAAAAGATCTTGTCAAGTTTAGGATAAGGTTTTCTCTAGAATTGGATTTTACCTCCGGTCAGATGCCGGCTTAGGATCTTGGATTGTAAGCTTCAATGGATATGGATCTTGTTCTAAAACTCAAAAAAAACTACATTAACGGTCTATAAAGAACAGTCAGGGGCGTTTTCATAGTTTTGGATAGAACGTGCTACGTGGGTATTGGATGAAAAGAAGTTGATTGACATTGGACTTCATATTGGTTTCATAGATATTGAAAAAACTTACTGGACGGTATCAAGGATATTGGAAAGAGGTCTCAATCCCTCGTCAATCAACTTGAAACAAAAGTACATGTGGATAAGTATGTGGACAAGAGCGAAACTGCCCTATTTAAATCCTACGGTTTTTACAGCTGTAATGGGATTAGTTCTATGCTTTGTAAGGTGTAGTTACTAGATTTTGCATCGTAGTTTTACGAAGTTTGGAAAGTGCTACGTAGAATTCCGAAATGTATTAATTTAGTAAAAATACAATAGTATAATTCCAAAAAAATCGTTCAATTTGCAGTCTGACCTTTAGTAACTTAGTCTGAGGCGTAATAACCTCAGAAAATTCCAAATTACCTTTATGAAAAATCTCGGAAAAGAAAAAGTGATTCAAGTAGTTATCGCCGATGACCATACCCTTTTCAGGGCCGGCGTAAAAACTGCACTTTCTGTGAAAAGTGACGTCGAACTTATCGCAGAAGCCGACAACGGTATGCAGCTTTTAAATCTGCTTAAGCACATTCAGCCTGATGTTATTTTATTAGATATCCAGATGCCTATTATGGACGGGCTCGCAACGCTGCCTGAAATACGGAAGCTATATCCTGGTATCAAAGTGATCATGTTGTCAATGCACAACGATCATTCCATCATCTCCCGCTTAATGGAAATTGGTGCCAATTCTTATTTGACTAAAAATTCGGATTCCGAAACGATATACGAAGCAATCAGGACCTGCTACGAACAGGAATTCTTCTTTAATGAGTTAACCAATAAAGCATTGTTGACTGGCCTCAGAACCCGTAAAACGGAAGTTCAGCAAAATGAGGAAACACAGCTAAGTGAAAAAGAAGTAAGAATCCTGAAGCTTATGTGCGAGGAAAGAACAACCAAAGAGATCGCAGACATAGTAGAAATAAGCCCAAGAACAGTTGAGGCAATACGTGATAAACTGAAAGTAAAAACGGGAGCCAAGTCGATGGCAGGTTTGGTAATGTATGCCATTAAGAACGGCATCGTTGTAGAAGGGTAGAGACGCATTGAATGCCTCTCCGGAAATGAAATTGCATTCGCCGATAACACCCAAACCCTGCAACCCAAGACATTCGAAGACCGCGCCTTCTATTACGACCAACAGAAATAATCAGGCTGCGTTTTTTATACCGAACTGACAGAAGGGAAGGAGTTCTCGTTGCTGAATAATAAATTAACGTATAATACAGCCTTGTTTAACAAGGCTTTTTTAATTTTGATACTATGCTACACTTTATAAGCCACAACGGAAAAATATTAAAAGACGATAAAGCAATTATCACAGCTGATAATAGAAGTTTCAGGTATGGCGATGGTTTATTTGAAACAATGAAGGTGATTGACGGAAAGATACAGCTGGAAGAATATCACTTCGATAGACTCCTTAAAGGCGTAGAGCTTTTGCAGTTCGACAAGCCCGCTTACTTTTCGCAGGAATATTTTTCAAAGCAAATAATAGAGTTGTGCCAGCAAAACCAACAACACAAGCATGCCCGTGTAAGACTAATGGTTTTTCGGGGAAATGGAACCGTATATGAAATGGAAAACAACTTTCCTAACTATATTATCCAAACCTGGAAACTGACTGATAATTTCAACGAATTCAACAGTGAAGGATTGTCGATTGACATTTATCAAAATGCAAGAAAAGCGATCGATTCATTTGCCAACTGTAAAAGCAATAATTACTTGCCTTATATAATGGGGGCGTTGCATGCAAAAAAGCAGCAATTGAATGACGCGATTATTCTCAACACAAAAGATCGTGTTTGTGACACAACCATCGCTAACGTATTTATTGTAAAAGACGGAACTGTAATAACCCCGTCGCTGCAGGAGGGTTGTGTAGATGGCGTGATGAGAAGATGGCTGCTTAAATGCCTTCCGTCCATAGGCATAGAAGTAAAAGAAACTGAAGTAGATGCTAATGATGTGTTGACAGCAGATGAAATATTTCTCACCAATTCTATTTATGGATTGCAATGGGTAGAAAAATGTGCAGGAAAAATGTACAGCAATAACATCTCGAAAAAAATATTTGAAAGCTGCATCCAACCGCTGAATGTGAATGAAGAGATAACTGCTTAATCATCATATTTTAAGAATGCAATTTGTTTGCATAAAGTGTACATTTGTTTGAAGCCGGTAATATTGCCGGCTTCAGTCATAATGTGAGGTCTATGCCGGTTAATATAATGTGGTTCAGGAGGGATTTGCGATTGACAGATAATGCAGCTTTGTATCACGCATTGAAAAGCAACAATGCGGTAGTGCCGGTTTTTATTTTCGATAAAAATATACTCGACGATATTGAGGAAAAGGATGATAGCAGAGTTACTTTTATTTATCGTGCATTGGAGGAAATGCAGGAACAATTGGTAAACATCAAATCCTCTCTTGAAGTATATTACGGAACGCCGGAAGACGCTTTTAAAGCCATTCTTAAAAAGCATGCAATTGAAAAAGTCTTTACCAACACAGACTACGAGCCTTACGCCATCAAACGTGATAAGGAAATTCAGCAATTGTTAAAAGAGGAAGATATCGGTTTTCATAGCTACAAGGACCAGGTGATTTTTGAGAAGAAGGAAATAGTGAAGGATAACGATGAGCCATACACTGTGTTTACGCCTTATAGCAAAAAGTGGAAAGCCGCCTTAACAGAATATCTCTACAAAGCATACCCCACGAAAAAGTATTTCGACAATTTTTACAAACAGAAAGAGTTCAAAATTCCATCGTACAAAACGATTGGCTTTATTGAGTCAGGACAACGCATGCCGTCAAAATCCCTCGATCGTGATGTTGTGAAGAATTACACAAGCGATCGTGATTTTCCTGCCTTGCACGGAACAACAAGAATGGGCGTGCATTTGAGGTTTGGTACGGTGAGCATTCGCAAGTTGATAAAAAATGCAGTTGAATTAAACAGTACTTATTTGGATGAATTGATATGGCGGGATTTTTTTCAAATGATACTTTTCAATTTTCCGCACGTGGGGCACGGCAAGGCTTTCAAGCCCGCATATGATTTTATCAAATGGCGCTACAGTGAAAAGGATTTCAAGAGCTGGTGCGAGGGCAAGACAGGCTATCCCATTGTGGATGCTGGCATGCGTGAGTTAAATGAGACCGGCTTCATGCATAATCGTGTGCGAATGATAACGGCTTCTTTTCTCACAAAACATTTGCTGATTGACTGGCGATGGGGCGAAGCATACTTTGCAAAAAAATTGCTTGACTTCGATTTGGCTGCCAACAACGGTGGCTGGCAATGGGCGGCAGGAAGCGGTTGCGACGCTGCTCCCTATTTTCGCATTTTCAATCCATCGTTGCAAACAAAAAGGTTTGATCCCAATCTCGAATACATTCGCAAATGGATTCCTGAATTAGATGAGTTCAGCTATCCCGAACCGATCGTGGAACATGAATTTGCGAGGAAGAGATGTTTGGAAGAGTATGCTAAAGCGGTAAAGGCGAATAATTGAATTGTTGAATAACTGAATAAAGTCAGCGCGTCATTGCGAGCCACTGCACGTTAAGAATGCATTTGTTTATAAGGTGTGTCGCACCTAAAGAAAGCGTGGCGAAGCAATCTCCCTGCGTGTTCGTGGATTGCTTCGGCCACTTCAATTCTGTTTGTCTTTCGGTAATCAAGTTGATTATTCATTCTCCACCGGCCTCGCAATGACGATGCAATGTTGTTGCCATTTGTCTGCACTAGATAATGCAATTATTCATTGATTCGTTAAATTAAACCTGAGCCGGTTGATTGTTTCTCTCATAAACTTCTAACAATGTACTCACTGCTTTTCTTCCATTTTCTCCAAGTGAAAGTGAATAATCATTTACATACAGCTCAATGTGCTGGCGCATTACATTCTCTTCCATTTCCTGTGAGTGTTGCTTTACATATTCAGGAAGAGAAGGATAGTGGGCAAATGCATATTCAAGGCTGCGCTTAATTACGCGGTTCACTTTTTCGCAGGTTTCTTCGTCGAAAGAATTTTTCATTACAATGCCACCAAGCGGAATGGGGCAGTTCATTTTTTCTTCCCAATTGGTGCCAAGATCCATGAGTTTTACCAAGCCTTTTTGCTGGTAGGTGAAACGGTTTTCATGAATGATCACGCCGCAATCAACATCGCCATTCAATACAGCGTTTTCTATTTCTGAAAATAATGTATACTTCTTGTTTTTCGCATCGGGAAAAGCCAATGAGAACAAAAGATTAGCCGTTGTATTTTCTCCTGGTATCGCAATGGTGCAGGACGAAATTGTTGAATGATCAATCTGTTTTTTTGCGATCAACAAAGGGCCAACGCCTTTTCCCAACGCACCACCGCTGTCAAGCAGTGTATAGTTTTTTTGTAGCAAAGGCAATACTCCGTAGCTTATTTTGGTAACATCAAGCTTGCCTTGCAATGCCCATTGGTTAAGCGTTTGCACGTCTTCTAAATATACATCCAATTCAATGCCTTCCGTATCAATTTTATGATTGATCATCGCTTCAAAAATGAAAGTATCGTTGGGACAGGGAGATATTCCTAGTGTTAGTTTCATAGTTGTTTGTTGTTAGTTAATAGTTGTTGGGAGGAATTGAAAATTGAAAGTTGAAAATTGAAAATTGAAAATGTCAGCAGTCTTCTCTGCTAACAACTAATAACTAACAACCAACAACTTTTATCACTTGCTCATTCAAATTTACAATCGCATCCTTTATTTTCCACTTGCTTTTATTTCTTTCACCCACATAATTTGAAATGCTGCGGAGTTGAAGAAATGGTGTTTTTTCCTGACTGCAAATATAGTGCAATGCAGCGCCCTCCATCGATTCAACAACTGCGTTATATTTTCTAACGTATAAATCAATTACAGGCTTAGCTGTTGTTATCTGGTTTACCGTAACGCCTGAAACCTTTGGCAGTTTCAAAAGTTTCAATGCTTCCTTGTTTTTATTTTTTAAAACTTTCGATGAATAAGGAAAGTCATTTGGCTTAAGAAAATTCATATCAAACAGATCCTTGTATTCTTTATTCTCTTTTACGCCCAAATCTCCCACTATTTCATCTTTCACAATTACTACATCGCCCAGTTGAAAGTCTTTATCAAAACAACCTGCAATACCCGCCTGAATAACAAGATCATATTTTTTTTCTGCAAGTTTTCTTGTTAAATGATAAGCTGTTGCAAGCATACCAATTCCTGCGATAAGTACATCTGCTTTTATCTTTTCTTTTTTAATAAAATCTACAGCGGGGGCAATTTCGAAAGGAGTCGCGGCTACCAGTAAGTAGTTCATTATTATTTGTTTAACGGAGCAAATGTCGGCAATTAAGGTGAATGGTGAAATGTGAATGGTGAATATCGGAGAACTGCTTTATTCACGATTCACCTTTCATGATTGACGATTCTTTTCATGATTCCAATCATCAAAAATGACAAAAGAAATACCTAACAAATCCACTTTTTAGTATATTTTTGTTCTCTTGCATGGCAATAAAACCATGCAAAACGTGAGATTAACTTATGAGCCGCACGTGAGTCTTAATTACTTGAACAGCAGACTTCTGTTTCAGTTTTAGGACGGTTAATCTTAAAAACATTTTTAATCTAAAATTGCACTTAAAGAAAGTCGTTTAAGTAAATCAGCATGGCGAAAAAGGTGTCAGTTTACAGGAAAGAGCATTTCAATGCTGCCCATAGGTTGCACAATCCTTCTTTGTCTGCCGAAGAAAACAAAAAGATTTTTGGCAAGTGCAATAATGAAAACTATCACGGCCATAACTATGAACTAATTGTTAAGGTAACCGGCGAGGTTGACAAAACAACAGGTTATGTTATGGACATGAAAAAGCTTGGCCACATTGTTGAAAAGAACATTATGGACAAGTTTGATCACAAGAACCTTAACCTTGACGTAGCAGAATTTAAAAGTCTTAATCCAACGGCTGAAAATATTGCCATTGTTATATGGGAAATATTGCGCCGCGAAATAGATGAATCTTTGGACGTAAAAGTTATTTTATATGAAACAGAAAGAAATTACGTTGAATTCCCTGCTGAATGAGGATACAATCGATTTAAATATGCTCAACTCAGAAGAAGTAGGAAATGATCATTTGGCAACATCTATGAACACTCCGTTGCGTGCAGACGCATTTGAAATGGATGATGAAACCAAGATCCAGAAGATCGAGCAACACTTTCAATCTATCATGGAAATAATGGGGTTGGATCTTACTGACGATAGCTTGAAGGGAACGCCGCATCGCGTTGCGAAAATGTACATTAAGGAAATTTTCAGCGGTTTAAATCCCGCCAACAAGCCGAAGATCGCCTTGTTTGACAACAAGTATAAATACAACCAGATGCTGGTGGAAAAGGATATTACCTTTTATTCCAACTGCGAGCATCACTTTGTGCCTATTTTTGGCAAGGCCCACCTGGCATATATTTCATCTGGTAAAGTAATAGGACTTAGCAAACTGAACAGGATCGTTCAGTATTTTGCAAAAAGACCACAAGTTCAAGAACGCTTAACAGTTCAGATTGCTACGGAACTTAAAAAAGTATTGAATACCGAAGATGTTGCCGTAGTAATCGATGCAAAACATTTGTGTGTTTCCAGCCGTGGAATCCAGGACACAAACGCTTCTACTGTTACTTCTTTTTATGGCGGAAAATTTCAGAATGCGAATGTGAAAGAAGAGTTTCTACAGTACATTCAGCTGAAAACTGAGCTATAATCGTTAGATAGTTGTAAAATTTAGATACATAAGAGATTTGCCAGGTGGTAAATCTCTTTCTTTTTTACCAAAAGATATATTACTTTGGACTACGTTCCCGTCCCTTGAAAACTTGCGCAACGGCATTTCAACTATTTTAGTACGTGTGATTTTCCAGCCATTAACTTTTATATTTTTGCCCACTTGAGAAGAAAAAGTGGAGCTGGGATTTAAATTAATTGTTTGATAATTAAACAATTACGACCATTTCTAACGCTTTTAAAAACTGAACTACACATAACATGAAGCATGCTTTTGTATTTCCGGGTCAGGGTTCTCAATTCCCGGGTATGGGTAAGGACCACTATGAAAAAAGTGCATTCGCAAAAAAGTTATTTGAACAAGCAAACGAAGTGCTTGGTTTTCGCATTTCCGACGTAATGTTTAATGGAACTGAAGAAGACCTCAAGCAAACAAACGTTACACAACCCGCAGTTTTTTTACACTCTATTATTGCATTCAGAAGTATAGACAATGCCCGTCCTGATATGGTTGCGGGGCACTCTCTGGGTGAATTTTCTGCATTGGTAGCAAACGGTACATTAAGTTTCGATGATGCATTGAAGCTGGTAGCTGTTCGTGCAAAAGCTATGCAGAAAGCTTGCGAATTGCAACCTTCCACAATGGCAGCGGTATTGGCGCTGGATGATGAAAAAGTAGAAGAAATTTGCAAACAGGTACAAGCCGAAACCGGCGAAGTAGTGGTACCAGCAAATTATAACTGTCCGGGACAATTGGTGATAAGCGGCTCCGTAAAGGGAGTAGAAATCGCTTGCGAAAAAATGAAAGAAGCCGGCGCAAAACGTGCATTGATTTTGCCGGTTGGTGGAGCATTTCACTCTCCGTTGATGTTGCCTGCAAAAGCAGAGCTGGAAGCTGCTATAAACAGCATTTCTTTCCATCAGCCTACTTGCGCTGTATACCAAAACGTCGTTGCAAAAGCGGTAATTGATAAAGAAGAAATTAAACACAACCTCATCGATCAATTAACAGGTGCTGTAAGATGGACACAAAGCGTTCAGGCAATGATCGCCAATGGCGCGTCCAAATTCACAGAAGTTGGCCCAGGCAAAGTATTGCAAGGATTGATTGTGAAGATTGATAAGAAAGCAGTTACAGAAGGAGTTAATTAATTGAAAGTTGAAAATTGAAGATAATTTTCAGCGCGAAAAGATAAAAGGAAAAGTCGCATCATACCGGTGCGACTTTTCCTTTTTTATAAATTCATAATGGTCGAATGCAATTCGCCCCACCATTTTCAATTTTCAACTTTCAATTAGTGAATCAATTTTCAATTGATAACGCGCAATTCACCCACTCCCCATCAAAAGTTGCGTTCAGCTTTTTATAAAATTTAATCGCAGGTTCGTTCCATTCCAGTACCTGCCACACGATACCATTGAATTTTTTCTCTTTGGCTTCTGCAATAAGCACTTCGAACAATAAGCTGCCAACACCTTTGCCGCGCATTTCTTCCGTAACAATTAAGTCTTCCAGGTACATGCGTTGCCCCTTCCATGTCGAATAACGGATATAGTACATCGCGAATCCTTGTATAATGCCATTTTCCTCCGCCACAAATCCCCACCAAACTGGGTTTGCACCAAAGCCACTTTCTTCAAAGTGCTCCAATGTCACAGTCACTTCATCAGGCGCTTTTTCAAACACCGCCAACTCACGTATGAGTTCCATTAGTCGCGGACAGTCTTGTTTAACTGCCCTTCTTGTTGTTATACTCATGGATGCAAATTATTAAAAAGTTGTTAGTTGATAGTTGTTAGTTGTTAGAAGGAAAGTAGCGCCTGAAGGCTAACCACTAATAACCAACAACTAACAACTTTTGTCTGGCAACTATTTTCTTACATTTGGATACTATGAATACAAAACTGCTCCTATCCGCTTTTGTATTGTTTGCCGGAATTTCTTCCAAAGCGCAATACACCTCTTTTAACAAACAGGAAATAACCAAGTTGAAATCTGCGGTGAAAACCAATGTAGAAATTAACAAGTATTATATCTCTTTTCAAAAGGCGGCAGATGCTGCACTGCATGAATCTCCCAATCCTATTGATACCATTCGCACTGAAGGACTGCTGCAAGGCGATCCTAAGAAAAAGGCTACGCAAAAGGCATTGGAAGATATGCCGAAGATTTATGCGCTTAGTTTCGTTTATAAAATTAGCGGTGATAAAAAATACCTCACAAAGGCAATAGAATATTTGAAAGCGTGGGCAACCAAAACCACACCCAACGGCGATCCTATTGATGATACGAACCTGGACAGGGCAATAGAAGGATATGATTTGATAAAAGAAAATATAAAAGGAAGTGACGCCGCTGTTATAAAAGAGTGGTGGAGAAAAACCGGCGAGCTGGAAATAACAGCGAAGTACAACAAGCCGGAAAGAATGACATCCAAAAACAACTGGAATGCGCATCGCCTGAAAATAATTGGTGAAATAGCATGGTCCATTAATGATGAGCATTTGCAGAAATATACCATTGAAGGTTTTAAGAGACATCTCGAACTAAATCTTAAACCAGATGGCTCAAGCATCGACTTTGAAGAACGTGATGCTTTGCATTATCATGTCTATGATTTAGAACCTTTGCTGAAACTCTGCATTGTATTGAAGCGTGCCACTAATACAGACTATTATTCTTTTACGTCTTCCACAGGCACATCTGTTGAGAAATCTGTTACATGGCTACTTCCTTACGTTAACGGCGAGAAAACACACGGCGAATACACCAATAGCAAGGTAGAGTTTGACAGAAAGCGTGCGGCCAACAATGAAGGTGGATTTAAAATAGGTGCTCCATTTGATCCCAAACATGGCGTAAATGTGTTGCTATTGGCAGCATATTTCCGTCCACCATTCCTTGATACAGCAAGAAAAGTATTAGGAACTGATGAGGCTTATCCTTCGTGGCAGAGTGTAAGCAATGAGATGATGAGAAATTAATTGAAAATTGAAAGTTGAAAGTTGAAAATGACAGTTGTTTGTTGATAGTTGTTCGGAGGGGAGTAACACATAAAGTCTAACAACTATCAACAAACAACTAACAACTGGCCCAGAAACCCTCATTTTCAACTTTCCATTTTCCATTTTCAATTACTTTTGCCGCATGACTGGAATTGAAAACGTAACGTTACAGCAAGTTATCGTGCACAAAGTGGGCAACCCCAGCCGCAATGAAGAATTGAAATTTTCTGCCAATGCATTGACGCTGAATGATGATGTGGTGAGTGCTATGCTGACAAAATATTTTCTATCGCCATTTAATGAAAATGAACATTACCATTTCACTCACCTGAGCGATCTGAGCATGAATGAGGTGTACAATTACGTCACCAATATTTTCGAAGATTCAAAAAGCTTTAATGAAGAGTCTATAAAAATAGCTAGCTTTTTATACAGCAAATCAACACACGTAAAAGTGAAAGAAGGGGAGTTGTACGTAGCTGTTTTTGATAATGTGATGTTGGGCAACGAAACCCATAAAGCGGTCGGTTTATTTAAATCAGAAACAAAAGAAACCTTTCTGAAAGTGTTTCCGCACGGCCAAAGCTGGGAAGTGATACAGGATGAAGGCATTGATATCAACAAACTTGATAAGGGCTGTCTTATTTTTAACACGAATCAGAACGAAGGCTACACCGTTTGTGTAGTCGATAAAACGAATAAACAAAACGATACGCGCTACTGGATAACAGATTTCCTGCAGGTAGAACCAACTGCCAACGACTACCACAACACAGATCAATATCTCGGATTGTGCAAGCTTTTCATTGATAATGAGTATGCGGAAAAATTTGATGTAAGCAAAAGCGACCAGGTTGATCTGATGAACCGTTCAATGGAATACTTTAAAACCAAAGATCAGTTCAATATGCAGGAGTTTGCCGAGGAAGTAATTCATCACCCCGAAGTGGTTGACACTTTCATGGAGTACAAACAGCAATATCAAAAGTCAAGAAACTTCGAAATAGAAGACGAGTTCGACATCAGCTTATCTGCTGTAAAAAAACAAGACAAAAATTTCAAAAGCGTTATCAAACTCGATAAAAACTTTCACCTCTACATACACGGCCGCAAGGACCTAATGGAAAAAGGCTACGACGAAATGGTAGGTAAGAAGTTTTATAAGTTGTATTATGAGGAGGAAAGTTAGAAATTAGTTGAAAATTGAAAGTTGAAAATTGAAAATGGTTGTTTTCTATTGTGCGCTCAGACCTAAAGCATCATTTTCAATTTTCAACTTTCAATTTTCAATTAATCCGCGCCTGGCATATCCATCTGTGTATTCGGTTTCTTTTTGCGGAAGGAGAATTTTTGCACCACCCACACCACCCAGGTATTGTTTTGTGTGTAAGAATTACCATTTGAATTTTGCACAAACCTGCTCATGTAACCTGTCATGTACTGAATGTTTTTTCTTTTAAGGCCCACCATCAATGAAATACGGTTTTGGTCGAAAGTATTGTACACAATTTCTTTTCCGAAATTGATTAGTACTTCATCCGCTAATGCAACAAAAGGTTCGTTGCCATCAAATTTCCATTGCGGAATGGATTTACGCAAATTGATTTGAAATCTTATGCGGTTCACGAAAGAATAAGTATCTGTTGTTTTTCCATTTACAACATCCTGCCGAAAGCGGGCATCATATCGAACACGTTCTGTAAGGGAAAAATTGTGCGACAATGGAATGGTAAAAACTACCTGAGCCCAAGGACGATGTTCCTGCCGGGGCAGCCCATCCTGGCCGCTAATGGGCAATCTCGCATAGGCATATCCGCCAGTAATGGCTGTCTTGGGAAAATTGTAGGTGAGCCCCGTCCGTACGATAAAAAAGCCGTGATTAAACACCCAATGCGCATCGTTCCACAGCGACCATTTTTCACTTATTTGCGCAGACGTCATATAACCCAACCATGTTTGGTACTGATGCGTAACCTGTTTGGTGGTTTGCGCGAATAGTTTGCCGGCGGTAAGGAAAGTAAAAAAAATAAAGTAAACTGTTGGTAAGCGTTTTTTCATTGGCTTATACAACACGGTGCTTTGCTGGAAAGTTCGCAGGAGAAACGTTTAGTAGTCATTGTTCCTGTTTAACAAGGCTTCTACAAGCTCAGCCTGACAGTCTGTTCGCGCTGTCAGGCTGAGTTTGTCGAAGCCTTTTGGCCCAAAAACAAAAATCCCCGACTGTTTTACTTTCAAACAATCGGGGACCAATTCTTAATTCTTAATTCCTAATTCAATTAGTAGGCCCATTTCAACCAGGTAGAGCCCCATGTGAAACCTCCTCCAAAAGCTGCCAACACAAGGTTATCACCTTTTTTCAACTGACTCTCCCAGTCTGCAAGACATAAAGGAATGGTTGCAGCAGTGGTATTACCGTAACGTTGAATGTTGATCATTACTTTTTCCTTAGGCAATCCCATACGGTTTGCTGTGGCGTCAATAATGCGCAGGTTTGCCTGGTGAGGCACCAGCCATGAAATGTTATCTGCAGTAAGATTGTGTTTTTGCATCAGTTCTTCACATACGTCAGCCATTCTTGTCACCGCGAATTTGAAAACGGTTTGACCTTCCTGGTACGCAAAGTGCTCTCTTTTTGTAACGGTTTCTATAGAAGCAGGTTTTAGAGAACCACCCGCTTTCATGTGCAGGTACGCCGCGCCGCTACCGTCGCTTTTCAAAATGCTATCTTTTACACCGTAACCTTCATTGTTTGGTTCGAGCAAAACGCCTGCAGCGCCATCGCCGAAAATTACGCAAGTGTTGCGGTCCGTATAATCGATAATGGCGCTCATTTTGTCCGCGCCAACAACCAAAACTTTTGAGTAACGGCCACTTTCAATAAATGCTGAGCCGGTGGCTAGAGCATATAGAAAACCAGAACATGCAGCGCTGATGTCGAAGCTCCATGCGTTTGTTGCTCCGGCTTTAGTACAAGCGATGTTAGCTGTAGAAGGGAAAACCATATCCGGGGTAACGGTTGCAACAATTACACACTCAAGATCAGTGGGTTTTATACCTCTTTTTTCGCAGATTTGATTAATAACGGGAACTACCATGTCGGAAGTTGCTTTTCCTTCGCCTCTTAAAATTCTTCTTTCGGAAATACCTGTTCTGGTTCTGATCCATTCGTCGTTTGTTTCCACCATTTTCTCCAGGTCAAAATTCGTGAGTACGGTTTCTGGGGTGTGACCCGCTACTGCTGTAACAGCGGCTATTGTTTTTGAAATCATGATCTTTCTTATTCTAATTGGGCGGTAAAAGTAAGGGAAAAATGTTATCAGATTGACAGTTGGTGACTCGTGAATCGCGAAACGTGAATCATAAAACGCCATTCACGATTCGCGATTTACAATTTCGAATTCATCATTAACGATCAAAATAAATATCCTTTTGTGCAAAAAAAATAGCCTATTTTATTTGCAACTTTCGTTTACTAAGCAGTTGACAATGATTTGGTTACTATAATTGATTTTTTTTGCTGTATTCTAAAAAACGTTATCGGATTCATACATTTATTCCCTTATTTTCGCACTCTATGATAGCATATGTAAAAGGCGACTTCGTTTACAAAACTCCTGCGGTGGTTCATGTTGATGTACATGGCGTAGGTTACGAGGTTATGATAAGCCTGAATACATTTTCCAGTATAGAACCTCTTGATAAAGGACTTTTACATACATTTTTGCACATCAGGGAAGATGCGCATGTGCTTTATGGATTTTATGAGATTGCCGAAAAAGAACTATTTATCCAACTAATAAGTGTTAGCGGTGTTGGAGCAAGTACCGCAAGAATGATGCTGTCCTCCATGAGGCCAGAAGAAATTGTGCGGGCGATTGTAAATGGAAACGCAAAACAATTGGAAGGAATCAAGGGAATTGGCAAGAAATCTGCTGAAAGAATTATTCTCGAATTAAGAGATAAATTAAATAAACAATCACTGTCAGCATCTGTTAATATTTTGTCCACCGCAAACAATAGTTTGGAAACAGACGCGTTAAATGCACTAGTTGCCCTTGGCATATCCCGCCCTAACGCTGAACTTGCCGTGAAGAAAGTACTTGCTGCTGAACCCGGCTCAGAAAAAATCGAAGAAATAATTAAAAAAGCCCTTAAAACCTTATAGCCTATAGAGCCTTATCTACCTAACTAATTTTGTGAGAAAAGCCTTGCGCACTCATCTTTCTAATATCATAAGAAGACTTCGGATCATTGTTGGCGTTGCCGTGCTCATAGCATCAGGTACAGTCAATGCATTTGCTCAGGTTCCAACGCAACCTGTACCGCCGCAGCCGCAACAAGTTCCCCAGCCACCGGCACCTCAAACACAGGTGCCCAAAACTCCTGATACCCTTCCGTTCCCAATTAAGGACAGACGCGGAGACAAGATCACCAATCCGGAAAAAAATACTTTTAATCTTAAAGATCCTGCCAATCTTCAAAGAACGGTTGAGTATGATCCTATCACAAGAAAATATTACATCATTGAAAAGATAGGAGAGAACTATTACCGTACTCCAACCGAGCTCACCTTTGAAGAGTACCTGAAAATAAAAGCACAGGAACAGGAACGCGAATATTTCAAAAAAAGGGCAGATGTGCTCATGGGGCTCAATAAGAAATTGGAAAAGCCCAAGCTCAATGTAGGCGATAATCTTTTCAATCGCATTTTTGGTAATGGCAAAATAGATATTCGTCCGCAAGGTAATGTGGACATCCTCGCCGGGTACCAGGGGCAAAACATCAAAAACCCCACGCTGCCTGAAAATGCAAGAAAGAACGGTGGTTTCGATTTTGACATGAACGCCAACCTGAGCGTTATCGCAAACATTGGCGACAAGTTGAAGTTGCCTATCAACTATAACACACTTGCCAACTTCGATTTTGAAAACCAATTAAAACTTGACTATACCGGCGGTCCGGATGAAATCATTAAAAAGATCGAAGCCGGTAACGTATCCTTTTCTTCGAAAGGAACTTTGATTCCCGGAGCGCAATCTCTATTTGGTATTAAAACGCAATTACAATTTGGTAAGCTCTTTGTGACAGGCGTGTTGGCAAACGAAAGATCTCAACGTCAATCATTGGGTTTGCAGGGCGGTGCCGCTACAACCACTTATGAGTTTCGCGCAGACGACTACGAGGAAAACAGGCACTTCCTGATGGCGCAATATTTCCGTAGCCGGTATAATGTGGCGATGGCAAGTTTGCCCGCAGTAAATTCGCTCGTACAGATTTTGAGAATAGAAGTTTGGGTAACCAATAAAAACGGTTCCACTACGGATACGCGTGACATCGTTGGCCTGGCCGACCTTGCGGAAAGACATCCTTATCACTACCCCGCCATTCCAAGTGCGACAGATAGTTTGCCTTACAATGATGCCAATGGTTTATACAAAACCATTATCAGTAACCCAAGCAGCCGTAATTCATCAACTGTAACAACCGTTCTATCGGGAATGGGATTGCAGCCGGTGCAGGATTTTGAAAAAACATTTGCCCGTAAGCTGAACGCAAGCGAATATTTCTTCAACCCGCAAGTCGGGTTTTTGTCATTGAACCAACCGTTGCAGTCAGATGAAGTATTGGGAATAGCTTTTCAATATAGCTATAATGGAAAAACCTACCAGGTAGGTGAGTTTTCCACGGACGTTCCACCGGATACTACAGCGGGAAAAGCCAACCAAAAAGTATTGTTCCTGAAATTGTTGAAGGCGACCTCCCAAAGAACCAACATTCCGTTGTGGCAGTTGATGATGAAAAACGTTTATGCGCTACGCACAAAAGACGGAAGTTATTTGTCCAGCGTGCAGCCAACTGATTTCGACCTGAACGTTTTGTATGAACAGCCAAGTTTGGGTAAGAAAAGATATTTACCCGAAGGTCCAAAATCAGGATTGCCACTTATTACTTTATTGAACCTCGATAGATTAAACAACAACCGTGATCCACAGCCGGATGGCAGGTTTGACTATATCGAAGGATTTACCATTATATCAAGCCAGGCCCGAGTCATTTTCCCGTTGCTTCAGCCTTTTGGCCGCGACCTTGACAGCATAGCATTTCAGGGTGCTCCACAGGAATTGAAGGATAAATACATTTTCAAACCTTTGTACGATACGATCAAGGAGATTGCAAAAACTTATGCGAATCTCGACCGATTCCTCATTAGCGGTACGGCGAAGGGTTCTGCTTCTTCCGATATTTCGCTCGGTGCGTTTAACGTGCCGCAAGGTTCGGTTACCGTAACGGCTGGCGGACGAACTTTAGTGGAAAACGTGGATTACGTGGTGGACTATAACCTTGGAACGGTTAAAGTCATTAATAACGCCATCACGAATTCAGGCATTCCGGTAAATGTGCAGTTTGAGAACAATGCCAATTTTGGTTTGCAACAACGGAACTATCTTGGATTGCGCCTGGACTATCAGATAAAAAATACCGCAAAGGAATCTTTCAATATTGGTGGTTCGCTGGTAAGACTTGGTGAGCGTCCATACTTTAATAAGATGAACTACAGCGAGGACCCGATACGGAATACCATGTACGGTCTCGACTTTAATTACAGATCCGAAGTGCCGAAAATCACCAAGTGGTTGAATAAGCTACCTTTTTACAACAGTAATGAAATGAGTACCATTACTGCTTACGGTGAGGGCGCTTTACTAAAACCCGGTCACCCGCCACAAATCGGTAAAGGCAATAATGGTCTTATTTATATAGATGACTTTGAAGGAACACGTAACAGCATCGACTTGCGTTTCCCTTTAACCAACTGGGCACTGGCATCTACGCCGCAGGGCAATAACCTGTTCCCTGAATCGGCGCTAACAAATGATCTCAGATACGGATATAACCGCGCAAAAATTGCATGGTATAATATTGAGCCGAATTTGCAGGACCCGAAATCTCCAAACAATCCGGTGAAAGGAACCAATCTTGGTGATCCAACGGTGCGTGCGGTTTTGCAGGGAGATATCTATCCAGCAAAAACAGTTGATTTCGGCCAATCACAACTTATAACCTTCGATGTTTCATATTATCCAACAGATAAAGGTCCATACAACTTTGATCCTAACATGACCTCCACCGGTAAGTTGCCAAATCCAAAGCAACGCTGGGGCGGTATCATGCGGAACATTGATCAAACAGACTTTGAAACTGGTAATGTGGAATACATTGAATTCTGGATGCAGGACCCCTTCCTGAAAAACAGGAACAGTAGCGGCGGACAATTGTATTTCAACCTTGGTAATATTTCAGAAGACATTTTGAAAGACGGCAAACGTTTTTTCGAAAATGGATTGCCTACACCGAACATTCCGGCAGAACTGGATTCGAGCAATTGGGGACATGTTCCCGGCAACCCGATCCAGGTAACCAATGCGTTTAGCAATGATCCGAATGACCGCGAATTTCAGGATGTTGGTTTTGATGGTTTGACGGACGAACAGGAGAGAACAAAGTTCCAGCCATACCTTAACCAGGTGGCTGCAACATATGGCGCGGGTTCTCCGATATTCCAAATGGCATTCAATGATCCTGCAGGTGATAACTTCAAAGGTTACCGCGATGCGGAATATGACCAGGCGAAATCAGATATCCTTGCACGTTATAAAAACATCAACAGCCCGCAAGGCAACTCGCCAATTGCTACCGGTTCAACTACAACGGCATATACACTTACGCCGGACCAGGAAGATCTTAACAAAGACAATACCCTGAACGAGCTGGAAGAATATTTCCAATACCGCGTTGACCTGAGTGAAAACTCTTTCGTTGTTGGTCAGAACTTTATCACAGACAAGAGGACTTTCATGCCGAGCAATCCCGGTGCAATGGAGGAAACATGGTATTTGTTCCGCATTCCGATTGACCAGTATCAGCAAAAAATAGGAAATATCCCTGACTTCAAATCCATCCGTTTCATCCGTATGTTCATGACCGGTTTTGAAGATTCATTGGTTTGCCGTTTCGCAAAACTTGAACTGGTGCGTAACCAGTGGCGCGGATTTACTTATGTAATTGATACAACCGGAACATATACTCCGTTGCCTTCAAACACTTCAACTACATTCAACGTACTTGCGGTGAACGTGGAAGAAAACAGCAGCAGGTTACCAATTCCATACGTAACACCTCCTGGTGTTGAACGTCAACAAACTTTGAGCAACAATAACGTGGCCCTGTTGCAGAACGAGCAGGCATTGAGCATGCAGGTTTATAATTTGCCTAAAGGAGAGTCAAGAGGTGTGTTCAAAACAATGAATATGGATTTGCGCCAGTATGGTCGCCTGGAAATGTTCATACACGCAGAAGCTGCTCAAAACATACCGGTTGCAGACAATGACCTGTACGCTGTGATTAGGCTGGGGGCCGATTTTGTGAGCAACTACTATGAAATAAGAATTCCGTTGAAAATTACACAACCCGGAGTAAAGGTTGACACACTTATATGGCCGACGTTAAATAACCTGGATATTGATCTTAACGCTTTGACAAAATTGAAGGTCAACAGAAACAATAATTCAAATGTTGATACTTACTATAAAGAATTGCAGCCAAATGGCCAGGTATATGGAATTATTGGTAACCCCAACCTTGGTGAAGTAAGAGGATTCTTCGTCGGAGTAAACAACGTCACGCTTACCTCCGCCAGCACGGAGATCTGGGTAAATGAATTAAGGCTTTCTAAATTAAATGAGAAAGGCGGTTATGCAGCTCTGGGAAGGGTTGATATCAAACTGGCGGATCTCGGAACTTTGTCCGTTTCAGGAGGCATAAAAAGTATAGGCTTTGGTACGCTCGAACAGAGAGTAAACGAGCGGTCAATGAACCAGACAACACAGTTTGACGCCGCCACCAATCTTGAATTGGGCAAGTTGCTTCCAAAGAAAGCCTCTATGTCAATTCCTGTGTATGCCGGTTATTCGCAAACGGTGAGCATGCCGGAATACGATCCGTATGATCTTGATATAAAATTGAAAGATAAACTGGCCGCGGCTCCATCACAAATCAAAGATTCTATCCGGGAAGATGCGGTAGAGGTTCGTACCTTAAAAACGCTCAGCTTTACCAACGTAAAGTATATGAACACAACTGGTAGGAAGCAACATATCTGGAGCCCTGAAAACTTTGACGTAAGTTATTCTTTCACACAAGAGGAACACCATAGTCCGCTTGTAGAAAGTGATGAAACTATCAAACACAGGGCCGGGCTTGGATATAACTATGCGGGACAACCGAAATTCTGGGAACCGTTCAAAAAAGAATTCCGCAACAAGAGTAACTGGTATGGTTTGATCAGGGATTTTAATTTAAATCCAACACCATCTTTATTAAGTTTCAGGGCTGATGTGAACAGGCAGTTTGCAGCGTTCCGTCCAAGAAACGTCGGTGGTCCAAAGAATGTGATTCCAGAAACATTCAATAAATATTTTACGTTTGACAGATACTATAATCTTCGGTGGGATTTTACAAGATCATTGAACCTGGATTTCTCTGCGGTAAACAATGCGAGGGTAGATGAAGACAGTGGTCGTTTGAATAAATATGAAAGGGAGCGTATGTGGAACAACTTCTGGAAAGGAGGAAGAAATACCAATTACAACCAAACCGCAACCCTGACTTATACCTTGCCGATGGCAAAAATACCTGCATTGGATTGGACAACCGTTCGTGCAAGCTACAGCGCCAAGTACAACTGGTTGGCCGCTTCTCTTGATGCGTTTGCAAAGAGCATGGGTAACATGATATCGAACTCACAGGATATCAACTTTACGGGCGACCTGGATTTCACGAAGCTGTACAATAAGTCGAGGTATCTGCGGGCTTTGGATTGGAACGCGCCGAAGCCGGGCAATAACAAACCAACGGCGCCAAGAAATCCAAATGATACAACGAGAAGAAGAACGATCAGTAAACCCAATCAAAATGATCTACCACAACTGAGCACGTTTGTGAAAGTTATCGGAAGGATCATTACTTCTGTGAAAAAAGTATCCGTTCAATACTCTGAGATTGGTAATACAACATTGGCAGGTTACACAGACAGTACACAGTTTTTGGGTATGAACTGGAGGAACAATTTCGAACCAGGTTGGGGATACGTATTTGGTAAACAGCCGGATACAGCCTTTGTTAATGATTTTGCGAAGAAGGGACTGTTTACAAGAGATCCGCTGTTCAACAACTTGAACCGGCAGGATTTTAACCAGCGATTGAATATCACTGCGCAAGTGATTCCGGTGCGTGATCTGGTTATTGATGTGAGCCTCAACAAAACATTTGGTAAAACATACAGCGAGCTTTATAAGGATACAATAGGCACCGGAAATTTTGTGAGATTGAGTCCGTATAACTCCGGTAGTTTCAGCGTGTCATTTATATCGTTCCAAACTTTGTTTGAACCATTCAAGCCGAATGAGATTACCGAAGCTTTCCAAAGATTTGAGAACAATCGTATCATCATTTCCAAACGTTTGGGAACAGAGAATCCTTACTCTGGCACGCAAGACCCGGATGGTTACTACAAGGGTTATGGAAAATATTCGCAGGATGTGTTGATACCGGCATTTGTGTCAGCATATACGAAAAAAGATCCTATGACTATCGGGCTGGTAAAACACGATAACCCGAGCATAAAATCGAATCCGTTCAGCGGTATTTTACCAAAACCAAACTGGTCGCTCACTTACAATGGACTAACCCGTATTCCGGGATTGGAGAAAATATTCTCTAATGTTACGATCAATCACGCTTACAACAGTACCTTGGGTATGAACAGCTTTAACACCAACCTGTTGTATCAGGATCCATTGAGCTATAATTATCCGGGATTCATTGATACATTGAGCGGAAACTTTATTCCATATTTCCTTGTACCTAATATTACGATCTCGGAAGCATTTGCGCCATTGTTTAATATTGACGTACAAATGGTAAACCAGGTGTCAACAAGTATAGGTTATAAGAAGAGTCGTAGCCTGAGTTTGAGCCTTGTCGATTATCAACTGGCAGAATCGCGCTCATCTGAAATTACATTCGGATTTGGCTGGAGAAAAAGAGGTATGCCAATGCCGTTTAAATTGAAATTGCCGGGACAGAAAGAGTCTTCCAAGAAATTGCAGAATGACCTTAACCTGCGGATTGATTTCAGTATTCGTGATGACGCTACCGCAAACAGCCGACTGGATCAAAACACTGCGTTGCCAACATCCGGACAAAAAGTGATCACTATTTCACCTTCGATAGATTACGTGTTAAACAATCGCATTAACGTGAAATTGTATTTCGATCAAAGACGCACGGAGCCAAAGGTTTCACAATCTGTTCCGATAACAACAACAAGAGGCGGACTGCAGATTCGTATTTCGCTGGCTCAATAGAGAAAGGCACACGGATGACACGGATTGGACGGATTTACACGGATATTATTTGTCTATTCACTATAAAATAAAACAGCAAGATCAGATAGTCTTGCTGTTTTTATTTTATCAAGAAATCAATCCGTGTAAATCCGTCTAATCTGTGTCATCCGTGTGCCAATCAGTTCAGCACCCGGAACACCGGGATTCTCAAGTGCGCCGGCTCGTAATACGGTGAGTGCATATAGACAAACTGCAGCTGCGCCTTCGCATTTGCAGCTAGCTGCGGATCTGATTTTTTCTTTTCTTCCAATGCCTGTTTTATTTCAGGATGTTGTTGCAAAAGCGTTCCGGCAACATCTTCCAAACGATAATCACTGTACCATTCTTTTTGTTGTAAAATCGCATCAAAGAAGTTCCAGCTGAAGAAGCTGTCATCACCTTGCGGCTCAAGCGTTTCAACGATATATCTGTCGCTGCGTTGGCCGGTGTAAATAATATAATCACCCTTCACGAAATGAACCTGCTCTGTGCGTTTGCTTACGACAAGATCAAAATTGCGGTGATGTTTTTCGTAAGCCCTTGCCATGCTTTTATAATCATCCACATGATAAAACTCCACAGTGAGTGTTGTGTCTCGTGTTAACCGTTTTAATTCCACGCCATTGTTTTTCAAACGGTCCAATGCTTCATGCCAACCTTGCGGAATGATATATGCGGCAGGTTTTTGTACGGTAACAACAGGATTGAAAGTATTGTAGAATTTTACTTGCTTTTCAAAGGGTTTTGTATGATCATAGAACATACGCGGCAAACCAGTGATATCACTTGTTTTGGTATTGGTTTGATAGCCTTTGAAAAGTACTTGGTCGAACTTTGTGGTATCAACTGCCCAGCTTACAACAAAGTCTTTTTTCCTCTTACTATTTTCTATGTCCGTTTTTCTTTTTGCAATGATATCGTTGGCAAACGTAGATGATTGCTCCATGATGGTTTGCATAAATGCATAAGTGCTCTTCACCCTGTCTGCATAAGGCTTTAGCATATGCGTTTCCGGCACAAACGCAATGGTTTGAAAAAGTGCCGCATAGCCACTGCTATAGCGGGGAGGATCGTAGTAAGCATCCCAGCCTTTATCGGGATTGCCATCTTCAAAATTCACATAAGGGACCATGTCCCAACTTTTTGCCGCCATGCTTTTGTACAAAGCAGGCTCGAATGTGGTGTGAACAAAAGCGCCGGTTTCACCACCAAGCTTATTGTGTTGCGTGGTTAACAAAGTCATCGTGTGCTGATAGTCTGCGCCATCACTCACATGGTTGTCGATGAAAATATCCGGCTGCAACCATTGAAAAATATGGGTAAATGAAATCGCGTCACGCGAATCGTTTTTTATAAAATCGCGATTCAGATCAAGATTCTCTGAATTGCCTCTGAATCCATATTCTTCAGGCCCATTCTGGTTCACCCTTGAAGAAGTGCCACGGTTAAGGCAGCCTCCAATATTGTACACGGGAATAATGGCAAACACAACATTGTCAGCAGCAGCAATTTTATTGGTTGCCAGGTCCCTGATCAACATCATGCTGGCATCAATTCCGTCTGGCTCGCCCGGGTGAATGCCATTGTTTACCAGCACCACTACCTTGTGCTGATTGTGCCATTGTTTGGGATCAAATTTTTTGTCTTTACTGAAAAGAACGAGATGCAGAGGATAACCGGCATCCGTCGTATCAAATGTTTTGATTGAGATAGTGGGAAATGCAGCTTTTAGTTTTTTGTAATATTCGATCGTTTCAAAGTAAGTAGCGGTTTGTCTACCATTACTATTTTCAAATACAGTTGGGAATTTTTGCGCCCGCAATGTCACAGCGGTAATGCAGAGCACGAGTAGAATTAAAGCTTTCTTCATGTGTTGGTTTGTATTCACGCAAAATAATATATTAACTGAATAACTGCGTAACTGAATAACTGGGTGTTCGAAAGTCGTAGTTCAAAATAGAAAATCAACCATTGAGTTATTCAGTTACTCAGTTATTCAGTTATTGCCCCGCAGCGTTTTACCTTTCGTTTTACTGTAACATGTGCGACAACCAATGCGCTTTCCTAAGCGTTTTGTAGTTTTAGCTTGTGCGCTTTGTCTTCAATTGAAATGAGTTATAAAACCTTTACAAATGGACATGAGTAACGACACTTCCAGGCCTGTTAAGCCTGTTTCAACTTCACAGCTGTTCAACACAATCATCCAGTTATTACTTGTTGCGCTTTTAATAAGTTGGTGTTTTCGCATATTGAGCCCATTTATAAATCCTATTGCATGGGCCGCCATACTGGCGGTTGTTCTATATCCAGCCCATCAAAAACTTACCAAAAAGCTAAAGGGAAAATCTACAAGAGCTGCTGTGATCATCACAGTGTTGTTGTTGTGTATTCTTATTGTGCCGGCTGTATGGTTAAGCTTTACCACGGCTGATGAGCTAAAGGAATTTGTTGCAGACTATAGAGCGGGCAACGTACAACTTCCTCCTCCACGTGAAAATGTGAAAGGTTGGCCCTTCATAGGCGACAAGGCACATGAGCTATGGGTACAGGCATCGCAGGGACTTGACACCGTTGCTAAAAAATATCCGGCGCAAACGCGTTCTGCCCTTGCGTCTATTATCGGGCTACTGGCAAGCACTGCAAAGGGGTTGCTCTTATTTACATTTTCCATTATTATCAGCGGCGTATTTCTGTCTTACGCAGAAGCTACAGGGCGGTTTGCAAAAAATCTTTTTAACCGGTTAATGGGAAGTAATTCCACTATCGATGTTACTTCTATTGTAGTGGTTACGATTCGCAATGTGGTAAAAGGTATATTGGGCGTGGCTTTTATTCAAACCATATTAGCGGCGATCGGCATTGTGTTGGCCGGCATTCCGGCCGCCGGTTTGTGGATATTGTTATGTTTGATTCTTGCCATCATTCAAATAGGCATTTTGCCCATTTCCATATGTCTCATTGTATATATCTGGAGTACAGGAACTACGCTGACCGCTACATTACTAACTATCTGGCTGTTGTTGGTTGGCTTATCTGATAATGTTTTAAAACCTCTGTTGCTTGGTAAGGGGGCTCCTGTACCAATGTTGGTTGTGTTCCTTGGCGCTGTAGGCGGTTTTGTGCTTTCGGGTTTTATGGGACTATTTACAGGAGCAGTGGTAATGTCGCTGGGATATAAGTTGTTTACGTTGTGGCTGCAAGAGGGGAATAATCGAATAACTGAATAACTGTGAATAACTGAGTGACTGAGTGACTGAGTGACTGAGTGGTCGCAATTCGTAATGACTGATTGAATTTGACATTCAGTCATTCAGTTACTCACTTATGGGCACAAAAAAAGGCGATAGAGAACTATCACCTCGTTGTTCTTTTTTATCTTAAAATTTACCAGAGACAATTTAATTTGTTCTTCTGAACATCATCACATAACCGCTCAACGTTTTCTTCTTCTTGTTTTTGTTTACCTGCACGGGTTTGAGCATGTGATATTCTGAGAACTGGGATGTGTAATTGAACGTGATTATATTACCGTCGACATCTCCCCACATATTCTTTTTGTAAATAACCTGCTTTTCGTTCCAATCAAACATCCTTACTTCATAAAGTTTGGAGTCGGGCTCGCCAATAAAAACAAACTGATAATTCCCACCTTGCGTTAATGGCATAATCACCGGCATTTCAAATTCACTTTCCATAGCCATCGAAGCTTCGCGTAAGAGCGTAAAACCTTGCGAAGTGTATAACTTTTTTAAGCTATCTATTTGTGGTTTAAAAGATTCATTCAAAAAACTGCGTTGCTTGATTACGTCTTCTTGCGCGTGACTTACAGCAAAAGACATGCAACAACATAGTAATAAGGTTAAGAACCTGAAAAATTTAACTTTTTTCATGGTAATGGTCTCTGGACTTGGATTAAAAATATTAACACACTTGTTAATCTTTCTTTCTATAGGAAAACAGGTTTAGGGATGTTGTATAACTACTACTGTAATTTACGTAATCTCTCTAAAAGAAACGCAGGTTTTTTCAGAGTATTGCATAAGTGCAAAAATTATTTGTAAGTATAGAAAGAATTGGCCTGGGACAAACAGGTTAACACAAGGTCATTAATGCAAACATGTTCCGGCAGAGTGGTGGTATAATAAATAACATTTGCCACGTCTTCTGCGGTAAGTGGTTGATAACCTTCATATATTTTATCTGCTTGTGATTTGTCTCCCTTGAAGCGGACCATTGAAAACTCCGTTTCTGCGGCTCCGGGGTGAATAGCTGTCACTTTTATTTTATGTTTTAACAGGTCTATTCTCATGGACTGGCTGATGGCGTCCACCGCATGTTTTGTCGCACAGTAAACATTTCCCTTCTCGTACACCTCTTTCGCTGCAGTAGAACCAAGGTTGATGATGTGGCCCTTTTTTCTTTCCGTCATAAAAGGAAGCACGGCTTTCGACACATACAGCAATCCCTTTACATTGGTATCCAGCATATTCTCCCAATCTTCCATGGAGGCTTCGTCAAAATGATCTCGCCCGGCAGCAAGACCGGCATTGTTTACCAATACATCGATGGTTTTCCATTCGTCGGGCAAACCGCTGATAGAAGAAAATGCATCTTCCCGGTTGCGAACGTCAAAACAAAGTGAATGTATTTTTACGCCGTATTTTTCCTCCAATTCTTTTTTCAGTTCCTCCAGTCTTTCTTTTCTCCGGCCAGTAATAATCACATTGTAATTGTTTGAAGCAAATATTTCCGCTGTTGCTTTTCCAAAGCCCGAAGTGGCGCCTGTAACCAAAACGATCTTGCTCATTGTAAGTTTTGAGTTTTGAGTTCTAAGTTATGAGTAAGAACGCAGATTTTCATGATCGACATGATTTTTCAAGATTTGAAATTTCAAGATTTGAAATTTTTAGGTGCTAATGAGAAAACTGACATAAATATTCTGCTGTTCGACTAGAACGAAGAGCAAATCTTAAATCATTAAAATCATGATAATCTTGAAAATCTGCGTTTAATCTCTCATCGCATCAGCACCACCGTTCCTTTTCTGAATATCACCTGGCCGGTGTAAGAAGTGCCTTGCACCATCCACACATAGGTATCGGGTCCCTGCGAGTTGCCATTGATGGTGCCGTCCCAGCCCTTGCCAGGATCGGCGTTGTTGTATACCAATTGTCCCCAGCGGTTGTATACTCTGAAGTAATCCAATTTGCGGATGCCGACAGGAATAGGTCTGAACAAATTGTTGGAGGCCCTTTCAGGCGTAAAGGCATTTGGAACAAAAATATCGGGAAGCGTTGTAAATACTTTTATGTTGATGGTATCGTAATCATAGCATTTGTCTGCAGTGTATGCCTTGACCACGTAGGTCATATTCTGACTGATATTGGCAATTGGATTTTGAATGTCAGCATTGTTTAGTCCGGTTGGTGGCGTCCATTGGTAAAACTCTGCACCGGTCGCATTTAGTTGCAATGGCTGATTTACCACAATTGACGTATCATTTCCCGCAGATGCAATTACTGGCGGACGAACTGTAACCGTTATCGTGCCTATGCCTGGTTTAGGACAACCTTTGTTGTCGTGAACGGTAAGTGTGTAAACAGTAGTTCTTATGGGATAAGCAAGAGGATTCAGCGATTGCGGATTGATGAGCGCTGTTATAGGCGACCATGCGTAAGAAATTCCGTCGATCGTTGCATGAAGATAGGCCGTGTCACGGTAGCAAATTACTGTGTCAGGGCCTGGGTTTGCCAGCGGGTAAGGAACTGTTGTTACTGCAACATCATCTTTCGCTGAACATTTTCCTATCCTCGCAATGATCTCATAGACAGTTGTTCCTGTTGGCCTGGCCGTTGGGCTCAATTTTGAACTGTCGCTGAGCGTTGCGGCTGGCGTCCATTCAAAACGTAAACCGTCTGTTTGTGGGTGCAATACGATCGCATCGGTTAAACAAATGGTTGTATCGTTTCCTGCATTTAACCGTACTCTGTCTGTAACTCTCACTTTGATACTATCATTATTGATACATCCGTCTTCGTTAAGCTGTACGTAAAACGTGGTAGTGGTTTTAGGAAAAACAAGCGGGTTAGCGGTATTGCCATTCCGCATAAGATTGATAACATTCGGTGTCCAGTTAAAAATACCGAAACCTAGAGCTATAAGTGGTAAAGTGTCAATGTTACAAATCAGTGTATCTCTGAAAGGGAGCGTAATTGTTGGTTTTTCTTTCACTTCCGCAACGCTGTTCACGGTGTCGATACATCCCTTACTACTTTCTACAATCAGTTGCACCGATTTGGTCCCTGACGTACTATACTTCCATGACGGGTTCTTAACATGGGAACTGTCGTTGCTGGCTGTTTCATCGCCGAAGGCCCAGCTCCACTTGTTCACTACTCCATACTTTGCTTTAGTAGTATCAACAAAACGTATTGGATTAAGAATACATGTTCCGAGTGTGGTAAAGCCGGCAAAAAAACCTGGAAATACTTTTGCAATCGCCGTAGTCGAATCAATACACTGGCCCGCAGAAAGCAATGCTGTTAGTTTTAATTGATAAACACCGGTATCTGCATAAGTATGCGTAACATTTCCCGAAGGGTCATAAGATGTATCAGGTTTTGATTTGTCGCCGTAGTTCCATATGTACATGGTGCCGGGCGGATTGTTCTGATTGTTTTTGATGGCCACTTTGAAATCGTCGCAAAAATGATATTCAGGCGAGAGCAATGCATTCAGCGGCACGCAATCGGAAACCTTTATGTGGATGTCTTTGCGATGCACATTTATCAGTACTCTCTTTCTATATTCCGATACGCAAACAGTAACCACATACTGACCAATAGCGGAAGGAGCAATACCTGAAAAAATTCCTGTTTTAGCATCAATGGAAGCGGAAGGGTCCATCGGTACATCACCGGAATAGCCCGGTCTATAAGGTAATGGGCTGTAAGGCGGGGGCGGTGCGGGGTTCGGCGTAACGCAGGTAAAACATGTTCCTTGTCTTTCACCAGCTCCATCGTATGCGTCACATAACGAATAAGATAAAGAGTCAGTACCATCAGGATCTGTGGCGCCGAAATTAAATTTAAATGCAGACGACATACAAATGGCTACAGCATCGCCTGCTACAAAAGTTGGACTGGAATTTTTTTGAGCGCCTGGCAACACGTCTGTGCCGGGTATTTCACATAAGTAGGTAACTCCGGTTCTGCCGCTGTTGCTTACGTTTTGAATGCCATCTAAACGACAACAACGCTGAAACGCAATGGTGTAACCAACTCTGCTGTCAGGTAATTCTATTGAGGTTTGGTAGTAGCGTAAATTATAGCAAACATCTGTAGGTGGATTGGTGATACAGGGATTTGATGCGGGATCGTATCTTATCTGTTCTTCTCTTATTTTAGGTGCATTTGCTGTAAGAAGTGGATTGGTTTGCCCTTTCTCGTAAACAGTGAAATTTTCATCTTCGTCGTTCTGGCCCGGATTATTTTGAAAGCAGTCGATGTATAGTTTTAGTGTGACCTGGTATCTTGAAGAATTGGGTGAACTTCCTACTCCCAGGTATTTATAATACAGTTCACCTCCTCGGATGTGGTTAGCATACAGTTGGGCGGCATAATACAGCATCAGGAAGAGTATGGAAGCACATTTCTTCATCAAGAAGCATTTAGGCCTTTCGGTTATAACGTCTCAATTACGTTTCTATTCTCAGAAATCCGAAAAAGCTTATCAACTTGATGAAGTCAAAAGCCAAAAATCAAAATTCAAAATCCATAGAGCTTTTTGACTTTTTAATTTTGAGTTTTTACTTTAAAACCTCTTGCAAATAGCTTTCCAAAGCCTCGTTACTTTTATCGGTTTCTTCCATCATACCCATATGGGCAGAATGTTCGAGAATGGTTACATAGGTAGTGGAAGATAAATGGCTCAGGGCCAGACTGTCCTTGTAGGGAACCGCGACGTCATTCTTGCCTATTATTAACAAAACAGGCCCAAAAAAGTTCTTCAAAACGAGCGTTCTGTCTGGTCTGTCAATCATCGCGTGATAATACGCGATCAATGACTCGGGGGCAAAGTCTTTAAGGTGTTCTATAAATGTAACAACTTTATCAGAATTTTTTAACTTATAATTTTCGGTAAAAAGGTTGGGTGTGGTTTGTTTGATAAACAGGTATGCGCCATTTTTCTTTATGAACTCAATGCCCTTGCGGCGCGTCTCTTTTTTTTCTTCCGTATCGGAAAAAGCGGTAGAGTGAAATAACCCAAGTCCCTTTAAAAACTGCGGGTATTTTTCTGCAAACGCCAGTGCTACATACCCGCCCATCGAATGCCCTATGACAACTGCCTGATCAATTTTTTCGTTTTCCAAAATCGCCTTCACTGCTTCCGCCATACTTTCCATACTTGTTTCATCCAATTCTTCTGACGCCCCGCTTCCCGGAAGATCAGGAACAATTACAGTGTAGTTTTTTTGCAGCGCAGCCACCTGATTTTTCCAAACCTCATGATCTTCGGCAAAGCCATGCAGCAACATTACCGGCGCACCAGATCCGCTTACCGCGTAAGCAAGTTTTTTATTATCGAAGAAGATTGTTTTCATACGAGAGGTCTTTTTGCGAAATTATGAATAATGAACGCGAGATCGTTATTTGCGGAAGCCAGCAACAAGTTAATGCCCTACGGGCAACTATGTGCGACTGTGCCGATTTCTATTGATATTTTTTCCCTACGGGAAAGGTTCTACTGCCCGTAGGGCATTAATGTCAATAGAAAATGTAAATGAGAGTATCTTCTTGTCCGTAGGACATTAATATAACAAGTCGTGAGATCGCTTAACTAAAGGATTAAATTATGAATAGAGAATCTTGAATGACATTTGTAATGTGACACTATTCATCATTCATCACTTGCTTCTCCTCTGGCTTCTCAAAAATAAAACGCCTACCAACGGTATCAAAGCAACATTCAATGCTTGCGGTAAAATAATCCAACAAATCAGCAAAAGCAAGCTTAACCAGGCGGTCAATTTAAAATATGTTTTCACCCATTTTTTATTGCTTCCAAGGAAAAAGGCTGCAACAAAATGGGTGGGGATTGCCCATAGTAAATTGAGGTTGTTTTTGCATTCCAAGTGAGTTGTTCCTACCCACATAAACACCAGCAAAATGCCGAGCGCTCCTGTAAGAAAGAACAGCAGGTGATCAAATATTTTCAGGAAAGTTTTTGCCGCAGGATGTTTTACCAAACTACAAATGCCCACCAATACAAAAAGCAATACAAAGGCTAGCATTGGTGTAACGGGAGCCGCGGATGGCGTACTATTAGGGGCATCAAAAAGTGTAGTTTTTTCACTCACCAAAGGCTTGCCATTTATGGTAGTACTGTCAAATCCTTTCAATAAATATTCCGGCAAAAACATGGCTTCACGATTGGTCGCTTTGCGATCCATATTGGCACCCAGCAAAATGTCGATACCTAATTTGCTCCAATATTGTTTGCCTCTGTTAAGATAAGTGTAGATGAGATCGCGGAAGGTAAATGATTTACCTTCTAAAATGTCTTTTGTCGCAAATGGCGCGGTGTTCTTCTCAACAATATCTCTTGGACGAGTGGAGCAATTGTCGAATAAGAATTCGTAGAGATAATATTTGTTTTGTGGAAGCGCATTTGTTTTTAATGCATCGTACAGTTTTAGTTTTTGCTCGCAGGAAAGATTGAGAATTTGTTCCTGTATGCTTCTTCCTTCCTCTTTGTATTCATTTAAAAAACCGAGATAGCCATCATGATTATTGAATTGCTCAATGGAAGAGCAGTATAAAAGATCACCCTTGATAAATTTTGGATAGAAATCATCAGTAAATTCAAATGTGCCGTAGTTAAATACCAGGTCCGTGTTTCTCGATTTATCCACTACACGAAGGGCGGTGTGGCCAAAGAGAGAATATAACTCATCTCCGGGGCCGGCAGTTAATAAGCTAACAGTGATATTACACGAATCGCTTTGCGCCTGTGAAAAAAAGGAAAAGTGCAAAGCGAGAAGGAATGCAAAAACGCGGGGAAGAAGTTTCATTTTGTAAATTGAAAATTGAAAATTGAAAGTTGAAAATGAAGAAACAGCGAAGCTTTCATCTACCTTACACCTCATAGCTCTCCATTCTCGACCAGCGCTCCATTTTCAACTTTCAATTTTCAATTTTCAATTGATGAATTATTTTCTGCTATAGTTCGGAGCTTCTTTTGTAATATCCACGTCGTGAGCATGGCTTTCGCGCATACCGGCGTTGGTGATTTGAACAAAAGTTGCCTGTTGCAATGCTTTTAGATTAGCTGCGCCGCAAAGACCCATACCTGCGCGAAGACCACCAACATATTGTGATATAACCTCGTTCAGGTTTCCTTTATAAGCCACGCGGCCCTCAATTCCTTCCGGAACCATTTTCTTTGCATCTTCTTCGCCTTCCTGGAAGTAACGGTCGCCGCTACCTTGTTGCATAGCACCGATAGATCCCATACCGCGGTATTCTTTGAATTTACGGCCTTCGTATATAATAGTTTCTCCAGGGCTTTCTTCAACACCGGCAAACACGCTACCCATCATGGTTACGTTTGCGCCTGCTGCAAGTGCCTTCACCATATCACCTGTATAGCGGATACCACCATCAGCGATCAAAGGAACGTTCTTGCCTTTAAGTGCAGCCGCTGCTTCAACGATGGCTGTAAGTTGCGGAACACCGGCTCCGGCAACGATACGTGTTGTACAAATAGAACCCGGTCCGATACCAATTTTTACGGCATCTGCACCCGCATCTGCAAGGGCTTTTGCACCTGCACCTGTACCAACGTTACCTGCAATAACCTGTAAATTTTTGAAACTCTTTTTAAGGGCCTTCAACGAATCAATTACCCCTTTGCTATGACCGTGTGAACTATCCAGTGCCACAATGTCAACACCCACTTGTTGCAGTGCATAGGCTCTGTCTTGCAAATCTTTTGTAATGCCAAGTGCACCACCTACCAGCAAACGGCCGTAGGTGTCTTTCACTGCATTGGGGAAATTGCGCAACTGCAAAATGTCCCTGTAAGTGATTAGACCGATAAGCGCTTTTTGTTTGTTGATAACAGGAAGCTTTTCGATTTTATATTGACGGAGTATTTTTTCTGCTTTTTTAAGATCTGTTCCTTCCGGTGCGGTGATGAGGTTTTCTTTTGTCATCACATCTTTTACAGGAATTTTTTTATTGGTTTCAAAACGCAGATCTCTGTTGGTGAGGATACCAACCAATCTTTTATTACCATCAACAATTGGAATACCACCGATCTTGTTCTCACGCATTAATTTAAGTGCGTCGCCAATTGTTGCATCATCATGAAGTGTAATAGGATCGATGATAAGGCCACTTTCGCTTCTTTTAACCTTGCGCACTTGTTCAGCCTGCCTTTCGATGCTCATATTTTTGTGTAAAATACCAAGACCACCTTCTCGTGCAAGCGCTATTGCCAGATTGGCTTCTGTAACGGTATCCATTGCTGCAGAGAGCATTGGAATGTTAAGCGTAATGTTCTTTGTAAGTTGGGTACGTATGTCAACATCTTTAGGTAACACCTCGCTGTAAGCAGGCATTAATAACACGTCATCAAACGTAAGACCTTCGCCAAAAAACCTTGATTGAAATGAATTGTCGCGGGGGGAAGTATTTCTTGTTGCCATGTGCAAAGATATGGCGCGGGGTAAATTACCTCCAAAACTTTTTTTCTTGTAATTGAAAATTGAAAGTTGAAAATTGAAAATGGTAGGGGCGAATTGCATTCGCCCTTATTTGAAAATGAATGGATAATGTAAGCGCTTACGCATCTGGTTTAAGAAAATGTTAAGAGGGTAATTAATGTTCGGTATGCGGAGTACGATGTACGAAAGTCATTAGAGTGTCACATAAGTACCATTTTCAACTTTCCACTTTCAATTAACCATATACATTTTGCCCGGCAGGGTGCTCACAATGTTTTGCAGTTCAAGATTCAAAATAGCCGCTGCAATGGCGCCGCTGGAAAGGTTGCTTTTAAAGTTCAGCTCATCAATATGCGTTGCATCCTTTTCGCCCAGTACATCAAGAATGATCTTTTCTTCGGGCGAAAAATCAATAAACAATTCGCGTTGCGGTCTTCTTGTTTTTGTTACTTCTTTCCAGCCCAGAGCTTCAAGAACATCATCTGCGCCCGTTATCAAAGAAGCTTTTTTCTCTTTGATCAATTTTATACATCCTGAGCTTCTGTTGTCTGTAGTTCTGCCCGGAAAAGCTAATACATCCCTGTTGTAGCTATACGCCAGGTTCGCCGTGATCATGCTGCCACCTTTTACATTTGTTTCTATTACGATGGTTGCGTCGCTCATACCGGCAACGACGCGATTTCGTATGGGGAAATTATGCTTGTCTGGTTTGGTGCAACTTGGAAATTCAGTGAGCAGCCCTCCGTTATTGCTGATCATTTCTTTTGCCAAAGCGCTATGCTCTGGTGGGTACATGATATCCAACCCATGAGCAAGTACGCCCACTGTAGGAAGGTTATTCTTTACTGCTGCTTTGTGCGCAACTCCGTCAATGCCGAATGCCATTCCGCTTGCAATGGTAACATTTTGCGCAGCCAGCTCTTTAACTAATTTTTCTGTTAGTTGCCTGCCATATTCAGTATGCGAACGTGTCCCGATAACTGCAATTATTTTAGCAGCGTTCAGATCTGCCGTGCCGCGATAGTAAAGCATTGTGGGAGGATCATAACAATTGCGTAGTCTTTTGGGATAACTGTCGTCTGTAAAAAAGAGCGGTTGAATATTGTTCTTTTCAATGAACGCAAGCTCTTTCTCAATAGATGCGAAGTCCGCAAAGCCTTTGATGTTTGAAGCTTTGATTGTACCAATGCCTTCGATTTGTTCGAGTGAAGATTTTTTTGCTTTGAAAATATCTTCTACATTTTCGAAATGTTCAAGAAGAATTTTAGCCTGGACTGGACCGATCAATGGCACTTGAGTAAATGCTATTTTGTACAGCAAATCATTCATAAAAAAGGTTAGCTGGCAAAAGTATGGGTCGGGAATCAAAGAAAATATTTCACGTAGATAATTATCTTTTCAGTCGCCCGAATTAATAAAAAGCTTGACCGTATTGGAAAAGATGTTGAGCAATAAAAAACCAGTTCAAATTCGGAGGCATATTTAATAATGTATATTTTGCGCATCATCCAAACTGAAAATAATCATTATGAACGTACCCAACCCAAACCAGGAAACTCTGCAAGATATTCTACCAAGAGTTCAGGAAATTTATGTAGACGCTGTCATTAGAAAGCCTCTGATAGGCCCCGAAACAATTCAAGCTCCCGATGGTAAGATCAATTTTGTGATCAGGAAAAGAAAAGATGATTTTGTGACTGATGTTGATTTCTCAAAAACAATCGGAATGACCATTGGCCGCGTTGCTTTGGGAGCCATTGGTTCCATGATTGCAAAATCTATTCTGTTGTCCAAAAACAAGGCAAAAATTGAGCTATTCAATAACAACTTTGCTGATGTTGTAGCAGGCATCGGAAAAGAATATCCGGAAGCAATTTCAAATTAGTAGCCGATACAAAATTAAAAGCCAGTCGCAATCCGCTACTGGCTTTTGTTTTATTAATAATTTTCAATTTTCAACTTTCCACTTTCAATTATTTCGTGCTCAACACCTTCAACTCCGTCCTTCTATTCTTCGCTCTTCCTTCCTCTGTGTCACTCGTATCAACAGGTTGTGTGGCGCCAAATCCTTGTGAAGAAAGCCTGTCAGCACTAATGCCTTTGGATGTGATATAAGTCACTACACTAGCTGCGCGGCCATTAGATAATTTCAGATTGTCCGCTGCTTTACCAACATTATCTGTATGCCCGTTGATTTGAATTTTTAATGCCGGATTGTCCTTCATCAATTGCACAAGATTGTCCAGCTCAACTTGAGATTCTGGTTTCAAATCCGTTTTGTTTACATCAAAGAAAATGTTCTTCAACACAATGGAAGCATTCGCTTCAAGTGGTTGTAATGGAATATCTATGTTGTAAGTAGAGTCCGGCGATTTTTGTACAAAAGAAAAGTTCTCTGAATAGAACAAATAACCTTTTCTATTCACATTAAACGCATAGTCGCGACCGATAGGTAGTGTGATAAGATAGTTTCCCGTTTCATCCGTTTGTACTTTGCTCACTACTTCGCGGGTAGTAAGGTTTGTCAACTCAACGGCAGAAGGTAAACCGTTATTTGTTTTTGCGTCAAACACTTTCCCCTTCACCCACAATGTTTTTACCGGACGAACATCATTGCGCATTTCAAAAGTATATAAATCCAGGCCCCCTTTGGAATCGCTTCTGTCGCTGGCGTAGTAAGCCGTTTTGCCATCTGCCGAAATTACAAGGCTACCTTCCTTTTCAATGGTGTTGATCGGAAACCCAAGATTTTTTGGAACACTCCATTGTCCCTTTGGTCCTTTGCGCACCATAAACAAATCGTCATCTCCATAACCGGGATGTCCATTCGAGGTAAAATAAAGCGTTTGATTATCCGCGTGGATAAAAGGACAGCTTTCATCGCCGATAGTATTAATGGTTGGTCCCATATTTTCTGGCTGCCCGAATTTTCCGTTAGGCAATAAATGACAAACATAAATATCGCTGCCGCCATAACCATCGGGTCTTCTGCTGGCAAAATATAAGTCTCGTTTATCGGGAGACAGGCTCGGCGCAGATTCCCAGTCTTCGGTGTTCACTTTGCCACCAAGATTTTCGGGAAAGCTCCAGCCCGTGGGCGTCAGGTAAGAGATGTACAGATCGCAGCTGCCATAACCTTCGGGGAAATTACAACCCGTAAAAACAAGCCATTTGCCATCGAGTGAGATGTTTTGTGCGCCTTCATTCAGGTTGGAATTGATATTACCCGCTAATAATTTTGCTTTGCCCCATTTGCCATCTTTACCAAGGTCGCTTCCGTAAAAGTCTTCGTTCATGTGGTCGACTCTTCTTGTAAAAATGAGTTGCTTGCCGTCAATTGTGAGCGTGGGGTAGTATTCAGAAGTTTCAGTATTGATACTGTCTCCGAGATTTTTTGGAGCAAACGTGTAGCTGGATGCCGCATTGTTCTTCGCGTAATCAATGGCAAACTCGTAGGTCTTCTTTCTATAAGAACCCGCTTTTACACTAGATTCATTAAGATTAGGAATCAACAAAAAAGTATCGACCGCATGCAAAGCGTCTTCAAATCTTCCTTTCCCCGCAAGATTAATAGAGTAGGGCAGGTTATAGTCCTGAAAATAAGCGGCATCAATTGATCGTGCTTTTTCGTAGTAAAGAATAGCTGAATCGTACACTTTAAGCTGACCGTACATGCCGGCAATGGATAGATGTGCGTCTTCAAACGACGGGTCGATTTTAATAGCGTCTTTCAGGACCTGTATACTTTTAACGAACTCGTCACCCTGGGCCAGCTCAAGCGCCTGACTGTACAACTGAGCCGCCTTTTTATTTACTTTATTAGGATCGAATTGCGCATTTACGGAACTGATCATCAATAGGAAAATGGCAATCGTGGTACAGAGTCTTTGCATAATTTGTAAAATACGCGATAATTTGAAAATGGACAAAAAAGGCTTAATGCAGAACGCCTAACACAAAACGCGGAGGTCCCGGCGTTAAGCGTTAGGCGTTTTGCATTAGCGTTCTGTTCCTACGGCACATTAATATATTTATGTATCTGCAAACTCAGTTCCCACTTAGGATTTTCTTTAATGTAGTCGATGATCAGCGGAGTGTTTTGTGCGGACTTGTCCCACTCAGGTTGCAGGTAAAGCTTACATTCTGGAGAAACAAGTGCAGCATATTTTTCCGCCCATTCAAAGTCGGATTTATTGAAGATCACCACTTTTAGTTCGTTGGCAACGGGCAAAATTTCCGGCAAAGGAAATTTGAATTTTTTGGGAGAAAGGCAGATCCAGTCCCAGCTGCCACTTAAAGGTGAAGAGCCGGAAGTTTCAATGTTTGTTTGAAAACCTGCATCATGAAGGGCTGCGGTTAATTCATCCAGGTTGTGCATTAAAGGCTCACCTCCCGTTACAACGGCCAGTCTTCCGGGAAATGCAGCAGCATCTGCCACGATCTTTTCGAGTGTTAGCAAAGGATGTTTATCTGCATCCCAGCTATCTTTCACATCGCACCAAACGCAACCCACATCACAACCGCCTAAGCGTATGAAGTAAGCCGCCCTTCCCTGGTGAAAACCTTCACCCTGTAAAGTATAAAAAGCTTCCATAACCGGAAGCGAAGTTTGTATGTCTTTAGTCGTACTCACAATTTCTAATTCTAATAATTGATTCTATCGAAGACAGAGTTGTTAGTTGGTGGTTGTTAGTTGTTAGGAGAAATATTGCACATAAAGCCCAACAACAAACAACTATTAACTATCAACCTCCCTCCGTTATTCAAAGTTTTTATCCTCACATGCCTTATACGTATTCTGCATAAGTGCCGCAATGGTCATCGGACCAACACCGCCCGGTACAGGAGTGATGAAGCTGCACTTTGGAGATACTTCTGCAAAGTTAACATCACCTTTTAATGCAAAACCTTTCTTTTTGGTAGCATCAGGTACGCGGCTGATACCCACGTCGATAACGATCGCACCGTCTTTTACCATGTCGGCCTTAACAAACTCAGGACGACCCAAAGCAGCCACTATAATATCTGCCGAAAGGCAAAGTTCTTTAAGATTTTTTGTGTGGGAATGGCAAATTGTTACCGTGCAGTTACCCGGATTGGTATTGGCACTCAACAAAATACTCATTGGACGGCCCACAATATTGCTACGTCCGATCACAACGGCTTGTTTGCCTGCAGTATCAATGTTGTAGTGTTTCAGCAACAACATAATTCCGTATGGAGTAGCTGGAATAAATGTTGACAGGCCCTGTACCATTTTACCAACGCTAATCGGATGGAAACCATCTACATCTTTTGAAGCGGCGATCGTATTGATCACTTTTTCATCCGAAATATGCTTAGGCAAAGGCAGTTGCACCAAAATACCATCCACATCCGGATCATTGTTCAGACCTTCGATCGCTTCCAGCAATTTAAACTCGCTGATGTCATCATCATAACGAAGAAGGGTTGATTTATAGCCTATTTCTTCGCAAGCTTTTACTTTGGCTCCTACGTATGTTTCGCTGGCGCCATTGCTACCTACTAAAACTGCAGCTAAATGCGGTACTTTCTTTCCCTGAGCTTTTAATTGTGCTACTTTAAGTGTAAGTTCTTCCTTGGTTGCTTTTGATACAAGGTTTCCGTCTAAAATTTGCATGGCGCAAAGGTAAATATTTTTTGGTTGTCAGTTGTTGGTTATTAGTTATTAGAGGTAGCCGTTAAACGGGACCTGTTCTATGTTTGTTTATCTTTTATTTTTTGCGTGGTCTTATTGGAGTAAAGGCTATTGCAATGGATGCCTAATAACCAACAACTAACAACTATGTCTAACAGTTACCCGTACACTAAAATTTTGCGCTCTGATGAAAAATGCCTTATTTAGCTCACAACATAACCGTATCTGAATGAAAATTATTTTCTTACAGATACTTACCTCTTGCTTTGTTTCTTTTTCTCTTGGCCAAATTGTTCGCTCCCCACTTAGTAATCATTATACAGGCGCAGTAACCTACAGCAAAAAATTCGCGGACGCATTTTCTTTTTCCGGTAACCAGGCCGCTTTGGGTAATTTGAAAAATATAGATGCCGGGCTATACGGCGAGAAACGGTTTGGATTAAAAGCGCTGAGCAATTACCACGGCGTTATCGGTATTCCTTTGAAAAATGCCGGTGTTGGTGCAAACATGTATTATTCCGGAGATGCAGATTTTAATGAAACTCAGGCTGGACTAGCTTATGGCATTTTGCTGGCAAGCAATATTTCCATTGGAACGCAGGTGAATTTTAACCAAATACGCATCAGTGGTTATGGTGCTGCATCAACGGTAAATTTTGAATTGGGAGCACTGTTCGCTTTGTCAAACAAGGTTACGATGGGGCTGCACGTTTACAATCCTGTAGGAGGCAAATTTGGGAAAACTAATACTGAAAAATTTGCATCCATTTACAAAGCCGGCGTAGGCTATGATGCATCTGAAAATTTTTTTGTAAGCGCTGAAATTGCCAAAGAAGAAAATCTTCCGGTGAATATAAATGCAGTTATGCAATATAATTTCAACAAACATTTTCTGGCGAGAGGCGGCGTAAGCTCGGCGATAGCAAATTATTTTCTGGGTGTTGGAATTTTATGGGGCTCTATGAGGCTTGATGTCATTAGTTCCTATCATCAACAGTTAGGTTTTTCTCCTTCGTTAATGATGGTTTTTAATTTCTCAGAAACAGCGGAAAAATGAAAATAATATTCACGCTGCTCTTGCTGATTTCAATGAATGTTTTTTGCCAGGATAAGCCAAATGATGTTGGAGAGGAGCAAGTAGAAACAGCTGTTGAGAATAGCGAAGATGCAGTCACTGATGATAGCTATTGGCAGAGTCAAATGTTCTACAAGAAACATCCGATTAATCTTAATGAGGCAAATGAAAATGAGCTAAAGGAACTTAAACTTTTATCCAACCCGCAGATAGAAAATTTTTTGCGCTACCGGCAATTGCTGGGAAGCCTTATTAGTATTTACGAATTGCAGACTGTTCCCGGTTGGGATGTTGCTCTGATAAAAAGTTTGCTGCCTTATGTAGTGGTGACTGACACCAAAAATTTGCTGGTAAATTTTGGGTCACGATTTTATGGAGGAAGCCAATCCCTGATGGTGAGGTATGGAAAGGTAATGGAACAGGCGAAAGGATATCAACCACCGGCTACGGAAAAATCGAGCCATTATTTAGGTAGTCGTGACGCGTTTTTTATACGATACAAATACAATTACAACAACCTGTTGCAGTTTGGTATAGCAGGCGATAAAGACGCCGGAGAGCAGTTTTTCAAAGGTTCCCAAAAGAATGGTTTTGACTTTTACACGGTTCATTTTTTCGCAAAAGATATTGGTAAGATAAAGCTGCTGGCACTTGGTGACTTTACAGTAAATCTCGGCCAGGGCCTGGTACAATGGCAAAGTCTTGCATTTGGAAAAAGCGCCTCCGTTCTAAATATAAAAAGAGATGCCCAAACATTACGTCCATACAATTCTTCCGGGTCGTATAATTTTCATCGTGGCGCAGGTTGTGTTATTGAAAATAATCATTGGTCGCTAACTTCATTTATTTCTTTTCGAAGGCTTAGCGGCAACATTGTGCAGGATGAAGATGACGAACATATATCTTCTTTTCAAACATCGGGCTATCATCGAACACCGGCTGAATTGAGTGATAAAAACAGCATGCGGCAAATTGCGGGCGGCGCTTCCATCAAATATAAACAGTATAACTGGCATATAGCCGCAAATGCGGTGTTGTACCGCTTTTCCAAAGAATTTCAAAAAGAAGATAAGCCATATAATCTTTATGCATTAAATGGAAAAAATTGGAGCAATGCTAGCGTGGATTACAGTTATACTTACAGAAACATGCATTTATTTGGCGAAATAGCCGCCGACAAAAACAGCAAATTTGCTCTGGTGCAAGGATTATTGCTTAGCCTTGGAGCAAAAGCTGATGCGGCTTTTTTGTATAGAAATATTAGCAAAGCATATCAGTCTCTGTATTCAAATGCATTCACAGAAAACACATCGCCCAATAACGAAAGAGGTGTTTATGCTGGCATTTCGCTGAAGCCTTTTTCGACCATCAGGATTGATGCGTATGCAGATGCTTTCAGTTTTCAATGGCTAAAATATCTTGTTGACGCACCATCGCGTGGGAATGAATATTTACTTCAGTTGACTTATTTGCCAAATAAGCGAACAACCTTTTACCTATTATATAAAACTAAAACCAAACAGAAGAGCACCCTATCTGATAACAACGCTGCAAAAGTTTTGACGGATCTTCCGCAAAGTAATTTCCGGATACAAAGCTCAACCAAGGTCAATGAAAAATTTTCTTTAAGCAACAGAGCGGAGGCTATTTGGTATGATAACAATGGTCATTTAAAAGAACAGGGATTTTTGATGTTTGCCCAGGGTGATTATAAACCTTCTAAAATTGTTTCGGGAAACTTGCGGTTGCAATATTTTGAGACAAACGGCTACAACTCGAGATTGTATGCTTACGAGAGTGATTTGCTATACAATTACTCCGTACCACAGTTTTTCGACAGCGGGTTTCACTATTACCTCAATTGTAGAATCAACGTGGCTTCGCTATTGAAAGTGAAAAAGCAATATGATATTAACTGCTGGTTGAAATGGAGCCAAACCATTTATTCAAATAAGCAATCAATCGGTTCCGGGTTGGATGTAATTGCAGGCAATAAACGGTCGGAAGTAAAGGCGCAGATTATTATGGAGTTTTAGAACTAATTAATTATTAATTACTCTAGTTTTACAAAAAAAAGTCATGGAAAATAATCAGCAGAATCAACTTAATATAGAGATATCCGAGGAAATTGCTGAAGGGCAATATGCAAACCTGGCGATCATTACACATTCGCATGCAGAGTTTGTAGTTGACTTTGTAAACGTTATGCCTAACACACCAAAAAGCAGAGTGAAATCCCGCATCATATTAACCCCTCAACATGCAAAGAGATTAATGAAAGCACTGGTTGATAACATTAATAGATTTGAAGCGGTAAATGGTGATATTAAGGATTTAGAAGAAGTTCAGTTGCCAATGAACTTTGGCGGTCCGGCGGCTCAGGCCTGATTCGGGTCTTTATTAAACTCTTTCGGATTTTCCAAAAAGTATGGTAGAAATTACAGTAAAAATGTAAATTTTACCATACTTTTCTTGTTTCATACCTTTGTTAAAAGTTTATAACTTTTAGTTTTGTTAAAATTGATGCTGATTTTGGAATTTTAAGGTTTTCAATTTGATTGATTATTGTCTAAGAGAATGGCATGTAATTGATTTGCAGCAAATAAAAAACCAGAATTACTGAACAGCATTCATTTTGAATTAACACATGAGAAAATGCGAAATCTTTCCAAGTAATGCAATGCACTTGCATACGCTATAACCCACGCATTTACCTATCTACCTACTACTTTATAGCAAGTATCGAATTAATTAATTGATCGATAGGCTTTTACTATTTTAAAAAATATTAAAATTTTGTTATTATTTAAATTTTAACAAAAAATTTACAATTTATTATGCATCGGTCGCCTGGTTTTTGCTGCCTATGTAAACGGGTTAATCAAGATTAGTTCACAACTAGTAACACACACACATGAGAAAAATCGTAACTGCCTTTGCAGGGCTCTTGCTATGCTCTGCCTTGACCTATGGTCAATCCCGTTTAATTACGGGACAAGTCAAAGACGATAAGGGAAATCCTGTCCCTTACGCCACCGTTAAACTAAAGGGAAGCTCCCGCGGTGTATCAGCTGATCAAAATGGTAATTTCAAAATTGAAGCCGGCAACTCAAAGGCGCTAGTGGCTTCTGCTACCGGATTTGCTTCATCGGAAATGACGATTGGAAGTGAATCCACGGTTGTTATTGCGCTTAAAGCCGGTGATGAACAGCTGAATGAAGTTGTTGTAACTGCAATGGGTATTAGAAGAACCAAAAACTCTTTGCCTTATGCAGCACAACAAGTAAACGGAGACGAAGTCTCTAAAACAAGAAGTGCCAACTTCATTGGAGGAATGTCTGGAAAAGTATCCGGCGTAGAAATTAAACAGAACAACACATTGGGCGGATCAACCAATGTTGTTATTCGCGGTGCTAAATCATTGGTTGGTAACAACCAGGCGTTGTTTGTTGTAGATGGGGTTCCTATCGATAACAGCAACAACAATACTTCTGATCAAAAAACAGGACGTGGCGGGTATGACTATGGTAATGCCGCTGCAGACATTAACCCTGATGATATTGAATCAATCAACGTATTGAAAGGTGCGGCTGCATCCGCACTGTATGGTTCACGCGCAGCAAATGGGGTAGTCATGATTACCACGAAGAAAGGCAAAAGAGGTTTAGGAGTGACTATAAACTCCGGAGTTACAATGAATTCCATCGACAAATCCACTTTTGCAAAGTATCAGCACAGCTATGGTGCAAACTATGGTTCTGCAAACGATTATGGTTCTCCTGATGGAAACTTCTTGTACTTCGACGTAAACGGAGATGGTACACCAGATCTGGTTACGCCAACTACTGAAGATGCTTCATGGGGTGCGAAGTTTGATCCGAGCTTAATGGTTTACCAATGGAATGCATTTGATGCGTCTTCTCCTAACTATGGAAAAGCCACTCCATGGGTTGCAGGCGCGAACGATCCAACCACTTTTTTCGAGAAACCTGTCAACTTCAACAACAGCATTTACATTGATGGTGGTGGAGATAAGGGATCTTTTAAATTGGGATATACAAAAGCCAATGACAAAGGTGTTTTGCCGAACAGCTTTGTGAACAAGGATCTGGTAAACTTTGGAGCCACTTATAATCTTACCAGCAAAATCTCTGCATTTGCGAGTGTTAACTTCTCTAAAATTTCCGGACAGGGCCGTTATGGTACTGGTTATTCAGGAGATCACTCAACCAACCTGATGACAAACTTCAGGCAGTGGTGGGAGACCAATGTAGATGTTAAAGAGCTGAAGGATGCTTATGACAGGACCGGTAAAAACGTAACATGGAACTATGCCGATCCATCTGATCCCGTTGGCGGTTTGGTGCCTATTTATTGGAACAATCCTTATTGGGTGCGCTACAAAAACTATGAAACAGACAGTCGCTCAAGATACTTCGGTAACATGGGTCTTACTTACAAAATCACTGATTGGTTAGACATTTTGGGTAGAGTGAGTCTTGATTCATACAATGAAACAGAAGAAGAAAGGGTAGCAGTAGGAAGTTTGGAAGTTCCTTACTATTCTAAATTCCTGAGATCTTTCCGTGAATACAACTACGACCTGATGGCGAACTTCAACAAAGACATTGCGAAGGATCTGAACCTGAAAGCAACTGTTGGTTTGAACATCAGAAGGGACCAGGTTAGCTCTACTTTCAATTCCACAAATGGTGGCTTGTCTATTCCCGGAATTTATGCTTTGAACAATACAAAAAATCCTTCTTTGCCTGCTGTTGAAAACGATTATCAAATTGGTGTTGATGGTCTTTTCGCAAGCGCAACTTTGGGCTATAGAGATATGTTGTTCCTTGATTTGACAGGAAGAAGAGATAAGTCTTCTACACTGCCTGTTGATAACAACACTTACTATTATCCATCAGCTTCTTTGGGTTTTGTATTCTCTAAACTGATCGACAATGCTCCATGGTTATCTTATGGTAAAGCCAGACTGAACTATGCAGAAGTAGGTAACAGTGCCGATCCAAAAGCGTTGATCGACTACTACAGTATTAACCCCGCATTTGGTAATACTGCGATGACGTCTATTGGTGCAAACAACTCAATCAGTTCATTGAATCCTGCGCTGGTAACGAAGAACAATCCGAATCTTGTTCCCGAAAAAACAAAATCTATCGAGGGTGGTGTGGAAATGTCATTCTTTAAAAATCGTTTAGGTTTTGATGTTACTTACTACAGTACAAAAACAGTTAACCAAATTGTACCTGCTCCAATTTCAAGAGCTACTGGTTTTGATGCCAAGTACATCAACGTAGGTGAAATTGATAACCACGGTGTTGAGATTTCATTGAATGGTACGCCAATCAAAACAAAAGACTTCTCCTGGAACATTGCGCTTAACTGGACAAGAAACCGCAACAAGGTGGTGTCTTTGGGCGAAGGCATTCAAAACTTCCAGCTTGGTTCATTCCAGGGCGGTGTAACGCTGAACGCTGCATTGGGCGAACCTTACGGAACAATTCGCGGTCAGAACTTTGTGTTTAATCCAGACAATCACCAACCAGAAGTTAACTCAAAAGGTTACTACGTAAAATCACCTAATTCCAATGATGTGATCGGTAACGTGAATCCAGACTGGATCGGTGGTATCAACAACACTTTCAAGTATAAAAATCTTGCTTTGAGTTTCCTTATAGATATACGTCAGGGTGGAGATATATTCTCTCTTGATATGTATTACGGTTTGGCTACAGGTTTGTATCCTGAAACTGCAGGCCAGAACGACCTTGGCCACCCTGTAAGAAATTCAATCGCAGATGGCGGTGGTATCATCAACCCTGGTGTGAACCAGGCTGATGGAAAACCAAACACTACAAGAGTTGATATCAGCACATTGTTTGGTGCATACGGTTATTACAGAAAACCAGCAGCAGCATTTATTTACGATGCGAGCTATGTTAAATTAAGAGATCTTACTTTGACATACTCGTTCCCGGATAAAATGATGGCATCAACAAAAGTGTTCAAAGGAATCGATGTTTCATTATTTGGTCGCAACCTTTGGATCATTCACAAAAACCTTCCTTACTCAGATCCTGAAGAAGGTATCAGTTCCGGAAACCTGCAAGGTTACCAGGTGGGTGCTTATCCTTCAGTTAGAGCCATTGGTTTGAACGTAAAACTGAAATTCTAAATTTTTTTAAGGAAGATTAAAAGATTAATTATGAAAAAAATATTAGCAATATTGTCTTTAGGTGTGCTGATGGTATCTTGTAAAAAAGATATTCAGGATCTGAATGCTGAAGACAAAAAACCGACAGACGTTCCTGCGCCATCGCTTTTTGCGAATGCACAAAAAAACGTAGTGGATATTATGACGAGCTCTAGTGTGAACTTCAATATCTTCAGATTGATTGATCAATACTGGACAGAAACAACCTACACTGATGAAACCAATTATGATTTAGTAACAAGAAATATTCCTCAGTCATATTGGAACACATTATATCGTGACATCCTTAACAACCTGAAGCTGGCAAAAAGCAAGATATATGCGCAGGACCCGGCTACTGTTACAGCTGGCCAGTTGAAGAACCAGGCAGCAATGACTGATATCATGCAGGTGTACACTTATTCAATTCTGGTAAACTCGTTCGGCGATGTTCCATATTCACAGGCATTGGATGTAACAAATCTTACACCTAAGTACGACGACGCTAAAACAGTTTATTATGATTTGTTAGCGAGACTTGATACTTCTATTGCAGCTTTAGATGTTAACGCTGATGGATTCGGTGAAAGCGATTTGCTTTATGGTGGAGATGTTTCTAAATGGGTTGCTTTTGGAAATTCCCTGAAATTGAGATTGGGTATGACGATCTCCGATTTTGATGCCGTAAAAGCAAAGTCCGTTGTTGAGTCTGCTGCTCCAAATGTATTTAAATCAAATGCAGACAATGCGGTGTTCAAGTACCTCGCAGCTCCTCCAAATACCAATCCGATCTGGGTTGACCTTATCCAAAGCGGTCGTCATGACTTTGTAGCGGCAAAGCCGGTTGTTGACACCATGAAGGCTTTGGGAGATCCCAGGATATCTCAGTACTTCGGTACCAACAAAGATGGTCAGTATGTGGGAGGTATCGTAGGAAAGGGAAACACTTATTCACTATTCTCTCCTCCTAGTTCTAAAATAACAAATGCAAGCTTCGAGGCTTTGATAATGGACTATGCGGAAGTTGAATTGCACCTTGCAGAGGCTGTTGAACGTGGAATGAACGTAGGCGGTACGGCAGCGGAGCACTATAATAATGGTGTTACAGCGTCTATCACTTATTGGGGTGGTACAGCCACTGATGCCAACACATACCTTGCAAAAGCAGATGTAGCGTATGCAACTGCAAAGGGCGATTATAAACAAAAGATAGGTTACCAAAAATGGCTGGCCCTGTATAACCGTGGTTTCGAAAGCTGGACCGAGATCAGGCGTTTGGATTTTCCAAAACTGGCGCTGCCGGCCGGTGCCGAATCTGGCTTCCCAGTTAGATACACATATCCTGTGCAGGAACAGAACCTGAATAAGGATAATTACAATGCCGCATCTGAAGCAATTGGAGGCGATAAGGTAGAAACTAAGCTTTTCTGGGATAAATTCTAAGAAAAAATATATTTAGATAGTATTATTTATAATATCAGGCCGCCCGTTTTCGGGCGGCTTTTTTATTTCAACTTTTCTTGATAAGTGGTTCAAAATTAATTTTTTAAAAATGGCGCCTGTTAAAACTGTGTTATGTTTTTTGGATTAACATTTTTTTTTACCTTTAGTCAATCAGCTATTTAATCACTTTTATTGTCATAGTCTTTGAATAAGCTGATATTTATTTTTTTGGCAATTATTTTTTTTAAAAACCTATTGTAAACACATGAGAAAAATTGTAACTGCACTTACAGTGCTGCTTCTTGGCGCTGTATTGACGTATGGACAATCCCGGGTTATCTCCGGCCAGGTAAAAGACGATAAAGGGAATCCCGTTCCCTTCGCCACAGTTAAAGTAAAAGGAAACAGCGGACGTGCCGTTTCCGCGGATCAGGATGGCAACTTCAAAATTGATGTAGGTTCCTCAAATGCCTTAATTTTTAGCGCAAGCGGCTTTGATACAAAAGAAGCTTCTGTTAGCGGGTCAACAGTATCTGTTGTTCTGAATAATGCACAAGGCGGTTTGCAGGAAGTTGTAGTAACTGCACTCGGTCAAACCCAAAGTAAAGCCAAGCTTGGTTATTCCACTACAACATTTAGTAATGCTGCTATTACAAGAACTGCTCCGGTAGGTATGCTGGACGGCCTTGCAGGTAAAATTGCAGGTGCGGACATATCTAACCAGGGTGGTCCAGGTTCTTCCACAAAAGTAGTATTGCGCGGTTATGGCGTTATTGGTGGTGGTAACAACCAACCACTATATGTAATTGACGGTGTGCCTTTAAGTGATGCGAGCCCTATCAGTCCAAACAGTCCATTGAACCTTAACGGTAATATTGACTTTGGTAATGGTATGAGCAGCGTTAACCCTAATGACATCGAAAACATTACTGTACTGAAAGGTACAGCAGCGTCTTCTTTATACGGTTCACTGGCAAAGAATGGCGTAATCATGATCACTACAAAGCGTGGTAAAGGGGGCAAACTGAGAATTGACTATTCTGGTTCTGCCAACTTTAGCTATGTGGGCAAAATGCCAACGATGCAGGATCAGTACGGTCAGGGTTGGGGCGCTCAGTTCATTCTTTCTGAGAATGGTAGCTGGGGACCGAAACTTGATGGTAAAATGAGGCCATGGGGATCACTTGTAGATAATTCTCAATTGGTTAAACCATTTTCATTTATCGACGATAATATCCGTAACGTTTATGACGTAGGTACAGAGTATAACAACACTATCGCACTTTCTGGTGGTAGTGCTACTAACAGGTTCTATTTTTCTTATGGAAACGTGTCCAGCAATGGTGTCATTCCTACAGATGCTGACATGTTACAACGTAACTCTCTCGCGTTGAGAACCAACAGCACATTCGACAAATTTACCATCAACACCTCGCTCAACTATGTTAACAGGAGAATGAATGCTCCATATACCGGCCAAGGTGGTAGCGATGGTGCTTCTTTCTTCGAAGAGTTGCTGCAAATACCGGTAGATATTCCTATCCGCGATTTCAAGGCATATAAAAATAAGTTCTTCAACGTAGATAACTATTTTACTCCTTACGCGGAGAATCCTTACTACGCATTGAACGAAAATAAAAATACGCAGACCTCTGACAGGTTCTTCGGTAATGTGGACATGAGCTATAAGTTCAACAATCATTGGACTGCAGAATTCAGGTTGGGCGGTGACTTTACCAATGCACGCAGCTTTGGCTACAAACAGGTGAATGCGCCAAGACCAGGTAGCTGGAACGCCGGTGCGAATCCTGAAGGCGCGAGCAGAGCTAAAGACGTAGGATCTGTGCTACAGGGCAGTGATTATTTTGGATTGATCAACGGAGATTTCCTTGTAAAATACAATGCAAATATTGGTAATGACTGGACCGTTGACGCGACTGCGGGCTTGAACTACTACCAGGCAGATCAGAAAAACATCTTCACTCAAATTACAAACCTTGTAATTCCGGGATTCTTCAACTTGTCTAACTCAAGTGCGCCGCCTACAACCAACGACTATCAAAGTCACAGAAAAAGAATAGGTGCTTATGGGCAGGTTACATTTGGATGGAAAGATGAAGTATTCTTAAGCGGTAACGTTCGTAACGACTGGTCCTCTACACTACCAATCGACAATAATAGCTTCTTCTATCCCGGTGCTAACGTTTCGTGGGTAGCATCAAAAACACTTGATCTGAGTCGAACTCCAATTTCATTCTGGAAGTTGAGAGCAGGTTATGGACAAACTGGTTCAGATGCCGATCCTTATCTTGTTTATCCAACTCTTGTAAAAGGAACGGTAGCTATGCCGTTCGGTACTGTTCAGGCGCCGTTTAACGGAACACCAGCATTTGCAGTTTCGAACGTGATTGGTAATCCAAATTTGCAACCGGTTAAAACATCCGAGTTTGAATTTGGTACAGAGATCCGTTTTGTGAAAAACAGATTTGGTATCGACGCGACATACTATGACAAAACAACAAAAGGACAGGTATTGCAAGTGCCTATTTCTCCAGGTACAGGTTATACAAGACTGGTACAAAACCTTGGAGAAGTTACCAATAAAGGTATCGAGCTTACTATTGATGGTAAGATCATTGACAATAAAGATTTCACCTGGGCCTTTACTTATACTTATTCAAAAAACTGGAACAAAGTTGTTAGCTTAAACAGTGCTTTGTCAAAAATTATTTTGAACGATGCATATGATGCTGAGTTAGACGCAGTGCCTGGTAAACCAGTAGGTGCGTTCTATGCTCCGGTTCCTAAAATTGACAGTGCTACCGGCAAAATTGTAACGAGTGCTGAAACAGGCTTCTCCGTTGCAGCTGACGATAAAGGTTATTATGGTACAGCTCAGCGCGATTACATGATGGGCCTTATAAACACATTTACTTACAAAGACTGGTCCCTTAACTTTTCTTTGGATTATCGTAAGGGTGGTGTAATGTATAGTGGTACTTCAGACTTGTTGTTGTTTACCGGTAATGCAAAAGCAACACTGTACAACGACAGACAACCGTTTATTATTCCAAACTCTGTTAATGAAGTGTCAGACGGTAATGGCCACTCTTCATACGTAGAGAACACAACTTACATTCCTAAGGACGATTATTATGATTACTGGTATCCAACTAAAAATAAGGGGTTGGCATATTATCAAAGAATATTCGACAAATCATTCCTGAAATTGAGAGATGTTACCTTGTCATACAGGTTGCCACAGGCATATGCTTCGAAGATCAAAGCAAGCAATATTGCCATTAGTGTTTACGGACGTAACTTCTTGTTGTGGACTCCTAAAGCCAATATGTATGTAGATCCAGAAGGATCTAACCAGGGTAATGACCTTGCGGGTGAGTTAGGTGAGTTTAGAGCAGCGCCTTTGTCTAAACAATATGGAGTGGCACTTAAAATTAGTTTTTAATTAAAAAATTAAAACAGGTATGAAAACAAGAAAAAGTATATATAAAATAGGATTGTTCGCACTGGCTTTGTTCGTTGTGGGCACTGGCTGTAAAAAACAATTAGACATAAATCAGGACCCTAATAATCCGGCATATGATCAGGGAACACCTGCAATCGTTTTTCCTGCAGGAGTATTAGGAACTGTTGGTGGATTACACAGCGACTACCAAATATTGGGAGGTATATGGGCTCAGTACTTTACGCAGTCTGCTGTTTCCAGCCAGTATAAAAATGTTGATGCTTATGCTGTGCAATCTTCTGACTTTAATACATCATACGCCAACGTTTTTTCAAGAGGTTTGAATGATTACAAATATGTAGTTGATAAAACTCGCGAAACCGAAGATTGGTCATATTATTTAATGGCCAATGTTATGAAAGGTTATACTACCGCTGCATTGGTAGATATGTATGATCAGTTGCCTTACACGGAAGCATTTAAAGGCACAGACAACCTGCAACCGAAGTTTGATGATGGTCACTCCATCTATCTTGCTTTGATCGACAGCATCGACAATGCATTATCAAAGGATTTCAGTGCGCTAACTGTTTCTACTACTGATATCCCAAGCTTTGCCCCTTCTGACCTTTTGTTTAAAGGCAACTTGGATAAATGGATAGCATTTGCAAATACACTTAAGTTAAAGTTGTACTTGCGTATGGTGAATAAAAATCCTGATGTAGCAGAAGCAGGTATAAAAGCGATGTATGATGCTGGCGCGACATTTTTAACATACGATGCCGCAGTAACCAATTTTACAAACAACCCTGGATTGGATAACCCGATGTATGACTATAACGTGCGTACTTTAAATACACCGGATAATCTTAGGGCCAGCAAGACTTTTGTAAGCTGGTTACAAGCTAATACTGATCCAAGGATTACTTACTATTTCGGCACTGCGACTCCCGGATCAATTAACCAGGGAGATTTTTCAAACTCTGATCCCGCTTATCCGAAAGCAACAGTTTTTGTTCAGTCGGCAACAGATCCCGTTATGTTTATTTCAACTGCTGAATCCTATTTTCTGCAAGCTGAAGTAGCAGTACGCTACGGATTAGGCGATGCCAAGAGCCTTTATGACAATGGTGTACTTGCTGCATTTACTGCCACTGGAAAAGACGGATCATCATTTATTGCACCCGGCGGAGCATACGAATGGGGAAATGAAAAAGAAGGCGGTGTGGCACTTGAGCCAATTGAACAGATTGTTCGTCAGAAGTGGGCACATTTCGCTTATGGCACACATCAGCTGGAGGCGTTTTTTGAAAAGAACAGAACAGGATTTCCAAAAACAAGTCCGGTGTACTCAACAAGCGCTACCTATATCCCCGGCCAATGGGTAGTGTCTGCAGGCTCCGTTTTGCCTTCTGGCCAAATGCCAAAGAGACTGGTGTTTCCTGATAACGAAAGGCAGAGAAATAACAACACTCCGTCAATATCAGACAACCCGATTACAAAACCTGTATGGTGGGCGCTATAAACGATAACAATAAAAGAGATTAATTATGACTAAGAATATTTTTTCCTTAACTGTATTTGTTGCAGCGGTTTCGCTCATTTTGGGATCATGCCGCAAGTATTCACCGGTGGAAAATGACCAGCAAGTGGGCATTTCTAAAATCACCTATTATGCAACAATAACATTGAATGGGGACTCTTATATGTCAGTTGCTAAAGGTGAAACGTTTACAGACCCAGGTGCAACAGCAACTGCAAATGGACAAGATCTTCCCGTTACCGCGTCTGGTACCGTAAATACAAACACGGTAGGAATTTATACCATTACTTATTCAGCTTTGAATAAAGATGGTTTTCCTGCCACCAATAAAAGAACTGTTGGTGTAATTCCTGCGCACGAGGTGCCGGGTACGGACATTTCAGGTACTTATTATTATATAGCCACTCCTACAGCTACATCTACCGTAGCTAAAGTAGCCGAAGGTTTCTATACGACTACTAATTTTTATAGTGGTAGCACAACTATTCCGGGAGTTTTCTTCTGCTCAGATGGCGCTACGATTACCATACCTAATCAGAGTACACCTTATGGTGGCCTCTATGGAACTGGTACTTTGACAACCGACGGAGCTTTAACCTATATAATTTCATTGCCTGATCAGGGCAACCCTGCGCTGATTAATCTGGCAAGAAAATGGCACCGTCAGTAAATTTAAATTTCTAATTGCAGAAACTTTAAAAACTTTTAGAATGAAAAAAATTAAAAATTATATTTTGATCTTGTGTGCCGCCGCAACCTTTGCCGGTTGTACCAAAACACAAGATCCCGGACAAACTAATTTAGTAAAAGCGGAGGGCGAATTTTGGGTAATGCTTTATGCCGATGGGGAAGAACAATATCCATCGCCTGTAAAGCTTTCTACCGTAAATGTCGCTGCTGATAAAGATTCAATTTGGATTGACCACTTTGAAGATGGATTTATTGCTTTGCAATGCAGAGCAGGGATCAACATGCAAAACCTGACGTTTGCGAGCCCAACAAACTCACCAAATTTGTATGCTACAACCAAAGCAAGCTGGGTAACAAAGCCTAATACTACTTATGTACCTGACGGGGCAACCATTACTGAGGGTAAAATAATGCCTAAAGCTGCCCATTCAACAACTGGTGTAGTAACTGATAGTATTTACTTCAAAATAGTATTCTCAGATGATCCAACTACATATGAGATGAAAGGAACTGGTACTACCAATTGGGCCGAGGACGATTTTTAAATTGCACATTTCGTGATACGCAAAAGCCGCTGATCATTCAGCGGCTTTTCTTTTTTTTTGATTTCAGGCAAAGGGGCAAACGCTTGTTGGGTTTCACGCAGCGGGCACGGCGGAGCGGCGACGCAGAGGATATTGATAGCTCACTATGCTGTACTATCAACGACGGACTAATCGAACATCAACGATAAGTCCGTGTTCATCCGTCCAGTCCGTGTCATCTGTGTGCAATCAAACAATAGAGCCGCTGATTATTCAGCGGCTCTATCAAAAAATCTTTTCAAATCATGACAATCATCAAAATCTGCGTTCCATTCTCTCTTACTGCGCTTTCCACGTGTTGTTCGCGTCATTCACATCCGGCAACACGTTATCAGGATCGATTGTCACAGATTCTACTTTGCTGGTAGAAGCATATTTTGCTTTCCATGAGTTTCCATGCTGCCATATTTCAACAGGCAATTGAAGACGACCGACGTTACCATTTGCTTCTTTAATTTCAAGTGTCACAGGCATTGGCAATTGTTCAAGATTATCTATTGTGATGATAATGCCTTGTGAGCTGTCATTTTTCACATACTCAACATTTGTTACTGCCTGATCAAGTTTCCAGTTGTTCATGAACCAACCGCGCCAGAACCAGTCAAGGTTTTCTCCGCTATAATTTTCCATCGCGTGGAAGAAATCCCATGGCGTTGGATGCTTGAATGCCCAATTGTTGATATAATATCTGAATGATTCATCGAAACGTTTTTGCCCAAGGATAACATCACGCAAGAGGTCAAGACCCATGCCAGGCTTGCCATACGCAACATTACCAAGATTGAACGGTGCGGTTACATCCGGCACCGTCATGATGCTTTCAGACTTATCACCAAACATATATTTTGCTTGTTTGTGCCTGTTTGCTGCGTTGGTGTTAAGAAACTCTCCTTTGTTGAAACTCTTGTCAGCAACACCGTTGATGAAAGTATTGAAACCTTCGTCCATCCATGGATATTTTCTTTCATTGCTACCCACGATCATAGGGAACCAGTTGTGCCCAAACTCGTGGCTCGTAACACCCCACAAAGAATTGCCGCCCGCAAAAGATGAGCAGAACACTATGCCGGGATATTCCATTCCGCCCACGATACCCGCTACGTTAGTTGCCACGGGATATGTGTACTCGTACCATTGCGTTGAGTAATGTTCGATACAACCTTTCACAAATTCAGTTGATCTTTTCCATGAAGTTTCCTTTGCACTTTCAACAGGATAAACAGACATAGCCAAAGACTTTTTACCGCTTGGTAAATTGATCCTTGCTGCGTCCCAAACAAAAGCTTCAGATGCTGCCCATGCAACGTCTCTGGCATTGGTGCATTTGAAATGCCACGTGAGCCTGTTTTTTGATGGCCTTGTAGCTTTGTCAGTAACTTCTTTTTCGCTTCTGATCGCCACTGTTTTGTCGCTTTCTTTTGCTTGTTTCAAACGGGAAATCTGATCTGCAGTCAACACTTCGGTTGGGTTTACCAACTCTCCGGATGCTACTACGATTTGTTTAGGAGAAGTATTGATAGTGAAATCAAAATTGCCATACTCAAGATAAAACTCGCCCTGACCTAAGTAAGGCAAAGTGTTCCAGCCAAGCACGTTGTCATACACGCACATACGCGGGTACCATTGTGCAATTTCATATACCCAGCCATTTTGGGTTTTTTGTCTTCCCATACGGTCCGTGCCGTATTCAGGAATGGGGAAAGAATAATCAATCTTAATTCTTATAGAATCGCCGTTTGCTTTCATTGCATTCGGCAAACTGATTTGCATTCTTGTATCGGTGATGGAATAGTCAACTTTATCTTCCTTTTTTCCGGATACCAACGACACGTTTTTAATATCATAACCGCCGTCAAAACCTCTGTTGGCCCAGCGTCCGCCTGTGATAGCGGTTGTGGCAACACCTCTTGATTTAAGGCTGTAAATGTTCTGGTCCAGTTGCAGCCAAAGGAACGGCAGTTTTTCCGGACTATTGTTTTTATAAGTAATGATTACAGAACCGCTGATGATATGGTTGCTGTCGTCCAGCGAAACGTCAATTTTATAATCGGCGCTGTTTTGCCAATATGCTTTTCCCGGAGTGCCTGCCGCTGTGCGAATGTCATCGCCATAAGCAGGATAGAAGAAGGGAGCAAAGGCTTCGTGCTGGTCAAACTTCGAAGGGGTTTGCGACTGTGCTGTAAGCGCCGCAAAAAAAAGTACGGAGAAAACTCCCGTAAAAACTTTTCTCATTTAGTTTATGTGTTTAAAGCACTAAAGATAAAGTAAGATTTTAGGAACGGAACGCCCGCCTGAATGAAATTCTTTCGGGCAGGCAGATTTTCATGATTGTGATGATTGGTCAGGATTTTAGAATTTAGAGTGGAGGGGCACTATGGCGCTGGCATCAAGATTTACCACTAAGACACTAAGGCCACTAAGTCCCACTAAGAGATTCAAAATATTCGGAGAACCTTAGTGAAACTTGGTGGCCTTAGTGTCTTAGTGGTGAAAAAGCTGATCCTCTTTTTCGAATATCAAATCTTGATAAACCATGACTATCATGAAAATCTGCGTTCCATTCTCTCTACTCGATCTTCATTCTCCATCCTGCGTACAGCATTCTGCCGCTCACTGGTCCCCATATCATTGAAGCGTCAAAATAAGGACTGAACGGTTGATCGGCGGCAATGATTGCATTTGGTTGTTTGTAGTTGGAAATGTTTTCAGAACCTACATAAAAATCCATTTTCTGTTTATTTCCAACCGTCTTGCTGATCTGTGCATTCATTAACACATAATCTGGCGATGAAGTGGAAAGCTGATATTGCACAGGATTTCCGTCTGTACCCGGAATTCTTTTTTTGCCAACATAGTTGATCGTGTAATCAAATTTCCAACCGGAAATAGCATAAGCAACATTTGCAAATGCCCTGTTTTTCGCCATTAACGGACGCTCAAGTAACTTGCCGTTGTAATCTGTTCGCACATCATAATATCTGTAAGCAAGGCGAAGCTCCAGCTTTTTGATTGGCTCTATATTCAATTGCACCTGGAAACTATTTGAAAATGATTTACCCTGTAGGTTGTAGAAGTTAACGGTTCGAACATTTTCAAGATCAACCACCACCTGGTTCGTAAAATCATTTCTGAAATAGTCAAGACTTAACAATGCATCATTGTGAAACATCTTGAATTTTTGATCCACGCTAATGCCTTTGTTCCACGCTACTTCAGGGTTTAAGCCGTATGCTTTACCCGCTTCTGCATTGATAATGTTCACTGTTCTTGAGCTTACAAACACGCTCATGTTTTCGGCGAAAATATTCGCAGTGCGTTGTCCTTTTCCTGCACTTACCCTGATCGTTGTTCCTTTTATCGGTTCATAACGTACATGCACACGTGGAGTTACAAAAAAGCCGAAGAGGCTGTTGTGATCTGCACGCAATCCTGCTACCACATTCAGTTTTTCTATGGGTGTATAAGTGTATTCAAAGAAAGCGCCCGGCACCACTTCGGTTCTTTTGTAATCCGTTTTTTTGAAAACCTCATCATAGTTATCATAAAGAAACGAAAGGCCTGTCCTGAATTTATGCGTTGTAGAATGGATGATTGATTGATAGATCAGATTCGCGTATACGTTCTGTTGTTTGGCATTATAGTCCGTCAATCCAAAATAAGAATTCTGCTGATGGCTTATTCCCGATAACTGCAAGCCAATGCTCTTGTATTGTTTTTCCGGAAAAACGTATCCTGTTTTTGCAAAGAACTCATATCTGTTTGTGTTAATTCCAAGCCCGTAACTATTTGTAGTGTACTTGTCCTCCGATGCATTGAAGCCCGTTTGTCCTCCGGTTTTTCTATCCGTTAATACCTTAATGCCGAATTGTGATGAAAGCCCCTTCCCGTCATTGTATGCCCAGCGATTTACAAGGCTGAATTGATTACCCGTTGGCAGATCGCGAAAGCCGTCTTTGTTTTGATCAAGGTTTTTATTTGTTAAAAAATCATCGTGCAACAATAGTGCTGTTCCCCACTTTTTGCTAATGCGTTGCGACAGGTTAAGGTTGAGATCTGTTTTGCCGAAATCATTTACATATACATTGGCGTACAAATGTTCACTTTCCGGTTTTTTCAGTTCCACGTTTATCTGTCCCGCAATACTTTCATAACCATTTGCTACAGAACCAATGCCCTTGGTCAGTTGAATAGATTCCACCCAGGGGCCAGCTATTGAATTCAAACCCAGCGGCGTTGCGATGCCGCGTGGCCCAGGCAAATTTTCTACCGTGAGTTGGGTGTAATTTCCGCTCAGGCCCAGCAATTGTATTTGCTTCGAACCCGTTACTGCATCGTTGTAAGAAACGTCCACAGAAGGATTGGTTTCAAAGCTTTCGCTCAGGTTGCAACACGCTGCTTTTAGAAGCTCTTTGCCTGTCATTACTTCGGTGCGAATCGGAGACAGCATAGATAAATACGTGGATCGTTGACGTGAGGTCACGACTACTTCTTTCAAAGTTTTATCTGTAGCCATTACTATTTTAAGTTCGTCATGACCGGTTACAGTAATGGTATCAGCACGATAACCTGTATAGCTTATAACAAGCTTATTTTCGTTGTCCGGTTTTGTTATTTCAAAGCCGCCGAAAGCATCGGTTGTAATACCTTTTCCGTTGCTTAGCCACACGATGCTGGCACCCGTCAGCGGAAGCAGGTTGCCCTTTTTATCACTTTGTAAAACAATGCCTTTAACGACATTGCCGGATGTGGTTGAAAGTGAATCGCTGTGACTGATATCTTCTGATGTCTGCAATTCATCTCTGTATTTGCAACATTCAGGAAGTTTGTTATAGTTGGTCGTTGTTGCTTTTTTGTCGCCTACATCATGGCCGGCTGCAAGTATATTGTTTGCGATAGCATCGAGAGATGTTTGGCTTTCGTTGTATTGAACGGTTAAAAGAAGAGTGCTAACATCCCATTTGGCAGATTTAACACCAGTGAGTTTTGCTGCCTTTTCTATTCTGTTTTTGCATTGCCCGCAAGTGCCGGCAACATTGAGTGTTGCTGTTGTGTCTTTATGTGATTGTGCATCGGCATTGGAATAAATGAGCACGATGAACAAACTAAGAATTATATATATCGATAGTTTCATTTTTCTGCTATTGTGTGATAGTAAGAAGATCAGGTCAATTCATTTACGAGACAAAATCTTGCAACCAAAGAGTTCATTGTATCGGCGCAATGATTCACATTGTTCAATAGATATTCTACAGTTCAAGTGTGCGACGCAACGGCCGTTCAATCAAGGCGCGACTGCAAGGCCCCAAAAGAAAAATTTAAAAATTACTGCATGATCAAATTGACGGAAACGTCTGTAAATAAATGATGAACACAGCTGAGTGACAGCTGTATAAAAGGAGGAAAGAAGTTCTAAATTCTGTAAACGCAGTGTTGGATGTATAAGGGTATGCTCTGCGAAGGCGGTGGTGCCTTTGCATAAAAACACTGTGAAGTAGCCGATGGAATTTGCGGAGCTTCCGGTATTAAAAAGAATTGCTGAGGAATGCTCTCGAGTTGAAATTTGGCAAAAGAGAACTTAACATCTGAAGCGATGTGAGAATCTTTAACCTGCAAAGAAATGATATTCGTTTTGCAACAGTTCTTCATGCTTGCGGCCATCGCAGGAGGACAGTTGTTCTCGCTTTGTGTGGACGTATGCAGGAGCGTGGCAACAGTAGATTTCAATTTGCCGCAGCAATAGAATTGCTCCACTCCAATGCCGAGCGAGGCGAGGGAGTAAACACAAAACAATATAATGGCGGCGAATTTCTTCATTGATGCAAGGTTACAAAAAATAATTTGTTTACGAATTGAGTAATGTCACGAAAGGATTGTTAAAGGTGTGAATGGCAAGGAGGGGCACACTGATGACACTGATTTGGCTGATTTTCACTGATTTCTTAATGAGAGATTGGCACACGCCCGCCCGGCTGAAACCGTTCGGACGGGTATGACACGGATTATACGGATTTACACGGATTTTTATTGATTTTCAAAATGATTATTCGATCGGTGTGATGAGGTCTAAATTTATTTGATCGAATTTAAGAAAAGCCCCGGCGGGGCGAAATGTTAAAATGTTTTGATCGTTGCGTGGTCTTGATGTACGAATAGCAGCACCGGAAGCGTAAAAGCCTTAGCTGCAAGTAGAGGCTATTTTAGATCATAACTCATCATCACAATCATGAAAATCAGCGTTCTTACTTCTCTCTTATCATATCCGCCACGACCTTATCAATCGGCAATGACACACATGCTGAAGAAAAATCTTTGCTATCAATAAAACGGAAGGTTTCCGTTTCACCCGTTGCTTCGTACATCTTTAATTCTCTTTCATCAAAATCAAATGGCGTTTCACGAAGTGGTGCTTTGATCGGTTCTAAGGCTTTCACCCAATAATAAATGGAAACAATTTGATCGCCTTCACGAAAGGCGCTCATCTGGAAAAAATCAGTCGTGTATAAATGATCAAGCACTTCTACTTCGAGATTCATTTCTTCCTTGAACTCCCGCTTAAGGCAATCGCGTGTGCCTTCTCCAAACTCAAGCCCGCCGCCGGGAAACTTAGTGTAATAGGCTCCGCGAATGAATTCGTCGCTTACTAAAATTCTTCCGGATTCGTCTTTTAAAATACCGTATACGCGAATGGTGAACATGAGGAATTAATAATTAATAATTAAGAATTAATAAGGCCGACTCGTTGAGTGAATATTGCATTCGAAACGATTCAGTTATTCAGTCATTCAGTCATTCAGTTATTTTCCTAGAACCATTTCTTTTTCATGAAATACCAACTCAAAATTATAGAAGCAACTACCGACAGGATCATTGGAATATAAAACGCGTGGGCCGAATTTTGATATGGTATCGGCACGTTCATGCCGTAGATGCCTGCAACCAAAGCAGGTAATGATAAGATGATAGTGATAGATGTCAGGCGCTTCATCACACTGTTAAGGTTGTTGCTGATGATGCTTGCAAATGCATCCAGTGTACTGCTTAAGATGTTAGTATAAGTGTTCGCCATTTCAAGCGCTTGCGAAACATCAACTATAAGGTCATTTAGAAATTCTTTCTCTTCCTCATTCAAGCTTAGGAAGTTTGTTCTTTCGAGCTTTAATAACAACAGCTCGTTTGAGCGAAGTGCAGTTACAAAATACACAAGACTCTTTTGAATACGCATCAATTCGAGTAGTTCTTCATTACGGTTAGAATCATACAGTTTTTGCTCCAGTATGTTCCTGCGCTGATTGATTTCTTTCAAATAAGCCATGTAGTTCTGCACTATCTTTTCGAAGATCTTCAGCACCATCATTTTCCTGTTATCAGGATGGCGGTTTTGAAATGTACTAAGGAATTTTTTTATCGCGGCATTCTCGAAAGAGTTTACAGTGATAATTTGATTATGTGTAAGGATAATACAAATAGGAATGGTGATGTAAAACGCGTCGCTCTCGTTAAAAGAGTTGTTTTCGGTGGGCGTTTTGATAACGATCAGCTTTGCATTATCTTCTTCTTCATAACGCGAACGTTCATCAATATCCAGTGAGTCGGTTAGAAAGTCTAAGGGTACATCCAGTTGCTCAGAAAGGTCGTTAAACTCTTCCTGTTTCAAAGGTGGCAATACATTGATCCATGCACCGTTCTCAGCCTTGTCAATAGCAACCGTTTGGTGGTTAATGTTTTTGAAAATTTGTATCAAGGGGAATTAATAATTAACAATTAATAATTAAAAAGCAACCATATCGTGTTTTCGACAAACAGTAATAATTGCAAATCGTTGTATAGGAACGCTGCTGCGTACACCCAAGTCTTCACTCACACGATTGGTAAAAAAGGTCAAAAGTTAAGGTGTAACAATATAACAACGCATGTTACACCTATTAATTATTAATTACCAATTATTAATTAATCTCAATGCATCCTGCAAAAACCATGTCAGCAGGGCCGCACAGCCAGATATCAGAATAAGATCCCTCTCTGTGGCGATCATATTCTACGGATAGTTTGCCGCCTTTTGTTGTAACGATTACTTCGTTGAAGCCAATTTCATTATGAAAATTAACCAAAGCACTTGCTGTAACGCCGGTGCCGCAACTTAATGTTTCATCTTCAACACCACGTTCATAAGTGCGGACAATAATCTCGTCATCATTCTTTTGCTCTACGAAATTTACGTTTACACCTTGTTTTGCAAATTTGTTGCTATAGCGTATGTCGTGGCCTTTTTGGTACACATCATAATCCATCACATCGCTCACCATTTTCACATAGTGTGGAGAACCTGTATCCAATAAAAAATCTTTATGATTGAGCTCTTCAATAGTAGACACGTCTTTCATTTTCAGACTTACGGTGCCATCCATGTCAATTTCGGCTTCATGCAATCCGTCTGCTGCAATAAAACGATAAATGGTTCTGGTAATACCGCGGTGAAAAGCAAATTTCACCAGGCAGCGGCCACCATTTCCGCACATTGTGCTTGTGTTACCGTCTGAGTTATAGTATTTCATTTCAAAATCGTAGTCAGCAGCACTGTTCAAAAGCATCAGGCCATCTGCACCAATTCCAAAACGGCGGTCACACAAAAATTTCACTTGCTCATTGGTTAAGGCATCGTATTCATGGTTACGGTTATCAAGAATCACAAAGTCATTTCCTGTTCCCTGGTACTTAAAAAAATTAAGTTTCATATATCTCCTTTTGTCCTTTTTGATTGAGTCGGGCAATTATCAAAGGTAAGATTTGTTGCTTTACAAAAGCTTAATGCTTAATGCCCAACGCCTAACGCATTTAAAGTGTAACAAACCGTCAGATTGCAGCACCTGACGTGCGTTAAATGTTTAGCATTTTGCGTTAATCTATATTGTGCTCACAATGCCAAGCACTTTTTCAATCAGTTTGTTCACTGCCGCGGCGCCGTCTTTAGAAAATTCTTTCGCTACCCGGTTTGCCACCACGGCGTTCAGGCTAAGGCAGTGGTGACCCAGCAGGCGTCCAAGGCCATAAATAGCGGACGTTTCCATTTCAAAATTAGAAATCCGGTGCTGTCCGAAACTGAAGTCTGTAAGCCGGTCCACCAGTTGAGGATTGCTGAGGCCAAGACGCAAGACCCTGCCCTGAGGCCCATAAAATCCCGGACAGGTTACAGTAATGCCTTGGTGGAAACCATCCACAAAATTCTTTAACAGCGAAGCCGAAGCGCCGCTTATATAAGGTTGCGAAGAATTATTCAGTTGAGTTTGTGTCATAAATGACTGCAGCAGCAATTTTTCCTCGTCGTTATGCTCGTGCCGGTAGAAGTTAAGCAGATTATCCAGGCCAAGACCGTGCGTAGAGGCCACGAAATTATCCACGGGAATATCTCTTTGTAGAGAACCACAAGTGCCGAGACGCATTATCTGCAAAGCAGTAAGATCTTCTTTAATGGTACGGGTTTCAAAATCGATGTTCACCAATGCGTCCAGTTCGTTAATCACGATATCGATATTGTCCGGACCAATTCCTGTAGAAACAACAGATAACCTTTTGTTGTTGATAGTGCCGGTGTGTGTAATAAATTCGCGGTGCTGGCGCTTGTATTCTATGTTGTCAAAATGCCTGCTCAGCAATGCCACGCGATCAGGATCGCCGACAGTTATGATGGTAGTTGCCAGTTCTTCGGGACGAACATCCAGGTGATAGACTGCTCCACGGCTGTTGATTATCAGTTCAGAAGGTGCTATTTGTTTCATTTTGCAGAAATTTAAAACGGAAAAGGTCAATGTAGCCAAAGCTAACACCTCAGCCTTAATTGAAGATTAAATATTTTATAGAAAGTTCTTTTTTTAAACATAAAAATACCCTTATTTTTGCAACCCCTCGCAAAAGGGATATATAAGGTCCTGTGGCCGAGTGGCTAGGCAGAGCTCTGCAAAAGCTTCTACAGCGGTTCGAATCCGCTCGGGACCTCAGAAAGGGATTACAGAAATGTAGTCCCTTTTTTATTTGAAGTTATGCAAGGCTTAATGTCTACACAGGCTTTGTATTAGCCTTCCTGAAAACTAAAATTTACCAATGGCGTTATTCTCTTGCCTATACGATTGATAAGTCCCAGCTGAACAACTTTTCCATTTCTGCATGTATTTATAAGACCTATTTGCAGGCCGCTTCCCGTTGTCACTTTGTTTCTTAAACCGGCAATCATTACACCGCGAAATTTGTAATGCAGATTCATTAGACCCGTCAACTCGAAGCCATTTACTTGATTGGAAAAACCAACAACTCCGTTGATGCCCAGGCCCGAAAGTTTTGTATCTCTTGACAAACCACCGAAACTAATCGAGACTCCCTTAATGGTTGTGGGACTGAATTTGTATTCTTCGGTAAAAACCTTATTGCTGCCTAAATCACCGGCATCTACCGTGTCCTTAGTAAAAGGCGAAGCAATTGTTCCAATTATCGCATATATACCGCCAAAAAAACCAAACGGAGATATTTCCAGGTTACAACCACGTATTCTTAATGAGTCGGCGTGCATCCATGCTGTAGCCATAAAGCCAACCGCCAGCCCATTAATATTTGTGCTTCTTGCTACAGGTGTTGTCCAAACTATGTTTCTTGTGTAAACAGGTTTAACCGTGTCCTGTGAGAACGTCTGCAAAGTGCTAGTGATAAAAACTATTAGACAAGCAGCTCTCTTTAGTTTAAAGGATGTAACAATTTTACTCATAACGATTAAGTTTAGGGTTATGGTTTCTTATTGCTTTGGGTTTTGAAACAGGTCAAAATGGAAACTTAATATAATTAATGTTATCAATAAAAATTAATCGCTGCCGCTTCACTCGTCTGAATAATTCTTCGCCTGCATTTTACTTACAAAGCCAAACCGAAAATTGGTCCTTTGGATTTACTAATTGGTACTGTGTTTTTCATAGTTCGCAATTCGCATATTCTGCAGCCGGGTATTAATGCGTATCATCGGTTTTTATAAAGCGAAATTGTCTTTTTTACTATGTCCAATAGCGATTTACCTGATAGTATATTATCTTTTAATGTCTTTCGCAAAATGACGGTTTTTTTTCGCAAACTGCCACCGTCCTCCAATCCATATCATCTATTTTGCTCCCATTCTTCGATTAAAAACAAAACTAACGATGAAGCTAATTACCAAAAAATGCCTACTCGCATTTTCACTAACCCTTTTTCTGGGCGCTGCTGCCATTGCCCAGACCCGAACCATTACCGGTACGGTAAAAGATCAGAACGGAGCGCCTTTAAAAGGCGTAAGTGTAATGATCAAGGGAACCAAAAACGGCAGTACCACGGATGAATTGGGTAAATACTCCCTCTCCGTTGATAAAAACGCAGTACTGATTTTGTCTTTCACCGGTTACACCAGCAAAGTAATTACCGTCGGTGAATCGCAGTCGAGCGTTATCACACAATTGGCCCCTCTCGACAAAAGCCTGGAAGACGTAGTCGTAGTGGGCTACGGTAAACAAAAGAAAATCAACATGACAGGCGCCGTCGAAACGATCAGCGCCAAACAATTGGAAAACCGCCCTGTAACGAGTCCTGTAGCATTGTTGCAAGGAACCGCTCCAGGTTTGGTGATCAGCACACCGGGCGGAGGTAACACGCCAGGCTCAAGACCCACCGTTCAAATCAGGGGAGCTGCTACCGTAAACACTGATGGTACTACCGCTACTACAGAACCATTGGTAGTGATTGATGGTATCCCTGCAGGTATGGGTGACTACAATGCTTTGAATCCAAACGATATTGAAAGCATATCGGTACTAAAAGATGCTGCAGCATCTGCCATATATGGTGCCCGCGCCCCTTATGGTGTACTCGTTGTTACTACAAAAATGGCTAAGAGAAACGAAAAGCCTTCTTTTACGTACAATGCAAACTTTGCAAGAGTTACTCCTGTGAGAATGCCTCATAGCGTAGACGCATATACGTTTGCACTCTCCAGAAATCAGTCGAACTATAATAGTGGTCTTCTTCCGGGGACAGGCTTTACAACGGCTATTTTGGATAAAATACAGGATAATGTAAATAATCCCGGAAAATATTCCGACACCAGCATGTATCTTAACCCAGCAAGGCCGGCGTCCAGCGGTCTTGATTTGTGGGCCGATGCATATAATTCTGCTTTCAACTATGATATGATGGACGTATGGTTGCGCTCTTCTTTGCGCCAGCAACATGACATTTCTGTAAAAGGTGGAAGCGATAAGACTACTTACTACCTTTCCGCGGCTTATGTGAACCAACCTGGTGTTTTAAACTTTATAGAAAGCATAGATAATTTTAAACGCTTTAATATCAATGCAGGATTGGTTTCCCAGGTAACTGACTGGATGAAACTTACCTATCGCACCCGTTATTCACTCTCCGAGGCAAAAGCACCAACAGGAGAGGGTAATACCGGTTCTCCACTCGGCAGGGACAGGATTTATCAATTCGCTTATGGGGCCTGGCCAAATCTGGCAGTGTATAATCCGACAGGACAATTAAGTAATGCCGCGAAAATTCTTTCGTCTGTAGACGGTGGTAATGTTGACAATAAAGCACATCTCCTGGATAACGTACTAGCACTGGATCTTGATCTTGCTAAAGGATGGACAGCACACGTTGATGGTACATGGCGCTTGTCGTTGAGTGACTACCAAACGCTTCGTAAGCCTGTTTATGAAATTGAGCCTTCCGGAGCAGCTGTTCAGGTTGCGCTAACGGAGTCCTCAATAAGTAAAATTTCTGCACAGTCAACATACTGGACCGTCCAGGGCTATACTGCGTATGAAAAAGCTTTAGGGAAACATAATTTGCGGATTCAAGCCGGTGCTCAGGCTGAAGAAACGAACAGTAAGTCCATGACTGGTTTTGTTCAGGGTGAGTACATTCCTGACATGACCTCATTTAAAACCGCGTATGGAACGCCTACACTTACCGATGCGATAACCACCGGAGCTCTTGCTGGCTTCTTTGGAAGGTTTAATTACAACTATGCCAATAAATACTTGCTTGAACTGAATGGACGTTACGATGGCGCCAGTAACTATTCAGCTGATAAACGCTGGGGCTTCTTCCCTTCGGCATCTGCCGGTTGGAACATGAGTAACGAAAAGTTCTGGGAATCAATAGCACCAATAGTTAACCGTGCGAAACTTCGTGGATCGTACGGCACCGTAGGTAACCAAGGTAACGCAGCTGGTTATTTGCACGTACCAACAATGACTACAGGCACTCAGTCTGCATGGATATTTGACGGTACACGTAAGCCTTTTGTGAATATGCCGGGTATATTGAATATGAATCGCACCTGGGAAAAAATAACTACGGCTGATTTTGGCCTGGAATTAGGCTTCTTAAATAATCGCTTAACTACAGAGTTTGATTATTTCAATAGAACGACAAGAGATATGATCGGGCCTGCTACTCCTGTACCATATGTATTAGGTGCTACTGCTCCAGAAGTAAACAATGCTGAAATGCAAACCAAGGGCTGGGAAGCGCAGTTAAGATGGAATGATAAGATTACTCAGCGTTGGGACTATAGTATTGGATTTAACCTATCAGATGCGAAGTCTGAAATAACCAAATACAATACGACAGTTAACTCTATCAGTGGATGGTATGCAGGCAAACAAGTGGGTGAGATCTGGGGATATACTTCCAATCGTCTCCTGAACCAAAATGATTTTCCTGATCCTTCCAAAATAACAGCACAGCAGCCAATCATTAGCCAGAGTTTGATAACTAAAGGAGGAAACTGGTATTCGGGTGACGTGAAGTATGAAGATCTTGATGGGGACAAAAAAATATCTCCGGGCAATTCAACCGTTGAAAGTCATGGCGACCTTAAGATTATAGGAAACAGTACACCTCGCTACCGCTTCGCTTTCAATTTGGGAACAGGTTATAGCATCCCTAGAGCAGGACGTGTGGATGTTTCTGTGTTCCTTGAAGGGGTAGGCAAACGCGATATATTCTTAGGAGGTAACTATTTCTTCTGGGGAAATATGTACACCGGTAGTACAATTGGAACCGGTATATACAAAGGATTACAAATGAATTATTATAGGGATGCCAATAGCGACCCAAGACTGCTTGCACTGCTGGGTCAAAATGTAGACGCTTATTTCCCAAGACCATATAATCAATCCGGCGAGGGTGCTAAAAACTTCCAGACAAGTACCAGATATATGCAGAGTGCAGCCTATATGCGTGTGAAAAACGTGATGGCAACTTACTCTTTACCAAATGAGTGGTTAAACCATGCGAAAATAAAAACCTGCCGCTTGTACTTCTCGGCAGAAAACATCGCTGTGTTGTCGAAGATGCCTAAATATATAGATCCTGAGGTTGTGGGTAATGGTCTGATGTATCCAGAACAGGCAACGTACTCAGTGGGTTTGAATCTTGGGTTTTAATAGATAAAATAAAATAAATCATGAACAATAAATTCATTAATAAATTAAGAAGAAAACTCTTCATCGGAGGAGCTTCTCTCTTCGTAATCTGTTCTCTTTTTTCCTGCCAGAAATTTCTTGATAGGGTTCCTCAGGATCAGGTGTCAACACCTGAATTTTGGAAAACAACACAGGAGTTGGATGCCTATATTGTAGGGCTATACGATTGGCTACCGGGACAATTGTCTACGAGTAGTATGGGGTACTATGTAGCAGACAACGTATCGGACAATATGGTTTTGACAACAGGGTATAACACCTATATGAATGGCGAAAATTCCACGACCCCTGCCAGCGGCTCCGGTGGCGCATGGGCGACTGGCTTTACTGCAATACGACAAATCAATACCTTCTTCGATAACTATCAACATTGTACAGCGCCGTTTGCATCGTATCAACAAACGTATGGCGAAGCTTGCTTTTTGAAAGCATTAAGGTATGAAGGCCTCGTGGCGGCATATGGTGACGTGCCATGGTATTCACATGTTATAGCAGATAATGATAGCGCACAATTGTATAAACCGAGAGATCCCAGATCGATGGTGGTAGATTCCATCATGGCTCTTCTCGATCAAGCTGTCCAGTATCTGAACACAAGAGCTGTAAATAATAGTGTAAACAGGCTCAATAAAGAATCCGCGTTGATCTATAAATCTCGTGTTGCATTGTTTGAGGGCACTTGGGCTAAATATCACGCTGGCACGCCTTCTGCTTCCAGTGTAGATCCGAATAAGATGTTCCAAAAAGCCATAGATGCATTCAATCAATTCAAAACATTGATCCCCGGCGGTTTTACAGGTAAATTATATACCACGGGTGGACCACAACAGGCTTATTACAACCTGTTTGGCCAATTTGATTATAAGAATATCCCAGAGGTAACTTTGAGTAAGAACTATTCGCAGGCGTTGGCTGTAACCAATCAGGTTGGTTTCATACTATGGCAATATGGTTATGATGGCAATTCATACTCTTTGGATATGGCGAAGAGCTATCTGAAAAACGATGGAACATCGATTGATATTACAGATGTAAATGTAATCAATACAAAGGGAGCGGCTTCTTTAACGCAGATGGCTGGTCTTCTTGATCCTCGTTTCAAACAGTCTGTATTCATACCGGGAGACGTGATAAATACCGCTTCAGGGCTCAAATTTGTCGTGCCTCAGATGAATAACGCTACCGCGGGTCGTAATACCATTACAGGATTTGCACCAAAGAAAGCGCATAACCCTGCCAGTTCGATAACCAGTAACATTGCTGATCCCGAGATTGCAGGTATCGCATTCAGAATACCAGAATTGATGCTCAACTATGTGGAAGCTTATGTTGAACTGAATGGGACCTTCCCGGATCTTTCTGATAATATTGATTTGATCCGTGCCCGCGTGGGTATGCCTTCATTGACAAGTGTGAAACCGGTAGTAACAGCAAGCTGGCCCAACTATGGTTATACGATATCAGACAATCTGGCGATTGTGAGACAAGAGCGCAGAGTTGAATTAGCTGGTGAAGGCTTTAGAACGAATGACTGGAAAAGATGGCGTGCACATAAGTTGTTTGATGGCAGCCGTCCGAAAGGCTTTAAGTTTATTTCAACCGACTTTCCTGCCAATCAACAACCATCTGTGAAGTTGGATGCAAACGGTTATGTTGATCCTTACCAGGCTCAGGCTAAATTGTCTGCAGGGTACACTTTCAATGCGGCAAGAGATTACCTGTCTCCGCTTCCATTGGACGACCTTATACGCAACAAAAAACTTGTACAAAATCCGGGATGGGATACTCCGAAATAAGCGTTTTTTAGTTTTTTAATCATGGAGAAAGGGTATTCTATTTTCATAAAAAATAGGATACCCTTCTTCTCATTAATTAACAACCGGATGATTCAACTTTTCTAGCATTTCAATTCAGAAATGTTTCGCTTAGCTATAAATTATTAACGAAAGAGAAATACTCAATATGAACACCCGTCTATTATTATTCTTCGGTCTTTTTATTTTTTCACTTCATGCTTATTCGCAAAATAAAGACGGGCTTTATATTCTGGACATGGTTCATAATAACCCCGGTGAACCATTGACCCAATCTGTTTTCAATGATCCGAAAACACTGAAGGAGCAGGGTTATACAGGCCAGGTGCTAAATGATTTTGTGTTTGCACACGCTGCTATTACTTTCAAAAAACTAAATCCAGCTATCTTTCCGGAAGGTTCCAAAGAATGGCAGTGGGTAATGAACGCGGCAGAGACCGTAAGAAAAAATATTAAAGCTGCACATGCTGCAGGAATCAAAGCATACTATTTTACCGACGTTATTGTACTGCCTAAAAAACTCGTGGAATTGTACCGCAGTGAAATATGTGACAGCCTCGGTCGCATCTCTTTCGAGCGTCCACGCACATTAGAAATACACAAAATAATGTTGGAAGAGTTGTTTGAAACTTTTCCCGACCTCGATGGATTGGTTATTCGCACAGGAGAAACTTACTTAAATAATTTGCCTTATCATACAGGCAATAACCCAATTACCAATGGCGAGCAAAGCCATATCAAACTAATTAATCTGTTGCGGGATGAAGTGTGTGTAAAAAGAAACAAGACGATATTTTATCGCACATGGTCCTTTGGTGGTATGCATGAATCACCAGACTATTATCTAGAAGTAGTCAACAGTATAACTCCGCATCCGCAACTTATTTTTTCTATTAAACATACACAAGGAGACTATCTGAGAACGGTTGGTTTCAATCCTACCTTAACACTTGGCAACCACAGTCAAATAGTTGAAGTGCAGTGTCAGCGTGAATACGAAGGCAAAGGCGCATACCCTAACTATGTTATGAACGGCGTGATCAATGGATTTGAAGAGTATGGAACCAATTCACCACAAAAAGGTTATAAATCTCTAAACGATATAAAGAACAGTCCCAACTTTAAGGGCGTATGGAGTTGGAGTCGCGGTGGCGGCTGGGTTGGGCCTTACATCAACAATGAATTCTGGTGCAAACTCAATGCATATGTAATTGCTCATTGGGCCGCTAATACAGCGCAAACTGAAGAAGAAGTTTTCAATCGTTTTATGGATGAAAATGGAATAGAGGGAGCTTCCCGTAAAAAGTTTAGAGAATTGTGTTTGCTTTCAGCAAAAGCGGTCCTGAGAGGACATTTCAGTAGTGCGCTGCCATTTGAAAAGGGATGGACATTCTGGATGAGAGATGAGTTCCTGGCTGGTGCAGACTCCATACCGGAAAGTCCGTCATACGCATCCGAAGGGTTATTGTATCGTGCGTTTTCCAAATACTACAAAGAAGGTGTTTTGCAAAAAGCAGTTGCAGAGAAATATGAAGCCGTAGCCATGTGGGAGAAGATAGAATCGTTAAGCCGGAATATAGTTATGCGTGATAAAGCTGACCAAGCTTATGTGAGAGTGTCCAGCCAATACGGACTGCTGTTGCATAAGATTATTGCTGAAGGTTGGAACATTATGGCGCTTGGGTTTGAAGGAGATAAGACAGGGATCTACAATAAGGCTAAAATAAAAACGTCCATTGAAAACTATGATCGTTATTGGAAGCTGTATGAAAATCTGAAGAGTGAAAATCCTTCTTGCGCTACGTTGTACAAACCTTATGCTTTTGTGTACATCGGGCCCGAATATCATTTGAAAAAAGGTATGGGCGCTTCTGTTGACAAGTATAGAAATTTGATCAATACAGAAAGCATGAGTAGTAAGGCTTCAGTAGTAAAATAATTTTTTTCGTTTAGATCGTTTGTAAAAATAAATATTGAGTAACAATGAAAATGCGAAACCTTTTCTGTGTGTTATCTTTTTTCATGTTTGCAAAAGCATACAGTCAGCAACCCGCCGATCTGGCAAATCCACTGGTAGCTACAACAAAGCCGCGGTTTGATTTTTTTGCAGCAGCAACACTGCCTTATGGCATGATAGCTTTAGGTCCGGATACACATCATGGTGATTTGTGGAATGCTGGTTATCGATACAACGATCCTTACATTCTCAACTTCAGCCATATTCATAATGCGCAAACCGCCGGCATTCCGGTAATGCCTGTAACTGGCACCTGTAAAGCATTACAAGGGCTGGATGCTTCCCGCGCCAAACTCGACCATACGACAGAAATAGCGAGAGCCGGATATCATAAAATATTGTTGCCGGATTATGGCATCACTGCCGAACTAACCGCCTCGCAGCGTGTGGGATTTCACCGTTATACTTTTCCTGCTGCTAAAGAAGCGCATATCATAATGGATTTGACCGCTGCCCTTGGTCCCGTGAATATGGTGAAGGGATATGCAAAAAAAGTAAGTGGCAACGAGATAGAAGGCTACTCAGTAAATGCCCCAACTTTCAGAAGAAAGAAAAATTGCACCGTTTATTTTGTAGCAAGATTCAGCAAGCCGTTTGATAAAATCAACTTCTGGAAATCATCTTCCGATTCTACAAAGGAGCTTGTTAATGGCGATGTGACCGATGACAAGAAAGCCGGAGTTTACGCAAGCTATTATAACCTTCACGAAGGAGAGCAAATATTGATGCAAGTAGGCATATCATTTGTAAGCATCGAGAATGCAAGAATGAATCTTGAAAAGGAAATGCCTGATTGGAATTTTGATGCAGCAGTGGCAAGAGCTAAAACAGCATGGAACGATTACCTTGGAAGAATTGAAGTAAGCGGCGGCACGAGAAAACAACAGGTAAAGTTTTATACAGATTTGATGCATACTGCCATCGGACGCAGGTTAACCGAAGATGTGAATGGCGAGTACACCGACAATACAGGATCACAACCTATCGTGAGAAAAGTTGCACTAACCGCAAGTGGTAAGCCAGCATATCATTTCCTTGATGCAGATGGATTGTGGGGAAGCCATTGGAACCTCAACATTTTGTGGTCAATGGTATATCCTGAAGCTGGAAATGATGTTGCCACTACTTTTCTTGACTATTACTACAATACCGGTATCATGGGTCGCACATCGTGGGGAGGGCAGGAGTGTTGGGTGATGGTCGGTGATCAAACCGTTCCGTTGATGGCCGCATTGATTCAAACACATCGTGCAACATTTAATACAGAAGATGCTTTTAAAGGCGCTTACAAAAATGCATTTCCGGGGGGAACAAGAGACAGAGGAGGTTATGAAGCGGGTCCATCACCAAAAGGCGGTGGCATCGACTGGTATCTGAAATATGGTTATGTGCCTATTGAAATCAGGGACAGAGGCGATGGATACAATAGAGGAGGAGCTTCCATGACGCTTGAATATGCTTACCAGGATTGGTGCATAGCCAACATGGCATCTATCCTGAACAAAAAGAAATATCGCCCTGAGTTTTTGCAAAGAGCAAGTTATTGGAAAAATATTTTCGATTCATCAACTGGCTATACAAGACCTAAAGATACGTTGGGTAAATGGCTAACTCCGTTCGAAGCTGTAGGAACAAAAAGGGGCGTCAATCATGCTACGCCCGGCTTCATTGAGTCGAATGCATCTATCTACAGCTATTATGTGCCACAGGATGTAAAAGGATTAATAAAAGCAATGGGAGGCAATGATACTTTTATAAAAAGATTGAATGATGATTTTGAAAGCGCCGTTAAATCAGGTTTCGCTGCCGAACATGGTGAGCATTATGCTGCACGTGTTGACTACGACAATGAACCAGGTTGTCATCTGGCCCATCTTTTTAGTCACGCCGGTGCGCCGTGGCTCACACAGTATTGGGTTCGACAGGTGAAGGAAAATACTTTCGGCGATACAACGAGTTACGCAGGTTATAGAGGCGACGAGGACCAGGGACAAATGGGGGCGTTGAGCGCTTTGATGTCAGTAGGTCTGTTTGATGTACAAGGTCTTGCTGATGTAAACCCAACACTGGAAATTACTTCACCTATATTCGACAAGATCATATTCCATTTGCCGGGCAAAAAAACATTTGTGATTCAAACATCGGCGCCTGCAGGAAAGGATAACACTTACATTCAATCGGCAACACTGAATGGCAAATCCTGGAAAAGTTTTGAAATGCCTTTTAGTGAGTTTGCTTGTGGAGGTTCAATGAAGATTGAGCTGGGACCAGCACCCAACAAAGCATGGGGTACAAGCCTGCGCACCGTTAAATAAATAATAACCGAATTTAATTTCATCTATTGCTATCCGTTAACAAATTGCATTCGTTAACAGATAGGTCTATTCAAATGAAAATAATTATTACAACAAATTAATGATGATTCTAAGAACCAATCGAAGCACTGTTAAATCGCTTAATCATAAAGCCTCTCATTTTCATTTGCTAAAGCTATGTGTTGTTGTGTTGTTAGTGATAACAGGTCTGGGAGCAATAGCTGGGAAACCCGTCAATTATTATGTAGATCCAGTTAAAGGAAATGATATCACCCACGATGGAACCAGCGTGGTAAAGGCATTCCGAACGATTGAAAAAGCTCGTGATGTAGTACGCACCAGGCACGTAAACATGAAAGGAGACGTACATGTCTATCTGAGAGGTGGCACGTATTGGTTGAAATCCACTTTGCTTTTTGATACAACAGACTCCGGCACAAGAGGCTTTAATGTTATTTATGAAGCCTACAAAAATGAAAAGCCCATTATCAGCGGAGGAAAAGAAGTTAGCGGATGGGAGCTATATGATACGTCAAAAAACATTTACAGAGCATATGCAGGCAAGGGACTAGAAACAAGACAACTGTTTGTCGACGGCATCCGCGCAACCCGCGCCAGAAGTACAGTGGTGCCATCTCCATTAACCTTTGTTAAAGCATTTGGCTATACTGCGAAGAGTGATGTATTTGCCAAGTCTTCTATTCCAATGCAACATTGGAAAAATCAAAGTGATATTGAGTTTGTATATAAAAACGAATGGACGGCGCCGAGAATAGGAGTTAGTACTATTGTCAGCAATGATAGCATTACAACCATCAGCATGAAGCAGCCCGGTTGGGGATTTGTAACCAATAAGGGAGGCACTTCTGTTGGCGGAAACCACAATGCAAAAGGGCTTCCATGGTTTATTGAAAATGCTTATGAACTGTTGGATGAAGCAGGTGAATGGTATTTGGACAGAGCTACAGGCTTTATCTATTACAAGCCAAGAGCCGGAGAAAATCTTGCAACTGCTTCTGTTGTAGTGCCTGTGCTAGAAGAATTAGTAAAGATACAAGGTGCTAATGCAAGCAATAAAGTCAGCAACATTCAATTTAATGGACTTACTTTTTCTCACGCCACTTACTTAAGAGTAAATGGAAATCGCGGATTGCCCGATGCGCAAAACAATGTGATGAGAGATGACCAGGGAGAGAGCATTATCAATGCTGCTGTCAATTGTAAGTATGCAAGAGCTATCAAGTTTGAGAGAGTTGTTTTTGAACACCTCGGAGGTAACGGGCTCAACATGTATAGTGGTTCACAGGATAACCTTGTTGTTGGATGTGCATTCACAGACATCTCCGGCAACGGTCTGCAGATTGGTGATTACGCAGGGATGTTTACTGCCGGAACAGAAAACTATATGCTGAATACTGATAGCCTCGTATGGCTTCGCAATAACGACGTGTACAACAGTTACTTTAACAAAATTGGTGTTGAATACTTTGCCTCGACAGCCATAGCCGCAGCCCTGCCAGTGGATATGGATATCGTGCACAATGAAATTAGCAATACGCCTTATTCAGGTATTCACATTGGTTGGGGATGGGACAAGTTCGCGACTTCCGTTTCCCAGCGAACGAATATTCAGTATAACTATATTCACGATATCATGTCCGTATTAAGAGATGGTGGCGCGATCTACACACTTGGGCCCACCAGTGGTTCCGCTACGAACAAAGGCTACATTACGAACAACTATATTCAGAATGTAAATAACCAATTTGGTGCTTTGTATGCGGATGAAGGAAGCAGTTGGTTTGACCTGAGCGATAATGCGATCAACAACTCGCCGAGGTATGCGCATATCTGGATAAAATCTATTCATGATATCAGCATCAATAACAATTATACTACCACGTTAGATAATGTAAACAGAGGAATCAATACGAGCCTTACGAATGCTATACTTGTTACCAATGGCAATTGGCCGGCGGCTGCAATAAAGATCATGAACAATGCAGGATTAGAGAAAGCTTATTTAAATATAAAACCGGTAAATCTTAAGTAAATTTATCAATAGCCATACTATGAAATATTGTTTTTGTTTCTTAATGTGTTTGCCTTTGATTGTATTCGGGAAAAAGTTTACAATAATTGATAAGAGCGCAGCAGGGGAATTAACATATGCAATACAGGAATTGAAATTGTTTTTGGATAACAAAAATGATTGGCACTATTCTTCCGATGTAAAAGGCGCTGATTGGATAATTGTCCTGTCAAAAAAAGCCGGACTGGCAGAGTCTGCCTTCAGCATTAAAACAACAAGCAAACAGGCTAAACTAAATGTTGAATTAGCGGGACGCAGCAATAGTGATGTGCTATGTGCGGCTTATACATTGTTGGAGCGACTGGGTTATACATTTGAATTAAACGGTTACCAGTCTCCTGAACAATTGAAAGTGAACACGCTTAAAAACGGATGCGATACAATTGTTCCTGTTGCAAAATACAGAGGCATCAGGCAGCATATAAATTTCCCAATGGATATTTCCTCCTACAGCATTGGAGATGCCAAACAGTACATTCGGAACCTGGCGAGGATGAGATTTAATTTTATAACGTTTCACAGTTATCCTGGTCAGTGGTATGAATTCAATGGAAAGGACACTACATTTTTAGCAGGCAACTTTTTCTACGGGCATCGACATCCAGTACCCGATGATCCATTTTTTCATCAACACATCAAAAATCAAAATGTCTTTTGCATTCCGGAAATAGAGCCTTATTATGATAGTCTTGCCATCAAAAGCAAAATGGCCGTGCAATGGTTGCAGGAAGTGATGAAAGAGGCTAAACACCTTGGGCTTAAAGTGCAGCTTTCATTTGAACCAAGAAGTACATCTCTTAATGTTGACTCTACCATTAGCCTGATTCAGCAAATACAGCAACAATTTCCTTTAGTCGACGCGTTTGAATTAATGACCGAAGAAGCAGGCGGATGGGGACCGGCCAATACCGATGCAGAAACAAAGCAATACTTGTCTTCTTTCTTTGGAGATGAAATTCTCAAGGACACAATGGTGACCCGTTACATTCAGCCTAAACAAGCGGATCTTGGTTATCTATATGCGCAGGTTGGACATTTCGTTAAGACGTTCAATACCATCAAAGCGAGAAAACTTAAAACTAAAGAACTAAAGATTGGAATCTATTGCGATAGCAAGTATAATGTGCCAGCTTATTATTTAGCAAAAAAATTCGCTTCAGGACATGAAGTCGCTTTGCTTCCTTCACACGGAAGCGAAGGTGTGGCAAAGCATACAGCCAATTTGTTAAAAGAGAAAACCGACTGGAGCATTACCCAACTTTATTCATGGTTGGAATTTGACGGTATGATGTTTTTGCAGCAAAATGGTATCGATGGTATTTACAAATTATTGGAATATCAAAAAGATAATTTCCCTTCAACCAGGATCAATACACTAGCATTTAATCACTGGAGGACTACTGAAAATAAAATCACCGCAAGGTATGCGGCGCTTGCAACCATAGAAGGTTCCATCGACCCAACCACGTTTTACAAATCCTATGCAAAACAAATAGGTATTGTTCAGGCGGATTCATTTGCCGTTGCCATGAATTTAATAGGAACAGCGTACGATTCCAGAAAATCCAATATGGCGTTTGCATGGCTTGGCTACTGGAAAAATGGAATCAGATTTGAGGATACGGATGCATTGAAAAAACAATATGCACTGTATCAAAAGGCCTCCGCAACATTAAAAAATTGTACAACCGGAAAAGAGAATGCATATGCTGATTACACACTTAAGTTTTTGGATAATAGAATGGACGTGACACTGACGTATTTCAAAGCTTATTTAAAACAGAATGAGTTACAGAATAAAAACTTATTCAACGCAGAGTATGATGCAATTAGTGAGCAGGTAATTGATCTTTTTAAAAACTGCATTAAAACTTATTCGCTGATGATGCCCGATAGAGGATGTGAAGGAACATTAATAAACATATATCATGGTCCGGTCCGCGCTGTACAAATAAGCATGGCTAAAAAAACAGGTAAACCTATCAGCGAGATACAACAAAATAGTAAACCTTTCGACTCGCCTGCACCTCCTGTTTTTCAGAATCAGTAAAAATCAAAAGTCAAGAATATTCAGCACTCTCGCTGTTTGAACTAAAAAGCAAATATCGATAGTCGGACATTTTTGACTTTTAATTTTTGACTTGCCTTCCACTGCCTTTATGCGCGGTACTTACTAAAGAATTTTGTGAAAAATTGAATGTGAACAAAACAAACGACGGGTGTCGTGTGTTCTTGGTTATCAAGACATGCAGGCAACTTTCGGGGGCGAATGCATTTTTGTTTAACTCAAAATTTGGGGATTAATGCACTGGTTCTTTCTGTATCGCGACAAACGGCTACTGTACATGGAAAAAATAGCGCCATTGTGCTCAGGGATAGTGATGATTATAGTAACAGTATTTAGTAACGTTAACGCATATGCACAAGACGGAGAACCGTTTAAACCAAAGCACAGTCTGGGGCTCAATATCGGCCATGAGCAATCTTTCAGCGGCGTTGATGAAAATGGGAAAAGAAAATTAGTGGGATTGCCTTATTGGGGGCTTGACTATAATTTCCAGTTTGCACGCAAGTTCGCCGTAGGACTCCATACAGATTTTGTCACAGAAACCTTTAAGGTAGAAAAGAATCTGGAGGCCGGTGAAAAAGAAGTGGTAGAAAGGTCGTTTCCTATAGCCCCCGCAGTAATGGGGTTTTACAAGCCAACTGAACATTGGAGTTTTGGGCTGGGCATGGGTGCTGAGTTTGAAAAAGAAGAGAACTATGTATTGAACCGGGTTGCGGTAGAATATGGGGCAGAGATAAGAAATGGATGGGAGGTCTTTGGCGTATTGCAGTATGATTTTCGCTGGAAGGCATATGACACCTGGACCATAGGGCTGGGCATTTCAAAAGCGTTCGGCAAACAGCAAAAAAGTGCCGCAGCAGATTAAAAGATAATGAAGTAATATGAATGTAATTAAAAGAGGGGCGACATTAATCTTTATCATGATGGCGACGTGCAGGATGTATGCACAGTCACCTCCTCCTTATACGATGGGCTTTGTTCCCGCATCAATTGCTGAAACGGACGTAGCATTTCCACTTTACGAGAAATGGCATTTGAGTGGTCAGGCAGATGTACAGCTCGTCACCCAGGGAGCTTATACCAACAAGAACCCGTTTGCGTATGCGCAACGCTTTGTTGTACGCCCATGGATCGTTTATTCGGGTTTTAAGAATATGAAGCTCTGGCTTGGCTATGCGCACAATAAAAAATATGAGATCAAAGAGGCCGGTAACTATGAAACGCTGGAGCAGCGCCTGATCATAATGGGTACTTATTCCCAGAATATGCCCAAGGGATCAATATTCGAGCAGGTGCGTTTTGAAACCAAATTCTTTGACGACAGGAATGGTGTCCATCAAACGGTTCCCCGGCTCAGGGCCAGGTTTGGAGTAAACCATTTCCTGCACCAGAGCAGTGAAAAGCCAGTGTTCCAGGCGCCGAATATTTCCTACTATACGGAACTGATGCTCAAGTTTGCCTCCAAGGACTACGCCGAGGAGCATTTTGATATATTTCGATTGTCGGTGTATTACAGCGCCGGCATCACTCCGAATCTTCACTTTTTGGCAGGCATTATCGGGCAAATGCAACTGCGTACCAATGGCACGCAGTTCGATGTATATTATGGCCCAATGTTGTCGCTTAAATACACCATCAAACCCAAAGAGCGGGAAACATTTGATAGTGTGGATGGCGGCGCAGATTAATGCCATGCCAAATCCCTGCCCGGTAACGAAAGCTGTAAGTTGTAAACAAGCTTAAACTTTTGATGATGCTCAAATCTTCTGTTACCAGCAGCGCCAGGGTGGCCATGAAATGGCTGATGGCCATAGCATGTTGTTCCATTTCACTGGTTGTATTTGGCCAACACGATTCTCTTGTTCTCAAGAATGGAGATGTTATTGTTGGAGAAATAAAAACACTTGATAAAGGTGTATTGACCATAGAAACGGATTATTCAAAGAATGATTTTACCATCGAATGGTCCGGCATCAAAGAGATCTATTCAAAAACACGTTTTTTGATCACATTGACGGACGGACGACGAATCAATGGTAATATGCGAACAACAGAAGGTGGTACCAAGGTTGTCATCTCTGATGCTGATACTGTGCGAACGGAGACCGTCCTCGCAGATATTGTTTATTTGAAAGGCGTCAAGTCAAGTTTTTGGAGCCGCGTTTCTGCCAGCATTGATATTGGGCTGGGCCTTACCAAAGCGAACAACCTAAGGCAATACAGCGCCCGCACCAATCTTGGATACCTGGCTGATAAATGGCAGGCAACATTATTCTATAGTGATCTCAGGTCCAAACAGGATAGCATTACAGAAACAAAACGTACTGAATTAGGTGCAAGCTTCAGATATTTCCTGCCCCATGATTGGTTTTTAAATGCCTCACCGGACTTTCTTTCCAATACCGAGCAGGCACTTAAACTGCGCTTCACGGGAAAACTGGGTGGCGGTAAGTATTTGGTACACAACAATAAAACATATGTAGCTGCGGGAGCCGGTCTTTCCTTTAACAATGAGACTTTCACCAATGAAACGCCTTCGCGAAATAGCCTGGAAGCCTATTTTGGCGGAGAGGTCAATTTGTTTGACGTTAAGGACTTCAGTTTGCTTACTAACGTATATGTATATCCCAGTTTGACGGAGAGTGGCCGTTGGCGCACTGATTTTTCACTTGACACAAAGTATGATCTGCCTTTGAATTTCTACCTCAAATTAGGCGGCACGCTGAACTATGATAACCAACCCGCTGTCAAAGGAAAGGAAACTGACTATGTGCTGAATTTTTCCGTAGGCTGGGAACTTTAAGAAGGAGTGAGTGATCGCAGTTATGAAATAAAAAAGCTATCCAACTTTTCAGTCAGATAGCTTTTTGCATTTGCTACTATTTTGCAATTATGGTTTTTTCCCCATTGATTTTATAAAACGGAAATGAGAGTTGATGGCACCTCCCATAGAAAGGTTGTTGTTGTAAGGTATATTATAAGCGATGCATTCTGTTTCCACAAGATGACTAAGCGCAGGATAATGAACGTGGCTTATACGTGGAAACAAGTGATGTTCGATCTGGTAATTCAGTCCACCGGCAAACCATGAAATAATTTTGTTTTTGGCTGAGAAGTTTGCGGTTGTTCTAACCTGGTGCACTGCCCACTCGTTTTCTATTTGTTTGTTGCTGCCATTCACAAATTCAAATTCTGTTTCTTCCACCACATGTGCCAGTTGAAATACAATGGACAAAGTAAATCCAAGGCCAATGTGCATGCATACAAAATATAGCAACCACAGTTTCCAACCGACCAACACCATTGGAATGACGATGTAAAAAGCTATATACAATACTTTGCTGGTCCAAAACAAGAAATGATCTGTGCGTGTCATTTTTCTGAGCTGTGTGCTACAGATCTTTCTTTTGAAATACTTTTCGAAATCCTGGTACAGTACCCAAATCATCGAGCTTAAGCCATATAATACCGGAGTATATAAATGCTGTATCCTGTGAGCTGGGGTCCAGTGTTGCGTGCTGCACATGCGAATAAAAGGGCTTTTTGCAATATCATCATCAACGCCATCAATATTGGTATAAGTATGATGAATAATGTTGTGCTTTTGCTTCCATATAAAACTGTTTCCGCCCAGCGCATTCAGTGTTAAACCGAGTATTTTGTTTACCCACTTTTTTGAAGAATAGCTGTCATGATTGGCATCATGCATAACATTAAAACCTATGCAAGCCAATACAAATCCAAACAGCAAACTTGCAAGAATACCTGTAAATATGGGCATTTTAACAAGCAGGAGTGTCGCATACAAGCCAACAGCAGCAAGTATAAAAATTACCGTTTTGATATACAAAAAGATATTACCGGTTTTCCTCAAACCTGTTTCTTCAAAATATTTGTCAACGCTTTTTTTCAGCGAAGCAAAAAAAACGGCATTGCTGTTGTTGTAAGTGACTTTGTTCATTGTGTAAGTTGCTCTTATTAAAACGAAATTTTTGTTATAGGGGAAGTGAAGTATCGGGTTCGGGTATCGATTAACAAGGGCAAACCGGTCTTTCACTCAGTACCAAATATTGGATTTCCCCGAAAGTAACGTTTCTATCCCGATAGTAGCTCTTTTTTTGAAAGTATAACATTTCGTGTTTTTTCGGAGTCAGTAGATATCTTGCCCAATTTCAGTGAGTTGTGTTTAATAAACAAAAAAGCTATCAAACTTTCAGTTCAATAGCTTTCAGAAAAACTTCATAAACGGGCTTAGTCTCCCAATACTCTCAGCAGTGCAAAATCGTTACTCCCTGAAAACTCTTATCGTTTTTATCAGCCTATAGCCATCAGCGTCATAAACAGATAAAAGATAAATACCTGTTGCATATGTTGGCAGAGATATATCAGCTTCCTTTTTGTACTGCACGGGAACATTCGCTATCACATTTCCTTTATCGTTGTATAGAATGATTTTATAACTTTTCGCAGAAGACAATCCAGCTACTTTTATATTGCTGCTTCTTTTTACAGGATTTGGATATACTAATATAAAATTGTCTGGGTTGTTACTGGTTTCAACAGATGCCTCCTTTGTTATTTTTACACTATCCGTAGAGGTTGGGTAATCGTAACAATCATCGCTGGTTTTCATGCTTACATATATCCAATTGTCGCCCGTTAACAACGATGAAGCATTAAGTTTTACAGTATTGCTCGTACTTTCGTTTTGTAACAGGTCCGTCATGCTTCGGTTTTTTGAAAATGCAAATAAGGGATTTGTCCCTCCACCGGCAGCATTGGTGGCAGTGATAGTAACATGTTGACCAGGCGAAACTATGTGCGCAATATCTACGCTTACTTTTACCTTTGGCTTAGCGGATGTTTTTATCGTAAAGTCGTAGGAGTAAGATGTGACGTTCTCGAAGTCTGTGTAGTTCACTACTATTTTATGCGCTCCCGCTTTTAGTGTATCCGTTTTTATTGAAAAAGTACTGTCAGTTTCTACAGCCAACTCAGTGGAGTTGTCAAGCTTAACAATCACTTTTACGTCTTCGGAAGATGCGGGAAGATTCGTGATTTTTATTTTGCTTGTGCCCGCATTATTACAATAGTTATTTACCAGGCCGCTCACTACCGGACTTTGCAATGGAGGTGTAATTGTTGTGAGCTGTGTATTTGTTTGAACAGGCAGATTATAGTCAAAATAAATTGACGCAGCATTTTTTATGACATCGTTAATTTGGAGATTTGCTTTTGGCCTTATTCTGTAGCAAATATATCCATGACTCTTCAGCTCATTTACATTGCTATCCGGGAGATTAATTTTATTGAAGGTCCAGGTACAAAACTTGCCCTGGTTAACAGTTAGGCGACAGGGATGACTCGCTGAAAGCATTTCGATACTGTTAAGGTTCAGCTTTTCATCGAGTGTATCTGCAACCACAACACTAAATGCGGTATCTGTTCCTGTATTTTGAAAACGGATCGTGTAGTATAAAAAGTCTTTGGCGGCCAAATTTGCAGTAGTGAATTTGCCACCGTGTGCCTCTGATTTATCGTTAGGATCATAAGAGCCTGTAACTAAATGGAACAACGTAAACTTGTTATCACCGGGCTGCAAATCTCCGGCAACAGGATCTACAGCAGATTGATAATGCAGCCAATCCCGCACTGTGACAACAGGAGGGCGGGCAATTTTACATGTTATTTCAATTGCTATTGAGTCAAGTGATTTCAAATTGGTAAACTGCCACCGAATGGAGTCTCCGACAGCAGATGACTGTGTCGGGCTGGCGGACAGAAAAGTTACCCTTGGGTCCTTTAAAAAACTGATGGTGCCGCTGGCAATATCTTTGGTGCCCACATTGTAGCAAATCAATTTATACCGGCTTTCAAAACCAGGTCGCGCCGCGTCGATTGCCACCAACACCGTTCTCAGGTCCTGCTTATTGGCAACGGGCTTCACTGCGAAATTGGCGGTGACAGATTGATAATAAGTATTGAATTTGCTAACAAAGGAATCGGGAGTAACTGTGAAATAGTCCGGATTTAATAACCTGACTTTGGTAACGAAAGACCCACTGTCCAGATCGTTACTATAGAACCCATCCGGGCCCGTAAATGAAGCTATGTTGTATGAGTCTTTTTTATAACTGCCAACATGCACATTCTCTACGTAAGGTTCATTGTTGTCTTTTATATTGTTGCCGTTACTGTCAAAATAAACATAGCCGCTTATTCCATTAAATGCAGACAACTTCATAATAAAAGCATCATAGTCTCCCAGTCCTTCCGGGAAATCGTAATCACTGGAGGCTGTTTCTCCAACAACAATGAGTTCATTTTTTTTGGTGCAAATTATATCTCTGCCAAAATCTCTTGACCTTCCGCCAAACTCAGTATGCCACACAGTTTGACCGGTTCCGCTATCCACTTTACATATCAAAACATCGCATTCGCCTTTAAGCCCTTTGTATGTGCCATCGAATGAGCCGGAGTACGTACTTCCAGCATACACAATATTTCCATCTGCCGTTTGCGTAATTGCCCCAATGTAATCCTGACCTCCCCCGGCATTGAAATGGTTCTTCCAGACGAGATCGCCGGTTGAAGACAGTTTTAAAAGATGAATGTCACACAGGTCGCCGTTTTCCGGGAAGTCGCCATCTGCAGAAAACGAATTACAACCTATATAGTAATTGTTGCCGGAAACATAGACAACTGCAGCTTCGTCCGCATTCGAACCACCGAAACGCTTTTGCCATAAAATATCCCCTGTGGGATTAATTTTTACGATCCATACGTCCGTGCTGCCATGTGCGGGCAAACTGGCAAGGTCCCCATCTGTTGAAGTAGTATTTGCAGTAAAAATATAGTTGCCATCGTTGGTTGCTTGTAAACAAGTAGCTGTTTCGGCATTTGTACCTCCGTAAGCCTTACTCCACTGAATTGCACCTGAAGCATCTAATTTAAAAATCCATACATCGCTGGAGCCATGGGTTGCTGGCACGTCTCCGAAATTGTTTGAAAGAGTCAAGGCAGAAATAATACAGCCTCCGTCCGGCGTAGCCACAACCCCTGATACAAATTCGTTCCAATCCCCTCCGTAAGTTTTTTTCCAAATTATTTTTCCAACGCTGTCAAATTTTACAATATAAGCATCCGCATAGCCTTTATTGCCAGGAATATCCCCATCTTTGGAAGGTGTTGAACCGGTAAAATAAAAACCACCGTTTTCCGTAGGTGCAGTCAGTTCGCTGTTACCACTATAATTGCCACCATCATCATCTGAGCCTCCAAAAACTTTTTTCCAAAGCATTTTTCCTCTTTGATCAAAACATTGTAAAAAGAAATCGCTTCCACCTTTGTTCCCAACGCCATCTCCATCTTCTGAATAGGTAATACCTGAGCAAACCAGGTTTCCGTTGCTTAACATAGATAAATGGCTGAAATGATCTGATTTACTGCCTCCCTGCTTGTGCTTCCAAGCTACTCCGGGAAGCGGCTGAGAAGAAGCTCCAAGATGTAATAGAAGAAAGCCAATTAGAAAAGTAATAGATGTCCTATTCGCGAGAAAAATGATCTGCTTCATGCGGGGTAAGGGTTTGAACGTGCCCAAAAATATAATATGTTTTTGAAAACCGGAGCGTCGATTTTATAATGTATTGAAATTATTACTGTTACGTATTGTTAAATAATTGTATTTGAGACGATTTAAAAAAACTTCATACGCCCCAAAAAAAAGCCATCAAACTTTTCAGTTCGATGGCTTTCGGCAATAAAGATATGTGAGCGACTTTTTGTTCTCCTTTGTAGATTATTAGAAAACCACTTTGTCGCTGAATAAGATTGAGTTGTTTTTCAACAATACAACAACACCCACTACATTTTTCTGGAACGCACTGGATGTTATTTCCAGCGTATTTAAACCTTTCTGCAAATGAACCGGTTTGTTAACCAAAACCTGTCCGAGAATATTGCAGATAAGCAGGTTGCAATTGTAGTCTGCTTCTACATCGCATGTCAGAGATATGTTTTGGCTTTGTGAGCTTCTTGTAAGGTAGAATCTGCTGTCCGCTCCATCGGCAATTTTAAGTGTGTTGGAATAGGCAGCCGTTCCATTTTTTTGTATGCCTTTGATGCGGTACCAGTTTGTTTTATAACCGGGTTGCGCATCGGTAAAACTAAACTGATTGTTTATTCCCGACGCCGGAGATACTACGCCCACGGTGGTATAACTAATTCCGTCAGTGCTTTTTTCTATTTGGTAACGGTCAATGTAGTTTGAAGTTTTGTCTTCCCATTTTATTGAAATGACTTTGTTGGAATATTTTCCGGTAAGGAGAATATTGGGACTTGACATTACTGTGAACATCCCTCTGATCAGATCCTGGGTTACAGTATCAGTACAGCCGTTTCTGTTTTCTGTAACGACAAGTTTGTAATTTCCCCATGTTGTATCATTCACCGGATTTTGTAAAGAAGATACAAAACCATTCGGTCCTACCCAACTCCACGTCAAACCATTTGAACCTCCAAATGGGGTAGGATAGTTGCTGGCTACCGGGTCGCCACCGAAAAACTGCACATGCCCAAGATCCGCTCCTATGCCAACGTAGACAGAAGCAACTGGAGGGAAAGTATCTAATGGAACAACAATAGTATCAATGCGTGTTGGTGGACATCCGGTTGCTGGTGATCCCGATACGATATAAGTTCCCGGCTTATCAAGTGTAATTTGAGAGCCATCTGTACTTGAGCTTGTAATGCTTGCTCCGTCTGCGGTTGTCCACGTGTACTTGCCAATTGTTGAGTGATTGGTAATAGTAATGCCACCTGCTGATCGGTTGCATTTCAATGTGTCTGACTGAACCGTGAAGTCCATGATGGGCAGTGAAACAAAAGGAAGAGGCGTAACAAAATCCTGCATGTTTGATGTGAAGGAATTGGACGACCTCGATTTGAAGAAAAGATCCGTAAACATCGGCTGACATGGGCTCAAAGCTGAATAAAGCGCTGGGTCCACACCAATCCTCGTAAGGTTCAGGCCTATTTCCACAAGCTGCAAAGTCTCGTATTTAGTACCCCAACCTGCGGAAGATGTTTGTGTTCCCCACGGCGTTGAGTAAGTGGTATCGTTTGTTGCGGTCGTTGAATAATTTGAGTTACCCGTTCCAAAGTTTGTAGTGCCTGCTTTTGATGTAATCGATACGTAACCAAAAGCAGCAGTGGAACCGTCAAGAACAGTTCCAAAATCAAAATACTTAGGAATAACGCTGGCGAATGTCCCGCTGCTTACCCAAATACGCACATCAACCACCGGCGGAGCGCCCGAACTGAAATTCACAGCAAATATCATGTCTCCTGTTTGGGTAATGTTTCCCGCTGCGTCAAATTTCCATTGTGTGTGGCCGGCGTCGGGGCCTTTGCTTATAAAAGAACCGCCTTTGTAGTTAAAACTGTCTTTATATAGTTCTATGTCAAAATATCGCGACCCATTTGTTCCTACTGTCGATGCACCTGTAAAAAGCCACAGCGAATCATATACGCTTGAACCGTCTCGGCGCATATGTGCAAACACGTCCACGAGGTCAGTTTTATTGGGAATGTTAGAAGTGGTACCTCCCCAATTGCCCGGATTATCTCCGTTCTTAGCGGAGGAAGCAAAAACGGTTGAATCAAAGAACGAGTTTGTACACACATAATCTCTTCCGTAAACCGCGTCGAGCCATAATTTGCCATTTACTCTTGAAAACAGCGGAACCGGCATTCTTTTGTTGAAAGAAATGTTACCTCCTCCTGACAGAATAGTTCGGTAATACGACGCGTTTGATGTATCAACTACATTTTGACCAGAAGCTATACCTGAAAACCAGTCATCGCTTGAAATGAATCCTGTAACCGGGCCATACTTCACATAGTTACTACGTGTATCACCGTCAATACCAAAATAGGCGTTAATGCCTCCGTTTGAAACTTGGGAGAAGCCCGCCAGCGGAATGCCGGGCAGGAGCAAAAAAAGAAGTTTTATAAAATTCTTTTTCATGGAATACGGATTTGATTAAAAAGACGGATTAAGACGGATGAAAAGTACAAATCAAAATCCGATAGTGCAAGGCCTCTATCTTTTTAACTCACTGAAATGCATAGGGTTAAATTGAAAAGCCATCGTTGTAAATTATTACTAACGGATATGTGTATGGTGAAAAATGGTTATGCGAGGGTAGAAATGTTAATAAGTATTTTGGCAAATCGGAGTTTTACGGCCTCTGTTTGCAGAATTTAGGACAACCCAATAGCCGCTGAAGCATCAAATAACAGTTTGAAGTAACGTCAACGAACAAACGCTTTATTTGTGATACAGCGGAGTTCTCTTCAATAAATACTGCAATGTGCTCACGTACCCATCTTGCGAGGTGGAGGAAAACAACGCCTTTCTCTGTTCGTTGTATAAACTTTCGCCTTTGTCATTAAAGATTTTTAAGATTACTGTATTGTCAAAATTCTGTTGTGTGTAGGAAGTGGAAGAGGAGTAACCACTGGTGTTTTTATTGCCATCGCTGCTTTTATTATTGTCCGTGCTTTTGCTTTTGTCGGAATAGCTTGACGACTGTGAACTTGTCTGAGCTGCTTTATTTTGCATGATGGTTCCCTCTATAACATATTCCACACTAAGCAGGCGGCACAATTCATCTCGTGTATATTCTTTGAGGGCTTCTTTTTTTATACCAGACTTCAGTAAAAATGAATTTGTTGTTTGCGGGTCAAGCACCGTAAGTGTGCCTGCATGTTTGTTCAGATAACTGAAGCATTCATCCTGCGCTTTTTCATTCAGTTCATCAGCGGCATATAGACCATCTTTCAATAAGGTAAAAGGAAGAATGGCCACTTTATTATGGGGGTCCCCACCCCTGGAAGGAGTGCCTGAAGAATTAACAGAAGTCTTTTCCGGCGTTGCAGGTTGAGCGGGCTGAGCGGTAGCAGTTTGGGCTGCGGGTTGATTGTATGTTTCCACCCGCCCACTGGAAAAAGTGATCTTCGCGATGTCAGACTTTTTGATGACGTACACTACCGTTTCCCCTGTGTAGGTGAACTTGATGCCGGCGTCACTTACCTCTAAAATTTTGCCCTTCATTTCCTCTCCATTTTGCTTCGTAATAATATCAGGTTTCGTCGATTGCGCGTAAGAGCTTACAAGAAAAAAGAGGGCAAAAAATAAGGCGATAATTCGGGTCATATGTTTTAAGGTTGGTCCAACAAATTGAACAATCTTGGTTGGATTTTGTTCACGTTTCGGATGTTTTTTGGCACGCGGATGACACCGATTGGACGGATTTACAGAAGTTGTTGGTTGATAGTTGGTAGTTGTTAGTAGGAAATCCTGTGCAGGCAGCCTAATAACTAACAACCAATAACTAACAACTTTTCAGTTATTCAGTTACTCAGTTATTCAGTTATTCAGTCCCTCCCTGCTACCTCTCATAAATTTGAGTTTCAATGCAGCGTATTCTTTCATAAATTTATCTATCTAAAGGGCGGTTGCTGCTTATGAATAATTTAAACGGAGAAAAAGAGATTTTTTTAATCCTGCAGGGAATTGCTGCTAACGATCAGCAATCTTTCAGAAAGCTATTTGATCTTTTTGCGCACCGTCTTGTAAATTTTTCAAACGCCATATTAAACAGCCGGGAAACTGCGGTAGAAGTGGTAGACGACGTATTTGTGAAACTTTGGAAGAACCGCCAACAGGCGCTTGAGATTCAAAATATCAGCGTATATCTGTATAAGGCCGTAAAAAATTCCTCCCTTAATTATCTTTCCAAAAAAGCAAAAGAACAGGTTACCGATCCGTTCGATTTCATCAATATCAACATTTCCGCCGATCAGACGCCTGAGCAAAAAATGATCACCAAAGAGCTATTCAAAAAGATAGAATCTGCGATAGATCAGCTGCCACCACGATGCAAAATGGTTTTCAAGCTGGTGCGTGAAGACGGCTTAAAATACAAAGACGTGGCGGATATTCTGAACATTTCCATAAACACTGTAGACGCCCAAATGGTCATTGCCGTTAGACGCATTAGCGAGAGTATGAAAGGCAATTTGAGTTTGCCGCAGTTTAGGCTGTCGAATAAAAGCAAATAGAGTTCTGTGCCATAATTAAGAATTAGGAATTAAGAATTAGGAATTAAGAATTAAGAATTAAGAATTCTCCAAGTGTTACATTCAATAAGCTATTACACACAGTTTTATGTTGAACGTTCAATGTGTTCAAAAAAGCATGTAATGATTCACAGAAGGAATTCTTAATTCCTAATTCTTAATTCTTAATTCCTCAGCGTGTATCATTAAAAAAATCTCTCATTCCCTTAAGGTCATCTCCCCATTTCCCTGTCTGTATTACTAACACACCGTTATGCAGAACGAAAGACTTGCTGTTTTAATAACCAGGTATTTGTCCAAAGAAGCTTCAAAGGAGGAGCAACAGGAATTGTTTGACCTGTTGGAAAAAGATCCTGAACAGCAATATTTCTTTGAATTGCTTACTAATTTCTGGTCGGCCACAAAATCATCCGCAGTGAAATATGATGAAGATGATGAGCATTTCAACCACATTCTTGCACTGGCCGACGAAACAGAAAACCCTGAATCAGACTCATCTCCGGAATCCGCACCGAATACAATTTTCCGCATCGGCCGTAAAAAAATATACACATGGAGCGCAGCCGCCGCAGTTTTGGCCACGGTTGTAATTATTGGCTACAATATCTCCACTTCCCCAAAAACTATTCAAACAGAAATAGCCAAAACGGCTCCTCATAAAAATGAAGTGAAAGCGAAAAGCGGCGCCAAATCCAGACTTACATTGCCAGACGGCACGAAAGTATGGCTGAATGCAGAAAGTAGAATTACCTACAACAATAATTTCAACACAAAAACGAGAGAAGTAGAACTTGAAGGCGAAGCATTTTTTGATGTCGTAAAAAATCCTGGAAGTCCCTTTATTGTGCACACCACAGGCATTGACATCAAAGTGCTTGGCACGGCATTTAATGTAAAATCTTATCCTCACGAACAAACGATAGAAGCTACACTTGTGCGTGGGTCAATAGAAGTAGTCAAAGCAGATGAGCCGATGGGGCCAAAAGTGATCCTGCAACCGCACGAAAAACTTGTTTTCACAAAATCAATTGACAGTTTGCAAAAAATAGCCGCCAGTAAAGCGCCGCAACAGGAAATGATGATCACCTCTGTAACGCCAAATGTGCCGGACAGTATAATGAAAGAAACCTCCTGGATGTACAACAAGCTTTATTTTGATGGCGACACATTTACTGAGTTGGCAGCAAAAATGGAACGCTGGTTCAATGTGCGCATCACATTCAGCAATGAAAAAGTGGCCGGCTATCGCTTTAAGGGCGTATTTAAAAATGAAACGATAGAACAGGCATTAAAAGCCTTGCAGTTAACGGCAGATTTTAAATACAATGTAGATGGAAACGAAGTAGAGATATACTAACTAACTCAATTAATAAACCAAAACATTACACTATCGACAAGAACCATTGAAAATTTTATTACGCAAAAAGGGAAACCTGCTTTTACAATCTGCATCTCTTGCAAAAATTACAGGTTGAAAAAAGCGAGGTTGCCCCCGAAAAACGAAGGCTTAAACGGACGCGTACAATCTTGGACAATTGTACGTTCCAATTGTTAAACCCACAATTTCAAATGTATGAAAAAAAATGGACCTGTCTCCAGGTGCCGGCACGCTGTGCTTGTCAAATGCTTGCTTATTATGAAAATGATTATTTTTCTTACGCTACTCACTGCTTATCAGATACATGCCGAAGGTGTGTTCGGGCAAAGAATAACACTTAAGGTGCAGCAAACGGAAATCAAAAACATTTTAACGCTGCTTGAAAAACAGGCAGATGTACGCTTCCTGTATAACTACAATCTCAATTCTTCACTAAGCAAAAGAGTAGACTACAGCGTAAACGATCAGAGCTTTGAAGAAGCAATGAACAAGTTGTTTCAAAATACAGAATTCGCGTATCGTTTACTTGATAATAAACTCGTGGTAATTCTGGCGAAAACAGAAGCCGACACTTACAAAGCTGATGTAATAACCGGTACTGTAGTTGGCGAAAACCAGCAGCCTTTAACCGGCGTAACCGTAAAAGTAAAGGGTACCAACAACGGTGTGTTTACAGATACAAAAGGCGCTTTCAGAATCACTGCTCCAAATGATGCCGTGCTTGTTATTTCTTATGTTGGTTATGAAGACAAAGAAGTGTCAGTGGCAGGACAAACAAACATCGTTGTTCAACTCACGCTTTCCACTAAACAACTCGAACAAATTGTAGTGGTTGGTTATGGCACTCAACGCAAAAAAGACCTTACAGGCTCGGTGTCTATAGTTACCGCCGCGGACATGGCCAACAGACCTCTGGTAAATGCCGGGGAAGCTTTGCAGGGTAAAGCTGCTGGTGTGCAGGTGGTGTCCAACTCGGGAAAGCCCGGCGCTGGCCTGACTATTCGCGTGAGAGGCTCCTCTTCCATCAGCGCCGGTAACGATCCGCTGTATGTTGTTGACGGTATCCCTATGACAGATATCTCCGCCTACACAACAAACGATATTGAATCAATCAGCATTCTTAAAGACGCGGCATCTGCTTCTATCTATGGTACGCGTGCCGCAAATGGTGTTGTTGTTATTACAACAAAGAAAGGTGTGGCAGGCAGATCGAAAATTGATTTCAGTGCATATTATGGAACGTCATCCACTACCAAAAAATTGGATGTGCTGAATGCAAAACAATACCAGGATTATGCGAACAAGGTTTTGGGACCTAATTCCATCACAGATTCAATGGTGAATGCCAACAACATAAACTGGCCGGATGAAGTGTTCAGAAAAGGGAATCAGCAAAACTATCAGTTGTCATTTTCCGGAGGAAGTGAAAAAACACAACATTATATTTCATTGGGTTATAACGACCAGGTGGGTACCATCAAGCCGGCAAAATTTAATCGCTTAACCGGAAGAGTTAATTTGACAACTAAGGCTGCTGACTGGTTAACGTTATCAACTAATACCATCGTTACGAGAAGCAATACCAACGACGTAACAGATAATACAGGTGTTGCAAGAGGAGGCGTAGTTTTGAGTGCGCTGGCAACCCCGCCTACAGTGCCGAAGTATAATGCTGACGGTACTATTGGCTTAAATCCTTTCTCAGGCTGGCAAAACCCATTAGGTGCCATTGACGGACAATACACCAGAAGTGTGAGCGACAGAATGGTGTCAAATTTGTCTGCCGATGTTAGATTGGCAAAAGGGTTATTGTTCCGCTCAAGCTGGGGCATTGATTATACCAACTATGAAAAAAGTTTTTTCCTTGATCCGTATTTAACAACCTATGGTCAATCTACACAAGGACAATTGAATCAAACAAAGTACACTGAATTTGTGTGGCTGGGTGAACAAACTTTAAGTTATACAAAGGCTGTGGGGCAACATCATTTCATGGCAATGGCGGGTTATACGGTGCAGGAATCCAAGTACGACCAAACTTACATTTCCGGAAGCAAACTTGACACCGCATACCGGCATAAATCCTGGGATGAAATGTATATGCTCACGCAAACTAAGCAGGCAAGTACTAAATCAATAGATGAGTGGGGGCTTGTGTCTTATCTTGGTCGTATTACCTATGACTATGCAGGAAAATACTTATTGCAGGCAAATTTGCGTTCAGATCATTCTTCAAGATTTGCACCAGGCAATCGAAATGCAATCTTTCCTTCCGTATCAGCAGGATGGAGAATCTCCCAGGAGAAATTTATGAAAGATGTAAACGTGGTTTCAGATCTTAAATTAAGAGCAGGCTGGGGTCAGAACGGTAATCAGGAAGGAGTGGGTAGTTACGAGTATTTGTCTCTGAATAATATTGATGCTGCAAGCGGTCGTCCTTATGCCGCCACTATTGCAGCACAGGATTTAACCTGGGAGACAACCACTCAGACAAACATTGGTGTTGATGCGACTTTTCTTGGTGGCAGGTTGACTTTTACGGGAGACTTTTATATTAAGAAAACAAAAAATGTTCTTGTAAGGGTTCCATTATCCTCACAGATTGTTGAAAGTATATTGCTGAACATGGGAAATATGGAAAACAAGGGAGCGGAGTTTTTAATATCCAGCAAAAACATTGTGAAGAAGGATTTCACGTGGTCAACAGACTTCAATATTTCATTTAACAAAAATAAAGTAACAAGCATTGGTAACGACATTACCTTCATGAATATTTATGGCAATATTTATGAAAGAGGAAATTCAATAGCACTTGTACAAGGCTATGGATTAGGCGAATTTTACGGCTATGTTGCTGCAGGAGTAGATCCGCAAACCGGTGATCAGTTGTATCTCTCATCAGAAGGTAAACCAACCAATTACTCAGGCATCAAAGCATCTGACAGAAGATTAATAGGCAGCGCGCAACCGGATTTTATTTATGGAATGACGAACAATCTGACTTACAAAAATTTTGATCTTACCATATTCTTCCAGGGCTCACAGGGAAATAAAATATTCAATGGTGTAAGAGTAGAAACAGAAGGCATGAAGGACTCCCGCAATCAAAGCACAGCAGTGCTTAGCAGGTGGCAAAATCCAGGCGATGTTACCGACATGCCAGGCATTAAAGCAAACAGTAATGACAACAGCCAGATATCGACTCGCTTCCTTGAAAACGGTTCTTATCTGCGCTTTAAGACGATCACATTAGCTTACAGAATAGATCCCAAAGTGCTTAGCCATATCGGCCTGAGTGCTGCATCAGTGTATGTGTCTGGTCAGAACCTCATCACCATCACAAAGTATAAAGGATTTGATCCGGAAGTGAGCACCTATGGCACCGCAGTTACCAGCACCGGCGCTCCGGATATTGATAACAGGAACGTTTCCATAGGAGTGGATTATGGTGCATACCCTCAGCCGAAGATGATTTTGTTTGGTTTGAATCTGTCACTCAAATAAATTCCCGGTGTTTTGCATTGGGATAAAAATTGTCGTTATGAAAAAATATAAAATCAACATAATAAGCAGCGTCACTTTAGTGCTTACAGCTGCAACCATTATAACCGGCTGCTCAAAAGTGCTGGACAAGCAGCCCGTTACACAAATCGTCAGACCTCAGGACAGCACCACAATATCCGCATCAGAAGCAGAGGACCAGATCGCCGGAATTTACACAACATTCAGAGGTTATGATTATGGACTCGAGTTTAATGTACTCGACAGAATAACAAACGGCGATGCAATTTCCGATAACGCTTATGCCGGTGGTGACAACACAGACAACATTACGTTAGATAATTTCACGGCCAATTCACTGAATGGAAATGTGGCCCGTGACTGGAAAGATGCATACGGTATTATTGGTCGTATCAACATAACCGTGGATCAAATTCAAAGGTGTGTGGACCCTGCATTGACCGCTGCAAGAAAAAATCAAATGTTGGGAGAAGCGCGTTTTCTGAGGGCTTTCGCGTATTTTGATTTGGTAAGGTTGTATGGACGTGTGCCACTGCTTTTGGAGCCTGCTGATACAAAAACTGCAGAAACGTTGCTCAACTCTACCATCGTTCCACAATCATCAACTGATTCTGTGTACCTGGCCATTTTGAGTGATCTGTGGTTTGCAAGATCCGGAGTAAGGCCTGTGAACCAGGGTGAAACGAAGATGACCATCACCATTGGCATAGTTAATGCGGTGCTGGCAAAAGTATATGCATCCATGCCAACAAAGAATTGGGATTCTGTGGGATATTACGCCGATCAAACAATTCCCAATTATACAATGCTGCCCGACTACAAGCAGCTTTGGGATAACAATCATAAGAACAACAGCGAAGCAATTTGGGAGTTGAACTACGAAGGCTGGAACGTAATCGGTAACTGGATTCCAAGCCAGTTTATCGGAACAGACTGGAAGAAATTCAACACGCCATCGAACGATCTTGTGCGCACGTTTGAAAGTGAAGGTGACAACATCCGCGAAAATGCAACAATTTCATTTTCGGATATTTCTGGCCACTGGACAGATCCACACTGGAATTTAACGAGATATCCTTTCACTGTTAAATACAATGACCCCTATGATGGAACAAATGATTTTTACATAATAAGGCTGCCCGACATTCTTTTGCTGAAGGCGGAAGCACTTGTGGCAAAAGGTGATATTAACGGAGCAATGACCTTAGTAAACCAGGTTAGAGCTAGAGTAAAACTTAATCCTAAAACTGCGGCCAACGCAGACGACGCGAACGCTATCATTGCTAATGAAAGGAGGCTGGAGCTTGCATTTGAAGGACACAGATGGTATGACTTGTTAAGAACAGGAAAAGCATTGGCAACGATGAATGCGCAAACAGATGGTAACGGCAACAACCTGAACTACAATGTTCAGCCGTATCGTTTGTTACTGCCAATACCACAGGCTCAAATAGATTTGAACCCGTTGCTGGTTCAAAACCAGGGATATTAGGTTAAGTAAAAAGTCAAAAGTAAAAAGTCAAAAGCTTTAATGCGGTCCCCTTACGTTTTTCCAAGAGACCTTGCGACAAGGTTTTTGAATTTTTACTTTTTACTTTTGACTTTTTCTGCAATAGAGTATATTCCCGCACTCCCTGTGTCTTAGATTCAAACAATCATCACGATGAGAAAACTGAATTTGCTTTTTGCCATAACAAGCCTGCTGTGTGCATGTTCCAGTAAAATGCACCCAACAAGCAATAAGGGCAATGTGGAAGTATGGACAACTGATCCTGCGGCTGGAATTTTATTTCAGAAAAAAGATAACGCAGTTATTGCATCCGCAAGCGGAAATGAAGCAACTATTCATGTTGATATTTCTAAAACATTTCAAACAATTGATGGCTTTGGTTATTGCTTAACAGGAGGCAGTGCTTTCCATTTGTACAACATGGAAAAAGCAAATCGAGCCGCTTTGCTGAAAGAGTTGTTTGCGACCGATGCCAACAACATTGGCGTAAGTTATTTGAGGCTGAGTATCGGCGCGTCTGATCTGGATGCAAAAGTTTTTTCTTACAATGATTTGCCTGCAGGCGAAACGGATACTTTGATGCAAAAGTTTAGTATTGCGCCGGACAAACAATTTCTTATTCCAGTGCTAAAAGAGATTTTGGCCATTAATCCTTCCATTAAAATTCTTGGCTCACCTTGGTCTCCGCCCACATGGATGAAAACCAACAACAACTCCAAAGGTGGAAGTTTGAAAAAAGAATATTACAACGCCTACGCAAAATATTTTGTGAAGTACATACAAGCCATGAAGGCAGAAGGCATTACCATTGATGCCATTACTGTACAGAACGAACCGCTGCATCCCGGCAATAATCCAAGCCTTTTGATGCATGCAAATGAACAGGCAGATTTTATAAAGCAAAGTCTGGGTCCTGCTTTTCGAGCAAACAACATCACCACCAAAATAATTGTGTACGATCATAATTGCGACAGGCCCGATTATCCGGTGACAATTTACAGTGATAAAGAAGCCGCGCAATATGTTGATGGCGCTGCATTTCATTTGTATGCAGGTCCCATTGATACACTCTCCATGTTGCACGATGCGTTTCCTGCAAAGAACCTGTACTTCACCGAAGAGTGGGTAGGAGCGCCGGGCGATTTGCCGGTAGACTTCAAATGGCACACAAAGAACGTGATCATCGGAACGATGCGTAATTGGTGCAAAAACGCGTTGGAGTGGAACCTTGCTGCCAACTCACAATGGCAACCACATACACCGGGTGGTTGCACAGAATGCTTAGGCGCTGTAACAATTGATGGTAACAATGTAAAAAGAAATCCTGCGTATTACATCATCGCTCAGGCATCAAAATTTGTGCGCCCGGGTTCTGTAAGGATTGCTTCAGATCAGCCGCAAGGTTTGGCAAATGTTGCATTCAAAACAACAGACGGCAGGAAAGTGCTTATCGTTTTAAATGAATCAGAGCAAACGCAAAACTTCTCTATAAATGACGGAACAAAAACTTTTACAAGTTCGTTAGCAAAAGGCGCTGCTGCAACATTTGTGTGGTAGGTGCAATTGAACCGAAAGGTTGATATCAAAGATTGTTGGAAAGCAATTGGGAAACTCGCATCGTCATCGCGAGCCCCTGTGTTTACAACGACATCGTTTATAAAACAAAAGGTCAATTTTCAGAAAGTGGGGTGAAGCAATCTCATGCGCGAGCCAGGGAGATTGCTTCACCACGCTTGTTTTTGGTGCATACGACTTTTAAAGTTTCTCGCATTGTTCAAGCACTGTGGCTCGCAATGACGATGCAGTTTGTGAGCAATATAGTGACAGCGTGTTTATTCAGTTACTCAGTTATTCAGTTATTCAGTTATTCGGTGATTAAATCTCAATCCACACAGGCGCGTGATCACTCGACTTTTCCCAACCTCTCACATATTTATCGACCCCTGCAGCTTTTAATTTTTTATCGAAATGAGAACTCAATAAAAAGTGATCAATCCGCAAGCCTGCATCTCTGCCGAATGCATTGCGGAAATAATCCCAGAAAGTATAGATCTTTTCGCCGGGATGCAATTTGCGCAACGCATCCGTCCAGCCTTGCGCCACCAGCGTGTGAAACGCCTCACGAACTTCCGGACGAAACAAAGCATCATCCACCCATTTCTCTGGTTTGTAAACATCAAGCTCTGTTGGCATCACGTTATAATCGCCCGTTATAATAGTTGGTTCGCCACGCGACAACAGATCTTGTGCATGCGCCGTTAATCTTTTGAACCATGCCAACTTATAATCGAACTTCGGGCCCGGTGCAGGATTTCCGTTTGGTAAATACAAGCAACCGATCGTTATGCCGTTAATTTTCGCTTCAATGTAGCGACTGTGCAAATCTTCAGGATCGCCGGGAAGTGCCCTGCAAACCTCTTCTATGGCATGTTTACGGGAAAGGATAGCAACACCGTTCCAGCTTTTTTGTCCGTGCCAGATGCAGTTATATCCTGCATCTTTAATTGCCTGCTCAGGAAACTTTTCCTGGGGCGCTTTTAATTCCTGCAAACAGGCAACATCAGGCTTCGATTCTTCCAGCCAACGTAGTAAAACCGGCAGCCGACCATTTACACCATTCACATTATAAGTTGCAATCTTCATATAGATAAGTTGTGGTAAAGTAATAAAGCTAATAAAAAAGGCGCAAGGCCCAATGCCTTACGCCTGATGCTATGTTGAATGCTCAACGCCTAATGCCTAACGCGTAGGGCGAATGCGATTCGCCCCTACGGCTGCGCCGTACATTTTCAACTTTCAACTTTCAATTTTCAATTACCTTCTACATCGCCAGCTCCACCACATAATCCATTTCATCCGGAATCTTGTCAAGTGTAATCACCACGCCATCCTGGTTTTGCGTAAATTTCAATGGAGCCTTGGTTGCAAACACCGATGCCTTTTTGATTTTTTTATCTTTTAGAGGAACAAACAAAACGTGGTCCTGCAGTTTCAAAATGTGTACGAAAAATTTGTTGCCTTTTTGAGTGGTCACACCCCATACTCTTGGAGAAACAGCGCCGCCTCTCGTGCCATAAACTGTCTCGCCGTAAGTCTGCATCCAGTCGCCCACTTCTTTCAAACGTTGAATGCTTACTGCAGGAATTTCGCCATTTGGTTGAGGTCCTACGTTCAGCAAAAAGTTTGCATTATTGCCGGCTGCCTTTACAAGATATTGAACAATGTCTTTTGTTGATTTGAAATTATTGTCATTGATGTTATAACCCCATGAATTATTCATTGTTTCACAGGTTTCCATCGGAAGCACACCAACTTTTTGTTCATCAGCAAAGCCTGTTGTATTTTGACCCGGCAGGTCTTTTTCAAACATCTGAAAATCTTCTCCAGCAATAGTTGCTTCATGATGGTTATTGCCGATCATACAACCCGGTTGAAGAGAATGGATCAACGCATATTGTTCATCGAGGCGCCAGTCAAAGTTCTTATCTTGGTCATGATCCCATTTTCCATCGAACCATATAGCGCCGATCTTGCCGTAGTTGGTCAATATTTCGGTTAATTGATTGTTCATGAATTTGAAGTAGCTGTCATAGTTCTGCTGTTTGCCGGTGCGGCCCGTGTTGTGGCCCGTTCTGCCAACCGGATAGTCTTCTCTTCCCCAATCCAGGTGCGAATAGTAAACGTGCAATCTAATGCCTTGTTTTGCGCACGCCTCTGATAATTCTTTCAAAATATCTCTCTTAAAAGGAGTCGCCTTTACAATGTTATAGTCAGAATATTTTGTGTCAAACATGGAGAAGCCATCATGGTGACGCGAAGTGATGCAAATGTATTTTGCTCCTGAAGCCTTTATCGCTGCAACCCATGCATCAGCATTGAACTTTGAAGGATAAAAACCGGCAGCAAGTTGCTCATAATTTTTCTGCTTAAGATTCTTTGTTTGCAGCGCCCATTCTCCATCAGCCAGCATACTGTAAATGCCCCAGTGAATAAAAATGCCAAACTTGTCATTCTGAAATGTTTCTCTGTTGGCAAGGTTTTCAGCAGTAGGCGTGTAGTTGGGTTGCGCTTGTGAAAGTAGCGGACACAGAGCCGCAAACAACGCAATCGTCAGTAATTTTTTCATTCGTAAAAATGGTTTGTTTTTGTGTTAAGCAACCTCGCTTTCTCTTACAAGATTGAAGTAATCTCTTTGATATTGCAGCGGACTAATGCCCATTAATTTATTGAACTGATGATAAAAGTTGGAAAGATTATAATAGCCACAACTGTAGCCAATTTCCTTTATCGATAAATTGCTTTCCACCAGCATTCTGCAAGCCATACCGATCCTGAATTCTATCAGGAACTGAAAATATGTTTTACGTGCGATCTTCTTAAAGAAACGGCAGAATGATTCTTTGGTAAGGTTCACCAGTTCGGCCACTTCATTGATAGTGATCTCGCGGTCATAATTCTGAATAGTAAACTCGTACACTTTTTTTATGCGAATATCATTCTCGTCAGAAATATCGTAGACAAATCCTTTGCTGGCGATGATTGCATAATCTTTTTTCTGCGCTGCAATTTTAAGAATTTTAATGAGTAGCAACATTCTGTCCAGTCCTGATGCATCGGGCATTTTCTCCAGCAACGGAGTAATTTCGCGTTGTACTTCATTTGATAATCTCAGGCCCGATCTTGCTGTTTGCAAAAGTTGCTTTATCTCTTTCATTTCTGGCAATTGCAGAAACGCATCACCCCAAAAGTTTTCATAAAAATGAACAACGATAGCTTCCGATTTTTTATTCAGGCCCTTTTGTTCAAATAGAAAAGTGTGTGGAAGATTGGGGCCAAGCAGCACAAGATACGTACTGTTAAAGTGCTCCACTTTATCTGCGATGATAGAAGTGCCCGAAGCATTTTTGATAAGCAAAAGCTCCAGCTCCGGATGATAATGCCAGTTACTATTCAGTTTTTCTTCGCGATCAATTCTTACACTAAAAGATGATAAGGGATTGATAGAAATTTTTCTGAGGCTTGGTCTCATGTCACAATCGTTAATTGATGCTAAAATATTACAACGATTAAACTATTTAAAATAAAAGTATGGAATTTTACCATTGAGTAGTTATTTGTTGTCAAATTGACGGTTAAAAAGGAAGCCTTGAAAAAGAGCTGTAAAATTTGTTTAAATTATTGAAAATAAATATGTTGTGACGTTTTTGTTTTTTATAAATCGCGGAGTGGCATCAGAAAACAGAATTTGAATGCCTTGCGTTAATGTTAAAATAGTACAGCGATATGGTAATTCTTGCACTTTTCGACAAATAGGAGACTTCGCTATTGTTACCTCACGGATTTCGAAAGTCGACTAAAAAACAGGATTTATTTCGCGAAAACTTCTTTGTAAATTTATAAGCAAACCCGCCGTCTTATGACTTCTGTACTAGATAAAGCTTTTGCAAAAGCAACATTACTTGCGTGTAAAGGTTATGCCCCTGCATTTATCAATGACAATGCTAACATTTCATTGAACAGCATTCTCTCCGCAGCTTACAAAAAGTCATTACCCAAAGTAGAAGGAAATACAGATGGATTCTTGAACTATACCGACCTCACCGTTTTGTATGATGCCGACAGAAAGGTGCCATTTTTTTCAGCTTATAACATTGATGGCGACCAACGAAGTGTAAAAGTGAGCAGAGCAAATAAGTTCAGGTTAGATCCAAGAATTGATGCGGACATTCAACTAAGCAGCGCTTTTTACGACTTACGGACAGACATTACTGAATTTGAAATCGGCCATATGGCGGCCAACAACGAGATGGCGTGGGGAGTGGACGCACAACTGAAAGCTTATCAAACATTCCATTTTCCTAACAGTGTGCCGCAGGCTGAGAATCTCAACACCGGCATTTGGAAAACATTGGAGACTTACATTATCGATGAATCTGCCACTATAGAAAGTGGTAAAAAGATCTGTGTTTTTACCGGACCTCTATTGTTGAAAACGGACCCTGGCTATATTAAACAACCTGATTTTAAAATTCCTTTATTCTTTTTCAAAGTCATTGTATTTATGAGCAGTAAAGGATTGTATTCAACGGCATTTATGATGAGCCATGAACAGAGAATGAAGGACCAGCATATGTTTGCAACAATTGCTGAGAGAGGGCTCGCCGCTCCTGCAGATACTACATTCAAAGATTTTAAGTATCGCAAGGTGTTTCAGGTAAACGTCGGTTATCTCGAAGATATTTCTGGAATGAATTTTACCTGGAAGGGCGTAAAAAAAGTACTGTTGAAAAATGGCGCACAAATACAGGAGATCGCACAAATAAAAGACGCCAGCGATGCGCAAAAGCATGAAAACGAAATGCTCCGCGGCGCAGGTAATAGGTTCACAAAAGAATACAAACTAAATATTACACTTCCTTAAAAGTCAACTTCAATTTTAACCGCAAAGTTCTCAAAGGTCGCGCAAAGGCAGCAAAGAAGATTTTCTCTTTGCTGCCTTTGCGCTCATGCTGAAGCATTAAATTACCGAGTCACTACTTTGCGTCCTTTGCGGTTAAAAAGTTGGTGTATCAGTTAGATGCCAGCCCAAAGAATTTTCAAATTTTCAAATCCGCACATTTTCAAATTGTCTCGTCGTACATTTGAGTGCTCAAGCAAACGCGTATGGCAATAAAAGCATTTGGTAAAAATCCATCGGGAGAAGAATTAGACAGAGTAAAATTATCGCCAAACTATAGCAACGATACTTTCAATAATCTTCACGACACGCCAATGATGACGAGTGAATCGCCGATGATCAAACAGATATGGCGCTTCATGAATAAACCTGCATACACCGCTCCTCCAAAGGAATTGCCTACTGTTCATACAGACTTAAAAAATATTAAGGAAGAAAAACCTGTTATCGTTTGGTTTGGTCATTCATCTTATTTTATCCGTGTAAATGGAAAGAATATTTTGGTTGATCCTGTGTTCAGTGGACATGCATCTCCATTTTCTTTTTTTGCTAAAAGCTTTCCCGGCTCCAATGTTTATTCAGTGGAAGACATGCCGTCAATAGATATCCTGATCATCACGCACGATCACTATGATCACATGGATTATGAAACGATCATAAAACTAAAGTCGAAAACATCCCTTGTTTGCACATCGCTTGGGATTGGCGCAACACTGAGTTATTGGGGCTTTGATAAAAACAAGATTATAGAATTTGACTGGTGGAACGAAAAACAAATCGACGGAAATATTTTTCTTGCTGCAGCGCCGGCGCGACATTTTTCAGGAAGAAGTTTGTCACGATATAAAACCTTGTGGTCCTCTTTCGTTTTGAAATCCGGCGGCTATTCATTTTACATTGTGCCGACAGCGGCTACGATACGCATTTTAAAGAGATAGGGGACAAGTACGGGCCTTTCGATATTGCCATGTTGGAAACCGGACAATACAATGAAGACTGGCGCTACATCCACATGATGCCAGAAGAAGCAATACAAGCCGCTATCGATTTAAAAACGAAAATATTGTTGCCCGTGCATTGGGCAAAGTTCGCCTTGGCCCTTCATCCCTGGGACGAACCCATAAAACGCGTTGCTGCCAAAGCAAAAGAACTCAATGTTTCGCTCACTACACCAATGATCGGCGAACCAATAATAATTGATAAATCATATCCGCACGAACAGTGGTGGAATGCAGTGTCTTAGTGAGAACGCTGATTGTCATGATTATTATGATTTGAGATTTGACCTTTCGACGAGCTCAGGGTGACATTTTGATACACTGTCAGGCAGGGCCTATCGAAGCCTCAAATAAAAAATCTTAACAAATCATCACAATCATGAAAATCAGCGTTCCATCGTTGTCAACTCAAAGGCTTCGGCCAACAACTCAAAAGATTTGAATCTATCGTCCCTGCTATGCGTCATAGAAGTGATCATTATTTCATCAACATCAAAATCCTCTGCCAACTGCGTTAACTGCTCCTTTACTTCCTGCTGCGTACCTACAACAATACGACCTTTATTTCTTTCAATAATCGCCAGCTCGTCATAAGAAAATTCATAGTCTTTTATTTCCTCGTAAGAAGGAGGAGGCATAAACTGGCCTTTTTCAAATTGAAGGAAAAAATAGTGAGCCTGTTTGCGAAGCTGATTTGCTTTCTCTTCAGTAGGCGCACACAATACGCTGATGGCAAGAAACGCATGCGGTTGCTCCATTTGAGCAGAAGGCTGAAATTGCTTGCGATAAGCTGCAACCATATCAGGAGACGCATGGCCATTAATGAATTTCGCCACTGCCAATCCCATCCCAAACCTTGCAGCAATGCTACTACTACCGCCGCTCGAGCTAAGTATCCATTGTGCCGGAATGCCTGGAGATTGTGGCACTGCCAGTATTGGTCCATATTGCGTGCCTGCTGTATCCGTAAAGAAAGCCTGCAGATGTTCCAGTTGTGTTAAATAACGCTCTTCGCTAAAATCATTTGATGGATTTAAAAGCGTTGCGGTGATACGATCTCCGCCGGGCGCCCGACCCATGCCCAAATCAATTCGTCCGGGGAAAAGCGTTTCCAGCATGCGAAAGTTTTCTGCCACTTTCAGCGAACTATGATTAGGAAGCATAATCCCGCCAGAGCCAAGCCTGATAGTACTTGTTTCATCACCCAGTTTAACAAGCAGTAGCTCGGGTGCAGAGCCCGCGATAATATCCGAGTTGTGATGTTCTGAAACCCAAAATCTATGATAGCCTAAATTTTCAGCGAACTTGGCCGTGGCAATGGTTTCCATTACAGCATCTCTTGCGGTAAAACCCTTTCTTACAATCGATTGATCCAGTACGCTCAGTTTAATATTCTTCTTTGCCATATCCTACTTTTAATAATTACTGATGATTGTTCTACAGAAGAGTTGGGGGAATGCAAATTTACAGAGAGAGAACACAGATTTTCAAGATTGTTATGATTCTTATGATTTTGATTGGGGTCTAAAATTTTCAGTCAGTTTTTTCAACCACTAAGGGCACTAAGTTTCACTAAGAGAGGCCTATATTTAAAACAATCCTTAGTGAGGCTTAGTGCCCTTAGTGTCTTAGTGGTAAATCTCAGTGCAGGCACAGAGGCTAGTCGCCATTATTTAATATTTCTTGAAAGAAAAGTCGCGCTCAGTCCCAGCAAGCCAATCACAGCAAACGACCAACGAAGACTTGCCATTTGCGCAATAAAACCGATAAAAGGCGGACCAAACAAAAATCCTAAAAATCCAATAGAAGAAACCGCTGCAAGCGCAACACCGGGCCTCATGGTTTTGCTTTTTCCTGCCAGTCCATATACAAGTGGCACTATCGACGATACACCAATTCCTACCATTAAAAATCCAATCGTTGCAGGAACAATGTATGGGAACAGAATAGAAAGAAGCAAACCTATTGCTATAATAACACCGCTTGCCTGCAATACATTTTTTACACCAAATTTCGTTACGAAGTAGTCAGCGGTGAATCTTCCTCCGGCCATCGTCGACATGAACGCAATGTAGCCTAGTGTGATCAATGCTTTCGGCGCCATCACTACTTTTTCAAAATACACTCCGCTCCAGTCAAACATTGCGCCTTCGCTCACCATACTCGCCAATGCGATCAAACCGAGATTAAGAATATATTTATCCGGCTTTACAAAAATGGGCTGCTTTGATTCGTGGCTCTCATCGCGGGGAAGCAGATATTTGTAAAACACGATCAGACACAAAAGTGTAAAGGCCCAAATGATCACAAAATGTACGAAAGGAGAAATGTTTTTTGCAATCATGGAAGTACTTACCAATCCGCCCATAAATCCGCCAAGGCTCCATAAACCGTGAAAGGAAGCCATGATCGATCGTCTGTATAATTTTTCAATACCAACAGCTTGCGTATTCACTGAAATATTCATCAGGTTCACAAAGAAACCAAACAAGGCAAGCGCCAGTGCCAGTTGCCAAACAGCAGTAACCAAACCGAGCAACATCAATGTGGCGGGGTACAAAATAGCGCCGGTAATCAAAATTTTGCGGCTTCCATAACGGCTTACCAGATAGCCGGCCAAAGGCAATCCAAGAATTTGCCCGGCAGGCAAAGCAAACAGCAAAGCGCCAAGGCTTGCATCGTTCAACTGCAGCATGCCTTTAATCGTTGGTATCCGGTTTGCCCAACTGGCAAACGTTATACCCTGAACAAAGAAAAATACACTGGTTGCTATTCTGTAATATCTCTGCGCTGGAAGGCGTCTATTCATACTGTCTGCAAAAAAGCTGCAATTTATCCTAAATGTATCTATTTAGTGGTAAAACGTTTAAGTAGGTAGAATTAATAATCAATAATCAGTAGTTAATAATTAACAAGGTCACTTTCTTTCATTTTCAACTTTCAACTCCTTCTGCCTTCCTATATTTGCGCAACTTTAAACGTTGTATATGAAGTTTTCTAAATGGTTGGGTGTTGCAATGGCATTATTGGTTATCGGTTCTTGTTTGCTGCCATGGGTCTATATTGAGCCCATCAACAGCACAGTTACCGGCATCAGCGCACCCGGCACCAACTTTGGAAAACCCGGCCTAATGAACATTATCGTAAGTGTATTGGCCATATTTCTCTTCCTGATCCAGCGCGTGTGGGCCAAGCGTACCAATATTTTTGTGAGCGCCTTTAATCTAGCGTGGACCGCACGTAACTTCATCATCATCCCCGCCTGCGCGGCCGGCGACTGTCCTTCAAAAAAGATCGGGCTGTTTCTGGTTGCGATTTTCTCCATTTTTATGATGGTCGCGGCTCTGTTTCCTGATATGAAAATTGAGGAGAAGAAGTAGTTAATAATTGCATCAAATTTTTCCTTCATCCGCAAAACTGTAATAACCTTCTTCGCTTACTATAAGGTGATCGAGGAGTTTGATATCGAAGAAAGCGGCAGCTTCTTTTATTTTAATTGTCATTGATTCATCAGCTTTGCTCGGCTTCAGGCTGCCCGAAGGATGATTGTGGCATACGATGAGAGAGACTGCATTTTCTTCAAGAGCCTTTTTCATAATAATGCGTATATCAACAACCGTACTGGTAATACCACCAATACTTACCACTTCGTGGCGGTAAACTTTATTAGACTGGCCGAGAAAAAGAACCAGGAACGCTTCCTGCCTCATGTCCCTTAAAAGACTTCTGCAAAAGGTGGCAACGTCTTTACTGTTTTTAACAATGGGTTTTGCCAGAAAGGAGGCTCCTTCCCGTCGACGACCCAGCTCCATCGTTGCGGCGATCATAACAGCTTTTGCTTCGCCTATCCCCCTTATGGTCATATAATCCTTGATCGTAAGTTTACCAAGCTTGACCAGATCTTCATCTACCATCCTCAAGAGCTCCTGTCCAAGCTCTATCGCATTTTTTTTAGTATCTCCGTCGCGGATCAATATTGCAAGAAGTTCTGCGTCGCTTAGGGAATTTGCACCTTTTGATCGTAATTTTTCGCGGGGTTTATCATTATCTGCCCAGTCTTTTATCGAGTACTTTTTCTCTTGCATCGAACAATTTTAGGTAATAAATTTGAATCACAAACGTTAACGTAACTATAACAGTTTTCGAAAAACGTTAGGTCCAATTCAACATCCTTAGAACAAACTAAATTCAACATCCATGAAAAGTAAAAATGTAAACCAACTAGGGGGAATGCAGTCCCTATTCTTCTGCGCGGGCATCTATGTAGTGGCGCTTTTTTTCTCAATTTTTGTTTGCTCCTCAATTTTTTATGCATTTAATTCAAAGTCAACAAATGTAAAAGCAACTGAAACGCAGGCATTGGCGTCTGTAAAATAGGTTTAACACAAATTGATCAAGTTTTTAAGTTTTTACACACAAATTTTATTTTCCCTTTGGAAGCATCTTTTTAAAGATTGCGTTTCAAAGGGAAATTTTTTTCCACAACAAATACAGTTTTCCGCTGCAAAGACAATTTTAATTTCTAATTCCCTGCTTTTAGTTCGTTGATTCTCTGCTAAGTTTTTATCTTCGTCGCATCAATTTATTCCCCATATGCAGAGTTCAGCTAAGATATTTTCCGGAACAGGTTCGCAATACCTGGCTGAAAAAATTGCAGAGAAATTCGGCGCCCCACTGGGAAAAATAACCATCCAGAAGTTCAGCGATGGTGAAATTCAGCCGATTTTTAATGAAAGTATTCGCGGCGACGTTGTTTTTTTGGTGCAAAGTACTTGTGCGCCAACAGATAACATAATGGAACTTTTGTTAATGATTGATGCCGCCAGAAGGGCTTCGGCAGACAAAGTAATTGCCGTGATGCCTTACTATGGTTATGCACGACAGGATAGAAAAGATAAACCCCGTGTCGCAATCGGTTCCAAACTGGTGGCCAATATGCTCACAGCTGCAGGTGCCGATCGCGTGATTACCATGGATTTACACGCTCCGCAGATCCAGGGTTACTTCGATATCCCGGTGGATCACCTTGACAGTTCTGCAATTTTTATCCCATATATAGAGCAACTAAACCTTGAAAACCTTACCTTTGCGGCCCCTGACGTGGGTAGTGCCAATAGGATCAGGGAAATTGCCAGCTATTTTAACGCAGAAATGGTGATTTGCGACAAGCACCGTAAACGCGCAAATGAAATAGCAAGCATGGTGGTGATAGGAGATGTTACAAACAGGAATGTGGTGTTGATAGATGATATTTGTGACACAGGCGGTACACTTACAAAAAGTGCCGGATTGTTGATGGATAAAGGCGCGACAAGCGTAAGAGCTCTTTGTACACACCCTGTTTTCAGTGGTAAAGCATATGAAAACATTCAAAACAGTGTGTTGGATGAAATGGTGGTTTGTGATACCATACCGGTAAAACAGCAAATAGATAAAATCAAGGTTTTATCAGTTGCGAATTTATTTGCGGTTGCTATCAGAAATGCATTTGAGCATCAAAGCATCACCAGTCTGTTCATCCATTCGCAAAGAAGAAACAAGTAGAAATTTAAAACAAAATAGAAAATGAAGACAATTACAATCGAAGGACAACTCAGGACCGAAATTGGTAAAAAAGCCACCCGCCAACTTCGCTCTGAGGAAAAAGTGCCAGGTGTAATTTACGGGGGTGCGAAAGAGATTAGCTTCTCTGCTCCGGCAACTGCACTTAAAGGTCTTGTTTACACAGGCGAATTCTTGATCGCTGAAGTAAAATTGGACGGTAAATCTTACAGATGCATTTTGAAAGATCTGCAATTTGACAAAGTATCTGACCAATTGATCCACATTGACCTTTTGGAACTGGTAGAAGACAAAAAAGTAGTAGCAACTTTGCCTCTTGAATTTACAGGAAGTGCTGCAGGTGTTAAAGCCGGTGGTAAATTTGTTGTGAAAATGGCGTCTTTGAAAGTGAAAACTTACCCTAAATATTTGAAAGAAAATATTACGGTAGATATCACTAACCTGGAACTTAACCAAAACATCCGTGTTCAAGATGTTGCGGCTGAGAACTACGAATTTATGAACTCTCCACGTATTCCTATCGCTTCAATTGTTATGACTCGTCAGTTGAAACAAGAAGAAAGCGCGGAAAAAGGAAAGAAATAAATAATTTCATTTCAATAGAGCCCGGTTATTTGCACAACCGGGCTTTTTCATTAGAAACATAATATTTGAAATTTGAAATTTGATATTTGACATCTGGAATTCATCCCTGCAAAAGCATTTAAGAACACCCTGCGGAGGGACAATTTCAAATTTCAAATCTCAAATCTGAAATTTTAGTTCCCAAATGAACAAATTTCTGTTAATAGGGTTAGGCAATATAGGAGCTGAGTACGAGCTTACGCGGCATAATATTGGCTTCGATGTATTAGACACATTTGCTGGGAAAAATGCGGCTTCGTTTAAGGCGGATCGCCTCGCAGATGTTGCCGAAATAAGATGGAAAGGAAAGATATTCATTTGTATTAAGCCCACTACCTACATGAATCTTAGTGGGAAAGCGGTAAAATACTGGATGGATAAGGAAAAGATAGGAATTGAGAATATCCTTGTAATTGTAGATGATCTGGCATTGCCACTTGAAAAAATAAGATTACGCAGAGGCGGAAGCGACGCTGGCCATAACGGTTTAAAAAGCATTCAGGAGCATTTAGGTACAGACAATTTTCCTAAGTTACGTTTCGGAATAGGTAATAATTTCCCCAAAGGACGTCAGGTTGATTTTGTGTTGGGAAAATGGACATCTGACGAATGGCCGCTGGTAGTAAAAAAAGTGAACAGTTGCGTGGAACTAATTGAAACTTATTCACAAGTAGGCATCGAGCAGACGATGAATCTTTATAACAAACTCACCTTCTCATTATGAGATGTAAAAGCGAATCTTTATTTTCGCGATACTTTTTCTATTCAATATCCCAGATATTAACCGCGGGGGTTAGCCCCTTTTAAACATGATTATTAAATCATTAAACCGTTTTATTGAATATGAAAATATTCTGTGTTGGCCGTAACTATGTAGCGCATGCCCAGGAGTTGGGAAATGAAGTTCCAGACGAGCCAGTAATTTTTATGAAGCCCAAAAGTGCCTTACTGCAGGCGCATACTCCTTTCTATTACCCTGAGTTTACCAATGAATTACATTACGAATGCGAACTCGTTTTAAGGATAAATAAAAACGGTAAATATATTCAGGAAAGGTTTGCAAGCAAGTACTACGACGCCGTAACTGTAGGGATTGATTTTACTGCCCGCGATATTCAGAACGAATTGAAAGAAAAGGGGCTGCCATGGGAGAAAGCAAAAGCCTGGGATAATTCCGCTGCTATTGGCAAATGGATACCATTTACGAATATCAAGAGTAAGAAAGACATCAATTTTTCATTGAAGAAAAACGGAGAGATTGTTCAACAAGGCAACTCCGGATTGATGATCAACAATTTTGATAAAGTGGTGGCCTATATCTCCAATTATTTCTCCATAAACATTGGTGACCTCATCTTTACCGGTACCCCAGCTGGAGTAGGCGAAGTGGTGGTAGGCGATGAATTGGAGGGATTCGTTGAAAGTGAAAGCATGTTTCAACTTGACGTGAAATAGTGGTTCTTTAATTTTTTTAGCAAGGCAAACGTTCCGTTGGGGCGTTTGCCTTTTTTTAATTGAAAATTGAAAGTTGAAAATTGAAAACGAGGAAGAATTGAACGCAGATTTTCATGATTGTCATGATTTTTATGATTTAAAAAAATCTTGATCAATCATCAAAATCATGAAAATCTGCGTTCCTCTCTCCATTCTCAATTTTCCACTTTCAATTTTCAATTCTTCTTTTTCCTACCGCTCATCCCCAAAAAAATCCTCAATTATTTCTTTATTACCATCCAACGTTTTAGACTTGATCCTTGTCAATGTCTGATGTAACATTTTTTAATTCATTGCGTCATATATAAGAAAATGATCTTGTATGTTCACTCAACCCATAAAATAATCCGCTGATGTATTTTATGTTTTTGCTGCAGTGAATTAGTAAAAAATTTGAATGCGAAATTTTTCGTAAAACAACACACCTGAACTACCCGGAAATGAAGAACAGTATGCTAAAAGGGGCCCACTTATCAGAAGGAAAAAGCCAGGACATCCTCCGCTATTTTTCTGAAGATCTCACTGCTACACAGATAGCAAACCTCACAGGAGTAAGTAGGGTTACCGTCAACAATTATTTTAGAACCATCCGTCTGCGCATAGCCAGGCATTGTGAGGAGAAGAACCCATCGTCGAATTATTCAAAAAACCATTCAGTTGTTTACCTTAAAAAGGAAAGCAACGACTATGAAAGCGGACCAGAAAGGCAAACGCTGTACGGTTTTCATTGGCACAATGGGAAAGTTTTTGCCAGCTCATTAGAACGGAAAGAAAAGTCCGATAATGGCAATGGGCAAGTTGTGAGTGATCAGAATTTTGATCAGTACAAACTGCATAACTATCACGCTGTGGCCGATTTCAAAAACTGGAAGCTATTTAACATTCAAAACAGCAGCGATGTAGCTGAAGACGACATCTTCTGCTTTTGGAACGATACCAAAAATAGAATGGTAAAGTTTCGCGGATTGCACAAGAATATGCTGTATTTGCACGTTAAAGAATGTGAGTTCAGGTATAATTATAGAAACGATGACATAAATACCGTGCTACTCGGTGTTATGCAAAAACATTTTTCTATTTATTAATCTTTGATTGATTTTGAATGCCTATTATGTAATAATTTTGCACAATATTTCTGGTCAGCTGTCGGGCACAGAAAGTAAAATATCGAGGCAGTTATTGTTTTCTCATGTGTTACGAGGGTGGTTTCTACCACTCTCTTTTTTATTTCCACAAGAGGCTAAACTGTAGGAATAGAGCTTAAAAGCTGTGCTGTGTATGCGCTTTGAGAGTTATTGTATACCGTTTCCGCATAGCCGATTTCTTCTATTTTTCCTTTTCGCATAACCATGATGCGATCGCTGATATATTTTACCACAGAAAGGTCGTGTGATATAAAAATGGCTGTAAAATTGAATTCATTCTTTAAGTCGGTCAATAAATTCAGCACTTGTGCCTGCACGCTTACGTCCAATGCACTTACTGATTCATCAAAAACAATAAAGCCGGGATTTAGTGCCAGAGCTCTGGCAATACCGATCCGCTGGCGCTGACCGCCGCTAAATTCATGAGGATAACGATAAAAATGTTCAGGCTGGAGATTTACTTTGCCAAGCAGTTCCATCGCCAATTCTTTTCGTTTATTGGTAGAAGTGAGTACTTCATGAACCTGCAATGGTTCTACAATGGCCCGTCCGGCGGTTTTTCTTGGATTTAAAGAAGAATATGGGTCCTGGAAAACAATTTGAAAATCTTTGCGCCTGGTCCTTAATTCATTTTTATCTATGGAGAGAAGATCCTTTCCCTCAAAAATAATTCTGCCTTCGTGCGCATCCTGCAGACGCAGAAGAGTTCTGCCTAAGGTAGTTTTACCGCAGCCTGATTCGCCAACAACGCCAAGGGTTTCTCCTTTATATATGTCAAAACTTACATTGTTAACAGCAGTGTTATATTCAAGTGTTTTTCCAAAAAAGTTCTTAACGGAAGGAAATTTGACAGTTAGATCTTTAACTTCTAACAGAACTTCAGCACTATTTTTTTTCTCTTTGGGAACGGCCTTTGTAAGCGGTTTTACTGGTTGTTTCGGTTCAAGAAAATCGCTGATAACCGGGAGCCTTTCCCCTTTGGGATGCAGTGCCGGTCTGCATTGCAGTAATGCTTGTGTATAGGGATGTTTTGGCGATTGCAGAACCGTTTTGGTCGGCCCCTGCTCAACAATATTGCCCTTGTACATCACTACAACTTTATCGGCGATTTCTGCCACAACGCCAAGATCATGGGTAATGAAAATCACACCCATGTTATTTTGTTGCTGCAGTTCTTTGATGAGTTGCAGTATTCTTTTTTGAACAGTAACATCAAGCGCGGTCGTGGGTTCATCGGCAATCAGCAACGAAGGGCTGCAACTCATCGCCATTGCGATCATCACGCGTTGCTTCTGTCCGCCGCTTAGTTGAAACGGATAGCGGTTGATTATTTTTTCAGGATCGGGAAGTTGAACCTGTTTGAACAGTTCCACAGTTCTTTGCAGCGCTTCTTTTTTTGAAACTTTATCGTGCAGTTGTATTGCTTCAGCAACTTGTTGCCCGCATGAAAACACCGGATTCAGTGATGTCATTGGCTCCTGGAAGATCATGGAGATCTTGTTGCCCCGGATTTTACGCAATTCTTTTTCCGACTGTTTTAAGAGATTGGCGGTCTTTTCACCATCATCACTAAATAATATTTCTCCGCTTGTATATTTTGCCGGAGGCGAAGGAAGCAACTGCAAGATCGACATTGCCGTTACCGACTTGCCTGAACCGGATTCTCCCACCACAGCCACAATTTCACCTTTGTTCACTTCAAACGAAATCCCGTGCAATGCCTTTGTGGTGGCATCGTTATTGGTAAATTCAACGTGGAGATCTTTTATTTGAAGAAGAGACATTTTTTAATTGAAAGTGGAAAATTGAAAGTTGAAAATGACGAAAAAGTATGAAGTATGAACTATGAAATATGAGCTGTAAAAGTTACGTAGTCATTCGTGCTAGTAACGATGGCCTTAGTTCATACTTCATAGTTCATAGTTAAAATCTCAAGTGTCTCACTGTGTGTCCATCATTGATCAATTGTTTCAGAGAGTCGATGCCGATACGAATGTGTTTTTCAACGAAGTCGCCCGTTACTTTTTTATCACTTTCTTCTGTTTTAACGCCTTCTGGAACCATTGGTGAATCGCTCACGAGAAGCAATGCGCCGGTTGGTATTTTATTATAAAATCCTACAGAAAAAATAGTTGCTGTTTCCATGTCGATGGCGTAGGCTCTTACTTTTTGCAGATATGTTTTAAACTCTTCATCATGCTCCCATACGCGACGGTTGGTAGTATATACAGTGCCTGTCCAGTAGTCAACGGCATAATCGCGGATAGTGGTAGATACGGCTTTTTGTAAAGCAAACGCAGGCAGCGCGGGAACTTCCGGTGGGAAGTAGTCGTTCGAAGTACCTTCACCTCTTATTGCAGCGATAGGTAATATAAGATCGCCAACCTTGTTTCTTTTTTTCAAACCACCGCATTTGCCTAAAAACAAAACTGCTTTAGGTTCGATGGCCGTTAAGAGGTCCATAATAGTAGCGGCTGTTGGGCTGCCCATTCCGAAATTTATAATGGTGATGTCATCAGCAGTAGCGCATTGCATTGGTTTGTCAAGGCCAATTATTTCCACATTGTTCCACTCTGCAAACAGCTTTACGTAGTTGCTGAAATTGGTAAGCAAAATGTACTTGCCAAAGTTCTCTAACTTCTGTCCTGTATACCTGGGTAACCAGTTGTTTACAATTTCTTCTTTTGTTTTCATACAAGTAAATATAAATAATTTGAAAGGAAGGAACGCAGATTTTCATGATTGTCATGATTTGTTAAGATTTGAAATTTAAGATTTGAGATTTACCGTAGAGCATCATTACTCTGCATTTTTATGATCCTTAGATTTAAGAAAACATCATCACAAATCATGACAATCATGAAAATCTGCGTTCCTTTTCCTAGGTTTGACATTATGATAAAACTTGCTTTTCCCGATCATCCTTTTAAAATAAAGGAGGAAGGTGGGAAAGAATTAATATGGGATGAGTTTAGAAAGAAATGGCTGGTAATAACGCCGGAGGAGTGGGTGCGTCAAAATATTTTACAGTACATGGTGCAGGTGAAAAAATATCCGTCTGCATTGATCGCACTTGAACGTGAGCTATTGATTGGTGAGGTAAAGAAAAGATTCGATATCGTAGTATATAATAATCAACATCAGCCGTGGTTAATGGTGGAATGCAAAGCAATGCACGTGCCGGTGAATGAAAAAGTATTGCAACAGGTCATTCAATACAACATGGCGTTGCCTGTAACTTATATGATGGTTACAAACGGCAATAATACTTTTTGCTGCAAAAACGAAAGCGGGAGAGTGGAGTGGTTGGAAGAGCTACCAGAACACTGAAAGAAAGAACGCAGATTTTCATGATTGTCATGATCTATTTTGATTTTTTAAATCTTGATAAGTCATCAAAATCTTAAGAATCTGCGTTCCGTTCTACTATGGGAAAATACCCAGCTCGGCATAGCTTGTAGCAACTTTGTTGATCGCTACCACATATGCTGCTGTACGCATGTCAGGAATGGATGGATTGGCGTGCCAGCAATCAACAATTTCACGTGTTGCGGTGATCATTGTTTCTTCAAGGCCGCTGTAAACCAGGTCAACCTCATCAGCACCGTGCATGATAAATTGTCTTTCCTGATCGACCACTTTTTTGCCTGTTAGGTCTTCCATTTGCTCAAGAATGCGGGCATTCATATTTTCTGTGAATCTTTTTTCAAGACGACCGTAACGCACGTGGCTCAGGTTTTTCAACCATTCGAAGTATGAAACAGTTACACCACCGGCATTCAGGTACATATCAGGAACAACCAGTACGCCTCTTTTTGCAAACACTTCATCAGCCTCAGGAGTAAGTGGACCGTTCGCTGCCTCGCCAATGATTCTCGCTTTCACTCTTGGTGCATTTTCACCGTTGATTACATTTTCCAAAGCTGCAGGAATAAGGATATCGCAATCCAGTTCCAATGCAAGATTTGAATTTTCAACGTTTGTTGCGCCAGGGAAATTTAAGATGGAACCTGTTTTCTTTCTATGTTGGAAAACTTCTTCTTCGTTGAGGCCGTTGGGATTAGTGATGGCTCCTTCGTATTCTGCTAACGCGATTACTTTAGCGCCACCTTCGCGGAAGAATTTAGCGGCGTGGTAACCCACGTTTCCTAAGCCCTGTACTATAACGCGCTTGTTTTTAATGCCCACTTCCATTCCAACACGCTGCATCATTTCAGGCATATTACATACTTCGCGCAGGCCGTAGAATACACCAAGACCGGTTGCTTCACGGCGACCGCGGACACCGCCCTGGGAAACTGGCTTACCGGTAACGCAACCTAGTGCGTCAATCTCGCCGGGGCGCATGCTTGTATATGTATCAAGTATCCATGACATTTCGCGCTCGCCTGTACCATAATCAGGGGCAGGAACGTCTGTACCTGGTCCAATAAAGTTTTTCTTGATCAGCTCCGCAGTATAGCGGCGCGTAATTTTTTCCAGTTCGTAAGGGGTATATTTTTTAGGATCGATATTGATACCGCCTTTAGCTCCGCCAAATGGTACGTTAACGATGGCACATTTAAATGTCATCAATGCGGCCAGGGCCATTACTTCATCAAGATTTACAGAAGTTGCGAAGCGGATACCACCTTTACAAGGTGTTTTGTGGTGAGAGTGTTGTACGCGATATGCTTTTATAACTTCTACTTTTTCTCCGATCTTAACCGGGAAGTGCATACGGTAAACGGCATTACATTGTTTAATTTGTTCAAGCACACCCTCATCCACAGTAGTGAATTTGGCGGCTTTGTCAAAGCTTTTCTCTACAGCTCCAAAAAAGCTGTACTCATGTTTAGTAGACATAGTTTGAAATTTATGGTATTACAATCGTTGGTTGCTACCGGGCTAAATAAGAAAAAATGAATTACAGGTTTTCTTTGTCTTTCATTTTGGCGTGCAAGCTAAGGGTATTTTGAAAAATTAGAAGTTAAATGTTGGAAAAGTAAAGTGAATTATGAGTGATGAATGATGAATTATGAATGTATTTCATCATTCATCATTCATCATTTATTTTGCATTTTCTTTCTCCAATTTGTTGATCTTTCTGTCGAGTCTTACCAAATAAGTTAATAAGCCAAACAGAATGATCAATACTACAGCGACAACCACGTAAATTTTTCCATTGCTGCGCATTTCAAAGGCTGTATATTTTTGTTGGGCCTCTGTTACCTGTGCCCAAAGGGAAACGGGGATTAGCTGAAGCAATACAATTGCCAGCAATAATTGAATTTTAGTCATTTAAAATGCTTCTTTCTTTTATTAAATCTAGCCTGATCTTTAATGATGTTATCCAAACGCCTAATAGCGTCCATCCGATGATGGCAGGATAAAAAACCATTCTTAAACGGGCATCGCTGTCTTTAAAATTTAAGGCTGGGTTGCCTTCTTTTCCCGGATGCAAACTGTCCAGTAATCTCGGCAAAATCCAGATAGACGGGAATAGCATTGCATACGCAAAAATGGCATACACAGCGCTTATTCTTGCTCTCTTGTCAATATCAGTAAGAGAGCCTCTCAGCACCAGGTACGCAAAGTATATAAGTAACGCTATTGCGGCACCTAATAGTTTGGGTTCGCGAAAAATTTCTGTATCAGAAGCGAATTCTGTCCAGGTATATTTTGCCCACAAGGCCCCTGTTATATAACCAAGTATACCGAATACAATACCCACTTTGGTAAAATTCACCGCATATAGATCATCACGTAAATTTTGCGAACGCAGATATTTTATAGAATAAACAACTGAAGTGGTAAAAAGGATCATCATGCCGAACCACATGCACACATGGAAGTACAGGTTGCGAATTGTTTCGTGTAAAATTTCCCTTGCCGGAACGCTAAACAGGAAACCGCCGATAACTGTGTAGGTAAGCAGAATGACACAGAGTATTTTCCACCATTTCTTGTGCATAAATATCAGATTGGTAATAACTTATGAGTAGCATCAGCTTTCATAAGTTGAAAGTGTGGGCAAATTTAATGTAAACAGGGATAAGAAAAAAAGGAATACGGTGAGTTGAGATAATATCAGTACGGAATGTGAGGAAAGTCAGTATTGCAGTTAGTAGCCGGCTACCGGCAACTCCCTAGTCCTTCCACAAAAACGGAAACAAGATAATTGCAAGCGTAATCACCAGGATATCCATGGCCACTAACAGCGACACCATTTGGAACATCCCTGCCTGGATAACGTCTGAAAATGCGGCATTGGCCACTTTCATCAGAAGCATCAATTGGGGAATGATGATGGGGAAACCCAGAATTGCCATTAGGGATGCGTTTTGCTGAGCACGTGCAGCAATGGCGGATAGAAAAGTGAAAACCAAACTCAGGCTCATACCGCCCAGTACTGTAAGGCCGAAAAACATCATGCCATATCTTACCTCATTGCCGAGCAAAATGGTGAACAGTGCCCAGCTTACAAGGCTCATGGCCATCATCAAAAGACCGTTGAATACCAATTTAGCGATAATGAAATTCCTGGCGCCGGTAATGGAGTAGAAGTACAACATTCTTCCGCGGCTTTCCTGCAGGAAACTTTTGGCCACCGCATTTACGCAGACAAACAATTGAATCATCCAGAAAAGGCCGTTCCATACTGCGCTTTCGGGCTGACCCATTGCAAGGTACAATACGAAAATTGTAGCTGCCACATACAGCAAAATGCCATAAAAAGTATGCTGCTGACGAATTTCCAGCAAAAAATCTTTCTTGAAAAGTGTTAGGATATGACTCATTGCGGGGCGAAGGTAAGGAGAAGTTGTTGGTTGTTTGTTGATAGTTGTTAGTAGGAACTGGCGACTGGCTACAGCCCTGCTAACAACCAACAACTATCAACCAACAACCACAATTGCAGCAAGCCCTGCTTCAGTGCAAAACTGATGAGCTCCGAAGTATTCTTCGTGCGGGTCTTCTTTAAAATGTTTTTGCGGTGATTGTTGATTGTGTTGAGGCTTGCAAAAAGTTTGTCTGCAATTTGTTTACTGCTTAGTCCATCATTGATGCATTTCAATACTTCGATTTCACGTTTTGTGAGATGCACCGTGTTTTGGTCGGGAGAAAAAACATCGCGTGTGATCAACTCGTAGCTATGGTTATCTGCTCTATCTATTTCCGCAACGAAAATTATCTTGTTGTCGTTTTTAAAATGTGTGATGTCTGTAAATGTTCCAACGAAATGGAGTGGAGATTCTTTGCTAAAGTTATTGAGGAAAGAAATGTTTTGTATGAAAGTGCGCTCTGTACCTGATTTTGAGAAAACGCGAAAATTAAATGAAAATGCAAGTTTATCTTTTTCGCAATGATTTTTTCTACACAGGAAATCGATCGTGGGAAATATTTTTTCCAACAATATTTTTTCATCATCAGTGTTCCAGTGCAATGCGACCATCGAGTTGTTTTCTGAAAAATGATTGCCTGCTAAAACATCTTTTGCATTGCCATCGAGGTAAAAATATTCGTAATGATTTTTGTCGAGTATAAATAAAAATGATGATGGTGCCTTTGCAAAAGAGTTGTTTGCAACACTTATGTCTTGCAACAATTGCAGCGTGTTTGTATGAAGATCAACATGCACTTTCTCTTCATTTAGTTGATAAAAGGAAGATCGAAAACTTTGCATAGGAGGTTCGTTAGCTCAGTAAATATAGCTATTTATGGCTATATGATGGGCGTGTTTATCTTAATACATTTGTTTACTTCTACTAGTGTCCTATAAAAAATCTTCTGCTGAGTCTCAATTAAATCTATTCTAATTCGATCCTTACCACAAGAGCAAATTCCTTGCCCGCATAAAAGTTATAATATCCTTTCACGATATTCTTTATCAAGCATATCTAATGATACTGCCGTACACTTAAGCCAGGTTTTTGATTACAACAATTACGACAAACGCATGTAGATACTAGGGTAATCATACGCCGTGGCAATTCTATGTTTATACCACACCGTCAGTTTAATTATTGCAATAACAACCTTAAAATGAAAATGTATGGTTAAGAAAATTTTCGATGCCAGAAAATCATCCGTCGCCAAATGGCTTGCCAGTCAAAGCCCACACTTACTGAGAGCTGTTTTATTGCTTGCCGTTTCTTTTTGTTTCACTTCTTCGCTTCAATCAGGCAATGGTAAACATGCTTCTTCTTCCACAAACAAAAATATTTCAAAGCCTAACGCCGATGAGCAATGGACACTCGCAAAGTCCACCGACAAAGTAGACATCTACTATGTGATAAAGGACTGCAAAGGTCAGAGGACCGTTTTCCTGAAAGTGGACAATAAAAACAATTATGCAGTGAAGGTAAGCTGGAAAGAAAAATTTGAAACCCAACAGAAGGTGACCGTAGAAGGCGCTGCAGGCAAAGAGCTTGTGTTGGCAGCAGGTGCAACTATCCAGGCGACCTGCGATAATGACAACGCAAAAGAATGTGTAATCTCTGCATCACAGGTAACACCAGCATTCAAGGCTGATGTGTCTAAATACGATGTATCGAGTTTATCAGTATCAAAAAACTAAAAGACATTTTAATCAACAAAAAAGCCCATTATGATACCAAAATTACTAAAGCCTTCCGTTAGCAAAGTTGTGCTATACATCACGCTTTGCATATGTTGCCTGATGCAGATACAGTCTGCACAGGCACAAAATAAAGACAGTAAGGGAAAGGATTTCTGGCTGATGTTCAACACCAACCTTGGAACTCCGACTATTACCCTCTTTATAACCTCTAACGTAAACACATCCGGTAAAGTTGAAATCCCGGGACTTAGTTTTTCTCAAGCATTTACAGTTCAGGCGAATAAGGTAACAAACGTTATTTTACCCAACACTGTTGCTTCACACACCAATAACGTCGCTGACAATAAGGGTATTCACGTCACTTCTGTGGATGAAGTAACTGTATATGGCTTGAACTATATTCCATTTACCACAGACGCTTATCTGGGCCTGCCAACAGATGCGCTGGGTACTGACTATATTGTTCTTACGTACAAAAACTCTCTGGTAAATGGAGTTGAATTTGGAGTTGTATCTACTGCAGACAACAACCAGGTAACTATTACTCCGACTGTAACTACATTAACACGTACAGCCGGGGTGCCATATACCATTACGCTCAATAAAGGACAAACTTATGAGCTGATGAATACTTCTGGCAACGGAGATTTTTCCGGAACAACCATTACCTCAACAAAACCAATTGGAGTATATGGCGGACACCAGTGCGGTAACGTGCCTGGTGGTGCAGCTTACTGCGATCACTTATGTGAAATGCTTCCACCAACTTCCACATGGGGTAAAAAATTTGGACTGGTCCCATTGAAGTCTCGCACAAACGGTGATACATGGCGTTTCCTTGCTTCAGAAAATGGAACAGTTGTTTCAATTAATGGAGTTGCACAACCTGCTGTTAACAAGGGACAATTTGTGGAAAAAGTTTTAACAGGACAAAACGTTGTTGAGTCAAACAAGCCAATACTGGTTTGTCAATATGCAAACGGATCTACTTTCTCCGGCAATCCGGGTGATCCGTTTATGATGTTGATCCCTCCACTGGAGCAATTCCTCGCCAACTATACCGTAACAACTGTTACAGGATATGTTGCGCATTACATCAATGTGGTGGCACCTAAGGCTATTGTAGGAACGGTTACTATGGACGGTGTTGCCATACCTGCCGGATCATTTGCACCAATAGGTACGACAGGTTTTTACGGAGCACAATTAACAGTGCAGCCCGGTTCTCATACACTGAATGGTACATTGCCGTTCGGTGTGTTTATGTATGGATTTAACAATGATGATTCATACGGTTATCCGGGTGGTCAGTCATTCTCAGAAGTAGCTACTGTAACAAGTGTTGCTATTTCTCCAAAAACAGGAACAGGAAACATAGCGAACCAGACCTGCTTTAATGGAACAGTAAAAGATCAGTTTGGAAATCCGGTTGCTGATATTCGTGTAGACTTTAACATAAAAGGCAAAAATCCTGGCAGCTCCGGTTTTGCGGTTACTGGTCCGAACGGTATTGCGAACTTCTGCTATAAAGGACCTTTGGCTGGTAAAGACACCATCGTTGCAACTGTAGGTTCGCTGACAGACACTGCAACATTTACATGGACTGAGAACAACGTATGTAATATAACAGCCACTGCAACAACCACAAACGCCAATGGCGATGCATCAGACGGAGGCGCCAAGGTTATGGCAAGTGGTGGAACTGGTCCTTATACATTTACATTGAATGCAATGTCTAACAATACAGGAATATTTGGTAGCCTGAAAGCAGGAACATACAGTTTCTCAATTACAGACTCCAAGAACTGTACTGCAACCGGAACCGTTATTGTCTCCAAGACAATCGTAGTTCCTCCGGTTACTACAGTGAAATGTCCTAAGGATACAGTTATTGAGGCTGATCCAATTACATGTAAGGCAACAGTGGCATGGCCTGAACCTAATTTTATATTCCCTGATTCAATAGCATTACCTCCGGCTTATAACGAGCCTAACAGTAATCTATGGTTCAAGGGCACTTATAATAACCATGCTTATTATGTTTCAGATGGCTTCTACCAATGGCCTGTTGCAAAAGATCTTGCAACTGCAAGAGGCGGCCACCTGGTTACTATCACCTCACAAGGTGAAAGCGATTTCATCTTTACCAATTTCAAACAAGGTATCGTGTATGGTCCGTGGATAGGATTGTACAACACAGGTGAGTTGGGCAAATTTGCATGGGTTACCGGCGAACCATTAGCCTTTACGCATTGGGCTCCAACCGAACCTAACAATAAAGGCGGACGTCTGGATTCAATAGCTGAACAGTATGTGCACATTTGGGGACCAGATCCGAAGAACGGATGGAACGATCTTACAAGGCTTTATTATCTGCCGTTTATTGCAGAGTTTGATGAACCTATAATAATTTATAAACAAATATCAGGACCTCCTAATTTCAGTCAGCAAACCCCAGGTGTTTACACCGTTTGTTATGAGGCTACAAACAGAATAACAAATAAGAAAGATACCTGCTGCTTTACTGTAGAAGTAAAATGCAGAGGATTGCTGACCACTTGTCCGACCGACACAACCATCAAGGCTGATCCGGGAACATGTAAGGTTAAGTTGAAACTTCCGGTGCCATCCATAAACTGGCCGGCAACAATTCCTATTCCTGATGGAATGTTCTCAAAGAACAATACGTTGAAATTGGGCGGTATACTTAACGGTCATGGTTACTATTCAACTGATGGCGCATACAGATGGCCTGAAGCAGATCAGATTTCCAAAGATCTGAAAGGACACCTTGTAACTATTGGAAGTTCTGCCGAAAATAGTTTCATTAACGACAAGTTCAGGAAGATCAATGCGTATGCTCCGTGGATAGGATTGTACAATACAGGAACTGTAGGAAGTTTTGCATGGGTTACCGGCGAACCGCTTACTTACACCAACTGGTTCCCAACTGAACCTAACAATAAAGGTGGAAATGCAAACGTGATTGCAGAGCCATTTGTACTCCTGAATGGATACGATTATTTGAACAGGTGGAACGACATGGGCAGATTCTCGCTTGCTGGTTTTGTTACAGAGTTTGAACGACCAATGCTTGGTTTCAAACTGAAATCAGGAGTGGTAGATGGAACAGAAGTAGGTCCTGGCGTTTACGAAATCTGTTATGAAGTCACAGACAGTTCATTGAATGTTACATTCGACTGTTGCTTCAAGATCACTGTAGTGTGTGATAGCAACATGAACCCATTGAGTAATACAGCGCTTAATGTAGGACGTGTTAACAGCGAACAGCCTAAACTATTCAAAGCATCAGCTGCGCCTAATCCAAGCATGACCAACTTTAAGGTGAAGATAAATTCAGACAACATGGTAGAACGCGTAAGTGTACAGGTGGTGGACATTTCTGGCAGAGTGCTTGAAGCGAAAAACAATGTGGTACCAAACAGTACCATAACAGTCGGCGATGGCTTCAGCAGAGGCGTTTACTTCATACAAGTTATACAAGGAACCAAGAGAGAAATATTAAGAGTTGTAAAAGAATAATAGTTGTTAATTCTTAACGTTTAAACCCAAAGGGCTGTGTTGAAAGACACGGCCCTTTATATTTTCGAAGCGCTATTGTGGATTCACTCTTTTTTCCAACCAAATGTTTGGTAATTTCCCTTGAAAATTTATTAAAATATCTATGGACAGTTTAAATTTCAGCAACAAACTCGATTTACTTTTAAAAGATCTTCGCATACTAATGAGTGTTGATGCCGATAATATTTGTTATGATTATTTGATAAAAAAAATGTCGCAATTATCTATCGAAAATATTAAAGCTCAAAAAGATTCCCTTACTCATTTTATTGTTGATAGCTATGACGGAGACATGGATATGGGCAATAGGATAATACAGTTTTGTAACTCTTATAATACCAAGCTGTAATGACGCAGTTCGAGATGTTCCGTAGAGCAGCCTGAACACCAGATAAAAAGGATTTAGATACTTATAAAAAAAGGTGGCACTTGACCACCTTTTTTTTATAAGTATCCATGAATTATAATTTATTCCATTTTGATCCTATCCTTCATAATAACAATGCCTGCACCTCGGTTCGTACACGTCTTTTTCGCCGAGTAAGACCTGTGGTCCAGTGGCTGTTTTCCGGTAAGAATAATTGGCAATGTTTCCACATTTTACACAAATGGCATGCAACTTGGTAATATAATCTGCTTTGGCTAGTAGATTGGGCATTTGCCCGAAAGGTTTAGCCAGATAGTCCATATCCAATCCTGCAACTATTACGCGGATACCACGAAGGGCTAGCTGGTCGCACACTTCGGGTAGCATGTCGTCAAAGAACTGAGCCTCGTCAATACCAATCACATCCACATCGTTTGCAAGCAATAGAATGGTTTGCGAATTGTCGATAGGAGTAGAAGTTATTGAGTTTTCATCGTGAGACACAATATTCTGCTCGTGATAGCGTATATCAATAGCAGGTTTAAATATTTCAACCTTCAGGTTGGCTATTTTGGCTCTTTTGAGGCGACGGATCAGCTCTTCGGTTTTTCCGGAAAACATACTTCCGCAAATAACTTCAATCCAGCCACGGCGCTCTCCCGATAAATTCGGTTCGATGAACATAATCAGTAATTAGTGATTTGTTGGGAAATTGTATCTAACTTTATAATTGATTGAACACTAACCCAAAAGTAATTGTAAACATGGAAAGAGTCAAAGCGCTGATCGCAAAGCTGCAAGAACAGCTGGATCAAAACAACGATGTTTCCGCCATGATGTTAACTGTTCAGCTCCTTCAGGCTGAACTACAGCACGCTGCACAAGGTGAACGGCCGCAATTGGGGTCGGCAAAGGTAGCAGTTGTATTGCCTTCTTTCAACTCTTCTCAGGCAAAACTATCCACAGATATTGCGCCAAAATCTGAAGAAATAAAAGTAGAAGTAGAAAAAGAACAATTTTTACAGGAAAAGCCCGTGGTCGCCCCAAAACCACAGTCTGCTCCCGTTCAACCTGTTACAAAAAAGAAAGAAGCACCAATTGAATGGGTGTTTGATGCTGTAAGAGAAATTCCAACCCTGGCGCATCAGGCAGATTTTAAAGAAATCAACGACGTGATTGCAAGAAATGGCAACGGCTCCACTTCGCTGAATGATCGCCTTAGGTCAAATGGTGCAGAGCTCAGCGATCTTATTGTAGATGCTCCCGTTCGTGACCTCAGAAAAGCTATCGGCATTAATGACCGTTACGTATTTGTAAGCGAACTTTTCAGAGGCGATGAAGCGGGTTACGAAAGAAGCATCAAAACCATCAATAACTTCCGCATACTGGCAGAAGCTCAATACTGGATCGAAAGAGAGTTGAAATTAAAACTCGGTTGGGATGAAAATAAGGATATCGTAAAACTGTTTGATCAGTTGGTTAAAAGACGTTTTTCCTGAAGATGATCCATCACTTTGTTAGTGGCGCCTTTGTGGGTATAAACATAGTTTTTAGCCGCAAAGGCAGATCTTTCATATGCTTCTGCATCGTTTAGCAATTCATTAAAAGTAGCTTCCAGCTCCAGTGCGCTGCCAACACTAATGCCGCCGCCGCAATCTTCCAGTTCAACCGCTTCAATATATTTTTCATACACCGGGCCATAAACAACAGGTTTGCCATACACTGCAGCTTCCAGTACATTGTGTACGCCATCTTCTCCAAAGCCGCCACCAATAAAGGTTACAGTTGCATAGTGATATAGTTTCGACAACATACCAATGTTATCAATAATTAAAACATTGTTTGCAATCTGCGAATCGGCAATAATGCCTGCATCAATACTTTTCTTTAATTCAGAAAAACGGATCGTATTCTTGAAAAGTTTTTCAATGCTTTGTAAATGATCTTCGTCAATTTCGTGAGGAGCTATCACAAAACGAATTTCCGGATGTGTATTGGCGTAATGATCCATTTCTTTTTCATCTTCGTCCCATGTGCTTCCTGCAACAATCACTTTGTGATTGTAACAAAAATGCGCCACTACATCAATCGGCTTAAATCCTTCAGCAATCTCTATAACCCTGTCGAATCGCGTATCTCCGCCAACGGTAACATTGTTTGTGACGTTGATTTTTTCGAGCAGATCTTTTGATGCGCTATTTTGAACAAACAAATGTGTAAAGCAAGCCAACATATTTCTATGCATGCCTCCGTACCATTTGAAGAAGGGCTGGCTTTTGCGATATATCCCAGAAATAAGCAGGAGGGGAATGTTTCGCTTTTTAATTGCAGTCAGGTAATAATACCAGTATTCATATTTCACCCACAAAACAAGCTGCGGTTTTACGATAGAAAGTAATTTTTCAGCATTGGTGCGACTATCGAGCGGCAAATAAAAAATCCAATCTGCGCCGCTATAATCTTTTCTTACCTCATAACCCGATGGTGAAAAAAAGGTAAGCAATATGGCCACGTTGGGATATTGTGCTCTGATCGTTTCCAGCACTGGTCTGCCTTGTTCAAACTCTCCCAGCGACGCACAATGCATCCACACCACGGGTTTCGTGTTATTGGCAAAAGCCAGCTTCAGGTTGTCGAAAATATTCTTTCTGCCAGCCAGCCATTTTTTTGCCTTTGGGTTCCACGGTGAAATGAGCCTGACGCCGAAAGAATAAAGAATAGTAAAGAGTTTATAAAAAATTAGCATTAATACGAATGGTTGAAAACGTTCAGAAAATAAAGATAGAGGATGGAGATCAATAATTTGAAAATTTGAGGATTTGAAAATTTGAAAATGCTTTCGGCCAACCATTCGTCGTTTTTAATAGTCTTTGCCTTGTGACGATTATTTTAAATAAGGACCGATGCACTGGTTGAATTTTCAAATTCCCAAATTTTCAAATTAACCTATGGCCCGGAATTTTTAAACAAAAATTACAATGGGCTATTTTTCAAAAGTTTTGGCTGACCTCAAAGCCACTTCCGCTTTTTTGTATACAGGTATAAATGAAGAAGCACTTGCAGAGAAAGTAAATACTCTTTTTCTTTCAAAGGGCTATAAAGCCAAGTTTCAAAACGACAAGTTTACAACTTATGAAAAGGGAAATTACAATATTCTGGTTCTGGCCGGAGCGCTATATGAGTATTTTCTGTTTAATGTAGCCGTTTCTAAAATTGATGAAAACAGTTGCCTGATAACTATTATAAGAGCAACGTCAGGCAGGGCCGGCGGCATAAAAGGAATGACTCAAGTACAAAATGAGTTCGAAAAAATCAAAACGCTCTTGTTGACTTTTTAGACAAATTCCAACAGAAATAGCGAAGGCCCAACCCCGTTGGATCGACAGATGACGATTTATAAATTATGATCTGTTGCTCTTTTTGGCATTGTTTTAGGGGCAAACGGCTCCTAAAATAATCGTTTTGATGCATTTAAGTGATTCTCAACTCTCAAAAAACAATAGGCTGCTACACTTATTTCACTATTTTTGCGGCGCTTAAAATCTATAATTATGCATCCTATACAAATGGTGGACACCCGTCGCCAGTACCTCAAAATAAAAGACCAGATCGACGCGGCAGTACTTGGAGTAATTGACAGTTCAATGTTTATAGGCGGCAAAACCGTGAACGACTTTTCAGAAAATCTCGCAAAATATAATGGTTCAAAACACGTAATAACCTGTGCCAATGGTACCGATGCATTGCAAATAGCAATGATGGCGCTGGATTTAAAGCCGGGAGATGAGGTGATTACCCCGTCTTTTACGTATATTGCTACCGTTGAGGTTGTGGCGCTATTGCGTTTAACCCCTGTTTTTGTTGAAGTAGATCCTCAAACTTTTTGTATTGACCCCGCTGCTATAGAAAAAGCAATCACCCCTAAAACGAAGGCAATTGTTCCCGTACACTTATACGGCCATGCTGCAAACATGGACGCGATTATGGACATTGCTAAAAAACATAACCTTTTCGTCATCGAAGATAATGCACAGGCTATAGGCAGTGATTATACCTTTAAAGACGGAACAACAAAGAAAACAGGAGCCATTGGTACAATAGGCTGCACATCTTTCTATCCATCCAAAAATTTAGGATGTTATGGAGACGGTGGCGCAATATTTACTGATGACGATGCGTTAGCGGACAAAATGCGGATGATAGCCAATCACGGTCAAAGCAAACGCTATTACCATGATGTGGTAGGTTGTAACAGCAGATTGGATGCCATTCAGGCCGCCATATTGGATATTAAATTGAAAGAACTGGATAATTATATAGCTGCCCGGACAAAAGTGGCTGACTTTTATGATAACGCATTTGCCAACAACCCTAAGTTAAAGGTTCCCTTCAGGGCTTCTAACAGCAAGCATGTGTTTCACCAATACACATTAACGCTGGAAGGTGTAGATAGAGATGGTTTAAGCAAATTTCTTGCAGAACATAAAATTCCTTCAATGCTTTATTATCCGGTGCCGGCGCACCGTCAAAAAATGTTTGCTGCGTTTAACAGCGACGCAACTGATTTGCCGGTAACAGATTATTTAACAGAAAGAGTGATCTCTCTTCCTATTCATACAGAAATGGACACGGATCAACTAAAGTATATTACTGATAACGTATTATCATTCGTAAACAACTAAATAAACCATAAAAACACTTTCCTAAAATGAAAATTGCAGTTGTAGGAACGGGCTACGTGGGCCTCGTAACAGGCACTTGTTTCTCCGAAACAGGAAATGAAGTAACCTGTATTGACATCGATCAGAAAAAAGTTGAAAAGCTTACTAATGGAGAAATCACCATTTACGAGCCCGGCCTTGAAAAATTATTCCTCCGCAATTTAAAAGAAGAGCGTCTTCGCTTTACTACCAATCTCGAAGAAGGTATTAAAGATGCGCAAATCGTATTCCTTGCACTGCCTACACCTCCCGGTGAAGATGGATCTGCAGATCTGAGATATGTATTGGGCGTTGCAGATCACATCGGTAAATTATTAACCGACTACAAAGTAATCGTAGATAAAAGCACAGTGCCCGTTGGTACCGCTGAAAAAGTGCATGCAGCCATCGCAAAAAACTGTAAAGTAGAATTTGATGTGGTGTCAAACCCTGAATTTTTACGTGAAGGTGTTGCTGTTGATGACTTCATGAAACCAGACAGAGTGGTGATAGGTACAAGCTCTGAAAAAGCAAAAAAATACATGAGCGATCTGTACGCGCCGTTTGTACGTTCCGGTAACCCCGTGATCTTTATGGACGAGCGTTCTGCAGAGCTTACCAAATATGCTGCAAACTCTTTCCTTGCTACAAAAATCTCTTTCATGAACGAGATTGCGCAGCTTTGTGAAAGACTGGATGCAGATGTTGACATGGTTCGCCGCGGCATCGGCAGTGACGAAAGAATCGGTAAAAGATTCCTGTTCCCTGGCATCGGTTATGGTGGAAGCTGCTTCCCGAAAGATGTACAGGCATTGGTAAAATCTTCAACCGAAGTTAGCTACGACTTCCAGATATTGAATGCAGTAATGGACGTGAATGAAAAACAAAAACTTCATTTGCTGCCAAAAATTAAAAGATTCTTCAAAGGTGATTTGAAAGGCAAACACTTCGCCCTGTGGGGTCTTGCTTTCAAACCTAATACGGACGATATTCGCGAAGCACCGGCTTTATACATTATTGATGCTTTACTGGCGGAAGGCGCTACAGTTTCTGCTTATGACCCGGAAGCGATGAACAATGTGAAAAGCGTTGTTGGTGACAAAATTCAATACGCAGAAAGCCAGTACGATGCTTTGACAGGTGCAAATGCACTGATCATTGCAACAGAATGGAACGAGTTCAGAACACCAGATTTCCTTAAGATCGTTTCTAACCTGAAAAGTAAAGTGATCTTTGATGGTCGCAACCTTTTCGAAGTAGATGCCATCAGGGAACTGGGCTTCCACTATGAAAGCATTGGCCGTCCCGCAGCAGTAAAAAAATAAATCAATTTGTAGAGACAAGGCATTGCCTTGTCTCTACCGTTTCAAATTTTCAAATTTTCCGCATGTCCCGTAAACGCGTTCTCATCACCGGCGCCGCAGGATTTTTAGGATCACATCTTTGCGACCGTTTTATAAAAGAAGGTTTTCATGTAATAGGAATGGATAATCTTATTACAGGCGATCTTCGCAACATTGAACACTTATTCAAGCTAGAGCAATTTGAATTTTACCACCACGACGTGAGCAAGTTCATTCACGTTCCGGGTGAACTCCATTATATCTTACATTTTGCATCACCGGCAAGTCCGATCGACTATTTAAAGATTCCTATCCAAACCCTGAAAGTTGGTTCATTAGGAACACACAACTGTCTTGGTTTGGCAAAAGCGAAAAACGCCAGGATGCTTATTGCTTCTACATCAGAAGTATATGGTGATCCATTGGTGCATCCGCAAAACGAAGAGTATTGGGGCAATGTGAACCCGATAGGACCACGCGGCGTGTATGATGAAGCAAAACGCTTCCAGGAAGCAATTACAATGGCATACCACACTTTCCACCATTTAGAAACAAGGATCGTGCGTATATTCAACACATACGGTCCACGCATGCGACTCAATGATGGCCGCGCACTTCCTGCATTCATCGGCCAGGCATTGCGTGGAGAAGATCTTACAGTGTTTGGAGACGGTTCTCAAACCCGCTCTTTCTGCTATGTAGATGATCTTATCGAAGGCATTTACCGTTTGTTGATGAGCGATTATGTAAACCCCGTAAACATTGGCAACCCAGATGAAATTTCTCTGAAAGATTTCGCAGAAGAGATCATCAAACTGACAGGCACTACACAAAAAATAGTATACAAGCCTTTGCCAAAAGATGATCCTAAGCAACGTAAGCCGGACATCTCCAAGGCAAAAGAAATCCTGGGATGGGAGCCAAAAGTAAAACGTGCAGAAGGCGTTCGTATAACTTATGATTACTTTAAATCCTTACCTAAAGAAGAGCTCGTAAAACAGCCGAAAGAATTTCAAAGCATTAAATAATTGAAAATTGAAAGTGGAAAGTTGAAAATGAAGGGCACAACTTTTCGTCTTCAACTTCCCACTTTCACTTTTCACTTTTCAACTTTCAATTAAATAATATTATGAGCAACGCAAATAAAACAATTCTAATAACCGGAGGTGCCGGGTTCATCGGCTCTCACGTAGTAAGGTTATTTGTAAATAAATATCCTGATTATAACATTGTTAATCTGGATGCGCTTACTTATGCCGGTAATCTTGAAAACCTGACGGATATAGAAAACAAACCCAACTACACTTTTGAAAAAGCGGATATTACCGATGAGGCAAAAATAGAGGGGTTGTTTGATAAATATAAATTTGATTCTGTTATACATCTCGCTGCCGAAAGCCATGTAGACAGAAGCATTCTTGATCCTTTGGCGTTTGTAAAAACAAACGTTTTAGGAACGGTTACTTTACTAAATGCAGCACGCAAACTGTGGAAAGGAAATATGGAAGGCAAAATGTTTTATCATGTTTCAACAGATGAAGTATACGGTTCTCTTGGTGAAGAAGGCTTCTTTACAGAAGAAACGCCTTATGATCCGCGTTCTCCGTACTCTGCATCCAAAGCATCATCGGACCATTTCGTGTTCGCTTATCATCATACCTATCATATGCCCGTTATCATGAGCAATTGCTCCAACAACTACGGGTCCCATCATTTTCCGGAAAAGTTAATTCCGTTGATGATCAACAATATTAAAAACAACAAGCCGCTGCCTGTATATGGTAAAGGTGAAAACGTGCGCGACTGGCTGTTTGTAAATGACCACGCAAGAGCGATCGACACTATTTTCCACACAGGAAAAGTAGGTGAGAAATATAACGTTGGCGGGTTTAATGAGTGGAAAAACATTGACCTCATTCATGTGCTTTGCAAACTCATGGATAAGAAATTGGGCAGAGAAGAAGGAACATCTGCAAAGCTGATCACTTATGTCACTGACAGGGCAGGGCATGATTTACGTTATGCGATCGATGCTACTAAACTCAACAAAGAACTAGGCTGGGAGCCATCTTTACAGTTTGAAGAAGGATTGGAGAAAACGGTAGACTGGTATCTTGAGAACGAAAAATGGATCAATGATATTACCAGCGGAAGCTATCAGCATTACTATGAAGAACAGTACGCTAAGAGATAATTAATAAAGAATAATTAATAGGTGGTTTTGTTGATTGAATGTTGCAGATTATAAAGTCTATCAACTGTCAACCAACAACTCATCACTCATCACTCAAAACTCATAACTTAAACCTTCATGCCTTTTATAAAAACCGATTTCCCTGATCTGCTGGTATTTGAACCTGCTGTGTTTGGTGACGACAGGGGATATTTTTTTGAGAGTTATAATCAGAATTTGTTTGCGAAAGAAGGAATCGATATAAAATTTGTGCAAGACAACCAGGCACGTTCAGTGTATGGAGTTGTGCGTGGATTGCATTTTCAAAAAGGAGCATCGGCCCAAACAAAATTGATCAGAGCTTTAGAAGGTGCTATTCTTGATGTAGTAGTTGATCTTCGTGCGGGTTCGCCCACACAGGGAAAAGTTTTTTCGATAGAATTATCTGCACAAAACAAAAGACAATTGCTGGTGCCGCAGGGCTTTGCACATGGCTACTCTGTGCTCACAGAAACCGCTGAAGTAATGTACAAATGCGATAATTTTTATGACAAGGCAAGCGAAGGCGGCGTTCTTTTCAATGATCCTGCATTGGCTATTGATTGGAAAATTCCGGCAGACAAAATGATTTTATCGGATAAGGATAAAGTATATCCTGTGTATGCAGATTGCGTACATGGCTTTGTTTTTGCACCAAAAAAATAACCTGATTCAAATCTTAATATTACTATGCAAACAATTCTTGTAACAGGCGCTAAAGGACAATTGGGCAGTGAATTGCAACAATTGGCTTCATCTTACCCGCAATTCGAATTTATCTTCACCGACAAAGAAGAACTGTCTATAATCGATGAAACTGCTATCAATAGTTTTTTCGACATGCATCAATTTGCGTTTTGCATTAATTGCGCTGCATATACTGCAGTCGATAAATCAGAAACCGATGCTGATGCGGCTTATGCTGTGAATGCCAATGCTTCTGGTTTTTTAGCGGCGGCCTGTAAAAAACACGACACAAGATTTGTACAGGTTTCAACTGACTACGTTTTTGATGGCACAAATACTGTTCCTTATAAAGAATCTGATCCAACCAATCCGCTTGGTGTATATGGCGCATCCAAACTAAAGGGAGAGCAGCTGGCAATAGAAAATGATCCTTCTGTGATCATTCTTCGCACATCGTGGGTGTACTCTTCATTTGGTGCCAACTTTGTGAAAACAATGTTGCGTTTGATGAATGAACGTGAGTCTATCAACGTGGTAAACGATCAGCTTGGTTCGCCAACATTCGCCGCTGATCTGGCAAAAGCAATACTGGATATCTGCCAATGGTCAATTGATAACAAGCAATGGCCCGCAGGCATTTACAACTATTCAAATGAAGGCATCATCAGTTGGTATGATTTTGCAGTAGCAATAAAAGAATTGAGCAACAGCAAATGCCAGGTAAATCCAATTCCGTCATCTGCTTACCCAACGCCAGCCAAGCGCCCGGCCTACTCAGCATTTGATAAAGAAAAAATCAAATCAACATTCCGTTTACATATACCAGAGTGGAAAGATAGTTTGCAGACGTGTTTGCTGCAGATTATGAAATATATAGCGTAGAGAAATTAATAATTAATAATTAATAATTAAGAATGCCGCGTTCGTAATTGAGTGCGGCATTGTTTTGTGTTGAACATAAACGTGTTACTACAACGCCAGATGTTACACATATTAATTACTAATTATTAATTATTAATTTGCCCCTTCAGTTCTTTCTTAAAAAAAGAGTACGCCTTATTAATAAGGAAACTATACGAGCTGTTTTCAAATGTTTTCAATGCGCCGGTTGTTTTATCTACAAGTGTCATACGCATAAGTTCATCGTCATCCATAGAAAGGTCGATGTCGTACTTTAGCAGCACTTGTTTCAGCTTAGTGGTATTACGCATATTTTTTGCAAAATAATAAAAAGACCCGACAGGCTTTGAAGCCAGCGGGTCTTTTTTGTTTTCTCATGTGTTTGGTAAACAGAAATCAGGGAACAAGTTTGAGTTGTCTAAGATTAATTGCCTGCCATTCTTTAGGATCTGGTTGTACAGTAACCGTATATGTGCCAGCTTTCGAAATAATAATTTTGCCCGTTGTAAATTCTTTGTAACTATTATAGCCACCGGTATTCGTAATAGTGTCATCAATTTTTTGATCGGCGGCAGCAATAGAAAATTTGCTTTGCTGTGCAGGCGTTGCTGCCGTTAGCACGCATGTATAGGTGCCGGGTTTGGCAACCTGAATTGTCCATGAAACAGAAGCCGCACTGCTTGTCCAATAACCGATGTTTCTACTGCTCCAGTCGCCTTCGACCAAAGCAGATGTTTCGCCTTGTTTGTTATGAATGTCGGCAGTCTCGGCCTTTAAAGTAAAAGAACCATCTGCCGCGGAATTAATCATGTACGGTTCAATTTGCAACGCTCCTTTAACTTCAACTTTTATAACACTCGCTACTGCATTAGGTAGTTCATTTAGCAACGAAATAACAACGCCTTCGCTTGTATTCTTTGCTTCGAGAGCATTGCCGTTAGCGAGCCATTTTACAGAAGAAATTTTGTTTTTTAAACCGGGTAAAAGTATTTCACGTGTGCCGGGATTGCTAAACACATGCAGATACAGTGTGGTGCTGCTTGAAGTAACTTTCTTAGTGCAGCGACCGGCCCATGGCAACACTTTGAACGGACTTGCTGTAGTGCCGTAGATGGCTTCATGATTGATATCCATCCATGCGCCAATATTTTTGAGCCTTGCTACAATCGGTTCAGGAAATTCACCTGTAGCGTCGGGACCAACATTTAATAAGTAATTGCCGCCTTTAGAAGCGATATCAATCAGGTTGCGAATAAGTTCCTCGGAAGATTTCCAATTGCCATCATTCGTTTTAAAACCCCAAGTATCATTCATCGTCATGCATGTTTCCCAATCACGACCTGCAATACCTGTTGCCGGAATATATTGTTCCGGTGTTGTAATGTCGCCCAGAAAACCGCCGCCGAGCCTGTCGTTTGTAATGATTCCCGGTTGTAACGAAAGCAAAGCATTCAGCTTTTCTGCTCTTGCCTTGGTCATATCCGTTGGCACGTCCCACCATAGTTCAACAACATCTCCATACTGCGTTAAAATTTCTTTCACCTGTGGAATGGCAACGCTGTCGAGATATTGATCCATTGTGCGGCTGTCCTGCGTCTTGTCCCAATGGCCGAAAGCGGCCGCTCCGCCTGCATTTGACCAGTCATTTGCCTGCGAATAGTAGAAACCCAGTTTCATGTTGTATTTGCGACACGCATCTACAAGCTGCTTCAAAATATCTTTACCATATGGCGTGGCTTTTACTACGTTCCAGTTACTCGCCTTGGAATCAAACAATGCAAAACCATCATGATGTTTGGAAGTAATGACAATGTATTTCATGCCGGCATTTTTGGCCATCAATACCCATTGCTCAGCATTGTATTTGGTGGGATTAAATTTCTTTGCATACTGCGCGTACACGTTCACAGGTATTTTCGCATCCTGCATGATCCATTCGCCCAGGCCGTCAATGTTTTTGCCGTCATATACCCCTGCTGGTACAGCATATACGCCCCAATGAATAAACATGCCAAATCTTGCCTCGCGCCACCAATCCATTTTATTAGCTGAAACAGTTGGTTTCACTGCATTTTGCGCAAAGGAGCAAAAATTAAAAGAGCCGGAAACAATCAACGCGATCAAAGATTTCCTTGTAAGAGAAAATGTCATAATCTGTAATAGGTTGTCGAGGTTGCGCAATAGGTTGTAAATAAAAGTAAATCGTTTTACCGTAAAATCAAAGAGAATCTGCGTTTAAGTAGAAGCTCTTACGACAAATAGTGCAACAAAAATCCTTAAAAATGTAAATGAAGTTGGCTGTTGCGTATATTGTGGCCTAATGTTGCATTTTTGTTGCATTAGGAAATAAAAATTGCCATAGTCTCGCATGAAGAAAATATCTATCAAGGACATTGCCCGCATGACCGGCACATCACCCACTACCGTGTCATTTGTATTGAATGGAAAAGGGCGCACCAGTGATGCGCTTACAAAAAAAATTCTGGCTACGGCAAAGAAAGAAGGATATCAACCAAATCAAATAGCGGTTAGCCTCCGCACGGGGCAATCAAAAGTAATAGGCCTGATTGTTGAAAATATGGGCGGGTCTTTTTTTGGCGCTGTATCAAAGGAACTCGAAAGCGAAGCAAAGAAATACGGCTATAGAATTGTTTACTGCAGTTCTGAAAACAACATTCGTAAAGGCCGGGAAATGATGGAAATGCTGGCCCATCAACAGGTTGATGGCTACATCATTACTCCAACCGCGGGATTGGAAAAAGATGTAATGAAGCTGATAACAAGCAAAAAGCCCGTTGTGTTGATGGACAGTTACTACCCTGGTCTTGATATTCCTTATGTGCTGGTAGATAACTTTAATGGTATTAAGCAAGGCATTGATTATTTGATAGAAGCGGGATATGAAAACATTGGCTTTGTAACGGTGGACCTTGATCTGATTCAAATGAAAGAACGTTTATCCGGATATACGGAAACGTTGAAGTTTCGTAACATAAAACCTGACAAGAAACTTGTTCTTACACTACAATACGATTCCACTAAGGAAGAAATGGTAAATGAAATTACCTCGTTTATCAAAAAGAATAAGAACATGGATGCCATATTCTTCGCGACCAACTATCTTGGAATCGCGGGCCTGCAAAGCCTTTCCAACATACGATACAAAGTGCCGGAAGATATTGCTATGATAAGTTTTGATGATCACGAAATATTCAGCCTGTTTGCTCCCGGCATAACGACCATCCAACAACCTACAGAAGAAATCGCCAGAGCCGCGATGAATCTCCTGCTTACACAACTAGGCAAGAAAGAAAGTAATCTAATTACAAACAAAATACAGATACCGGCGAATCTTGTTAAGCGAAATTCGGTGAAGAAGGGTAAAGGCTAAACGCATAACGCATAACGTTTAAAGCTTAAAGCTCAATGCCTAACGCTTAACGCTGGTTGCAAAAAACTCAACCGCGTTGTCATTAGACTTCGTTAGGCCTTTTTCAGATAAAACGTTTTACCTAAATTTGGTCATAAAACAACCTCATGACCAACACATTTACCAAGAAAATGCTTTTCGGCATTGTGCTTGCCGCTGTTTCCATTGCCGGCGCCAATGCTCAAAATTCCTGGAAAGAATACGACACAAATGGGTTCACTAAAATCGATTCGATTACAAAGAATGGATACACGCTCATTTTTGTAAATAAAGATGAGCAGTTCAGTGATGAAGTGAAAAAGAAAATGATCGACGCGTACTTTAAAGTTTATCCCAAGCAAGCGAAAGAGTACAATCCTAAAACGATTAAAAAAGTAACCTTCTTAATTGACTCAACCTACGATGGTGTGGCAGCGACTGCGGACGGCCTTACACGCTACAACCCGCAATGGTTCCACAAATATCCTCAGGATATTGATGTAGTAACGCACGAGGTCATGCACATCACACAATCTTACCCGGGTGGTCCGGGTTGGGTTACTGAAGGCATTGCCGATTATGTGCGTTACACAATGGGCGTAGCAAATAAAGAAGCAGGGTGGACGCTGCCAGCATTTTCCGCATCTCAACACTATGATAACTCGTATCGAATTACTGCAAGATTTTTTGTTTGGCTAACCAAAAATGTTCGTCCAACTATTGTAAAAGAGTTAGATAAATCTATGCGAGCCGGAACATACACCGATGATATCTGGAAAAAATTAACCGGTAAAAATGTAGATGAGTTGTGGGCGATGTATGCAACGAAGCCAGCGATTTAAGACCTTCGGTCTTTTTCACCACTAAGGCACTAAGGACACTCAGCCTCACTAAGAAATTCCTGATAATCCGGGTCCCTTAGTGAAACTTAGTGTCCTTAGTGCCTTAGTGGTAAAGATTTGAGTGAGGCATTACTTGCTGTGCTTATCGCTCATATAAAAACTGATCTTACCGCCGTTCATAATTTCGCTGTGCGTTATGTAAAGTCTGTTCAACGGCTGCCCGTTCAGCAATACTTTTTTCACATAGACATTCTTATCGCTTTGATTGTTTACTTCTATGGTAAATGTTTTATCATTCTCAAGATGTAAAACAGCACCATCAATAGCAGGACTTCCAAGAGCATATTGATCAGAGCCCGGAGCAACAGGGTAGAAGCCTAGTGTGGTAAAAATATACCATGCACTCATTTGTCCGCAGTCATCATTTCCTCCAAGACCATCAGGTGCCGAGCGGTATTGTTTTTTCAGTATCATTCTGACACGCTCCTGCGTTTTCCACGGTTGGTCCGTCCAGTTGTAGAGATACGCAACGTGGTGTGACGGCTCGTTGCCGTGCACATAGTTGCCAATAATCCCATCGCGTGTGATATCTTCTGTTTCTGCAAAATATTTGTCGGGAAGCTCCATAGTAAACAACGAATCAAGGTGTTGCACAAACCGTTTTTTACCACCCATCATACTAATCAAAGAGGCAGGATCATGCGGCACAAAAAAGCTGAAGTTCCACGCGTTGCCTTCGATAAAACCCTGGTCATTCGTGCTAAGCATATCAAACTTTTCCCTGAATTTTCCATCGCTGTATCGCGGCCTCATATAACCAATGGAAGGATCAAAAACGTTCTTATAATTTTCCGATCGCTTCATGTACTCATTGTACACTTTTGTGTTGCCCAGTTTTTTCGCAGCTTGTGCGATGCACCAATCGTCATAGGCATATTCAAGCGTTGTAGAAACAGAAGAACCTGTTTTATCGCAAGGCACATAACCTTTATCAATGTAGTAACCTAGCCCGTCAAATCTTCTGAAGGATGATGTTGTAATGCAGGCATTCAAAGCTCTATTGGCATCAAATGTTGCATTGTCTTTTACAATGGCATCGGCCAAAACAGAAACGCTATGGTAGCCACTCATGCACCAGTTTTCATTGGCATAATGCGACCAAACCGGCAACATATGCTCTGCACTTTGATCATAGTGTGCCAGCATGGACTGCACCATATCGGCATTGCGTTTGGGCTGAATCAAATTAAAGAATGGGTGCAATGCCCTGTAAGTATCCCAAAGAGAGAAAATGGTATAGTTCGTAAAACCATCTGCCTTGTGCACATTTTGATCAATTCCTTTGTAAGAGCCATCAACATCCATGTAAGTGATAGGGTTGATGAATGCATGATACATTGAGGTATAAAAATTTTCCTTCTCTTCTTTACTTTGCGATTGAATGGTGATCTTTTGCAACTCATTTTGCCACGCATTCTGCACATCGGTTTTTACTTTTTCAAAATCCCAACTCGGAATTTCTGCTCGCATATTCATCAAAGCATTTGCAGTGCTTACAGGCGACAGCGCAAATTTTATTTTTATTTTTTCTCCTTCCGTTGTTTTGAAATTGAAGTAAGCGCGGAATTGTTTCCCTGCTATTTCAGGGAAGTTTTTGCTTTGGTCAAATTTGCCCCAAAAGCCATGATAAGCTTGCTTTTTATCAAAGTTTTTATTGCCGTATTCCGCAATTGGTTTGGAAAAACTCATGGCAAAATAAACCGTGCGTGTGCGTCCCCAGCCATTCGTTTGGCGATAGCCTGTAACAAGCGTATCGTTTTCCACGCGCATGAATGTCCACACGTTTTTATCATCATAGTTGTATATGCCTGCCATCAAATCAAGAATGATGTGTGCGTTATCACTTTTTGGGAATGTATATTGATGAAAGCCAACGCGGGTAGTGGCAGTAAGTTCCGCGTCAATATTATAACGATCAAGTTTTACTTTATAATAACCCGCCTCTGCAGCTTCGTTATTGTGGGAAAATGGTGAGCGGTAACCGCTTGTTGGATTGTCCGCAGTTCCGGGATTAAGCTGCAGGTCGCCAACGGTTGGAATGATCAAAAAATCGCCAAGATCCGAGTGTCCCGTTCCGCTAAAATGCGTGTGACTAAAGCCTACAATTGTTTTATCATCATATTGATAACCTGCGCAGTACTTGTAAACGTCGCCATTGTATTTGCCGTTCATTTCATAGGGAATGGTATCAGTATCAGGACTTAACTGCACCATTCCAAATGGAGCCGTAGCACCCGGGTAGGTATGCCCCATGCGCTGTGTGCCGATAATTGGCTTCACATACTGCACAAGATTTTCAGAACCCTTTTGTTGGGAATAAGCAGCTACATTCAAAGCCAGGAAAAGTAGACTCAACGATCTTCTCATGTAAGTTGGTTTCAGGTGAAATTAAAAATGATTAAAACAAATGTAAATCGTTTTACCAAAATATAAGGGATACTCAACAAATTAAACAAATCGGCCCCAAACCGGGAAGAAGACAAAAATAAAAAGACGAAAAACAGGCTATTGTGGAGGAAAGGAAATTAAAAGAAAAATTTGCCGGGATATTAAATGCTATGAAAAAGGAAGCTTAACTTTAGGATGCTCCGTTGCCTAACACTACAACGGGGGATTGAAACTCTATTCCCTACTTTATCCGATGAAATGATTTTTAAGATAAAACAGAAACAAAAAAACGGGTAGTGCGAACTACCCGTTTTTATTTTATGGATGTGGAGTTTCCTCTTTTTGTGCAATGAATGCCGCTATGAAAGTGTCATCTTTAAAAAGTGCCAGCTTGTCTCCGTCTATTTTGTACTTGTTCGCATCATTTAAAGCAGTAGAAAGTTCATTTTCAACTCTCATTGCGTCTGGCGTACAAGCCTTCTTTGTTGAAACAACAGTGAACGTTATACCATCTTTCCCAAAAAGCATATAGTTGCCCGCGAGCGTATTACAGCCTAGAAAACCGGTTATGTTTTTAGTAGAATCATTTAAAGTCATTGACACAAGTCTTACCCCCGGAGGTGGATTGTAAGGCGTGTTTCCCGCGTACGCCAGTTTCCAATTTGTTCCAGCTAAAGTAGAATTCTTGTTGCGATTCTTTTTTTGAGCACTGCTGTCGGAAAATGAAAGCAATGCAGCCGTTAAAATAAGAAACGAGTACAGTAGTTTTTTCATGTTGCGAAATATTAGGCGGTCAAGATACGGAAAGGGAACCAATTTGAAAATTTGGTAATTTGAGAATTTGAAAATTCTTTCTGTGCAACTTGTCATTTTTCAAATTAACTCATCAAATAGGTCAGCAATAGAAAATTCAGAGTGGCGCACCTGAATCATTTTCAAATTTTCAAATTTTCAAATCCTCAAATTTTCAAATTAATTCAAACAACCTGATTAACTTTTAAATAAACAGAAAAAATTTCAAGCGTATTATATACATTTAACACTTAATAAAAAAAGCTTGTCACAATGCATCGCAGAAAATTCATTAAGTTAAGTTCCGCCTCGGCCGCAGGCCTCACCATTCTTAATTTTCCTGTGTTTGGAAAAATGGCTCCCAGTAATAAAGTTGTATTGTCTGTAATGGGCGTCAATAGCCGGGGATCATATCTCGCCGAATGTTTTTCCAAAATGCCCAATGTGGAAATCGCTTACATCTGCGATGTTGAAGATAAGGCCATTCAAAACGGATTGAATGCATTGAAAAATGCGCCACGCAAGCCAACTGTTGTAAAAGATATACGCAAACTTGTTCAGCAAAAAGATTTTGATGCTTTGGTAGTTGCCGCACCCGATCACTGGCACGCACCTGCTGCAATACTCGGAGTTTCCAATGGCAAACATGTGTACGTGGAAAAACCATGCGGACACAACCCATATGAAGGGGAGTTGCTTACAAAAGCTGAAGCAAAATTTGGCAAACTCATTCAGATGGGTAACCAACGCAGATCAATGCCTACATTGATACAAGCTGTGCAGGAAGTGAGAGGCGGCATTATTGGCAAACCATACTTAGGAAAATCATGGTACACCAACAATAGAAAATCAATTGGCATTGGAAAAAAAGTCCCGGTGCCGTCAACACTTGATTTTGAGTTGTGGCAAGGTCCTGCGCCAAGACGCGATTATCAGGACAATCTTGTTCACTATAACTGGCACTGGTTCTGGCATTGGGGCACGTCAGAAACCTGCAACAACGCTACACACGAGCTGGATTGTTGCCGTTGGTTCCTGGATGCGGAATATCCTACAAAAGTTACGTCTGCCGGTGGCAGATACGCGTTTAAAGATGATTGGCAAACACCGGACACACAGATCGCCAGCTTCGAATTTGGCAATGATAAAGCCATTACGTGGGAAGGTAGAAGTTGCAATAATTTCCCTGTAGAAGGCTCGGGAAGGGGCTTTGTTATTTACGGAGATAAAGGTTCGCTGATCAACAAAGGCGGTAGCGATTATGCCATTTATGATGCCAGCAATAAACTGATCAAAGAAGTAAAAAGCACAGCTGTTGTGGAAGCGGGAAATACATTAAGTGCAAGCGGCAATGATGATTTGTTTCACCTGAACAATTTCCTTCAAAGCATTCGCGGCGAGGCGAAATTGAATTCTCCTGTAAGCGAAGCGCACAAAAGCGTATTGCTTTGCCATCTGGCAAATATTTCACAAAGGACAGGACGCACATTGAACTGCGATGCATCAAACGGCGGTCATATTCTAAATGATAAAGACGCGATGGCATTGTGGAGAAGAACGTACGAGAAGGGTTGGGAACCGGTGGTGTAATTTGAAAATTTGGGAATTTGAAAATTTGAAAATTGTAGGGGCGAATAGCATTCGCCCTGCTGCTCCCGAACGGTGCTGCAATTAAAAATTGAAAATGTCGGATGCAATATTCAATATTGAAAGCCAGCGACATTACGAACAAGCCCCAGAGGGGCGACACGTTAGTAGCGACGAATGTGAAATTGAAAATGTTTGTGTAAATAATTTGATTGAATGAATGTTCTTGCGTTGTTTTTAATCTGGTTCAATGTTTGGAATGTGCAATCGTTTAATGAAATGCATAAATTTCAAATCAGCGGGTTTGCGCAGGGAACAACCTATCACATTACGTACTATGCAGAAGACAGTTTGATACATCAAATGCAGGTTGATAGCATTTTAAACAGCCTGGATAGTTCTTTGTCAATTTACAAACCTTATTCAGTCATTAGCAAATTCAATGCATCTGCCGGCGGATTTAATATTGATAAGCATTTGAAAGCCGTCGTAAAAAAGTCATTAGACACTTACGAACAGACAAATGGATTGTTTGATATTACTGTTTTGCCGCTTGTGGAGGCGTGGGGATTTGGAAATAAGAAAAATGTAAGCGAGCCGGACAGTGCAGTTATTCAATCGTTGCTAGCATGCATAAGTTCAAAGCTGTTGGTTTTGGAAAATAATTTTCTGCGAAAAATAAAACCATGCGTGCAGATAGATGTAAACGGCATTGCACAGGGATACAGCGTAGACGTGTTGAGCGATTTTTTTGAAGCAAATGGTATTCGTAATTATATGATTGAAGTGGGTGGTGAAATACGCGTGAAGGGGAAAAAATATCCTGAAAACACTGCCATGAAAATAGGCATAGAAGCTCCGCAGAGTGACTTCGATAATGAGCATTTTCAAAAGGTGATCAGCATGGATAGTGGTGCAGTAACTACTTCGGGGAGTTATAGAAAATATCACGAATCGGGAGGAAAGAAGGTATCACATATCATAAACCCGAAAACAGGTTATTCTTCACAGAACGAATTGATAAGTGTTACAGTGTTTGCAAAAGATGCGATTACTGCCGATGCTTACGACAATGCGTTGATGTTAATGGGACTTGAAAAAGCGATGAAATTTGTGGATGCAAGAAAAGATATGGGTGCTTATTTTATTTACGAGAATGGCGGCGTTATAAAAGATACGACCAGTAAAAATTTTAAAGATTTTCTTTACCACTAAGGACACTAAGCCGCACTTAGGGTTCTCTTAGTGAAACTTAGTGTCCTTAGTGCCCGCCCGGATGAATCCAGTCGGACGGGCCTTAGTGGTAAATCATAGAGATGAACTCTCAGAAAAATTGAACAATGGATCGAAGAAATTTTATTAAAAACGGAAGCCTGGTAGCTGGTGGATTGTTGTTAAGCAATCAATTGTTGTATGCACAAAATGTAGGCGAAAAAATAACCGTCGGCATAATCGGTTGCGGCGATCGGGGCAAAGGCATAACGTCCGTATTAAAACAGTTAAACGATAATTTCACTGTAGTTGCTATTTGTGATGTGCTGGATTTTAGACTAGAAGAAGCTAAAAATATGGATGCTTCAAATAATCCAAAGGTCTACAAAGATTACAGAGCCTTACTCGACGATAAAACTATCCAGTCAGTTGTAATAGCCACGCCACTTTCAGAGCATTACAAAATAGCTGTTGATGCATTAAAAGCAGGCAAGCATGTTTATCTTGAAAAAACGATGACCTATTCCATTGATCAGGCCATTGATCTGGTGAAACTTTCTAAAAGCCACAGCACACAGGTGTTGCAGGTTGGGCACCAATACCGTTATTCACCTTTGTATTTTTCTGTTAAGGAAATGATACAAAAAGGTTACCTCGGCAAAGTGGTGCAAATAGATTGTCGCTGGGATCGTAACTGGAACTGGCGAAGACCGGTGCCTTCACCAGAGTTGGAAAGAAAAATCAACTGGCGCATGTACAAAGAATATTCCGGTGGCTTAGTGGCAGAATTGTTATCGCATCAAATTGATTTTATCAACTGGGCATTTGATACGCATCCAAACGAAATAGTGGGCGCTGGCGGCATTGATTATTTCAAAGACGGCAGGGAAACAAACGACAACGTGCAAGCCATTCTGCGATATGATAAAGACAACATGATCGGCAACTTTGGTGCAACTTGTGGCAATGCGCACGATGGTTATATCTTTAAAATAAAAGGCACAAAAGGCGCAGTACATTTGTTAACCGACGACGGTGTTTTTTATCCAGAAAAAGGAAACGACGTGGTGCACGAAACCGTAGACGGTGTTACGGGTGCCACTAAAATTGTAGAAAGAAATGATGGTGGCGTTTCGTTGGTAAAAGAAAAACTTAAAGATGGCACATGGTATGCATTAAAAGACTTTTATAAAAGCATAACCCAGAAATCTGTTCCTGCATCTAACATTATAACAGGTGCCACAACAGCTGTATGTGTGCATCTCGCAAATAAGGCAATTGATTCTCGAACAACGCAAAACTGGCAAACAACCTATAATTTTTCCAAATAACAAAAGAAAAACAATCAACAATATGAAACTTACCCGCTCCATAATGTTACTCGCTTGCAGCGCATTTATTGTTCCGGCTTTTGCACAAACAAAAACTTCCGGATGGACCAATTTGTTTGACGGCAAAACTTTGAATGGCTGGAAACAGGCAACGGGAAAAGCAAAATATGAAGTAGTAAATGGCAATATCGTCGGCACTACAGTTACCGGTTCTCCAAACTCATTTTTGGTGACGGAAAAAGAGTATGGCGATTTTATCCTGGAAGCAGATATAAGAATTGAAGATTCTACTTTCAATTCGGGCATTCAGTTACGTAGTCATTTTGATCCCGATGGAAATGACGGTAAAGGACGTGTATATGGTTACCAGGCTGAAGTAGACGGATCTTCAAGAGCATGGTCCGGCGGTATTTACGATGAAGCAAGAAGAGATTGGTTGTACCCGCTTACACTGCATCCTGAAGCAAAAAAAGCATTCAAATTAAATGGCTACAATCACTATCGCATTGAGTGTATCGGCAGCAATATTCGCACATTTGTAAACGGTCAGTCCGTTGCGTATCTCGTTGACGATGCTGATAAAAAAGGCTTCATTGGTTTGCAGGTGCATGCCATTGGCAAAAATGATAAAGCGGGTAAGAAAGTGTACTTCAAAAACATTCGCATTCAGACTGCCAACTTGAAACCGGAGGCCTTTGCAAAAAACATTTTTGTAGTGAATAAACAACTGAACACTTTAAGCGATTACGAAAAAAGCAATGGTTGGAAATTATTGTTTGACGGACAAACTACTAACGGCTGGAAAGGCGCGTACAAACCGGGTTTCCCAGAGCAAGGGTGGAAAGTTGAAGAAGGCGCAATGACAGTTATTTCTTCTGAAGGAAAAGAATCTGCCAATGGCGGCGACATTGTAACAATTGATGAATACAGCGCGTTTGATCTTTCATTTGAATTCAAACTTACTCCGGGTGCAAACAGTGGCGTGAAATATTTCGTAACATTAAGTGAAAACAACCCAGGTTCAGCTATCGGTCTCGAATACCAGGTGTTGGATGATGAACTGCATCCGGACGCAAAACTGGGCCGCGATGGAAACAGAACACTGTCTTCTTTATATGATTTGATCACTGCCAAAAAAGATCCTCGCTTTGTTCGCAAAATAGGTCAGTGGAACACAGGACGTGTTGTTGTGTTGCCTAACAATCACGTTGAGCATTACCTCAACGGAATTAAAGTGTTGGAGTATGAGAGAGGCTCAAAATCTTTCCGCGACCTCGTTGCCATCAGCAAATACAAGGTGTGGCCAAACTTCGGCGAAGCGCCAAAAGGACATATTCTTTTACAGGATCATGGTAATGAAGTGAGCTTTAGGAATATTAAGATTAAAACTTTAAAGTAATTTCAATTAATTGAAAGTTGAAAATTGAAAATGCCCGCTGGTTTCATTCAGCGGGCATTTTTCACATAAAGTCCAACAACTAACAGCTAACAACTAACAACTAACAACCTGATTGCATTACAATCTATCCTTTTTCTCCTTGCTCTTTTTCCCGTTTATTTTTCCTTCTTCCATAATGCCTTTATAGATTTCAGTGAACTCTTTGTTCTTATGTTTTTGCCATAAGGCAGAAAATTTTATTTCAATGTTTTTCAGAAGCTGAATGCAAAGGTCTTTGTCATCTTCTGCCATATCGTGGAGCATCATTTTGGCGTTCATTATTATTCGTTCTTTGCAATCGGCCACGATCTTTTCTCCTTTGGCGGTAAGTTCAATTCTTTTGGAACGCTTATCTTCCTTGTCATCATATTCTCTTATAAAGCCCCGTGTTTTCATTCGTGCGAGCATATCGGTACCGCTTGATAGTTCAAACAGGTTTGCATAAATGACCTCTGTTTTTCTTGGATTTTTTTCTTGTTTAATGGTGAGCAAAGTACCGAACTCTTCAATCTGGTTGACTCCTGTTCCTTTCAATGCGAGGTTGGCGTAATTCGTATTTAGTTTATGTATGCGGCCAATTATTTTTAACAGCAGGCCATCGTTTATAATAGGAACAACGCCGCCTACAAGCGGTCCCTTTTCTTTTTTGTGCTCTTTATGTGCCAGGTAATGCCTACAAAAATCTTCAATTGATCCATCTGGATGATGCTGTTCAAAAGCCGCCCATTCATTAACCAGTGCAACTGTTTTATTCATAACGGATTATTTCGGTTTCGTGGTAAATGTAAAAATATTATAACGAAAGCTTGCATATTACATCGAAAACGTTTTATTTTTACAGTATATAATTCGAAAACGAAATAAATTTAAACTTACCATGCAGACCTTATACTACTCAGCGTTAGTAACGCATATTATTGGCCTTACCATACTGGCCGGTTCCACATTGATGGACTATCTCGTGTCTAAAAAATTCTGGCAGCAATTGATGTTAGATAGAGAAAGGGGCGTTGCCATACAGGAGGCAATGGCAAGAATTCCATTACTGATGGGACTAAGTCTCATTTTACTTATTGCGTCCGGCGTAACTATGATGGGCATCACACATGGTGTGTTTGGGGAGCAATTATGGTTCAGGATCAAGTTTGGTCTTGTTGTTACTGTAATCTTAAACGGGATGGTGATTGGCAGAAGGCAAACAATGAAACTTAAGAAGATTATTGCTGCAACTCCGTCCATAAATGTCGCAGATGAAAGTCTCATAAAGATCAGGAGTAATCTCAATATTTTTCATATAACACAGCTGATACTGTTTATCATTGTGTTTGTGTTAAGCGTGTTCAAATTCAATTAGCGTTTCGTATGCAAATCTATCTGGCCGCATATGTTTATAATCTGCGTAAACGAAACTATTGCCCGCATAAAAAAGTTGCAGAAGAAAAGCATTCATATTTTATGTGCCATTGAGAGTACATGTATATCTTCTATTACTATTGCTTCAGATAGAGAAAAAGGATCGGCAATTTTTTAGATAGCAAGCAAGGAAAAAAGACAATTGGTCCTTGCATAGATTTAAAAAGAAACCAATGGTGGAAGTTTTTAAAACAAACGTAAAAAGAAGGCAGGAAAGCCAAATTCTGTTATTGATATTGTGCAGGACATTTCCCTCGTTTAAAATAAATTTTGACCTGGATGATTGCGATAAAATTTTAAGGATACAGGGAAATGAAGTTCATCCCGTGCAGGTGGTTGAACTGGTGCAGAAAAATGGTTATCAATGCGAAATATTGGAATGAATAAAATAAAAAAACCGCTTCAATTTGAAGCGGCTTTTTTGTTGCCCGACCTGGATTCGAACCAAGACAAACTGAACCAAAATCAGTTGTACTACCATTATACTATCGGGCAATCCGTAAATGGAGTGCAAAAATAAGGGAACAGCACATTCACGCAAAACAAATTTCAAACTTTTTCGAAATTTTTTTCTGATAACTTTAGAAAAAATTATACTATGGCACTAAATAAGGCTATTATAGCTGAATTAGAACACGAAGCGGCAGGAACAAGAAGAGTATTGAATAGTTTACCGGAAGGAAATTTAGGCTGGCGGCCACATGAAAAATCCTACACCATTAGCTATCTCGCTCAGCACATTACACAATTACCTGTTTGGGTGGTAATGACAATCAAACATTCCGAACTGGATTTGTCAAAAGGTTTTGACAGAAAGATGGCGGAAACCAAAGCGGATATTTTAGCACTCTTCGAAGAGCATTTGGCAACCGCAAAAGAAGTACTTCAAAATGTTACCGACGAAGAAATGGAAGAGAAGTGGACGTTACGAAATGGCGACCATGTGATGTTTACTTTACCACGAAAAATCGTTCTTCGATATATGGTGCTTAATCACATCGTTCATCACCGGGGACAGCTTACTGTTTATTTGCGATTACTTAATATTCCCGTACCGGGATTGTATGGCCCGAGCGCGGATGAAAAGTAAATTTAATTGAAAATTGAAAGTTGAAAGTTGAAAATGATGATCTACAATCTAAAACCATTTTCAACTTTCAACTTTCAATTTTCAATTACCTTTGTTCCTTCATGTCAACAACACTTCAGCGAAAAATAGGATTGGTACAGGCATCGGCTATCAACATGATAGACATGGTAGGAATAGGACCATTTGTGGTAATGCCATTGGTAATAAAAACAACAGGTTCTCATTTGTTTTTATGGGCCTGGATATTAGGTGCGGTAATATCGTTAATAGATGGAATGATCTGGAGTGAGCTGGGTGCTGCATACCCGCTCGCCGGAGGCAGTTATAATTTTTTAAAAGAAGCTTATCCTTCAAAATGGGGTAAGCTTCTTTCTTTTTTATTCGTTTGGCAAACATGCATACAAGCCCCGCTGGTCGTGGCTTCTGCATCCATCGGATTTTCACAGTATTTAAGTTATCTCGTTCCACTAGGAGAAATAGAACGAAAGATCGTCTCAGGCACGTTGGTTATCTTAACCACATTTTTATTGTACCGGAAAATAGAAACCATCGGTAAGATATCTGTGTTTTTGTGCAGTGGTGTTTTTATTACTATTGGCTGGATCATTTTTGGAGGCTTTACAAAAGGCACCGTCGCATACACATTTTTACCTGAAGGGAATGAAACGCTTTTCTCATTTGCACTGTGGGCCTTACTGGGACAAGCTTCTGTAAAAACAGTTTACAGTTATCTCGGTTATTATAACGTTTGTCATTTGGGGGGAGAAATAAAAGAACCGGGAAAAAATATTCCACGCAGCATATTCATTTCCATCATTGGCATTGCGATCTTATACCTGTTTATGAACGTGAGTATTGTAAAAGTTGTTCCGTGGCAGGAGGCAATGGAATCCAAGTTTTTGGTAAGCACGTTTATTGAAAAATTATATGGTTACACTGCGGCGAAAGTGGCTACAGCATTGGTTTTGTGGATTGCATTTGCTTCGTTGTTTGCTGTGATGCTGGGCTATTCGCGTGTACCTTACGCAGCTGCAGTGGATGGAAGTTTTTTTAAAGTTTTTGCAAAGCTGCATCCGACAAAATCATTTCCTTATGTCTCATTATTGTTCCTCGGAGGCGTGGGTTTGATCTTTAGTTTACTCTTCAAATTATCAGATGTGATCAGTGCCATTTTAGCAATGCGCATATTGGTGCAGTTTATAGCGCAAGCGATAGGAGTTGTGTTGCTGAGAAGAAGAAAAGGAACAGATCAATTGCCTTTCAAAATGAGGTTGTATCCGCTGCCTGTTATCGTGTCTATCGCATCGTGGCTCTTTATTTTATTTTCAACGGGCTATTTCGCGTTGGGAGGAATAAGCATTGCCGCAGTAGGAGCGTTGGTGTTTGTTTTGACGCGTAAATCGATAGGGAAGCAATAACCGAATAACTGAGTAACTGAATAACTGAATGTTGATTGTTTATAAAACATCGGTTATTCAGTTACTCAGTTATTCAATCATTTTCTACACCGCTTGCACCAAATAATAGTTTCTTCTTCCTTTTTGCACAAGCAGATATTTGTTATGCAACAACAATGAATCATTCACTGCAAATTGTTGGTCACCAACTTTGTTTCTGTTGATGCTCACGCCGCCGCCTTGTACCATTTTGCGTGCTTCACCTTTGCTTGGGAATATGTTGGTTTCTGCAAGAAAGCTGACAATGTCAACACCTGCTTTTAATTTTTCTAATGGAAAATCAAATTTTACGACGCCGTCCATACCTTCCAGATCTTCTAGTGAAAGTGAGTCTGCTGGTGCGTTTTGCTGAGAGAACAATTTTTCTGTTGTTTCTACAGCTTTTAAATATTCAGCTTCTCCGTGCACAAAAGTTGTTACTTCTTTTGCAAGTCTGCTTTGCAGCAAACGCTTGCTCCTGTCTTTATCATGCTCTTCAGTTAATGCATCAATTTCTTCTTTCGGAATGAAAGTGAAGATCTTGATCCATTTCATCACATCTTCATCAGAAGCTTTCAACCAGAACTGGTAAAACTCGTAGGAAGAAGTTTTCTGACTATCCAGCCATATGTTTCCTTTCTCAGATTTGCCAAATTTTCCTCCGTCAGCTTTGGTTATAAGCGGACAAGTGAAAACAAAAGCCTCACCACCGGCTTTACGGCGGATCAGTTCCGTTCCTGTTGTCATATTGCCCCATTGGTCGCTACCGCCCATTTGCAGTTTGACATTCATGTTTTTATACATCCAGAAGAAATCGTAACCCTGCATTAGCTGGTAAGCAAATTCAGTATAACTAATGCCGGTTTCTCCTTCAATGCGTTTTCTCACGCTATCCTTTGCCATCATGTAGTTCACGGTAATGTGCTTTCCGGCGTCACGCAGAAAATCTATGAAAGAAATGCCCTGGAACCAATCGTAGTTATTGGCCATTACTGCGGCATTTGGCTTCTCTGCATCAAAATCAAGGAATTTTTCCAGCTGGCTTTTAATGCCATTCACGTTTTTTTGCAGCGTTTCGTTATCGAGAAGGTTTCTTTCGTCGCTTTTGCCGCTTGGGTCGCCAATCATGCCGGTGGCGCCGCCAACCAGCGCAACTGGTTTATGTCCAGCCTTTTGCAAATGCACGAGCAGTATAATAGGTACTAAACTTCCAATGTGTAAGCTATCGGCAGTAGGGTCAAAGCCAATGTAGCCAGTGGTCATTTCCTTAAGCAATTGTTCCTCAGTTCCAGGCATAATATCCTGAATCATACCTCTCCATCGTAATTCTTCTACCAGGTTCATATCTTTGAATAATTTCCGCAAAAGTAAATTAATCAGTTAATACAACTATAGTGTGCAATAATTACATTGCGGGAACGTTTGATTTTTTGCTTAAAAGGTGTCTTTTTTCTGCTACGAAATGTCTGATTTGTATGGGTAGAAAAGCAGCCTTTGGTGATGAAATGCCATCTTATATACTTGTGAAAAATCAATTATCTTAGAAAAACTGAATGCATGAAGCATGTAATGAGGCGGATTTTATTGTTTTTTGTCCTTTTTCAAACTACTGCTTTATTTGCGCAGTTCCGCAAATATTCCAATGAGTTTTTGAATATCGGTACAGGTGCGAGGGGTTTGGCAATGGGTAATGCCCAGATAGCCAGCGTAGCAGATGGCACTGCCGGTTACTGGAACCCTGCCGGTTTGGTTAACGTGAAAGACGCTCCCCAAGTAAACCTGATGCATGCTGAATACTTTGCAGGCATAGGAAAATACGATTACGGTAATTTGGCAATCCCTTTAAATGACGGAAAAAGAACCTTGGGTATTTCTGTTCTGAGATTTGCCGTTGATGATATCCCTAACACAGTTTTTTTAGTTCAACCCGATGGAACCCTCAACTTTGACAATATTACAACCTTCTCATCTGCAGACTACGCATTCCTTTTTTCGCTGGCGCAGGAAGTGGAATTGAAGAATGAAAGCAAATTCAACTTTGGTGTAAATGCAAAAATAATACACCGTAAAGCCGGCGATTTTGCCACTGCCTGGGGTTTTGGTTTTGATGCAGGCGTTCAGTATAACTCTGGCAATTTGAAGCTTGGCGCTGTTGCAAGAGATGTGACGACAACTTTCAACGCATGGTCGTACAATATTGGCGAGCAAATGAGAGAAGTTTTTTACGTTACCGATAACGAAGTGCCCGTAAAATCAACTGAACTTACCGCCCCTAAACTGATTCTTGGCGGAGCTTACAATTTCAATATTTCCAAATCTTTTAATTTACTGGCAGAAGCAAATCTTGACGTTACTTTCGATGGAAAACGTGGAACAATTGTTAGCTTTAATCCAGTAAGCATAGACCCCAAAGTGGGCCTTGAAGCATCTATCAACAATGTGTTTTTTGTAAGAGCAGGCATTAATAATTTTCAAAAGACGCTCGATGATGCCGATACCACCAACACTAAAAAAATCTGGATCTATCAACCAAGTCTTGGTGCGGGTTTCAAAGTAGCCAATGTGCAAATTGATTACGCTTATACAAATCTTGCCAACCAATCCAATCCCCTATACACGCACGTTTTTTCTTTAAAGCTTGATCTGAAGAAAAAAGGCGGAAAAAAATAAGTTTTTACTATGCAAAAAAAGATAGGTTGTCATAAAGGTTATTGTTTTACGCTGCTGTTGGTAATGCTATGCTTTGCCACGATGGCCCAGAACTATGGCAATGAATGGATAGATTTTTCTAAAACATATTATAAGTTCAAAGTAATAAAAACCGGATTGTATCGCATTCCGGTTTCGACATTAGCAACGGTGGGTATTGATGGTGCCAATGCGGAAGATTATGCGATGTACAGAAACGGGAAAGAGGTACCATTGTATACGTCTGCTGCAACAGGAAAGCTTCCTGCAAATGGCTACATCGAATTTTGGGCAACCACAAACGACGGCGTTCCTGACAAGCAATTGTACCTCGATCCGGCTTTTCAACATTCAACAGTCTTGAGTTTGTTTGGAGACACGGCAACCTATTTTTTATTTGTTCGCCCAAATGTTGCAGCAAATGCCCGCTATAATACTTTGACGAACGATGTAAGTAATCCGACGTTACCAGTGGAGCCGTATTTCATGTACACCACTGGCAACTATTTCAAAAATAAGATCAATCCGGGCTTTTATCAGGACGTAGGTGAGTTTGTGTATTCATCTTCTTACGATAAGGGAGAGTTTTGGAGCAGTGGAGATATTGCAACGAAAGCTACCTTGAATGCGCCTGTCTTAAGCAATTTGTTTTTGTATACCGGAAGCGGCGCTCCGGATGGTTCCATAAAATATGGGGCATTTGGTAACAATATGCGTTATAGTCGCAGGCTTGATGTAAAAGTTAATAGTAATGTTGTAAGCTCTTCTCAATTGGATTTAGAATCGGATGTTGTGCAAACGGCATCAGTTCCGCTGGCAAACCTTAATACCACGTCAACTGCTGTTTCTTTTTACAATGCTGCAGACAGTACACCAGACAGAGTGGTGGTTTCCTTTTATGAATTAACTTATCCAAGGCAATTCAATTTTGGCGGCGTATCAGACAATTTCAAGTTTAATCTTGGTCCGAACAGCAGTGGCTACTATCTTGAAATTACCAACTTTACCACAGGTGGTGTGGCGCCGGTGTTACTGGATATCACCACGCAAAAAAGATATGTAGGCAACATCGCTACGGCAGGTAAGGTGAAGTTTTCTTTGCCGCCATCTTCCACTACATCAACTTTTGTTTTGGTGAGCCAGGCTTCAACAAGGATTACTACGGTGAGCACGCTTACTCCCAAACAATTTGTTGACTACTCAAAAAGTGAAAACCAGGGCGACTTTCTTATCATTACAAATCCTGTACTGTATGCGGGCTCAAGCGGCAACAATCCAATCCAGGATTACGCCAATTACAGAAGTTCAGTTAATGGAGGCAGTTTTAAAGCAAAGATTTTTGAAATAGGAGAGTTGACAGATCAGTTCGCTTACGGAATTAGCTATCATCCCGCATCTGTTAAAAACTTCATTGCCTATGCAAGAACTAAGTTTGCAACAATGCCGAAGGATGTTTTATTAATCGGCAAAGGCGTTAACTACGCAGAAGCAACTGCGAATCTCAGCAACAGTGCATTGAAACAGCTATGTCTGGTGCCAACTTTTGGTAATCCTGCATCAGATAATATGCTTAGTGCAAACGGTGTTTCTTCACCCATAGTAACAATTCCCATCGGCCGCTTATCTGTTATTAACGGAAGCGAGGTGCAGGATTATTTACAGAAGCTAACAGAATACGAAAACGCACAGCGTACTTCACAAAATACTATTGCAGACAGACTTTGGATGAAGAATGTGCTTGAGCTTACCGGTGCCGATGATGATTTAACAGGTCCATTGTTGTGTCAATATGTGGACATTTACAAAAATATAATTCAGGATACACTGGCCGGAACAAAGGTGACTGTCTTCTGTAAAACAACGGTAAATAATGCGGGACAAGATGTTGCACAAACAATTACGAACTTGTTTGAAAATGGGATGAGCCTGTTGACATACTTTGGTCACTCAGCTTCAACAGCGCTGGATTTTAATTTGAGCGATCCCGAGAATTACAATAACGCAGGTAAATATCCGATCTTCTCAGTAAGTGGTTGTAACGCGGGTAATGATTTTTCTTTTACCACCTCCCGTTTGACAACCAAAGAAACCATCTCTGAAAAATTCACATTGGCCAAACAGCGTGGAGCCATTGCTTTTGTGGCAAGTACGCACTTTGGTATCGTGCAATATTTGCATCCTTACCTGATCAACTTTAATGACGATATCCGATCTAAAAATTACACGCAGACGCTTGGTGTAATTAATAGAGAAGCTTTGAAGACAATGTATATAAATCAACTCGATTTTTATTCACGTTTTCATGCGGAGCAAATCCTCATTCACGGCGATCCTGCTATCAGGTTTAATTTCCAGGCCAAACCAGATTATGTGATCGAAGATCCGCAGGTAGTGATAACGCCGTCATTTATTTCCCTTGCCGAAGGAAACTGTAAAGCATTCATCAGGATGTATAATCTTGGAAAGGCAGTTAAAGATTCTATTGTGCTGGAAGTGAAACACCAGCACCCTGATGGAACCTCAACTGTGTTGTACAGGCAAAAAATGGTTGGTATTTCTTATAGCGATTCAGTTACGGTTTCTATTCCTGTCATTGCTTCAAAAGATAAAGGAACCAATAAAGTTATTATCACTATAGACGCAGATAATGTTGTTGACGAAATGTCTGAATCAAACAACAGCATTACGAAAGAGTTTTTCATTTATGAAGATGAAGCAAGACCTGCATACCCCTACAACTATTCAATTGTAAACATACAGGGGCAAAAGCTATACGCATCGACATCGAATCCATTTAGTGAAGCAAGGGACTATGTGATGGAGATTGATACCACAACATTGTTTAATTCATCTCTGAAACGTCAGGTAAAATTGAACAGCGTTGGCGGTGTTATGGAGTTTAACTCTGGATTGAACTATTCTGATAGTGTCGTTTATTACTGGCGCGTTTCTATCGTTCCCCAGGCAGGCGATGATTATCATTGGAACATGTTCTCATTTATTTATTTGAGCAAAAGCACTCCGGGCTTTAACCAGTCGCACTATTATCAGCACCAGCAATCTACGACAGATTCGATGTTGATAAATACAAATAGAAAGTGGCAGTACGCAAGCAGCACTGTGTCCATGGATGCCACAAACGGCGTGCTCGGCGATGCATGGCAAGGATCGACAGATTTTCTTGCTGGTTCCTCAAGAAATTTATTTATCCAAAACGCATGCGGCTTCGGTATAGTGTTTAACGTATTTGACCCGATAACATTTAAATTGTGGACAAATACAGTTGCCGGTCTTTACAATTCCAAGCCATATTGTGGGAATACGGGAACAATGAATAATTTCCAATTTGATATAAGCAATGCAACGGGAAGAATAAATGCATATAATTTCCTGAATTCACTTCCTGACAAAGCCTATGTAATTGCGCGGCCGGTAATCGGATACCCTGCCGTTTACGGTACTACAGGCGTTACTTATTCGAAACAATGGCAGGCTGACACATCAGTACTGGGTCACAACAATTCACTTTACCACAAATTATTGCAGCAAGGCTTTATAAACATTGATTCGTTCAATTCCGTAAAGACGTTCATATTTATTTTCAGAAATAATGATCCGTCATTTGTTGCAAAGAGTGCATTTAGCGTCGGCACACACGACAAAGTGTATTTGTCAGCAACGGGCCCTATCGACGACTATGAAGGAGAGGTGGTTTCTCCAACCTTTGGTCCGGCAAAAGCATGGAAGCAGTTCCATTGGCGCGGCAGCAGTACCGAGAACCCATCAAAAGATAGCGTGACCGTACAGTTAATAGGGATGGATAACAATAACAATGAAACCGTTTTGAGAACGCTGTTGCCTTCCGATGCCGATGTAGATATTTCGTCAATAGATGCAAAGCTTTATCCTAACCTGAAGTTTAGGATGTACACAAAAGATACAGTTTCAATTACCCCGTATCAATTGAAATACTGGAGGGTGAATTACGATCCTGTTCCCGAAGGTGCGATCGCCACCAACCTGTACTTCAAATTTAAGGACACACTTGATGTGGGAGAAAAATTGCCATTGGCAGTTGCTTTCAAAAACATCAGCCAGACAAAGTTTGATAGTATCCTGGTTAAAATGACTGTGACCGATAAAGACAATGTTGCGCACGTTATAACACTCCCGAGAACGAAGGCTTTAATCGCAGGCGACACTGTTACTTTAAAATATGATGTTGATACCAAGGACTTCGCGGGAAACAACACAATGTATGTAAACTTTAATCCTGATTTTGATCAGCCGGAGCAGTATTTGTACAATAACTTCTTCTACAAAAATTTCTATGTAAAAGGAGATAATGTCAACCCGATGCTGGATGTAACATTTGATGGCGTTCACATTTTGAACCAGGATATCGTTTCCGCGAAACCCCACATTCTCATAAAGCTGAAGGATAATGCTAAGTATTTGTTGTTGAACGATACTGCACTGTTGAAAGTAAGAGTGAAATTCCCAAGTCCGGATGGAGGCATTACGCCAGGAGAAATAAGAACGTACAAATATGATAATGATACAGTAAGATTTGTGCCGGCTCAAAGTGCTTCTGACAATACAGCCAGCATAGAGTTTACACCATCATTTGACAATTCGTACAGCAGCGATGGTGATAATTATGAACTGATCTTATCCGGAAAAGATAAGAGCGGTAACTCGGCGGGGATGGTAGATTACAGGATTGGCTTTACTGTTATTAGCAAACCGATGATCTCTAATCTACTCAATTATCCGAATCCGTTCACCACATCAACCGCGTTTGTGTTCACCATTACTGGTAGTGAAATTCCTCAGCAGTTCAAGATCCAGATCTTAACGGTGACAGGAAAAGTAGTAAGAGAAATTACGAAAGATGAACTCGGTCCGATACACATTGGTAGAAACATCACAGAATTCAAGTGGGATGGAACCGACCAATTTGGACAGCGTTTGGCAAATGGCGTTTACATCTATCGTGTAGTAACAACTTTGGACGGAAAGAAAATGGACAAATACAAAGCCAAAGGAGATGACACAGATAAATTCTTCAACAGCGGTTATGGAAAAATGTATCTGATGAGATAAGAAAATAAAGATTCGAAATACGAAAGCGTCCTTTAACCGGGACGCTTTTTTTATTTATTTGCCTTTTCGCGAGTAATACTCATAACTCACTTCGCAGGGTTCTTATATATGCTGATATAAATACCGCAGCTGGAAAATATTTTTACCAATTGCCAATGATTGATTATTTCATTTGTTAAAGCAATATCCCTGTTTGAAATATTACTGCAGGTAGCATAGGTATTTTGCGAAAGATCAAATTCTGCAAAGGACATTTCGCTGTCATTTAGCTCAATATATTTCCCTTTTTGAGAGCCTGGAAAGAAGAAACTCATACTGGCAGGATCAATATTGTTTTGTTTAACATAATCGATTGCCTGTTGCCGCAATTTGTAATAAGGGAGATGTCCCAGGCTGCAGTCCCATGGCTTTGAAAAACGATCCGGATATTTCCAGAAATGACTGGATATCATTCCTGCAATCATAAGCAGGCAAATTGCAATAGCGGTCTTTCTTTTCAACGCTTCGAAGGCCATTTTACCCGTAAGGAAATTTAGAAATATGCATGGCAATATGAAATATCTTTTACCAAACGAATTGGTGAAAGGCAGCGTGAGCAGGCACATTACAAACAGGGTGGTTGCAAAGAGATAGATTACGAAACGGTTGTCGTTCAGGAATTTCTTTTTATCTTTTAAATTGAACCATAAGAAAATCAGGGCGGTCCAAATAACAATTGTTCCATTGTCCAGCATGAATCTGATAACGCCTTTTAAATTTCCCAGGAATTGTTTAGCGTCTACAAGTTCCCAGCTTCCTTTCCACATGCTATTATTTTGTATGAAAAATGAGCCGGTAGTCATTTTTTTTGCAACAAAGAATATTACAATGACCACAATCGAAGAAAGAAAGGGAAGGACTGATCTTTTTAAAACCTGTGACGGCGCATTGTTTCTATCAATGTGTAATTCATAAAAGAAAATAGCCAGGCCAACGGCTCCGCAAATGGCGAACGCACGGAGACTGCACAACGACAAACACATAAGCGAGAGTGATAGAAACAAACGATTATTTTTCTGATAAAGATTGATGCTCAAAAAAGTAAAGAAAAAAAGAAAAACATCTGGAAACAGCAATGATGTTTGGGTTAAAAAAGCGGCATCTAATATTATCAATAGAAAAAGAAAAGCAGCCGTGGCGTATATTGACGCATTTTTTTTACAAAACAAAAACACCTGGTAAAGAGAACCGATGGAAAAAAGACCAAGAGTTATATGAGATGTTACAAGATTACGTCCAAATATTTTCCAGCTCAATGCCAAAATAGAATGAATCAGGGGCGGATCGGCAACACCATTAGGGTAATTGAAATTGCTGAAATTATTATCGTATAAATAAGTAGCCGGAACAGAAAGTGCCTGTGTGCTGTCCCAAAAAAAATACGTGTGCAGTAAAAATATTTTTCCGATTATAAATGCTATAATGGCTAATAGTAAAATATAATTTTCTTTAGCTTTTATCATAATCTACAATTCGGAAAAAGTATTGTTTGAGCGTAAATGTAATTAATAAAGTGAACCTGAATCAATCAATGTTATTCGGATATCTATGGTCGTGATATCTGCTTTTAACCAGCATTGAACAGATTATTGTAAAAAGAAAGCAGTTTCTTTTCTTCATGTTGCCAATTGTATTGTAGCTGTGCCCGTTTGCAGTTCTGTTGCAACCTGCTGTACAAAGCTTCGTCCTGCATTAAACGCCGGACAGCCGAAACAATATTTTCAGTTGATAGTTCTTTTATCAGAAGCGCCACTTCAAATTCGCTGTTAATGTGTGCGTACTCAGGCAGGTCCATTGCGATCTGTGGTGTTAGAGCATGCATATAATCAAATGTGCGGTTAGAGAGAGACAGATAATAACTCTTGCCTTCCGCCAGCGTTGTGTTTAAACCAATAAAAGCTTTCCGAGTTATCAACTTTAAATCTGCCGGTAAAACATATCCTTTGAAATCAATTTTATCCTGCAATCCTAACGCAGATGCCAGGCGTTTCGCCTCTTCAAAATAGTCACCTTTACCACAAATAACAAGGTGAGCATCTATGTAATTCATCGCCTGGATAATGTATTCAATGCCTCGTCCAGCCTGAATTGCGCCCTGGTAAAGCAGCAGACGTTTGTCTTTTTCCCCTTCAATTTTATCCTCCTGATTCAAAACGGCCGCGTTCATTATCACTTCATAAGATAGTCCGTACATTGTATTGTACTCTTTGGCAAGACTCTCATTTACCGTGTAGCCTTTTTTAAACTTAGGTAAAAAAGTTTTTTCAATGCTTTTCCAAAATTTATGAATACGCGTCCTCAAAGCGATGCTTGGCATTTCGCAAAAAAGTTCGTGCGCATCGTGTACCCGTTTTTTCCCTTTAATTATGGAAAGAAAATAAGCCGGCATGATCGTGTCCAGATCAATCGCGCAAATCGCGTCACATTTCGTAAACAGTAGATTAAAAAATAAACGGAAGTTGACTTCGGCAAATAGCAAAAAACCTGTTTTTGAAAACACCCTGAACCGGCGCTGCTCAAATGATTGTGATAGCAACGGCTTTACATTCTTTGTTTTGGCGATACCGGCCAGCAACACTTCATAGTTATCGTTGACCAGTGAGCTGCAAATTTTTTGCATTCTCTGATCATAATTAGGATCGTCACCAATAAGAAATAGAATTCTTTTTTTCACAAATCAAATGAGGGTTATTTCATTAATAAGAGCACACTGCATAAATGTTACTCATTATTATCGTTCAGCTGATCTTTTAAATTTTTTTGAATGCGCAAAAAGTCATTCATGTTGCGTGCCGGACTGCCGGTCCACACTTCGTTTGCCGGAACGTTTTTGGTAACAATGGAACCGGTTCCGATTGTTGCATTTGCTCCAAGGCTCAGTTGCTGATTGATCGAGACGGAAGGCGCAACCCAGGCATTTGCACCAATTTCTGCACTGCCGCCCACCATTGCATTGGCAATAATAAAAGCATTTTCGTGTATGACCACATTGTGCGCAATATGCACGAGGTTGTCAATTTTTACATTCGAATGAATGATCGTGTTTCCCAGTGCGCCGCGGTCGATACAGGTATTTGCGCCAATGTCCACATTGTCCATTATCTCAACGCCGCCTATGTGCGGAAACTTCACAACTTCCCCATTCTCATTTCTTGAATAGCCAAAGCCATCAGCTCCAATAACAACGCCGGGATTGATTGTTACATTCTTACCAACGGTAACGTTGGAGAATAAAAAGCAATTGCCATAAATGATTGTGTTGTCGCCGATGGTGCACTCTTCAATAATGGAGTGGGGGCCTATATAGACATCTTTGCCAAGTTTCGCATTTGGATGAACTGTTGCAGTAGCATGAATACCGGGCAAAGGCGTCGGTATCACAAAAACATTTGCCAATAAAGAAAATATGCGCTTGGGATCTTGGGTTACAACAAAATTTATCAGCCGGTCATTTTTTGCTGACAGCAACTGGTAAGTGGCTTCATCGCACACAACCAATCCGGCAAGAATATTTTTGACATCGGAATCCGCATCCGCATCGATATTCCCCGGCTTGATCCATATCAAAGCACTGATGTCATTCGCTTGGCTCAAGGGCAACGCCTTTGTAATATGCAGATCGTCTTTTACAACAATATCAACACTTTCATTGGCCAGACATTGTATCAATATTTCTTTATTGAGCATTGCCGGTATCTTTAATTGATTATCATTCGGATGATGTCAAATGCTTCAGCATATTCACAGCCAATTTGTGTGCCGCGCACGGTAGCTAATGAACGAATGAATGCTTCACTTGTGTAGGCTCGTCCATTTTGCGACACATATTCCTGTAAGGCAAGTACTTTCTTATCTATATGTTCTTTTTTTAGCTTTATGAAAGATCGCGCATTGAACGAAATATTGTTCCACGGCATTTCATAACCGAAAATGGTTTTATTCTTAAACGCACGCAATCCCTCTTCATAAATCACTTCATGATCCTGGTGTATGTCAGTGGGCGATGGAACAAACACCATATCGATTTCATACTTTTTATTAACCGAAACGATGTCCTCTAAAATATCCTGACGAGCCTCTTTAAATCGCCTTACTTCATAGTCGAAAATGATAAGGTCCTGTTGGAGTATACCCAAAACAGCAGTCGCGTTTGTTACTTCTGTTCTTAATGTATCTGGCGCAAAGCCCTGTGGCAGCGATTGGCTGCACGTGGAAAAAGCTGCGTAAATAACCCTGTGACCTTCGTTGATGTAGCGGGCGATTGTTCCCCCGCAACCAAGCTCTCCGTCGTCAGTATGAGGCGCCAAAATCAATATCGTTTTCATAGCAAAAATGGTTCTTGCATTTTGTTGATGAATAGAGAACAGCGATGCTATTTGCAGAAAGATAATCAATAAGCTTCGAAAATACGCCTTTCCGGTGTTTTCGGTCAGGTCACACGTAGCTAACAGGGTGATTTAGTGCAGCCTGCGACAGGTACACCGCAATTATCAATGAATGTGCAAGGTGAGACGCTGCTTACATTCCAAGCTTTTTACTCTCATCGTATGTCATTTCCCTGTATCCACTTTTGGGAACATCAAACTTGGAGGAAGGAACGGGGTTCAAACTTATGGATGAAACGGTATAAGATATTTTAAGATTGCCTTGCGTCACTTCGTACGCCAAAGGAAGGCCCTTCAGATTTCTAAACTGATAGTTGAAATCCATATTTTCCGGAAGTATCTCTGTTGTATAATACACAACGAAAGAAGTGCCGTCGTTGAGTTGGGCAACTGCTTTTTTGCACTTATATCCCGCGATTACTTTTGTTTCGGTAGAGTCAACAAACTTTATATCTGCGTATTTTTTGTTCTTTTCCTTCCAGTTGTCAGCATTCATTTTAATGAGCAGCTTCTGGCCGTTTACCTCCTCGAGAATGACTGCATTGCCCGTTTGTCCGTTGTAAATGGTTGTAAAAGAGGCAAGAGCGCTCACCATTTCAGTGCGGCTCAGGTTAGATTTCAAAAATATAGTGGTGGTTGATCCATCAAAAGCGTCAGCCAGCTTGGGTTCAGATGTTCCCGTATTGATAACGGCATCGTAAACGAGGGTGAGGTCAGACACTTTTTTCTGCGCAAAAGAGTGCAAGGTTGTAATGAGTAAAACAAAAGATATTAGAGTTTTTACTTTTTTCATGATAATCACTGGGATGATATCCTTTTTGCTTAGACGAGGTTGATAAGTATATAGTTGCCTTCTAAAAATAAGAAAGACCTTCTGAATTTCTAATTCGAAGAAGGTCTTTTTTATTGAAAATCTGTGATTTACTATTTTCCTTTATTTTTTTGCTGCATTTCCTGTACTCTTTTCTGCGATTCCTGCATTTGTTGCATTCTTTCCTGCCATTTCGATTTTGATTTAGGTTTCTTACGGTTTTCTTCCAGTTTTGCCAGGATCTTTTCGTGATTGATGATGTAATTCTGGATCACAAACTGAAGGATCAGCGTAATTACGTTGGAAACGGTATAGTACCATGTCAATGCCGAAGGAAGTTTATTAAAGATAAACAACAGCATGAATGGGAAAATATAAGGCATGTATTTCAGCGCCGGGTTGTTTTGGTCCGGAGTGTTTGACATACCGTACAATGAGATCAGGAAGCTGGTGATAACTGCAAGCAAAGTGAACAAGCTGATATGATCTCCCAGCAAAGGAATTTTTACACCAAAGCTGATGATGGTATCATATACAGAAAGGTCTTTTGCCCATAGGAAGCTTTCCCCGCGTAGTGCAATGTTTGAGTTAAAGAAACTGTACAATGCAAAGAAGATCGGGATCTGCAACAGTGCCGGTATACACCCGCCCAATGGATTTACACCTGCTTCACGGAACAATTTCATCTGCTCCATACCAAACTGCTGTTGGTCGTCACCGAATTTCTTTTTGATGATGTCAATCTCGGGGCGAAGCGCCTTCATTTTTGCACCGCTCAAATAGCTTGTGTAAACAAGCGGAGAGGTAAGCAAACGGATGAAAAGAGTAAGCAACAAAATAACCACACCATAGCTGCTGACAAAACCTTTGAAGAAGTCGAACACAGGCATGATAATGTATTGGTTGATCGGGCGAACGAATGCGTAAAGACTTTGACCAAGGTTAATGATCTTATCCATTTTCTTTACACCGCTGTTGCGTAAAATTTTATAGTCGTTAGGACCGTAGTACAATTGCAAGGGAATAGTAACATCGCGGCCTGGAGCTACTTTTGTGTTGAAGCTTGCTTTTACCAAAGAAAGTTCTTTCACTGTATCCGAAGTTGGAGCGGCCCAATCTACCTGGCCACCATCAAAATTATTTTTTGCAATAATGGTGGTGTTGAAGAAGTGTTGTTTGGCACTCAACCAGTTGATTGGCTTTTCAAATTTCTTGATATCTGTGGAGTGGATGTTGTGATAATCAAAATCACCATCCTGTACAAAACACAATTGAGATTGTTGTTTTTCATAATCCAAATCTTTCTCTTGTTGCACCAGTTGTGATTGCCAGAAAAGATTGAAAGAATTTTGAGATAACAATTTATCAGCGCCTTGCAAACCGATATTGAAGTCAATAAAGTAGCTATCGGGTTTCAACGTGTATTGGTGCGTGATCACCTCACCGTTACCGCCATTCACTACCAAAGAAACGGTTTGGCTGCCATCAGCTGCTTTAGTAACCTGACCCGGTTTGAAATACAGATCGGTGGTTTGTTTGCCAGCGTTGTTGGCATTAACGGCGTAAGAAATAACATCTTTATCGCCATCAACCAATTTCACAGGTTGGTTTTGAAAAGAATTGTATTTTTTTAATTCTACAGTTTTAGGAATACCTCCTTTACTTGTAAGAACAACTTTCACCAATTCATTTTCCAGGGTAACCAATTGTTCTGTTACAGCGGCAGCGCTGTTAAAACCGCTGTCTGCAGATGCAACAGTTAAAGTGTGGGTAGTATCTGCAGCAGCTTGTGCTCTCTTTTTTGCAAGTTCAACTCTTGCGATTGAATCTTCAACAATTTTCTTTTTAGCCTCCAGTTCGTGTGTGTTCTTGGTTGAGATAAAAAGATAAGCGAAGAGTAAACCAGCTAATAATACAAAGCCGATAATAGTATTACGATCCATTTTTTAGAAAAATTGAGGTGCAAAGATAGGGGATTGCAGTAGAGTAACCCTATAATTATAACCAAATGCGGCAGCTAGTCTGAGTTTTATGTTAAATGTTGAGTTTCATAAGGTTATCAACAAATAGTTTTTAATTTTTGAGGATTGTTAATAATGAATTTACAATCAATCAAAAGAAGGTCTTAGAACCATTTTATACAGTCATTATCTGAAAAAAACTCAAATCCGTCAATAATCAATCTCTCAGTTTTCGAAGCTATATTTGCGGCAGATTTTGAAGAATTGGCATTTATTTTCGAAACCCCTGAAATGCAATGAAAAAAGCCTGGTTAAAAATAGGTTTATACTATTTGGTAATGTTTGCTTTTTCGCTCCTTATTCTTTCTCCCAAACTTTATTTCTTAATTAAATACGGGAACTATAGCGATTTGTTTCTGAACATGTTTTTTGTTCAGGCTCTGTTATTATCGGGCGTAATAATTTTTTACAGATTCCTGAAAATATACTACTACGTGCTAGCTGTTTTAAGTAGCATCCTCGCACTGTTTTTTATACCTATGATTTTAGTAAAAGAGGAGGTTAACAAAGGCATCCTTGGACTGCTGGTAAATACAAACTTTCGGGAAAGCAGGGAACTTGTAGGTTGGTTCGTTATTCCTATCATTTTAGCCATGGTTGCCTATTTCTTTATTGCGCTTTTTTTATCGAAAAGGCTGCCTTCCAAAATTGATTTCACTAAAGCAATAAGTTGTTCGCTAGCTGGCTTGATCGTCATTTTGTTATTTGGATTTAAGAATAAGCCTTTCCACGAAAAATTTGCTGATGCAGAAGGCGAAAATTTCAGGTACTATTTCCCCACCAAAGTAGCGGTTGACTTTTGGGATTACTACCAACAAACTACACTGTACTCTGAAAAGAATTACCAGCAAACCATGAGGTCCTTTTCTTTTGGTGCTGTAAAAAAATCTCAACGAAAACCTGAAAGAAAAATTCAAATATTGGTAATAGGAGAATCTTCCAGATATGACCACTGGGGTATCAACGGTTATCAAAGAAATACTTCCCCATATCTTTCACAGGAAGAAAATCTGATTTCTTTTTCCAATGTCGCATCAGGAGCTCCAATGACCCTGAAGTCCGTACCCATGCTGGTTTCCAGAGGCGGCATAGATAACTATTTCACCCATTATAGAGAAAAGGGAATATTGGGCGCATTTAAAGAAGCAGGATATTATACCGCATGGATCAGCAACCAGGAACCGGAGCAAAAACTGACGGTGTATCATATCCCGGATGCGGACACCATAATATTTTCAAAGAATACCAAAGGGAAATTCTATCAGCAAAATTTTTATGATGAGTTACTGATTGAAGACTTGAAAAAAGTGATAGAAAACACTAACAAGGACGTGTGCGTCGTGCTGCATACTATGGGAAGCCATTGGAATTATTCTTGCAGATATCCGTCGTCATTTCAAAAATTTTCTACCAGCTTAAGCATCAATTCTATGTTGCCTAATTATGTACCGAGGCAAGACATGGTAAACGCTTATGATAATAGTGTCCTTTACACAGATTATTTTTTGGACCTCATAATTAACGAACTTAAATCCTTTAAATCCGCTGAATCCTCTTTGTTATATGTTTCAGATCACGGTGAGAATCTTCTGGATTTCGATAATTTGGTGACACATACAGATGTTCCTAACTATTATCTAATAAAGGTTCCACTGTTTGTTTGGATGTCAAGTGATTTTGTTGAAAACAACAATGAAATTTACAATACTATTGTTGCTAATAAAGATAAGCCGGTCTCCAGCGCTGAATCTGTTTTTTATACATTAATGGATATGGGTGGAATTACCATTCCTTCAGATCCTCATTGCCTAAAATATAATTTGTGTTCAGAAAAATTTGAGGACAGTAAACAGAAAATTCTGACGCTCACTAATACCATCATGTTTTTCTCTGAACTTAAAACAGAAAAACAGTGGCTTGCCGAAAATAAAAAATGATCAATCTGGGGATTGATCATTTTTTATATCTTATGTCATTTTGCTTAAATCATTTCGCTCTGTAAATGCGGAGTCTTAGCAACTTCCTTTTTTTCAACGCTTTCTTTTGCGGCTTTTATAAAATGAACAAAAAGCGGATGTGGATTTTCCACAGTACTTTTTAATTCGGGGTGATATTGTACACCAATAAAGAATGGATGATTTGGCAATTCAACAATTTCCACAAGACCAGTTTCTGGATTTTTACCACTGGCAATCATTCCTGCCTGCTCAAATTTCTCTAAATATGCGTTGTTAAATTCCCAACGGTGCCTGTGTCTTTCAGTAATTTCTGTGCTGCCGTAAATAGTTTCGGCAAGTGTTCCTTTTTTAATTTCGCAAGGGTAGGAGCCCAATCTCATTGTACCACCTTTAGCAGTTACTTCTTTTTGGGTTTCCATCAAATCGATAACCGGGTCAGGCGTTTTTTCATTCATTTCGGTAGAATGCGCGTCTTTCAAATTCAACACATTTCTGGCAAATTCAATAACGCTCATTTGCATACCCAAACAGATGCCGAAGAAAGGCAAATCTTTTTCTCTCGCATACTTCACTGCAGTGATCTTGCCTTCAATACCACGGAGACCAAAACCCGGTGCAACCAGCAAACCATCAAGGTTGCCAAGTTTTTCTGACACGTTTTCTTCTGTAATAAATTCACTGTGCACGTTTACGATGTTCACTTTACACTCGTTTACCGCACCGGCGTGTACAAATGCCTCCAGGATTGATTTATAAGCATCCTGCAACTCAATATATTTACCGATCAAACCAATGGTAACTTTCGCTTTCGGATATTTCAATTTGTCCAAAAACTCTTTCCATTTTGAAAGATCAGGATCTGCATAGTTGGTGATCTTCAATTTGCGTAAGCAAATAAGATCCAGTTTTTCCCTCATCATTGCCAAAGGCACTTCATAAATGGTTGGCGCATCGGCAGCTTCAATAACGGCTTCTGGTTTTACATTACAGAAAAGCGCCACTTTCTTCCTGATTTCAGGAGAGAGTTGCTCTTCGGTTCTGCAAACGATAATATCCGGGTGGACACCTTCCTGGCTCAGCATTCTAACGCTGTGCTGAGTTGGTTTGGTTTTTAATTCTTTTGCGGCTCTTAAGTAAGGGATCAAAGTCAGGTGAACAACAAGGCAATCTTCCTCTGGAAGTTCCCACTGCAATTGACGAACAGCTTCAATGAACGGTAAGCTTTCGATATCACCAACGGTACCGCCAAGCTCAGTGATCACGACATCGTACCCTTTGTTTCCCAGCAACAGCATTCTGCGCTTGATCTCATCGGTAATGTGCGGAACAACCTGTACCGTTTTTCCCAGGTAAGCGCCTTCCCTTTCTTTGTTGATAACTGTTTGGTAAATGCGGCCGGTAGTTACGTTGTTGGCCTGCGATGTGTAAATATTCAGGAATCTTTCATAGTGGCCAAGGTCCAGATCGGTTTCAGCGCCATCTTCAGTTACATAGCACTCACCATGCTCATAAGGATTCAAAGTACCAGGATCCACATTAATGTAGGGATCGAATTTTTGAATAGTTACTTTTAACCCTCTTGCTTGCAGCAATTTTGCCAGCGAAGCAGCAATAATTCCTTTTCCTAACGACGATGTAACACCTCCGGTTACAAAAATAAACTTAGCCATATACTTATAATTGATTCGTTTTCTGTCTTTGGGGCAAAAAATAAATAAAATAAGACCTGCTATTGAAATATGCGGGCTTCAAAAAAGCCTAATAGATCAACACCATGCTTTGAACCAGTCTTAATTAATATTATTTGTCTTTGCCTTGTGACCGGCGGAAGAAAAGAAAAATTCTCCGTGAGGTCATGCAAAGATACAATAATTTAACACAAGCCAATTGGTATAGTTTTTTTGTGTGGAAAATTTGCTTGCAAGTCTGTCCAAAACGTTTAATATTTGTTTGAAACTCAATCTCCACACCATATTGTTAAGTTTTATGAAATGAGCATGACATGATTGCAATTATGTCACATAAGGGCGTGATTATCATGCGAATTCCATCTGACCAAAATAAAATAAAAATTTACAGATGAAAAGAAAAATATTCACATTGCTGGTAATCTTAATGCCTGCGCTGGGTATATCCCAAACTGCCATGAATTGCTGTACTGCTTCCGCAACTGAAGCATACGCCCAAAATGGTAACGATAAAGCATTTGTTGCTTCGCATCCCGAACCGTTGCCGTTCGTTTACAAAACCTCCGCAGGGAAAGATATTTCTTACAAAACAAGTGATGGAAAAGATGCACATGCCTGGGAAGTAATGGCGACGAAAAAAACATCTTACTATCTTATTGTTGTGCATGAATGGTGGGGACTAAATGATTATATAAAACAGGAAACAGAAAAGCTGGCAAATGAACTAGGGGTGAATGCCATTGCCATAGATCTGTATGACAAACAAGTCGCCACAACACGTGAAGATGCTTCCAAAATAATGCAAACAGTAACCACTGAACGGGCAACGGCGATCATCAAAGGCGTGTACACATATGTAGGAGCTGATGCCAAAATACTTACAGTTGGCTGGTGCTTCGGTGGAGGCTGGAGCTTGCAGGCCGCCTTGATGGCGGGTACTCAATTGCGTGGATGTGCCATGTACTACGGAGCGCCGGAAAAAGATGTAGAAAAACTAAAAACGCTGAATGCAGATGTGATTGGGTTTTTCGGCAATAAAGACAAATGGCCCAGCCCTGCAATGGTGGACGAATTTGTGGAAAATATGAAAAAGGCAAACAAGAAATTAATAGTGAACAGGTACGATGCAACACATGGCTTTGCGAACCCAAGTAATCCGGATTTTAATAAAGAAGCAACAGAAGATGCACACAAAAAACTGATCAGTTTTTTCAAAGAAAGAATTTAAACGATATTTACAAAACCCATTTATGTAATAAACAGAAAACATGCTGATGAAATGAGCTATGGAGCCTTTGCATACCTAAAGCAATCACTACCAGGCGAATTCCATCGACCATTAAAAACAATAAACACACACTGATGAAAAAACTATTTGTAGGAATTTTAGCCCTTGCTGCTATTTACAGCTGCAACAACAGTTCGGAAACAAAAGCATCGGATGCTACTAAATCTGCCGACACAGCAGCAACAACCAACGCCGCACCATCTGCAGAAAATGAAAAAGCTATCAATCTAATTGCACAATCAGATTGCCTTACCTGCCACAAGGTAGATGAAAAAACTACCGGTCCGGCTTACAGAGATGTTGCCAACAAATACGAAAACAACGATGCTACCGTAGCATTACTAGCAGAAAAAGTCATTAAAGGCGGTAAAGGAAACTGGGGCGAAATACCTATGACTCCACATCCAAATCTTTCCGAGGCAGATGCAAAAGAAATGGTGAAATATGTTTTATCGTTGAGAAACAAATAGGGACAATTTGAAAATTTGATGATTTGAAAATTTGAAAATGCATCGTGTGTAGCTTACTGAGTTATTATTTAACTCTTCGATATTCGGAGAATAAATATTTCACGATGAAAACAGGACCTAAGGCATTTTCAAATTTTCAAATTACCACATTTTCAAATTGAAGATTTGTTCCAAATCTTCCAGCTTTCTTCCGCTTGAATCTCCAACATCTCATGTCCATTCTCTATTGTAGCGCCTTGCGCTTCGCCTTTTTGAAGGAACAATGTTTTGGAAGGATTGTACACTAAGTCAAATAAATAATGATCGGGAGTAAGTGCTTCGTAAGGAATATCCGCGCATTCATTTACGTTTGGATATGTTCCGAGTGGAGTAGTGTTTACTATTAATTTGTGAGCCGCGATAACATCATGCGTCAATTCCGCATAGCTGATAACGTTAGCTTCCGGATTTGTTTTTCTGCTTACAATTTTGTAGGAAATATTAAGCTGCTGCAAAGCATAAACAACGGCTTTTGCGGCGCCGCCAGTCCCTAATACCAACGCCGTATTGTGTTTGGGTTGCAATTTCTTTCGCAGAGAAACTTCAAAGCCTTTTACATCGGTGTTGTAGCCAATCAATTGACCATCCACAATTCTCACGCAGTTGCAGGCGCCTATTTTTTGAACAGCGTCGGTTTGCTGATCAATAAATGGGAATACCTGCTCTTTGTAAGGAATGGTAATATTAAAACCTTCCAGATTAGGATGCGTAGCCAGCAGATCTTTCAACTGATCTATGGAACTGAGAGGAAAATTTTGGTATGAGCAGTTCTTTATGCCTTCTCTTTCAAATTTTTCTGTGAAAAATTTTTGGGAAAAAGAATGGCCCAAAGGAAAACCGATCAAACCAAAAAGCCTCATTATTGAACGGTTTCTTTATTTAAGAATAAATGGAAAGTATCGCCACGCAAACCGATACGCATTGCTTCCAGTGAAATAACTTCAGAAGGAGCGATGTTTCCAAGGTTTACATTGCAACCGATCAATTCAATAAAGTATAACTGTTGTGCTTTTTGCGGAGCTTCCCAAAGAATCTTTTCCTCAGGGATCTGTGTAAGAATTTCCTGAACCAGACCTTCACGCACCTCGCCTGAACCTCTGTAGATACCTACGTTACCGGCTTCACGGGCTTCTGCGATCACATATGTGGCACCGGCGTCAAGCTCGGAGCGCATCAATTCGATCCATTTATAAGGAGGGATAATGTGAGCGGCATCTTTACTACCAACTTCACTTAACACAGTACCGTGTTTGGTTAGTTTTTCAATATAGCCGCATTTTTCAGCATGAGGAATGGTAATAGATCCATCGCTCACCTCCATAAATGCAACACCATACTCTTTACACACATCAATATAATCCTGGAACTGGTTTCTCACTAAAAATGCCTCGAACAACGTGCCTCCGAAATAAACCGGCATACCAGCTTCGCGGTAAACTTCCAGTTTTTCTTTAAGGTTAGGCGTAACGAACGAAGTTCCGAAACCGAGTTTAACGATATCTACGTGGGGTTTCGAAATACTCAAAAAGTTACGGGTTTCTTCTATGCTAAGCCCTTTGTCCATCACCATTGTTAAACCATTCTTTCTGGGCTGTGGAATTCTTTCAGGTATCTGCGATAAATTGAAATTCATTTACTGCTTTTGACTGTGTATAAAATACAAACGAGCGCAAAAATAGGAAACAATGGTGAATGAAAAATTCCAAATTGTTAATACTTAGGGTAGATTTCCAGATAATTATGCACTAGAAATTAAGAATTTAGAATTTTTTAGTGCAAATAATCCTCGTCATGACCACAATCATGTTTCATTTTCAATTTTCCTCTTTCCACTTTCAATTGGCTAAAAGTTCTTGTTACGTTTGTATCGTGCAATAACATCCACCACTTGCTGGTTTTGAAGAATGGCAGGATTTAGTTCAACAAACAATTTTATTTTTTTGGGGGAAACGTGAATCGCCTTTTCGAGTTGCAGCAAACCTTCGCGTGATTTGCCCATAGCGAAATAAATAGCGCTCAGGTAGTATATAAAAACAGATTTGCCTTCGGTATGTTTGATGGCCGCCAACACTTGCTCCAGCGCCTCCTCGTAATATTTGACGGAATAAAGGCAGCGGATAAGCGCTTCCCAGCCGGCAACATTTCTTGGGCGCGACCTAACAACATTTGAAAAATAAATGATCGCGTCTTTTACTTCACCAAGCTGCAACTTACATTCGCCCATTGCCAGGTTATATTCCGGCTGATTGCGGTGAATTTGCAAAGCTGCGTCCAGTTGTTTAATTGCCTGAACCCACTGGCTTTCATTGATGTAAGTGCAGGCGATTTTATAAAACAACTTGCTGTCATCATTATTAAGGTGCGAAGCTTTTCTGTAATAGAAGCGGGCCTGTGCATAATTATTCATCCGGTCGTAGCAATGTCCCAAAGCCTCGAAAATTACATCTTCGGGTCTTGATAGTTCCAGTACTTTTTCTAGCACTTCGATCGCATCTTTGAATTTGCGAAGCCTTATGTAGGCGTCGCCCATATTGCGGTACGCGTAATCAAATTTTTCATCTATGGTCACCGCATATTTATAGGCATCAATGGCTTTTTCGTAGAGTTTTAAGCCCTGGTAAGACGCGGCAAGGTTAAACCATGCCAGTTCGTTATAGGGATAGTCTTCAATGATCTTGTTATGAAGTTTAATGCTTTCCTCATTGCGCCCGGTAAAATCTGTCCAGAAACAGATTTTATACAATGCTTCCTCGTTTGTCGGTTCTTGCTCGAGAATCAGTTTCAGGCAATCAAAGATCTTGTCAAACTCTTCATAATCATCGTATACATCGGCCAGTTCAAACAGCAATTCTATTCTTTCTTCACCGTCAAAAAGGTCCAATGCGCTTTCCAGCAGTTCCACTGCCTTTTCCTGTTTGTCCAGGGCCAGGTAAACCTCTGTGCGTAAAATATAAAGGTTGATGTCGCGGCTGTCGAAAAGTTCAGCACGCTCAAGAATATCCAATGCTTCGGTATATTTTCTGGTGCCAATAAGCAAATCTGCTTTTTTTACCAGCAATTCAGATGAGAAGGGAAAATGTTCAACGGCAATTTCCGCCGCTTCCAATGCTTCATTAATATTATCAGCGTCATCGTAGTAGTCGATGATTTTTTCAAAAGATTCCTCACTGAGAAAAGAGTGATTTCGACCCTTTTTCAGATTCTCGAACTGTGTTAACAGCTCCTGAAGCTCTTCACTATCTTGGCGGTAAGGATTTTCTTTCATGTAAAGATGGTTACTGTAAGTTATGGAATACAAAAGTATTTCCCAATTTTATGTAACATTTTTTTAGCTAATTCGTTAAAGAGATATTAAAATTATTGATGAAAGGTTAAAAAAATAAGAAAATAAATTATACTTTTGCGTTAATGAATTTACTCTCCTTCATAAAAAGCTATAAAAAACAATCAGTTATGATAACTGTATTGGCTATTTGCGGCATACAAGCGTTTGCTGCGCTTGGTATTGGCGGGGGAGGAAAAACCAAACAGCAATCAGTCGGAATTGATTTTACGCCGATCAGTATTGCCAATTCCTTTACACTTAAAGGCAATTTCAGCTACAAAGGTGGAAAAATTATGAGCGAGGAAAGAATTGCTCCTAATGTCATCACTTTTAACTCCGTCGTTACCTATCAACAAGGTAACACAACCTACATAATGCCTTATAAGAGCTCTGTTTCTCTTACTCCGGCCACAAATTCAAACAGCTTGCAAATGCTGAATTTGAAAGTTAAGATTCACTAGATTTTCATTCTTTTAGTTTATTGGTTATGAAAATGTCTTCCAAAAGGGGATGTTTATAACGTCGTTTACCCAACAACACAAAGGCAATTTCGTGAACGTGCGAGCTGTCAACGCCATGATTTGTGAAGACATCAACGTTTACATTTCTGCTCTACGCGGCTGGAATTTGAATCGAAATTGTCACCCGCTGAGGCTATTGGCAACTTGTTGAATGTGTTGAATGGACCCGCAGGGGCGACATGTTAAACATCGCGAAGCGCGCATGTACAGCGAGTCTTAAATTGACGATTATGAGAAGGGACGAGCCAAAGACGGTCACGAGTTTTTACTTCACCTTATTGCATAACAAAGGCCCGCGATTTGCGGGCCCTTGTGTTTCTTCTCATGTCAGTACGAAAAACTATATTATCTTAAGAAAAGCATCTCACGATATTTTGGTAACAACCATTCTTTATCGTCTACCATCAATTCCAGTTTGTCAACGTGGTAACGGATAGCATCAAAGAACGGAGCTTTTACTTGGCTTTCGTAAGCGATTGCTTTGGTACGAGTATTGTCCATCGCATTGCAAATTTTTCTTGCTTCGATCATTTGTACAACCAGCTCGCTTGTTTTGCCGATGTAGTGTGACAATCTTTCAAGAATAACTACCTGATTTTTGTAAGAAGTCTCAGGCATGCCCACTTCTTTCAAACCTTTGATGTTTTGGATCAAAGTGTTTTGATATTTGATAGCAGAAGGAAGGATGTGGCTGGTGCAAAGTTCGCCCATGATACGAGCTTCGATCTGTACACGTTTGATGTATTTTTCAACTTCAATTTCGTGACGAGCTTCCAGCTCAACGTGAGTCAATACATTATTGCTTTCGAAAAGATGTTTAGCTTTATCGGTAACCAATGCATCCAACGCCAATGGAGTTGTTTTTACATTTGGCAAACCGCGTTTTTCAGCTTCTTTTGCCCATGCTTCGCTGTAACCGTCGCCTTCGAATAATACTTTTTCAGAAGCAACGATGTACTCGCGGATAACGTGCATGATAGCGATTTCTTTTTTCTCGCCTTTTTCAATTAAAGCATCAACATCTTTTTTGAATTGCTTCAATGTTTCAGCCATAATTGTGTTCAGCACTGTCATTGGGTTAGCACAGTTTGCAGTAGAACCCACCGCGCGGAACTCAAATTTGTTTCCTGTGAAAGCAAATGGAGAAGTTCTGTTACGGTCCGTATTGTCAAGCATCAATTCAGGAATGCTTTTGTGCAGGTCAAGTTTCAGGATAGCTTCGTCTTGTTCGTCGAATTTATCGCTTACTCTTTCTTTAATGTCTTGCAATACTTTGTTCAAATATCCACCAACGAATACAGAGATAATTGCCGGAGGCGCTTCGTTTGCACCCAAACGGTGGTCGTTACCTGCAGATGCTATAGACGCTCTCAGAAGGTCTGCATAATCATGAACCGCTTTAATTGTATTTACAAAGAAAGTAAGGAACATGAAGTTCGTTTTTGGAGTTTTACCAGGAGCCAACAAGTTAACGCCTGTATCAGTTGACATACTCCAGTTGTTGTGTTTACCGCTACCGTTAATACCAGCGAATGGTTTTTCGTGTAGTAACACACGCAATTTATGACGACGTGCAACGCGGTCCATGATGTCCATCAACAATGTGTTGTGGTCAACAGCTACGCTAACTTCTTCGAAGATAGGAGCGCACTCAAACTGAGCAGGAGCCACCTCGTTGTGACGTGTTCTTAAAGGAATACCTAATTTATAAGATTCAGTTTCAAAGTCTCTCATGAAAGCGTACACTCTTTCTGGAATAGAACCGAAATAGTGGTCTTCCAATTGCTGACCTTTTGCAGGAGAGTGACCGAATACAGTTCTGCCGCTCAATACCAAGTCAGGGCGTGCATTGAACATAGCTTCGTCGATAACGAAGTATTCTTGCTCCCAACCCAATGTAGCAGAAACTTTGCCTACGTTTTTATCAAAGTAATTTGCAACCTCAACCGCTGATTTGTTCAAAGCCTCAAGAGATTTCAACAAAGGAGCTTTGTAGTCAAGTGTTTCGCCAGTATAAGAAACGAAAATGGTAGGGATACAAAGCGTTTTTCCAGTACCTATTTCCATGATGAATGCTGGAGAAGAAGGATCCCATGCAGTGTAGCCACGAGCTTCGAAAGTCGCACGGATACCACCGTTAGGGAAAGAAGATGCATCTGGCTCTTGTTGGATCAAAGCTGCACCATCAAACTCTTCCAAAGCAGAACCATCTCCTTTCAAAGTAAAGAAAGAATCATGTTTTTCTGCTGTAGTACCTGTAAGAGGCTGGAACCAGTGTGTATAGTGAGATACACCTTTGCTTTCTGCCCACTGACGGAGACCAGCTGCAATTTGATTTGCAACGGCACGGTCAATTTTCTTTGCGCCTTTTATTGAACCCAAAAGACTTTTGTACGCCTCATCGCTCAAAAATTCGCGGGCAGTCTTAAGAGTAAATACATTCTCATTGAAAATAGCAGTAATTTTTTTGGATCCGGCATTACTTACTCCGTCCTTGCCGGCTAGGTTGTTGATTGCATTAAAACGTAATGACATGGGTATAAAAATTTAACTATTGCAAATGAACATCAAATCAGCCAAACAAACAATAATTTTGAAAAAAGATTACGTTTTTAACCAAAAAAAAAGAAAAATGAAACATATAACTCTGTTTCCTTAAAAATTCTGAGGCAAAAGTCAAGAGGTATGATATATTTTTTAATTTTTAATAAGTGGCTTAAATTTGATTGAAAGGAGAATCGGAGCAACAAAAAATGGCAGGAAAATGCTCTTATACCGGACAAGGGCTCCCACAATGTGAATCATATATCCCAGGAACAACCAATTTGCCAGCAAAATGAACAGGCCAAAATAGAAAATGGCCCTTTGAGATTTGTTAAGGGGGAGATGATTGAATAGATAATATATAATAAGCGCCAGCAGGGCAACGATTTCAAGAGCAAAGGGGATGTAAAAAGCGCCAAGCCTGTCCCAAAGGTAGGGCCTTAAAAATCCATGGTCGACCGCCTGCGGCAAGTTATATAAATAGCTTTGAAAAGAATTTTCCAGGTGATTATAAGGCAAAAGAGTGTTTGCGCTAAGCGAGTTGAACTCAATTCTTCGTTTTATCACCCACTCTGGCAGGTCCAGCGCCGGCGAAATGTATGATGATAAAAAGAAGCCTGCACAGCAAACTACGAGCAAAACAAGGTTGATCTTCGTGGCCTGCTTTGAAAAACGATAATTCAATGTGCATATTAAAATAGCCGGAATAAAAGACAGTGCAACATAATTTCTCAGCAGGAAAATAAAAAGCAGACACAGCGCAACATTCAAAATCATCTTGCCCGTTGTTTTTTGCGAATTCATCCACAACGCAAGCTGATAAACGATCAGCGACATTAACATAAACAATAGTCCATCCTTATGCAATCCGCTTGTCCAGAAAAGAGTAGATGGTATCAGGAATGCTGCGAACACCAGGAGGCTTTTTTTTGCATGGGGAAATAAAAGACCATATGCTTTCACAAAAGCTATGTTGCCAAAAAAGGTGATGAAATTAAAAAAGAGAACATTGATATAGTAATTGCGAAAACTGAAAACATTAAAAATGGCTTCAATTTTTATCAGTGTAAGATCTTTTATAATGTTCCAGTAAGATTTTCCCGAGCCGAAAGGTTCACTATAGCTATACTGCGGTTCATAGAACCACGACGTGATAAAGTGAACCGGGTTTGATGTTAAGATACTTGTATGCCTGAGACTTATAAAATACATTTTCCATGTGTCAGCATCTGCAATATGTTTCGAATATATATAGCCGTAAAAAACACCCACAATCACTTTAAGTGAAAATAATATGCATAACCATTTTAATGGGATACCGCTGTTCCGTATAAAATTGACTTTATTAATGAGCCAGAAAAAGAAAATCAGATATAATAAAAAAAGCAAATAGTGCAACGGTATTGTTTTTTGTCAATGCAAAATAACTAATGAGCAACAATAATTTAGCGGTTTTGCTCGCGTAGTTTTATTTATCTTGCCGGACTATATTGAGACGATGGTAAGAATCGCAATAATGCTTAACAGATTGGTAATTGGAGGGGCTCCGCTGGACACTGTGCAGCTTGCTGGTTATTTGTCTCAAAAGCATGAAGTGTATTTGGTGGTAGGAGAAAAAAACAAAGATGAGTATGACGCTTCTTTTTTGCTGAAAGCCTTTCCTGATCTGCAGGTTATTCACATAAACGAAGTGCACCGTTCTGTAAATCTTCTTAGAGATGTTAATGCATTCTTTCACATTCGCAGGGTGCTAAAAAAAATAGGCCCCGACGTGGTTCATACAAATGGTGCCAAACCGGGATTGCTCGGCAGGCTTGCAGCCATCTCTCTAAACACCAAAGTGATTATTCACACCTACCATGGCCACGTATTTCATTCTTATTTCAATAAGTTTTTCTCGTCCTTAATTGTACGGGTTGAAAAGGCATTGGCAAAACGATCCACAAAAATTATTGCCATCAGTGAATCACAAAGAAATGAATTGGCCAACACGTATAAGATTTGTCCCGCTTCTAAAATTTCTGTGATCAATCTTGGAATTGATGTCGCGAAATTCATGGATGACAGCGGCCTGCACAGAAAGTCATTCCGTAAAGAATATTTGCTGAATGAAGATGAGATAGCCATAGGAATAGTTGGAAGGATTGTGCCGGTGAAAGATCATTTTCTCTTCCTGAAAATAGTGGAAAAGCTACTTCAAAATACGTCGAAGAAAATACGATTCTTCATAATCGGCGATGGAAAAGAGCGCATACAGTTGGCTGACGCTTTAAATAGTAAACATATTGATCACGTTTTTTTCCCTGAAGAGAAACGCATTGCAAATGTAACTTTCACCTCATGGATACTGGAAATAGAAAATGCAATGAATGGCTTGGATATCGTGGTGCTGACCTCTCTCAATGAAGGTGTTCCAATCGCTTTACTGGAAGCAGGCGCGGCCGCCAGACCAATTATTTCTACCAATGTAGGATCGGTAAATGAAATAATAACAGACAATAAAAACGGGTTCGTAATTTCCTCCCGCAGCCCGGAAGAATTTGCCAATAAATTACAACTACTGATTAATGATAGTGACTTAAGAGAAAAAATGGGAGAGGAAGGAAGGAGCGTCATTAACAATCGCTACCGGAAAGAAGTTGAACTTGCCAATGTAGATCAGTTATACTATGAACTATTGAATAATACGATTTAAGAATCAGAAGTAGAAATTGCTGATTGATGGTTCACGTGTCACGTTTCACCAAATACTTTATTACCTTTGCGCTTTCTCAGACCATCCCATATACTATCATGGAAATAACAGTTAAAACCGCCGAGCAATTGCGTCTTACGGCAGAAGAATTTGAGTTAATAAAGAAAAAATTAGGAAGAACCCCGAATTTTAATGAGTTATGTGCCTTCAGTGCAATGTGGAGCGAACACTGTAGTTACAAAAATTCGATCAAATGGCTTAAAACTTTACCCCGCGAAGGCGGAAGAATGCTGGTAGCAGCTGGTGAAGAGAATGCCGGTTTGATGGATATGGGCGATGGCTACGGGGTAGTTTTTAAAATTGAAAGTCATAATCACCCGTCTGCAATCGAGCCTTTCCAGGGCGCTGCAACAGGCGTAGGTGGTATTCACCGTGATATTTTTACGATGGGAGCAAGACCGATCGCGTCTTTAAACTCTCTCCGTTTTGGTAATCTTAATGAAGCAAAAACGCAGCATTTGCTGGGTGGTGTTGTTCACGGAATCGGTCACTACGGTAACTGCTTCGGCGTTCCAACAGTAGGAGGCGAAATCTATTTTGAGCAGTGCTATCACACCAATCCTTTGGTAAATGCGATGAGCGTAGGTATCGTAAAAGCTGGTGAAACGGTTAGTGCGACTGCGTTAGGGAAAGGAAATCCAGTAATATTTGTTGGTTCCGCTACCGGTAAAGATGGTATCGGAGGTGCATCTTTCGCTTCTGCGGATATCACCGCAGAAAGTACAGAAGAATTACCCGCAGTTCAGGTGGGCGACCCTTTCCAGGAAAAGAAATTACTGGAAGCTTGTCTCGAAGTGATTCCAACAGGTGTGGTTGTAGGTATGCAGGACATGGGTGCTGCCGGAATCATTTGCTCTACAGCAGAAATGAGTGCAAAAGGCGGAGTAGGCATGCGCATCGATCTTGACAAAGTGCCTACACGTCAGCAAAATATGAAAGCCTGGGAACTTTTGCTAAGTGAAAGCCAGGAGCGTATGTTAATGGTGGTGGAGAAAGGTAAAGAAGATGTCGTTCAAAAAATATTCGACAAATGGGATCTTCCGTGCTCCGTAATCGGAGAAGTGACGGAAGATGGCCAGTTAAGCTTCTACATGCACGGAGAGTTGGAAGCTCAACTTCCTGCAGAAGAACTGGTATTGGGTGGCGGAGCTCCTCAATATGAACGCGCTTATTCTGAGCCAACATATTTTGCAAAAACAAAAGCTTTTGATGCTGCTTCAGTTGAAGTGCCAAAAGACTTAAAAGCTGTTGCGGAAAAACTTATTAAAATTCCGAACATCGCCTCCAAACGTTGGGTGTATGTTCAATACGACAGCATGGTAGGTACAGGTAATACTTCTACCAACCAACCTTCAGATGCAGCAGTAGTTTTAGCAAAACCAAGTGATAAAGCTTTGGCAGTTACTACAGATTGTAACAGCCGTTACGTATATGCTGATCCGTACAAAGGCGCTATGATCGCAGTTGCAGAAGCAGCGAGAAATATCGTATGCAGCGGCGGCGAGCCTCTGGGTGTAACCAACTGCTTGAACTTCGGTAACCCCTACGATCCGCAAGTGTATTATCAGTTTGTTCATGCCATTAAAGGAATGGGCGACGCCTGCCGCAAATTCAACACTCCGGTAACTGGTGGTAACGTAAGTTTTTACAACCAAAACCCTGACGGTCCTGTTTACCCGACACCAACAATCGGTATGGTGGGATTGCTGGACAGCGTGCAGGATAAAATGACATTGGACTTTAAAGAAGAAGGTGATGTTATTTACCTGGTTGGTAAAAGCTACGGCGATATCAACAGTTCTGAATATTTGCAAAAAATAAAAGGCGTTGAGTTCTCTCCGGCTCCGCACTTTGACATAGAAGAAGAATTTGCGTTGCAGCAACAAATTACAAAAGCAATCAAAGAAAAGGTGATCGCATCTGCGCACGACGTAAGCGAAGGTGGTTTGTTCATCACTTTGATCGAATCTTCTTTCAACAGAAACCTTGGTTTCGAAGTTGCATCAACCGATGCCGGCATCCGCAAAGATGCTTACTGGTTCGGCGAAGCGCAAAGCAGAGTAGTGGTGACTGTGAAAAAAGATCAGGTTGCTGCTTTTGAAAAAACATTAAGCGGCGCAACATTCGCAAAACTGGGAACTGTTACAAATGGCTCAGTAAGCATCGATGGCGAAAACTGGGGCAATGTAATTTCCTGGAAAGAAAAATACGATAACGCAATTGGCAACCTGTTGGCTGGACACGACAGCGAACATGCGTTGAGCGCACTTTAAAGTGTAATTAATAATTAATAATTAATAATTAATAGACGATCGCTCTGCCTTAATGCAGCTAAGCTTATTTGTGGAGACTTCGATATTAATTATTAATTATTAATTATTAATTACCAGTTATTCAAGAATAATTGGAAATTATGAATGAATCCTCAATAGTTGTAACCGGTGCTGCTGGCTTCATCGGAAGCTGCCTGGTGGGATTTCTTAACAGCCAGGGATATACGAATTTGTTGCTGGTAGATGATTTTTCAAGAGCAGACAAAGAACCTAATCTTCAAGGCAAAACATATCTTCAGAAAATAGAAAGAGAATCTTTCTTCGATTGGTTACAGAAGAATGATCCTGCCATTGATTTCATATTTCACATAGGAGCAAGAACAGATACCACCGAATTTAACTACGCCATACACGAGCATCTCAACGTAGAGTATTCACAAAAAATATGGAACTATTGCGTTGACAAAAATGTTCCGTTGGTATATGCTTCTTCCGCTGCAACATACGGAGCAGGTGAATTTGGCTACGACGACAATCACGAATTGCCTTTCAAACTTAAGCCACTCAATCCTTATGGCATATCCAAAAATGAGTTTGACAAATGGGCGATTCAGCAATCCACGCAGCCTCCATTTTGGGCAGGACTTAAATTTTTCAACGTTTACGGACCAAACGAATATCACAAAGCGAGAATGGCAAGCGTGATTTTCCATTCCTTCAATCAAATAAAGAAAGATGGATTGGTAAAGCTGTTCAGATCACACAGGCCCGACTTTAAAGACGGTCAACAGCTTCGCGACTTTGTGTATGTTAAAGATGTCATCAAAGTTTGTTATTGGCTTATGCGAAACGAACCTGCATCAGGAATATATAATCTTGGTACAGGCAAAGCAAGAGCATTCGAAGATTTGGTAAAAGCGACTTTTGCAGGCATCGACACTGCATCAAATATTCAGTTCATCGATATGCCTGAAGATATTCGAGACAAATATCAATATTTCACAGAAGCGAATATGCAAAAGCTTTTCGAAGCGGGTTATACGGATAAATTTTATTCCTTAGAAGAAGGAGTGCAGGATTATGTGAGAAATTATTTATCGCAGGCAAAGTTTTACTAATTTCGCAATCAGAATAAAAACATAGAAAAAGCCATTTCACTATTTTAGTGATGGCTTTTTCTATTTATATAAAACCGACACCATGTACAATAAGATAGCTATAATAGGCGGAGGAAATCTAGGCACAGCGATAGCAGAAGGATTATTGAAAAGCGAATTCTCCAAACCTGCCGATATTACCATTACCCGTAGAAATCTCGCAGAACTTGAAGGGTTAAAAAGTAAAGGCGTAAACATTACTTCAGATAACGTTGAGGCGGTAAAAAACAGCGATGTAATAATACTTGCCGTAAAACCTTTCCAAATAAAAGACGTGCTGGACGGCTTTAAGGCAGAATTAGATCCACAAAAACATATACTGGTCTCCGTTATAACCGGAATTTTCATAGAAGATATGCAGAATGCCGTTCAGAAAAACGTCCCTTTATTCAGGGCAATGCCGAATACCGCGATCGCGATCCAGGAGAGTATGACATGCATTAGTCATAAAGGGGCAAATAGTGCCCAGGTCGATTTTATTAAGAACATATTTGAGAAATTGGGTAAAGTGGCGATGATCGATGAGAAGCTAATGGATGCGGCTACAGTTTTGGGAGCCTGCGGTACTGCTTTTGCAATGAGATATATTCGCGCCAATATCCAGGGAGGCATAGAAATTGGTTTCAGTGCAGCCACAGCCAGTCTTATTGCGGCACAAACTGTAAAAGGGGCGGCGGACCTTCTGCTTTTAAAAGGAGCACACCCTGAGCAGGAAATCGATAAGGTAACCACGCCAAAAGGCTGCACGATAGCGGGGTTAAATGAAATGGAGCACCAGGGTTTTAGTTCATCCCTCATTAGGGGAATCGTTACCAGTTACAATAAAATACTGAATAGTTAATGAAGAATTAATGAGAGAAAACAATGATATACAAAATGTTATGAAATAAAACTTCTTTTTATTTAAAAAGAAGCCATAATTTTGATTTTAGGATTTTAATGAATATTTTCGCGTGATAGGGAATCCTTGTCCTGTTTAAAACGATTTGCTGGCCGATTGTAGAATTTAAAATTCCCTTTGTATGATGCAAAAAAGAAACTTACCGGCCTTACTTCTATTGAGTGAATTAGTTCTGATTACAGTGATGCACGTCGTAAAGCATAATCAGCAAAATAATAAAGATCGTTCTACCATGATTTTTGAGCAAAACGAAAATCCTTCCTCCGCCGTACAAATAAATCAAAACGTAGTCTATCGTTTAAATCATGAATAGTGTTAGGTGAAAATTTAACGGCTACCATTTTCCGTTAATATTAGTTTTGCTTTTTCCGGTATTGCCGCTACTTTTTTCAAGTTGTAGTCGTAGCCTACAATACCCGTTTTAGCAACTGCCACCACAATATTTTTTCCCTCATGTTCTTTTTCTATTTTATAAAAAATGTCGAATGAAACTCTTGTGAATTCATCGGCACAAACGTGGATATTTAACCTATCCCCGTAGAAGCCCTCGGCTTTGTATTCGATCGCCACATCGCCCATAATGATGCCGATTCCTTCAAGATTAAGTTCGGAATATCCGTAGTGTTGTAAGAAGCGAACTCTTGCTTCGTGTAGTAGTGAGAGTATGGTGTCGTTGCCAACATGACCACCATAATTGAGATCTGAAATACGTATGTCTATAGACGTGGAAAAACTAAATGCCTTTGGTAAATCAATTTTAATTCGCGCCATAGATTCAAAGGTAGTGAATCGCGCTTTTTAATTTTCCTTTATCAGGTCCTTAAGATCCAAAATATCCATCCCGTTAAATGCATTGGGGGCATAGCCTGCCTGAACAATTTTGGTCCTCCATTCGCTAAATTTCTTTTCCATTGCAGTATTCTCAATAACCGTATTTTGATTATCAGAATTTGAAGCTACTGTATAAGTGTGGCTATGCATGGCGTTGAAAATTTTCAACGACATTTTTCTCAACTCACCATTTGGCCCAAGCACTGTAATGTAATTTCCATTTAGAACAAATTTAGAAGCTAGTTCTGACAATGAGTTCTTAATGTTTGAGGATGTTATCTGCACCGTAGGTTTCGAAGCCACAAAATCAACATCAGCTGTCTCTGTGTTTCTATTCCGAATGTTTGAAGTGTGTACGGACTGTAAGAGTTTATTTAATGCCAGATGCTTAACTGATTTATCATCGTCATCATCAGTGCTATCATCTGCTTCTACAATCGGAGGATTGTTTGTTAGATGCTGATGTGGAACTGTAGGAAGATTATTACTCTTGGTTGCAGTAGCCAGGCTTGCTTCTTTTTTGTTGCTATTAAAAAAAAGAATGCCTAGTGTAGATAGTATGATTAAAATGGCTGCTGCTGCTGACCATCTGAATGTTGTATTGATTTTTCTAACAGGAACTTCTTTTTGAGGGAGATCTTTTTCGAGACCTGCAACTATTTTGTCGAAGATGCCAGGCGGCGGGGTGACTTCGTAACCGGATAATTTTTCCGAAGTGTTTTTATAAGAGGTGGATTCATCAAGATCCGCAGCGATCCTATCCCACAACCCTTTAGGTGGTGTGGCTTCAAATTGCTGCATTTTATTTCTTAGTTGGTCAGACATGTTTTTTTAATCAAGCTTTTTTTCTTCCATCAGGTTCTTCACTCTCTTTTGTAAAAGCATTTTTGCTCTTGCCAACTGAGATTTACTTGTACCTTCACTAATTTGTAAAAGATCACCAATTTCCTTGTGTGAGAATCCTTCAACCACATATAGGTTGAAAACGGTCCGATAACCTGGTGATAATTCTTGAATAAGCTGAACAATATCTTTTTCCGCCAAATTATCCAATGCATTTGCAGAATAATCCTCTATTGTTCTTTCCTCATTTTCGGTAATACTGTTCAGATACACCTTTTTTCGGAAATGTTCAATGCATGTGTTTACAAAAACCCTTCGCATCCATCCCTCAAACGATCCTTCTCCTCTGAATTTCTGTAAATTCTTAAATACTTTAATAAATCCTTCCTGCAAAAGATCAGCTGCATCGTCGGCATTTGAGGCGTACCGGAGACAAATGGCGTACATCTTAGGAGAGAATTTTTGATACAAAGCCTCCTGTGAACGCCTGTTATCTACAAGACACCCCTGAATTAAGTCGTATTCTGATATATTTTGGTTGCTTTCCGACAAACCTTTTTTATTTTCCAGGATAAAAATTTGTAATTATTTGTAATTCAGTAGTAAAACTATCTAATATTCAGTTTGTTTAAAAATAAAACTAATTTTTCCGTCGCTTTTTTGCGATGGCTGAACACATTTTTTTCCTCCATTGTCATTTCTGCAAAAGTTCTGCTCGCGCCAGCCGGTACAAACACAGAATCATAACCAAATCCGTTGCTACCCGTTGGCGAAAAAATAATCTCACCCTCGCAGATTCCCTCAAAAAGATGTTGTTCTTTGTTGATTATTAAGGAAATAACGGTTCTGAACCTCGCTTTTCTGTTGTTTTCACTGCCGAGTTTAAAAAGAAGCTTTTCGATATTCTTGTTGAAATCTTTTACATCACCCGCATATCTCGCACTCTTGACACCGGGTTCGCCGTTCAATGCTTCTACCTCAAGACCGGTATCCTCACTAAAACAATCTGTATTTGTCAATTTATAAATCGTAGAAGATTTTTCAACGGCATTTTCTTCTAAAGTGTCGTGTGGTTCGGGGATATCGATATCAATTCCTGCTTGTTTAAGCGGAATGACATCGAATTTGCTGCCTATAATATATTGAATTTCATCAACTTTATGCTGATTGTTGGTAGCAAAAATAAGCTTCATATCAATGCTGATTAGATATTTAAGAGTTGTTTCAGGCTGTTCCAAAGTTGGCCTTTAAGAATTTTTCCATCAGGAGTATTTTGGTTCAGGAGTTCAAGTTTTGGTGCATTGATCATATTCATGCCGTTTTTATTACTTATTTCAAAAAAAGCAGAAGTTCTGAAATCATTGCGAATCTGTGGCTCTTCACCAAAAGTGATAACATACTTAGGCTGAAGCTGCCCGATATTATTTAGGTTAATTTCCTGGGAATTGCAATTCACAATGGCCACATCGCCAAGATTTAACTGGCATGCTTTCAAAATATTTCCAAGAAATTCAAGTTGCGCTTCCGGAAGGTACACCTCGTTTGCATAGCAAGCCAGTATTACAAATTGCTTTAGATTTTTGCCTAAAAATTGAATGGGTTTGTCAATTATTGAAGCCGGTTCGGACGGTTGAGCAATTTTAGAAATGGCCGAATAATCTTCCACCAAGTGCCTTCTATAAAGGTCTGCAACTAAAAATCCCGGTAATTGTACGTTGTTAAAACTCATTGTCTTGTATTTTGGCAACCCCAAACTTTGTTCGTTTCTTTGCACAAATGTAAATGAATATGATTGCCGCACATACAATACCGGTTACAAAAGTTGAGGCGAGTAAATTACCTGGTGTAAAGCTTGAAAATGTTCCGTTTGGTAAGTATTCCACAGATTATATGCTGGAAGCTGACTACGTCGATGGCGAATGGAAAAATGTGGAAATTAAACCATATCAACCACTGCTGATTGGCCCAGCGAACATGGCTCTGCATTACGGTCAGGCAATTTTTGAAGGTATTAAAGCTTACAAAAGCGACAATGGCGAAGTTTTCATATTCCGTCCGTACGACAATTTCAAACGTTTTAATCTTTCTGCTGAGCGTCTTTGTATGCCTGCGGTGCCGGAAGAGATTTTCATTGACGGAATGCGTCAGTTGATCGACCTTGAAAAAGGTTGGATTCCTGCAATGGAAAATCACTCACTTTACATTCGTCCGTTTATGTTCAGCACCGACGAATCATTAGGCGTAAAAGCTTCGGAAACATATAAATTCATGATCATTTTAAGCCCGACAGGCCCTTATTATGGCAAACCAATGAAGATTTATGTGGAAGAAAAATATACAAGAGCTGCTCCAGGTGGAGTAGGGTTCTCCAAAAATGCAGGAAACTATGCCGGCAGCCTATATCCTGCTAAAGTAGCAAAGGATAAAGGTTATGATCAGGTACTATGGACAGATGCATTTGAGCATAAATGGCTGCAAGAAGTGGGAACGATGAACGTTTTCTTTGTAATTGGTGACACGGCTGTAACTCCTTCACTTGAAGAGGGTACTATTTTGGCCGGTGTTACACGCGACAGTGTAATCACCATTTTGAAAGAAATTGGCTTGAAAGTAGAAGAAAGACCGATCAGCATAGACGAATTGATAAAAGAATACGATGCCGGAAACGTGAAGGATGTGTTTGGAACGGGTACTGCTGCGACCATTTCTCCAATCAAGGAATTGAGATATAAGGACAAGGTAATGACGTTTGACACAGAAAAATGGACCGTTACACCAGAAGTTAAAAAAAGACTGGATGCTATCAGAAGCGGCCAGGCTGAAGATAGATATAACTGGTTGCTAACTGTTTAATTTCCACATGTTTTCAACATTGAGAAAAATATTTTTAGAAAACAACATTTTTAAATTTGGTATTTAAGGTAATCACTGTTACCTTTGCCGTCCCAAATAAAAAAGGTTATAATGCCTACGATACAACAATTAGTTAGAAAAGGTAGAGAAATTATTAAAGCAAAGAGTAAATCCAGAGCGCTGGATGCATGTCCTCAACGTCGTGGTGTTTGTACACGTGTGTACACTACTACGCCTAAGAAGCCAAACTCAGCTTTACGTAAAGTAGCTAAAGTGCGTTTGACGAATAAAGTAGAAGTTATCGCATACATTCCAGGTGAAGGACACAACCTGCAAGAGCACTCAATCGTGTTAATCCGCGGTGGTCGTGTTAAAGATTTGCCAGGTGTTCGTTACCACATCGTTCGTGGTAGCTTGGATACTGCAGGTGTGAAAGACAGGAAGAAGAGCCGTTCTAAATACGGTACTAAGAAAGAAAAAGCGAAAAAATAATTAATTAATCAAGCTGTTAAATAGATTTTCCAATGAGGAAAGCGCAAGCCAAAAAATTACCTTTAGCTCCTGATGCTAAGTATAATGACAAACTAGTTACACGTTTTGTTAACAACATCATGTGGCAAGGTAAAAAAAGTGTAGCATTCGAAATTTTTTATGATGCACTTGATAAAGTAGCTAAAATCACTAATGAAGATGGCTACGAAATTTGGAAAAAAGCGATATCAAACGTAACTCCGGGAGTTGAGGTTAGAAGCCGTCGTATTGGTGGTGCTACTTTCCAGATCCCTTCTGAGGTTCGTCCTGACAGAAAGATTTCTTTAAGCATCAAATGGCTGGTACGTTTTAGCCGTGAAAGAAACGGTCGTAGCATGGCAGACAAATTGGCTAACGAAATCGTAGCAGCAGCAAAAGGTGAAGGCGGAGCTTTCAAAAAGAAAGAAGATACTCACCGTATGGCTGAAGCTAATAAAGCTTTTTCTCACTTCAAGATTTAAGTTGTATACAAAGCCTTTATATATTGGACCATTGCTTAGAGATAGGCAATGGTTTTTTTGTTTGCTCCCCTCGTAAGGCTTGGGCACACAAATGACGCCGATTAGACTGATTTACGCTGATTTTTTCAAAGGAAGCGACAGTGAGTTGTTTTCCCGAGACTCATTTGAATTATCCGCCAGAAGATCTGTGTAAATCAGTTCAATCAGTGTCATCTGTGCACTAAAAATAAAAAAGCGCCATCGCATTCATTAATGTCTTGGCGCTTTGTGTATTATCTACAAAGTATGTTTAGAAGAGATTAAGCCTCGTCTTCGTTGTCATCATTTGGCATTTCAGGAACGTCGAATGAGTCCGGACCGCTTTCGTCGCTATCATGGGAGATAGGCTCATTTGTTGGTTCCTCCATTGGTGCTGGCATTTCAATTGGTTCTTCCATTGGTGCCGGAGAAGGTTGAACTTTAGCTGGAGCTACTTTTTTTGCGGCTTTCTTCGCTGCTTTTTTAGGAGCTGCTTTTTTAACTGGAGCTGCTTTTTTTACAGGTGCTTTTTTCAAAGGAGCTTTTTTAGCTACTTTTTTTGGAGCCGGAGCTGCTTTTTTAGGAGCCGCTTTTTTCACAACTTTCTTAGGAGCTGCTTTTTTTGCTGCTTTTTTAGGCGCAGCTTTCTTCGCAGCCGCTTTTTTAACTACTTTTTTGATTGCTTTTTTAGGCGCCGCTTTCTTAACGACTTTTTTTGCTGCTTTTTTCGCAGCTTTTTTAGGCGCCGCTTTTTTTACCGCTTTTTTAGGTGCAACTTTTTTCGGAGCAGCTTTTTTTGCAGCTTTTTTAGGTGCAGCCTTTTTTGGAGCTGCCTTTTTAGCAACTGCTTTTTTGGCTGGTGCTTTTTTTGCTACCTTTTTTTTAGTGGCCATATTTGTTCGTGATTTTTAGGTGATTTTGATTGACAAAATAAATTTACATTACCCTTTACTAATAACAAATAAATATCTTCAACATTTTCAGGAATTTATAAAAAAAATATCCCTAGTTAATCCACATCTTAAAACTCCGTGCCAATAAATTCATGTGAATTGTATATATAACTTGTCAGCGACTGTATTTTTTTACTTCTAAATCTTTACCTTTGCGCCTCAAATTCGGTTTATTGTTCTTATTTGAAAACGACGGTAAATCAATAGGAAGACTCAAACTTTTTAACATACAAAAATGGCAGACTTAAGATTTCAAAGAAACTTTGGTATTGCGGCTCACATTGACGCCGGAAAGACCACTACTACAGAGCGTATCTTACGCTACACAGGGATGATCCACAAAATTGGTGAAGTTCACGACGGTGGTGCTACTACCGACTGGATGGAGCAAGAAAAAGAAAGAGGTATCACAATTACCTCTGCTGCAGTAAGCTGCCAGTGGAATTTCCCAACTGATAAAGGTAAAGCTGACGCTAACACTAAAAAATATTACTTCAACATTATCGATACTCCGGGTCACGTAGACTTTACTATAGAAGTTGAGCGTTCCATGCGTGTATTGGATGGTTTGATCGCTTTGTTCAGTGCGGTTGATGGTGTAGAACCTCAATCTGAAACTGTTTGGCGCCAGGCTAACCGTTACAAAGTTCCCCGTATCGGTTTCGTAAATAAAATGGATCGTTCTGGTGCTGACTTCCTTAACGTGGTAAAACAAGTTAAAGAAATGTTGGGTGCTAAAGCTGTTCCATTGCAGTTACCAATTGGCGCTGAAGATAATTTCACAGGCGTTGTGGATTTGATTACAATGAAAGGTGTGGTTTGGCACATGGAAACAGAAGGTATGACTTTCGACGAAATTCCTGTTCCTGCTGACATGGTTGACGAAGCTAACGAATACAGAGCTGCGCTTGTTGAAGCAGTTGCTGAATACGATGATACTTTGATGGAGAAATTCTTCGAAGATCCAAACTCAATTTCTGAAGCAGAATTGCATGAAGCTATCCGCAAAGCAACGATCGATCTTAGCATCGTTCCTATGATGTGCGGTTCTTCATTCAAAAATAAAGGTGTACAAACTGCATTGGATGCGGTTTGCCGTTACCTGCCCAGTCCGCTTGATATCGACGCTGTAGAAGGTACTAACCCTGACACTGGCGAAGCTATTGTTCGTAGACCAGATGCAAAAGAACCATTTGCTGCATTGGCATTCAAAATCATGACTGACCCATTCGTAGGTCGTCTTGCATTCTTCCGTGCATATAGTGGTCACCTTGATGCAGGTTCTTACGTATTGAACGTACGTAGCGGTAAGAAAGAGCGTATTAGCCGTATCATGAAAATGTTTGCTAACAAACAAAACCCAATCGATTTCATCGAAGCTGGTGATATCGGAGCGGCGGTTGGTTTCAAAGAGATCAAAACTGGTGATACACTTTGTGATGAAGACAATCCAATCGTTTTGGAAAACATGTTTATTCCAGAACCGGTTATCTCCGTAGCTATCGAGCCTAAAACTCAGGTTGACGTTGATAAGATGGGTATGGCTATCGCTAAATTGGTTGAAGAAGATCCAACCTTACGTGTAAGAACAGACGAAGAAACTGGTCAAACAATTTTGAGTGGTATGGGTGAGCTTCACCTTGAGATCATCATTGACCGTATGCGTCGTGAGTTCAAAGTAGAAGTAAACCAAGGTAACCCTCAGGTAGCTTATAAAGAAGCATTCAAAGCAACTATTGAGCACCGTGAAACATTGAAAAAACAAACCGGTGGTCGCGGTAAATTCGCTGATATCGTGTTTGCTATCGGACCAGCTGATGAAGAGTGGTTAAAAGAAAACCCAGGAAAATCTTACCAGTTCGTAAATGATATCTTTGGTGGATCTATTCCTCGTGAGTTTGTACCAGCTATTCAGAAAGGTTTCGAATCAGCAATGTCTAACGGTGTATTGGCTAACTATCCTGTTGTGGACATGAAAATCCGCGTATTTGATGGTAGCTTCCACCAGGTTGACTCTGATGCTATGTCTTTCGAGCTTTGTGCTAAACAAGGTTTCCGTGAGTCAGCAAGAAAAGCAAAACCAACTTTGCTTGAACCAATCATGAGAGTAGAGGTGGTAACTCCTGACCAATACATGGGTGATGTTACAGGTGACTTGAACCGTCGTCGTGGTATGTTAGAAGGTATGGATAGCCGTAATAACGCACAGGTTATTAAAGCTAAAGTTCCTTTGAGCGAAATGTTCGGTTACGTAACTCAACTGCGTTCATTGTCTTCAGGTCGTGCGTCTTCTACAATGGAATTCTCACACTACGCACCAGCGCCTAACAACATCGCAGATGAGGTTATCGCAAAAGTGAAAGGTAAAGTAAACGCATAATTTAGCTTCTTACTTATATAGAGCCGTTCCGGATTTCCGGAGCGGCTTTTTTGTTTTTAGTGTTTGTTCTTTTAACCATTGATCATGCTTTAGGAACGCTTAATTAATCAACGTCGTAATTGCAAAATATTTTGCCAACATGCGTTATCTTCCATCAAATTTCTTACACTATGCTCCAGCGTTTATTGTTATTATTTTGGTGCTTTATTATTACGCTCTGCGTTTCTGCGCAGGAAAAAATTACATGGTCCAAGGAAGGGAACAGCTATTATGTAAATGAAGATAATAGCATCGCGAAACATACATTACCCGGTGGATCATCTATAGTTGTTGTTGACAAACATAAATTAATTCCTTCCGGAAAAACAACGACTTTGAACATACGCAATTTCATTTTCTCAACAGATGAAAAGAAAGTATTGATCTATACAAATACAAAGAAAGTTTGGCGACTAGATACGAGAGGTGATTACTGGTTGTATGATCTTACAACGGGTTCCCTGAAACAATTGGGGATAGGTTTGCCTGAATCGTCTTTAATGTTTGCTAAGTTTTCTCCTGACGGGAGCAAAGTTGCTTACGTAAGCAACTACAATTTGTATGTGGAAGACGCCGCAACAAACAAGGTAAAACAACTGACGTTGGATGGTAGCCGTAAACTGATCAACGGGACATTTGACTGGGCTTATGAAGAAGAATTTTTTTGCAGAGATGGTTTTCGCTGGGCAGCCGATAGTAAGCAAATTGCTTTCTGGCAAATTAATGCAAAGACGACTTCCGATTATTACATGATCAACAACACAGATTCTATTTATCCGAAGATAGTTCCTGTAGAGTATCCGGTGGCAGGCACTCCACCATCTCCTTATAAAATTGGCGTTGTGAATGTTGAGAATGCACAAACCAAATGGATGGAGATTCCTACTGACACTGTTTTGCAAACATATGTTCCAAGAATGGAATGGGCGGCCAATACTAATGAATTGATCATTCAACACCTGAACAGAAAACAGAATGACAGCAAGCTTTTTATATGCAATGCGACAACAGGAAAATCAAACATAATCTACGAAGAAACCGACAAAGCATGGATCGATATTTTACCTCTATGGGATGATGATTATGCTTATGGCGGATGGGATTGGATCAACGGGGGAAAAGAATTTGTATGGGCCACTGAAAAAGACGGCTGGCGCCACTTGTATCGCATTAGCCGCGATGGCAAAAAAGAAACGCTGATCACTAACGGAAATTATGATGTGATGGATATTGTGCGTGTTGATGAAAAAGGAGGCTACGTTTATTTCATGGCTTCACCTGACAATGCAACACAGAAATATTTGTATAGAACTAAGCTGGATGGAAAGGGCAAAGCGGAAAGAGTATCTCCGGCTAATCAACAGGGAACGCATGAATACAACCTTTCGCCCGATGCGAAATTTGCCATGCATAATTTCTCTAACTATTACACTAGACCTACATCAGAGTGGATCACTTTGCCAGCACATGCCGGAGTGAATGGAAGCAGCGACGTCAACAATGCTGTTGCTGCAGCAGATAAGAGCAAGTTCCCATTGCAATTCTTCAAAATAAAAACAGCGGACAACATTGAAATGGATGCGTGGATGCTGAAGCCCGAAAACTTCGACAGCACAAAGAAATATCCCGTGGTATTTCAGGTGTACACAGAGCCTTGGGGGCAACTTGTAAAGGATGAATTTGGCACCGGATACAACTTTTTGTATCGTGGTAATATGGCAAAGGACGGCTATATCTACGTTACAATTGATAACAGAGGAACTCCTTGTCCAAAAGGAAGAGAATGGAGAAAATGCGTTTACAGACAAATTGGCCAGATCAACATTAATGATCAGGCGATGGCTGCTAAAGAAATTTTGAAATGGCCATTTGTTGATAAGGATCGTATTGCTGTTTGGGGTTGGAGCGGTGGGGGCTCTGCAACACTAAACCTGATGTTCCAGCATCCGGAGATTTACAAAACAGGAATTGCCATAGCAGCAGTAGGCAATCAGCTTACATACGATAACATTTACCAGGAACGCTACATGGGGCTGCCACAGGAAAATCGTGAGGATTTCGTGAAAGGCTCACCCATTACTTACGCTAAAAATTTGAAAGGAAATTTACTGTACATACATGGCACTGGTGATGATAACGTGCATTATGATAACGCAGAAATGTTGTTGAATGAGTTGATCAAATACAACAAACAATTTCAGTTTATGCCTTATCCAAACCGCACGCACAGCATATCAGAAGGAGAAGGGACAAATCTGCATTTAAGTACATTGTACACAAACTATTTAAGAACGAATTGCCCTCCGGGAGGAAAATAAATGGTTGAAATTTTTGAAGTCCCTGCAAATTATGCAGGGCTTTTTTTTGCACAAATGAACTGAGTAATTGCATAAGCGATAATTGTGGATTTTCATAAATAGGGAGCCTGTCAAACGAACAACTCATAGCTCAATAGAATTACAATTGCTGAACGGAGCGTCGCAACGTCTGTCTAATTAAGAACCGAATGCTTGTAACATAAAAATGATTTTTAAAAGAACAATTGTTCTTTTATATTTGCATGAACAATGCGTGTTAAAGATTTAAATAAAGAGTTGCTCATAAGGCAGAAAACTATCGAGCTTGTTGTAAAAGACGGGTTTGATGGCTTGAGCATGCACAAAGTTGCCAAAGCTGCTGGCGTATCGGTTAATACTATTTACCTGAATTTTAAAAACAGGGAAGACCTTATTGTTCAGGTTTACCTTGGTATTGTAAATGAAATGGATGACATGCTTTTGAAAGGCTTTGATGTGTACATGAACTATGCTGAAGGGTTGAAACTGCAATGGAAAAACCGGTTGGCTTATTGTTTGAAATACCCGTTGGAAGCCCAGTTTGCGGAACAATTACGTAACACACCGTTGTATCTGAAAGTTATGAACCTGCAGGGCAGAAGGTTGTCTGCAACTATGCAAAAGTTTTGCGCGAATGCAATAAAGAATGGACAGTTGAAGGAACTGACAACAGAAGTGTATTGGGCCATCGCTTTTGGTCCGTTGTATCAATTAATAAAATTTCACCAACAAAAGAAAAGCATGAGTGGAAAGAAATTTGCGCTTACCCAGGAGAAATTGGATGAAGCTTTCGGGCAAGTGATTATTGCGTTAATGCCATAAATTTTTTTGTCAAATAAAAGAATGATTGTTCTTTTATAAATATATCAATTATGAAACTGAATCACATAAATCTTACGGTGCCTGATGTAAAGGTAACCGCGGATTTTTTCGAGAAAATATTCTCTTTTAACTGTTTAGAAATAAAAGGAGATAATGCATTAGCGGTTTTGAAAGGCGAAGACGGATTTGTCCTGGTTATTACATCTCATGCATTCAACAGAAGCAATAATCATAGCTATCCGGATGCGTTTCACGTGGGTTTCCTGGTTAACAGCAAGCAGGAAGTTGACTTAAAATATGACCAATTGATTTCGTCTGGTTATACAACAGGTCACGCGCCGCGGAACATGCATGGCGCTTATGGGTTTTACTTTAATGCACCGGGAAATATTCTTGTGGAAGTTAGCACGGAGAGTAAATAGTAAGCATATGAAAATAGCTTTGTTTGGCGCAACGGGGCAAGTTGGTAGGGAACTTGCGAAGTTACTTTTAGCAAAAGAACATTGCCTGAAAAACTTCATTTTCAATTTTCAACTTTCCATTTTCAATTAAATTTATCTTTGCGGCTCACCAATTCTCTTTTATGGAAAAGATTTTTTCCTATGCTCATTTGTTGAATTTTACAGAAGCAATATTCAGGCAGATTGGTTGCAGTCCGGACGACGCAACTATTGCAGCAAAAACTTTATTGAGTGCTGATTTACGTGGAGTTGATTCTCACGGTGTGGCGCGTTTGACAGGTTATGTGCGCTTGTGGGAAGCCAAACGAGTAAATGCAACACCCGCAATGAAAGTGATGCATGAAACGCCTTCTACGGCTGTTGTCGATGGTGATAGTGGATTGGGACTTGTTGTGGCTCCTTATGCGATGAAAGTGGCGATTGAAAAAGCGAAGAATGTGGGAACGGGTTGGGTGAGTGTGCAGAACTCGAATCACTTCGGTATTGCAGGATTTCATGCTATGATGGCGCTGGAAAATGATATGATTGGAATTGCGATGACGAACGCAAGTGCTTTGGTTGCGCCAACTTTTTCCACGGAGCGGATGCTAGGAACAAACCCAATTTGTGTAGCGATTCCTGCCGGAAAAGAATCTGCATTTGTGGCGGATCTTGCAACGACGACAGCAGCCAACGGCAAATTGGAAATTTTACAAAGAAAGAATCTGGATGCGCCAACCGGTTGGATTCAGGATAAGGAGGGCAATATTTCTACAGATGCTCATGCTTTGAAAAATGGTGGCGCTTTGTTACCGCTTGGTGGTGATCGCGAGCATGGCAGTCATAAAGGGTACGCGCTTGGGGCAGTGGTGGATATTTTCTCGGCCATACTAAGTGGGGCAAACTATGGCCCGTGGGTGCCGCCGTTTCCTGCTTATGTGCCAATGCCGGAAAATATGCCAGGCAAAGGAATCGGGCATTTTTTGGGGGCCATGCGTATAGACGCTTTCCGGAAGGCGGATGAATTTAAAGAGCACATGGATAACTGGATACAGCGCTTTAGAAGCGCCAAAACGGTGCCTGGTGAGGAAAGTGTTTTGATACCCGGCGATCCTGAAAGAGAGATGGAAAAAGAGCGTTTGGAAACGGGAATTCCGTTGTTGCAGGTTGTTGTGGAGGATTTACAAAATTTGGGTAAAAAATTGGGCGTGGAGCTTTAACTTCGCGAACCGGAAGAAAGTAAAAATTAAAAAGTAAAAATTCGAAAATGGTTTCCGACAAAGCGGCTATTTTTTTGACTTTTGAATTTTTCCTTTTGACTTAAGAACAGAGAAGAAGCAACAATTTATTCAACAATATTTTTCACTAAAAAATGGCTAAACTAGCTTTTAGCTTGTTACTAAGAAAATGAAAGTAATGAAATTCGGGGGCACCAGTGTTGGAAAGCCCGAGCGCATGTACCAGGTTGCGGATCTTATAACCCGTGACAATGAATCTAAAATTGTTGTATTGAGTGCTTTGAGCGGAACTACCAACGCCTTGGTTGGTATTGGTGACGCTTTAGCCAAGAACAATAAGGAAGATGCGAAGACGCAGATCGATAAGCTGGAAGCTCATTATCATACTTTCATCGCTGAACTAGTGAAAACTCCTGCGGCGCTTGCAAAAGCTAAGGCAATTGTTGGCGAGCATTTCGAATTTTTGAACATCATCACTAAAATCTCTTTCAACGAAGCGTTGAATAAAGATATCCTTGCGCAAGGTGAGCTGTTGAGCACAAAATTGTTCAGCACTTATCTTGAAGAAAAAGGAATAGATCACTATCTGTTGCCTGCTCTTGATTTCATGAGCATTGACACAAATGATGAGCCGCAACTTTCCGCGATTAAAACAAAGCTGTCCCAGCTGTTGAAAAATCATAGCGATAAGAAAATGTTCATCACGCAAGGTTATATCTGCCGCAACTCGAAAGGAGAGGTAGATAATCTGAAAAGAGGTGGAAGTGATTACACTGCATCTTTGATCGCTGCAGCAATTAAAGCTACTGTATGTGAAATTTGGACGGATATCGATGGTATGCACAACAACGATCCACGTATCGTTAAGAAAACAGTTGCCATCGAGCAATTGAGTTTTGATGAAGCTGCTGAGCTTGCATACTTTGGTGCGAAGATTTTGCATCCAACTTGTATCTGGCCAGCACAACACGAAAATGTTCCTGTAAAGTTGTTGAACACTATGCAGCCTGATGCTGCCGGTACAGTGATCCGTGATGAAGCAGGCAGCGAAGGTGTAAAAGCCATTGCAGCTAAAGACGGTATTATCGCAATTAAAATCAAGAGCAGCCGCATGTTGCTGGCTTATGGTTTCCTGAGAAAGATTTTCGAAGTGTTCGAAAAATATCGCACACCAATTGACATGATCACTACTTCTGAAGTAGCTGTTTCTGTTACGATTGATACAGATGTTAATCTTGCTGCGATCGTGAAAGAATTGGAACCATTCGGAACAATTGAAGTAGATAAGAATCAAACGATCGTTTCTATTGTCGGGAATAAAATTGGTAGCTCTGCTGATGTGCTGAGCAAATTGTTCGATACATTAAAACCTGTGCCTGTTAGCATGGTTAGCTACGGTGGTAGTCCTCACAATATCTCTTTGCTTGTTGCTGATCAATATAAGATACAGACTTTGCAGCTTCTGAATAGCGGACTGTTTGGTTTGGAATAACAGTTTCTTTACTACTAAGGCATTAAGCCTCACTTAGAGGGTTTCAAAATATCAAGAGCCAATACAGTTTTCTGTATTGGCTCTTTTAAATTGAAGGTAATGTAGAATGCCAACTTCTAACTTAGTGCCCTTACTGCCTTAATGGTAATTTCATGCTCTTTATTTTTTAAGCAACTTCAAATAAATCTGCTCAATCTCTCTCGTCATTTTGTCCGCACTGAAACGTTCGCTGATAGTGGCCCGCGCAGCATCTCCCAGTTTTTTTCTTTTGGCAGGATCGTTTGCTAAATCGACAATGGCTGCGGCTAAATTATCTTCAACGTTTTCCATAGGCAACAAAATGCCGTTGGCGTTATGCTGGATCACTTCTCTGGTTCCGTCGGCGGCAGTAGCAATGATTGCTTTGCCCATTGCCATTGCTTCGAGTAATGCTATTGGCAGACCTTCCCAAAGAGATGGCAAAACATAAATATCCCCCGCGGCTAAAACGTCCGGAACGTCCTGGCGGAACTGTTGGAATATTACTTGTTCTTGGATGCCTAATGTTTTTACAAGCTGTAGTGCTTCTTCTTTTTGATCACCATCTCCAACTAATAACAGCTTTAAAGAAGGAAGTTGTTGTGAAGCTTTTGCAAATGCTTTAATCAGTACAAGCGGTTGCTTTTGATGAATGAAGCGAGCGACAAAAACAACCAGTGGATCTGTTGCCGGAATATGCAGTTCTTCCCGAACATTTTTTAACGCGCTATCGGGGTTGAACTTCTGCTGGTTAATTCCGTTGTTGATCACAACAGATTCAAAGTCTTTAAAGTATTGCTTTCCCGTTGCTTGATTGGAGGCAGCAACAGAAATGTTGACGTCTGATTTTCTTGTGAGTACTTTTTCTCCCAGTACTCTTATCTTTTTTACAATCGGATTCTGATCATCATGGAAACTCCAACCGTGGATGGTGTAAACGAGTGGAAGATTCAATTTTTTTGCGGCCCAGTAAACGTTGGAATTTGCTCTTGTGCCGTGTGCGTGTACCAGCTGAATGTTTTCACTTTCTACAAATGTCTTTACCTGTTTCCACTTGCTCATGTCAAACGGCTTTTCGGTATAGATCACATGCGTTTGAATGCCCATTTCTTTTAACCTTTCTATCATAGGGCCGGGAGTAAAAGAGAGGACAACTGGTTCAAATACAGATTTGTCAAGGTTTTCAACGAGGCTCAATAAATGACTCTCACCACCGCCGATCTGTCCCTGGCGGATGGTTTCGAGAATGCGGTACTTTTTGGTCACGGTTTGTTTAATTGAAAATTGAAAGTTGAAAATGATGTGTAGAAACGGCGAGACTTTTTGCTCAACGGAATTACTTCTGTTGAGTTCCGATTACTTTCGTATCGGAATCCCGATAAGTACACGAATCGGGAAGTGACACAACCAAAGCTCAATCAGGATTCAAATGCTGGTTTCCAAAAAATGGGAAGACCTAAGGAAAGCCTGTTATAATCTTATGACGTATCGGAAACGCATCGCTTCTTCTTTTTCAACTGACACAAAATAAAAAATCACTACAGAAATATGTAGTGATTTAAAAAAAATAATAATGTCTTTAATTACAGAACCAACATCGCGTCTCCGTAGCTGAAGAAGCGGTATTTGTCTTTGATTGCTTTTTTATAAGCTTCAGTTGCCAATTCATAACCGGCGAACGCGCAAGTCATGATCAACAAGCTTGTTTTTGGCAAATGGAAGTTGGTGATCAAAGAGTCTGCAATTGAGAACTCATAAGGAGGGTGGATGAAATGGTTTGTCCAGCCTTCAGATGGTTTCAATAATTTTTCCGCGGTGAAAGAAGACTCAATGGCCCTCATAGTAGTGGTACCAACAGAGCAGATCCTTTTACCGTCAGTTTTTGCTTTGTTTACAATTTTGCAGGCTGTTTCATCGATCTGGAAGTACTCAGCATCCATTTTATGTTTGCTAAGATCTTCTACTTCGATGGGGCGGAAAGTTCCCAAACCTGTATGAAGAGTAACTTCTGAGAAACGGATACCTTTAATTTCAAGGCGTTTGATCAATTCTTTGCTGAAGTGCAAACCAGCTGTTGGAGCAGCAACGGCACCTTCGTGTTTTGCATAAACTGTTTGGAAACGTTCTTTATCTTCTTCTTCCGGTTTGCGCTTGATGTATTTTGGAAGTGGAGTTTCACCCAGGTGCTCGAGCATTTGGCGGAACTCATCGTCAGTACCATCCCACAGGAAACGGATCGTACGGCCACGTGACGTAGTGTTGTCAATAACTTCAGCTACCAGTTCGTCTGACTCCCCGAAATATAATTTGTTGCCTACGCGGATTTTACGTGCCGGGTCAACGATTACATCCCAAAGACGATTTGGTTTGTTCAATTCGCGTAGAAGAAAAACCTCAATTTTAGCTCCGGTTTTTTCTTTACGACCATACATACGAGCAGGGAAAACCTTTGTATTATTTACGATGAAAACATCTTTGTCGTCAAAATAATCCAGCACATCACGGAAGTGTTTATTTTCCATTTGTCCGGTTTTGCGATGCACCACCATCATGCGACTGTCTTCTCTCTTTTTCGAAGGGTGCTGAGCGATAAGGTTTAGAGGCAGATCAAACTTAAACTGAGATAACTTCATGGGCAATAAATATTTTTTAATTGCAATTGCCACATGATATAAACCGGTTGCGAAAGGGAAGAGAATTGAATCTTTCGTATCAAACCCGATCTTACGGTACCAGGTTGTATCATGTTACGGCATGATTTTAAAGTGGGCAAAGGTAGTGAATTAATGTAAATTTTGTGAAATATGCAAGAAATATTTGGTTTTTTTGTAAAAACTTATTAATCATCGTTTTAATTTGAGTTTGGGAAATGGTTTTGAATAACTTCATCCACAAAAAACATACCTCGCCGCTCACTTGAATCAAAAGTCTACAACAGTGGTAATAAACAATTGTTCAAACAGCCGTCTACAGATTTTTTCAAGAATACCTACCGCTATGAATTTGCATTTTTTCTAACATAATTGAATAGCTTTGCGCACTTTAAATTTTCGTTAAGTTTATGTTACGTGCCCCCAATCGATACTCTATTCTGCTAGGTTTTTGGAAGCTATTTATCGCACTATCTTTTTTGGTGCGAACAATACTTCTTATCATATCATGGAAAAACACCGCGATTTCCATAGGTGCATTGTTTTCTATCTACTTTAAGGGATTTGTGTTTGATCTTGGTGTTGCTTCATTTTTTACGGTTCTATATTCAATTTATTTATTGCTGATTCCGCAAAAGTGGAACCAATCGAGATTCAATAAAACGGTTACGTATGTTGGGTTCTTCCTGACGGTGCTGATTGTGATGTTCTCTTTTTTCGCCGAATTCACTTTCTGGGGAGAGTTCGAAAGCCGCTTCAATTTCATAGCCGTTGATTACCTGATCTACACTTTTGAGGTAGTAAATAATATCAATCAATCTTACCCGCTTCCGTATTTGATCGGAGGAATGGTGCTGATTACTTCTTTAATCACATGGTGGTTTCATAAGAGGGGAATTTTTGCTGCAAGTTTCAATTCTGCTATGTCGTTCAGGCAGCGTTCTATTGCTACGGTTATTTTGCTGTTGATCCCTGTGTTTTACATATTCAATGTAAAGAATAACTGGGCGGAAAAAACTGATAACCGCTATAGGGCCGAATTGTCAAAGGCAGGCATTTACTCTTTCTTTTCTGCATTCAAGAATAATGAGCTTAGCTACAGTGAGTTTTACAAAATGGACCCGGATGCGGAAGTTTTTGCCCGCATGCGCAATTTGCTGACTGATTCCAGTACAAAGTTTACAGGAAGTGCAAATGAGATCTACAGGCAAATAGCCAGCAACGATACGCTTGTTGCCCGCCCGAACGTAATAATGATCACGATCGAGAGTTTTAGTGCAGACTTCATGACGCGTTTCGGCAATACCCAAGGCTTGACGCCGGTGCTTGATTCTCTTTCGAAGGAAAGTGTGTTGTTTACAAACATGTACGCTACAGGAACACGCACGGTGCGTGGCATGGAAGCGCTTACACTTGCGGTCCCACCTACGCCGGGAAGTAGTATTGTTCGCAGGGATGACAATGCAAACCTATTTACCGTTGGTTCTATTTTTAAGGATGCCGGTTACAAACGAACTTTCTTTTATGGTGGAGATGGCTATTTTGACAACATGAATAAATTTTTTAGTGGCAATGGCTTTGACATAGTCGATCACCCAAATACTACGGTTGTGAATGACAACCTGGTTACTACGAGAACCGCTATCGCAAAGAAAGATATCCAGTTTGAAAATGCATGGGGCATTTGCGATGAAGACATTTACAAAGCGGTAATTCGCGATGCGGATGCTGATTATAAAGAAGGGAAGAAGTTCTTCAATTTTGTAATGACTACTTCAAACCACAGACCTTTTACATATCCGGCCAACAAAATAGATATTCCTCAAGGAAGCAGGGAAGGGGCGGTTCGTTATACAGATTTTGCAATTGGTAAATTGCTGGGAGAAGCAAGAACAAAGCCATGGTTTGCCAATACTGTTTTCATATTTGTGGCTGACCATTGTGCAAGCAGTGCGGGCAAAAATGAGATCAATGTTTCTAAATACCACATACCGTGTCTTGTATATAATTTGCCAAACAGCAAGGCTGTTGAGCTTTCTGCGGTTTGCTCACAAATTGATTTGTACCCGACATTGTTTAATTATTTGAACTGGAGTTACAGGTCAAATCTATTTGGCGAAAATATTAACGCAGCGAAATACCAACCAAGAGCTTTAATGGGAACTTATCAAAAATTAGGTTACCTGAAAAATGATACATTGATTGTATTGGGCCCTCAGCAAAAAGCAGATTGTTACTTATACAAAAAACAATCTGAAGAACAAAAGCAAGTGCCAATGAACGATCATCTTTTGCACGAAGCCATTGCGAACTATCAATCTGCGTATCAGTTGTATAAGAATGGAGGAATGAGAGAGAAGTAATTATTAATTTTCCTCCTCCAGATCATTCATCACTTGTTTCAACTCTCTCAAATATCGTCCGTACTGCCAGTTGATATGCCACTTGGAAAGGTAATAACTGAGCAACTGCGCGAAGACTATTATAATACCGGTAATTAGTAATGGTTTTATTTGCACAATTGATCCGGCATAGAATGTTTGCTTAAGTAATTCGCTGACTCTATCTGTATTTAAATATGCCACGCAGGTCAGGATGCCAATGGGCATTGAACAAAATGAGTATGTTTTATAACGCTCAATGTTGAGCTCCAAATCATAGGCAATCTTGCGGATATTTTTGCGCAAACTCAAATCATATCTTTCTAACTGTTTATAAAAAATATAGCAGTGGTAACAGAAATAAATAGTTTGCATTAGCAAGATAAAACAAGCCGTTCCTCCAATTAGAAAAGATAAGTAAGGTTTGGACAAAATGAAGAAGGTTAAGAATATGAAAAAGTAAGACAGTCCGAGACCGAAAAATTCTCTTCTCATATTTATTTTCAGCCTATCGATGGTGGACCTTGTTTTGTCAAGCGGCACCTTCTTTATCTCGAGCGGGACGTCTTTCGAAATATCGTCCGCCCATTCATTTTTTAAGTCATCAAAATTCATAACCCAATGTTTTAATAATGTATTTAATTTTTTCTTTTGTACGGTTCAGTCGCACACGAACGTTTACTGATGAAATGCCTAGTATGTCTGCAATCTCATCACCTGACTGTCCTTGCATGTAAAGGAAGATGAGAGCCTTCTCTACTTTGTTTAACTGCTGAACTGCTTTGTAAAAAATCGCGAGTTGTTCTTCCTTTTCTTTTACTGTATGCAGTTCATCCGGGAGATCGTGGTAGGTGTCAAGACTTGAAGTGTAATGTTGTTTTTCTTTTCTAAAATAACTGATGGCTGTGTTAAAAGCTACGCGGTACATCCACGAACTAAACTGACTCTCACCGCGAAATGAATCGTAGGATCGCCACAATTGTAAAATCATTTCCTGAAGCAGATCTTGCTGGTCCTCTTTATTATCCTGATAGATGCGGCATATCTTATAAAGAATGCCTTTGTGGGTTTCTATCAATTGAAGAAAGCAGGTCTGTTTATCGTTGCGGGTATTCAATTAAAGGATTGAAAGGTTAAGGAAAATAGTTAGCGGTTGAGAGGGTTGGTTGCTTCAAACTCGTCAATCTTTGTTTGCCAAAAGGTGTATTTTTTGTCGTCGTTGTTTTCGTTTATCCATTCACCTTCCATGGTTTTAAACAATACGCATTTTTTACGCTTCTCAATAATTACAACATAGCCTTTCCTTTTTTCTGTATGCCACCATTTTCCAGACATTATGTTACGAAGGCTAAGAAACTGCTTTTCTTTTACTATTCCGAAACGAACATCAGCAAAAACATTGTTAGGTAAGTTAATTACAAAGTGCCCCATATTTCCTGTTTAGAAGTAAGTACGGGACAAGAAACTTTTGTTACAGGAAATAGCGGAATTTTTTTGAACGAGGAAGGATTTAAACATAAAAGACCCGACCGGCTCGAGCGAACCAATCAGGTCTTTGCAATATGCTGGTATTTATTCTTTGTTATATTGATTCGCTCAGTTGCTAATGCCGCCAATTTCTGAAACGGAGATTATAACCGAGGTTATTCCACCATCTTCCACATTCCAGAGAACCGAACTTACGGACCATTCCTTGGTGCGAACATCATCATACAAACGGTCCTCTATATTCTTGATCCCTTTGAAAGATACCCGGTCGCCTTGTGCAGGAATGATGTTCAGCAGTGCTTTTACTACCTGGCTATTGGGAAAACGAAACTCTACATTCATGGCATTTGTTTTATTCAAGGCTATAAAACACGTGCCAACGCGAATGGTTGTGATAGAAGCAGAATACTTCGTTAAGAACCAGCGGTTTTATTTGGCAATAACGTAAGTGATTTTTTGGGAAGTCCCCTGCCCATTAATTGTGGTGTGGATCAGTAAAGGGAAGCCATTTTGATTCATGTCGTAGGTAACATCAGCTGATTCCGAGTAGGAATCTTTGGTGCCGTTTTCTTGTGTAATTGTTTCCCGGTTGAAACCCGAAATATTCTTAATGATGTAGGAAACAAATTGAGGCTTTGATTCCAGGAACCACAAAGGTGCGTTTACACACCTGAATATCGCGCTGTCCATTGTATAAGTCGAACGGGTAGTTATCGATTGACTAAATGAACTGTTTACAAAGGACGCCGTGATTTGATTTCCGTAATTGTCATAAGTGTAGTCGGTTTCTCCGTCTGCATCTTCGACTTTCGCTAGATGTTTGTTGCCGTTGAGTGTAAGCATGGTTATAGACTTATTAGCAGGGTTGTGCATTAGCCATGTGGTTGTTTGGGTAATGGTGCGGTCGTTATAACTGTATACCGATTCATAACTTTCGCCGCCAAATGGGGACGATGCCTTTATAAGCCTGTTGTTGTCGTCGTAGGTGTAGGTGATAGTGTCACCATGAATTGCGCCGAGGTAATCTTTGTAAAATTTCTTGCATGAAATAATTCTATTGAGGTTATCATACTCAATTTTTAAGGAGTCGTTTGATACTGAGTTGTCAACAATTGAAGAAGGAAGTAATCGCGTGCTATCGAGCGTCGGAATTTTGTCGAAGAAAAGCTCTTTCTGGCAAGATGAAAAAGCGATAATCGTAGCGATGCCTATAAACAATAATAACCTCATCATTTTACATGGGTTGGGGTAGTAAAATAAAAATACTCGGATTTTTAGATAAGGATGTGCCAGGTTTTTAACGGGAACTAGAGAATGTCTTGGTTTGGGACTTCAAGATAGAAGATTTTTCTGAATTCTTCGTGAAAGCGATTTGGACAAAAAAGCCTGAAAATAGATTCTCGATCAAATTTCAGGCTATGTAGAATTTACTGTTTCGTACTAAAAGCCAAGGAAAACTAAAGTTTCACACCAACACCTAGCGCATAACCCAAATTTGTATGTCGCCTGGGGTCATTGTCTCCTTTATTTTCAAGTGCAATATTTGAATTGTATTGCAGGCAAGATGCATGGACAAAAAGGCCATTTGTATTGCAGAGCTTAAACATTGCGCCAAGTGAAAGGTCCAGGAATGCACCGGATTTGTGGCCTGTTGGGACATCGGCATTTCCGACATATGCAGTTGTTCCAATCTTGCCGGACACATAGGCATTGATCTTATTTTTTGTTTCTATATAACAAAGTTCAAAAAATACGGGCATGTTGCCAGATCCGTATGAAACCGGTTTGAAGTATCCTGTACCGATCCCAATACCGGCGCCGTTTTTAAATTTTCCACCAAATGAACCAAGTATGCCGGTGTTTATGTCGGTTTTGCCAAACTTCATGACCTGCGGGTTGACAGTAGCATAAAATTTTATGGATGATTGGGCCTTGGCGTAGCAAAATGAGATTAAAACAAGGGTTGCGAGGGTTAGTTTTTTCATACGGTCATTTTTAGGGTTACTTTGAGTAAGTCACATCACCTTTGAAATTTGACGGAAATTATCGCTGATGCGTATCCGAAGATAAAATATTTTGATCAATTCTTAATTCTACGGCTCAGGCAATAAAAAAAGCCTGAAACTTAATCCTAGATCAAATTTCAGGCTTTGTAGCGAGGAGCGGACTTGAACCGCCGACCTTCGGGTTATGAATCCGATGCTCTAACCAGCTGAGCTACCTCGCCAAGTGGGCGGCAAAAATAGAGAAACGAAACTAAAAAGAAAAACTATTTTAAAATTTTTTTAAAAAAATACCCTCTGTAGAAACAGAGGGCCTTCAACGATTGCTTGCCATATGAAAAAAAATTGTAAGCTCGTTAGTTTTGGTTATGAAACTAGTTATATTAAATAAATAACGTATTTGTGATTTATTCCGTCTTTCTTGATGCAATTTAAGTTAAAACTATTTAGAATAACGTATATTATTTATTTTAATGTTGATTGTTGAATTTGTTAAAATATTAAATAATTGAATTTCAGTATTTTATATTTCTATGTAATTTTTTTTGAATATTCTTCCAATGCTTTTTCTAAACAATCCATCGCCCCGTTAATATCATCCACATTCAAAACATAGGCTAAACGAACTTCTTGCTGGCCCAAGCCTGGTGTCTCATAAAATCCGGAACCGGGAGCGAGCATCAGTGTTTTATTGTTGTGGGAAAACGATTCTAACAACCATTGACAAAATTTATCTGCATTATCAATTGGCAGTTTTGCCATTGCATAAAATGCGCCACCGGGATTTGGGCAAAACACACCAGGCATTTTATTGAGACGGTTTACCAAAGTGTCTCTTCTTTTTTGGTACTCGCTCTTTATAACGTCGAAATAATTTTCAGGAAGGTCCATTAACGCTTCCGCACCAATTTGTCCGAAACCGGGAGGGCTAAGTCTTGCTTGCGCAAACTTCATCGCCGCATCGAGGACTGTTTGGTTGCGGGTAATGAAAGCTCCTAATCTTGCACCACAGGCACTGTATCGTTTGCTAATAGAGTCCAGCAGGATAACATGCTCTTCCATGCCCGTTAGATTCATGGCGCTGAAATGTTTGCCAGAGTAGCAAAACTCACGGTATGCTTCATCAGAAAACAGGAACAAATTATGTTTAAGGCAAATGGATTTTAAAGTTTCCATTTCTTCTTTGCTGTACAAGTAGCCCGTTGGATTATTGGGATTGCAAATAAGAATAGCCTTTGTTTTTGGAGTGATTGCCTTTTCAAAAGCTTCCATTGACGGCAGTGCGAAGCTGTTTTCAATATGCGATGTAATTGGCTTTACCACTACGTTTGCAGCGATAGCAAATCCATAATAGTTTGCATAGAATGGTTCCGGCATAACGATCTCATCGCCTGCATCCAGGCAACACATGATACCAAAGAATATCGCTTCAGATGCACCGGTTGTAATGATGATCTGGTTGTAATCGATGTCAATATTCACACGCTTATAATACTCTGCCATTTTTTTGCGATAGCTTTCATTACCTGCACTGTGGCTGTATTCCAGTACCTTGAAGTGTGCGTTGCGTATGGCTTCCATCATTACCGGCGGTGTTTCGATATCTGGCTGACCGATGTTCAAATGATAAATATGTGTGCCTTTTGCTTTTGCAGCTTCTGCATATGGTACAAGTTTGCGTATAGGAGAAGCAGGCATGTTCTGGCCGCGATCGCTGATTGTAAGCATATTGTTTATTGTTATGTGCCCTTGCTCTTCAGAAAGGAATTTTTGTAACATTTTGTTTGTTGTTCTGTTTTTACGCTGTGTTATTTCTTTTCAAGAAACTCTACCAGTTCTTTGTAATCCGGTTTCATCTTCACTGTTTTCTTTGGTCCGTTTGCCGGAACATCCATGTTGATCTTTTCGCCGGTTATTTTCTCTACGCTGTCGCTGAATTTAACAGGGTGAGCGGTTTCAAGAATAAATCCTTTCTCAGATGAATGTTGTTGCAAATATTGCTCTAATGATATGTAGCCAACGGCACCATGCGGATCAAGCAAATATTTGTCTGTTGCATACACTTTTTTAATCGTTGCCACAGTGTCATCATCGCTTATGCTGGTGCTGCTGATTTTGTCTTTCAGGTCAGAGAATTTGTGTTGGAATAATTCCAGTATTCTTACAAAGTTACTTGGACTTCCTACGTCCATTGCGTTTGATAAAGTTGCAACGGCTTGGCGAGGTTCGTATTTTTCTGTTTGCAGATATCTCGTCACCACATCATTTGCGTTACACGCCGCGATAAAATGCTTAACAGGCAAGCCTGATTTGTGTGCCAGCAAACCTGCACAAATGTTACCAAAGTTTCCGCTCGGAACGCTGATTACAGGTGGATTTTTTTTATCTGCCCATTGTTTCCACGCAAAGAAATAATAGAATTGTTGTGGTAGCCATCTCGCGACGTTGATTGAGTTCGCAGAAGTTAAAAACATTTTTTTAGTAAGATCATCATCTGCGAAAGCTTGTTTAACCAAAGCCTGACAATCATCAAAGTTGCCACTGATTTCCAATGCATGGATATTCTTACCAAGAGTGGTCATTTGTTTTTCCTGCACCTCGCTCACTTTTCCGGAAGGGTATAGGATGACTACTTCAACGCCGGGAACATCATAAAAGCCATTGGCTACCGCACCGCCGGTATCACCTGATGTTGCAACAAGTACAGTTACTTTTTCAGAACGTTCTTTGGAAAAGTATCCCAAACAGCGGCTCATGAATCTTGCACCAATATCTTTAAATGCAAGGGTAGGTCCGTGGAATAATTCCAATGAAGAAATGTTGTCGTTGATGTTAACCAACGGCAGAGGAAAATCAATTGTTTCCTTCACAATTCTTCTCAGTGCATTTTCCGGAATCGTATTGCCTACATAAGGAGCGATCACTTTGTAAGCAATTTCTTCATTGCTTATGTTTTCGATATTGTTGAAGAAATCTGCATCCAGCACAGGAATTCTTTCAGGGAAATACAATCCTTTATCCGGTGCCTGTCCAAGTATAGTAGCGGTTTTAAAGTCTACGTTTGGAGCTTTTTTATTGAGAGAAAAATAGTTCATTTCAATTAAGAATTAGGAATTAAGAATTAAGAATTCGGCAGTGTGATTGTCGAATTAATAATTAATAATTAATAATTAAGAAAGTCACACTCAAAGCTTGTTTTGCATTCGTAGGAGTGTAGTATCAGTTAATTATTGATTATTAATTATTAATTCCCTATAGCTTTCACTCCCTCATTATTTATCGTCGTCACATACGTGTGATACTCAATGCCGATTTTTTCATAAATGTCTTTCATCACAACTTCTACGGCTTTGGCTTCTTTTTCGTTTTTGCTTAGCATGAAGATAGAAGGGCCGGAGCCTGAGATTCCACCACCTAATGCGCCAGCTTCTTTGCTTTGTGCTTTTACATCATCAAAGCCTGGAATCAAAATGCTGCGCACTGGTTCGATGATCACGTCTTCCAATGAGCGGCCGATCAAATCATAGTCACTTTTGATAAAGCCTGCAACCAATCCAGCTATGTTTCCCCACTGTTTGATAGCGTCTTTAAGAAGAACTTGTTTCTTCAAAATTTGTCTCGCATCAGAAGTTTTTACTTCAATCTGCGGATGCACAATTGTTACGTACATCGGAGGAGCAGGAATGGAAATGATATCCAGCGGATGAATAGCGCGGATCAACGTAATGCCACCGTAAATGCAAGGTGCGATGTTGTCTGCGTGCTTTACACCAGACGCTAATTTTTCGCCAAACATTGCCATTTGCACAAGATCTTCATTGCTGAAATAATTGCCGAGCAATTTATTGGCCGCTACTACAGGACCTGCAGCACTTGCAGCACTGGAACCTATGCCGCTGCCGGGTTTTATGTGTTTTGTAACCGTTAGTTCGAATCCGAATTTGTTATCCAGTTTGTCCATCATAGCAAGCAGTGCTACGCCGCAAACATTCTTTTCCGGTTCAAGTGGCAGGTTGTAATTGTCGTTGTGATGAATGATCACTTTGGGTTCTTCAATGATCTTTATTTCCATTTCATCACAAGGTTCATTCAGAGCAAGACCAAGAATATCGAAGCCGCAAACAAGGTTGGCTACAGTGCCCGGAGCGTGCACTTTAATACTGTCGCCGGGTTTCGCTGTTGCTTGTTTTGTTTCGTTGTTAGTGGACATGTATGGTTAATTGTTTTGTTTGTTTTTTGTTACAGGTTGTTTTGAGAGCTATGAACTATGAGTTATGAGGGAATTTCGTTACAGTGTATTGTTTTAAGTATTTCGCACACAGTTCTTAGTTCATGGTTCATTCTTCTACACGGCTCTCAATATGTCCGCAAACACTCCAGATGCAGTTACTTCTGCACCTGCGCCGGCACCTTTTACAACCAGCGGTTGGGAAGGGTAGCGGTTGGTGTAAAATAACACGATGTTGTCTTTGCCATATAAATGATAGAGATCGTGTTGCTCGTTTATGTGTTGCAAACCGACAGAAGCTTTTCCATTTTCAAACTTCGCAACGAATTTCAGTTTGCACTTTTTTGCAGCAGCTTCGTCGTACAGTTTTTTGAAATGCGCTTCATGTTTTTTCAACTCTTCGTAGAATGCGGGAACATCGCCTTCCATGCAGGATGCAGGCAAGAATACATCGTTGCTGATATCTTCCATTTCTATTTTCTCACCAGATTCACGCGCGAGGATCATGATCTTACGCATAACATCGGTACCGCTCAAATCAAGGCGTGGATCTGGTTCTGTGTAGCCTTCGTCCTGCGCTTGTTTTACCACTTCTGCAAACGGACGTGAGCCATCGTAATTGTTAAATACAAAGTTTAGAGTACCACTCAATACAGCTTCAATTTTTTTGATTGTATCACCACTTCTTCTTAGATCATTTAATGTGCCAATTACCGGAAGACCTGCGCCAACGTTCGTTTCAAACAGGAACGAAACGTTGTATTCTCTTGCAAGATCTTTTAATTTTTTATAGTTCTGGTAGCGGGATGAACAAGCTATTTTGTTACATGCCACAACAGATACGCTACTTTGCAACAACTGATCGTAAACGGTTGCCACAGTTTCATTGGCAGTGATGTCAACGAATATTGAGTTGCGCAGGTTGTTGTTTTTTATCTGGTCAACAAATTGCTGCAGATTACTTTTTTCTCCTTCGCTTAAAAGTTCCTGCCAGTTGTTAAGATCAATTCCTTCAGAACGAACAAGCATTTTTTTGCTGGTAGCAAGGCCCGCAACTTTCAATTGGACACGTAAATGTTCCTGCAAGAAAGCGGCTTGTTGTTGTAATTGTGCGAGCAATTTGCCGCCAACGTTTCCTGTGCCGGCTATGAAAAGGTTGATTTGTTTGTAAGTGGTTTCAAAGAAGTCTTCGTGCAATACGTTGATGGCTTTGCGAACATCTTTCGCTGCAATTACAGCAGAAATGTTTCTTTCTGAAGAACCTTGTGCGATTGCTCTCACGCTTACGCCGTTACGACCGAGTGTTCCAAACATTTTTCCGCTGATACCTGGATGGCTGCGCATGTGGTCGCCCACAACTGCAACGATTGCCAAATCTTTTTCAACAGTAACCGGTTCAAGCACTCTCAATTTTATTTCATAATCGAATTGTCTGTCAACTGCTTCTTTTGCTTTGTCTGCATCAAAAGTGTTGAGCGCTACGCTTATTGAATGTTCAGATGAGCTTTGAGTGATAAGGATAACGTTGACCTTTTCATTTGACAACGCTTCAAACAAACGTTTTGAAAAGCCCGGTATGCCTATCATTCCACTGCCTTCGAGGCTTAGCAGTGCAATGTTGTTCATGCTGGAGATACCGCGTATCAGGCTTCCATTTTCCAGCGGAGCTGTTTCTATCAATGTTCCGAAATCTTCAGGAGCGAAAGTGTTTTTCACCCATGTTGGAATTTGCTTGGTCATTACCGGCTGTATGGTTGGCGGGTAAATAACTTTTGCTCCAAAATGGGAAAGTTCCATTGCTTCCTGGTAAGAGATATGCGGGATGTTTTTCGCATTAGCAACAAGACGTGGATCTGCGGTCATCATACCGCTAACGTCTGTCCATATTTGTAAAGCATCTGCGCTTAATGCCGCAGCAAATATTGCCGCAGTGTAGTCGGAGCCGCCGCGACCAAGTGTGGTGCCGGCGCCGTGTTTATTTGAGGAGATGAAACCTGGTGTTACAAATAGTTTAGCAAGATTGTCTTTGCTATTGAAAAATTTGTGCACACGATTATTGGTTTCTTCGAAATCAACTTTTGCAGAACCGAAGTTGTCGTCAGTAACGATCAGTTCGCGGCTGTCTTTCCATGTGCAGAAAGTATGTTGCTGAAAAGCGTGAGCAATGATCTGTGAAGAAAGCAATTCTCCAAAGCTTACTATCTTATCCTTCGTGCGTGAGGACAATTCGCCAAGCAGGAAAACGCCCGTGCAAACATCTTCCAGCTCATTGCAGGTTTTTTTAACAAGGCTCAGGATGCTACTTTGTTGTGTAACGGGGATTAACGATTTCACTGTCTCAAGGTGACGTGTTTCAATTTTTTGCAACACTTCTTTATAGCCTTCGTCGCCATTGGCAGCTTTCGCGCCACAATCCAGCAAAGTGTCCGTAATACCACCCAAAGCTGAAACTACCACAATTGTTGAATCTTGTTTACCGGCCTGTAATACGATCGATATAACCTTTTGTATGTTTACGGCATTTGCTACGGAGGAGCCACCGAATTTTAAAACCTGCATAAGTTTAGTAATGATATTTTGGGAAAATAGATTAGAACAGAATGATTGAGCTTTTCAAGCGAGATACAGCATGTGCCCATTGGATAATATGAATATGTACAACCCTTAACGGGTTGCAATAATGGCAATAGTAGTGGCCGCTGCAGTTGCAGTCAGCGCAGAAGACGTAATATGTAGATTTAATTGTGCCATTTTCAATGAGATCGCTAAGGTAATTTACAAATTTGAAATAACAAGCGTTAGTTTTGTCTTTTTTTCTGATTTTCTTGATAAATCTTGAATTTGCTCTAAAAATAATTAAGAATTAAGAATTAGGAATTAAGAATTGGCCGTGCGGCTGATTAATTATCTAAGTAGCATCTTCTCTGTTTAGCAAGGCTTCGACAGGCTCAGCTTGACACTTTGCTTGCGCTGTCAGGCTGAGCCTGTCGAAGCATTCTTTTTTTTGATTGGAAGCTTTTATAAAAAAAATTTTAAAACGTCGAATATTTTGATGTAACGAAATGTGATGAATGCCAGGCTACAAAGCATTCTTAATTCTTAATTCCTAATTCTTAATTAGCGCTTGAGCATGATAGTTATATGAACAAAAACCTAACGCCCGTTAGCTCCTTAACACAAACTTCATTGTAAAAAAATTTGGATTTTCAAATTGCGATCATATCTTTGTGTCATAATCGTAAAGCAATTCAAATAGCAAATACAAACGCTAAGCTTTACATACACACTGTCCTCTTTCGATTTTTCCTTTGCCACCCACGGTTGTTTGCTTTTCTTGAAATATTATTGCTTGCACATTACAATTCAGCTTGTTATACTTTTTTTGTTTGCTTGCCTATGGAATCAACGTAGTTTTTTTATTCACTATTAATATTACAATTATGAAAGCAAACAAAATCACATTCGGAACACTGTTGTTAGGCGCATTTTTAACTGTTAGCGTTGTAACTCCAGCACAATTGTTTGCTGCCAATGAAAAACCGGTTGTAAAATCTGAAAAAGAGAAAAAACAATCGGCGGATGTTAAAGTTACTTACCTGGGTACAAAAGACGATTATCTGTATTTTGATATCGAAGTAACTCAGCCCGATTTGCAAAAAGCCACTATTTATATCAAAGACGGTTACGGTGTTGATCTTTACACTGATGCAGTAAATGCAGGCACTTACAACAAAAAAGTAAAGATCTACAAAGATGAAGTAAGCAAGTTGCAGTTTGTATTGGCTTCAAAAAATGAAACTGTAAAAAAATACTTTGACATCGACGTAGCTTACGCGATCAATGTAACAGAAACTGCGAAATTGTAATTCTTACACTTACATTTAGCAGATACAAAAAGGCCGCACATTGTGCGGCTTTTTTTATTGGGCAAAGTTGATAGTTGATAGTTGTTAGTTGTTAGGCATTAATGATGACTACTCAAAATTGAGGTCTAACAACTATCAACCAACAACTATCAACTTATTTCACCAGTTTTATCAACAACACGGCAATTCCATAAATTAACGTGCTGATGAAAATGCCTTTGGCGGTTTTGTCTTTCTGCGTATTTACGTAAACCGTAAAGAAAATAGCATTCGCGATAAGGCTGATGCTGCTTACTCCGGTTAAAAGAGATTTGTTTGTTTTTAAGTAATAGAAATATTCCGAAAGGTTAATTTGCTTTGAAAGCATAATGGCGTAATAGATGTACATCGCTGCAAGAGGAGCAAGTGCACCGATAATAAGGCCAAGTTTTATATTGTCTTTTCTTAACATTATTGTTTTTGTTTCCACGATTTTTCAAGTTTGCTCTTTAGAACGTAATTGGTCAGATCAAATTGTACAGGAACCACGCTTACATAATTATTTTCCAGCGCCCATACATCCGTATCGCGGCCCTTATCGAAGTTTTGGAACTCGCCAGTGAGCCAGTAATATTTCCTGGAATGTGGGTCCAGTCTTTCAAGAAAGCTTTCTTCGTATTTTGCGTACGCCTGGCGGCAAATTTTCATGCCTTTGATCAGTGATTCTGGAACGGCAGGGATGTTTACATTTAAAAGCGAATGTTTATCCAGTTTCTTTTTTAGCATCAATTCTGTGATGATCCGGACGTATTTTCTTGCGCCCGCAAAATCTGCTTCAATACTATAATCCAGCAAAGAAAAACCTGCAGATGGAATGCTTTCGATAGCTGCTTCCATAGCCGCACTCATGGTACCCGAGTAGATCACATTAATAGAGTGATTGGCCCCGTGATTGATGCCACTCAAACAAAGGTCCGGCTTGCGATGCAGGATTTTGTCAACTGCCAGTTTTACACAATCTACAGGAGTACCTGTACATTGATATGCTTCTATGCCCTCAAACAAATTAACTGCACTCAAGCGAAGCGGGTGACCAATTGTAATGGCGTGTCCCATTCCACTCTGAGCTTTGTCCGGCGCCACTACCACGATATGTCCAAGGTCTTTAACTGCTTCAATAAGGTTTCTGATACCGGGCGCCGTTACTCCATCATCATTGGTGATAAGTATGATGGGTTTATCTTTTTTCTTAGCTGCTTTAATTGCTTTGACTGTTTTAACTGCTTTAGCCATACTGAAATGATTCATTGTTTAGGCGAAAGAAATTCAGGGATAAGTGTGAAGACAAGTGTGATTTTTCAGATGCCCGGAATTTCTTTCGGCAATTGTGTCTTGTAAAAATCACAAATATTATAACGTTGGCAAAATTTAGATGTTGCGCGGGGTAATTTGAAAATTTGAAAATATGGGAATTTGAAAATTCGTTAGGTCGATCTTTGTTTCAGGAAAGAGTTAATCTGTTTTGCAATGTATGATGTACGAGAGTCACTGTTGCACATATTGCTAAAGTATTTCGTACATCGTAGATCTCACTTTGCACACAAAGAATGCCTTTAGACTGGCAATTAATATGGAAAAGTTGACTATTAGCGGCTTAAAAAATCTATTATAAAATTTCATTTTGTTAAAAAGTTTAGTATTTTAGCTGCTAAAATTATTAGTCATGTCGTTTGCGGGAAAAAATTTAAAGTACCTACGTAAGCTACGGGGCTGGACACAGGAAGAGTTTGCTTTGAAACTTAAGATCAAAAGGTCTTTGCTCGGTGCATACGAAGAAGAACGTGCGGAGCCACGTATCGAAGTACTCGAACTCGTTAGTAATATTTTCAAGACATCGCTGGATGAATTGTTGCTGAAAGATCTTGGTGATACAAAAGGAAGTTATATTGCCAAGCGCCGTGCACAAAAGCTTTCAATGCCTACGCAGGACATTGCATTTGTGCCTGTTAAAGCAGTTGCTGGCTACCTTGCAGGTTATGGCGATCCTGAGTTTATCGACGAGTTAAATACGTTCACTTTGCCAATGCTTGCTCCTGGTAAGTACAGAGCATTTGAAATTGTAGGCGATTCTATGTTGCCCACTCCAAGCGGCTCGGTGATTGTGGGCGAGAAGATCGAAGATCTTGAAGATGTTAAAAACAGCAATACTTATATTGTTATTTCGCGACAGGAAGGAGTAGTGTATAAAAGGATCATGCGAAGCAATCGTAACAAAGCCAAAATGACATTGATCAGCGACAATCCAACTTACCAACCATACAATGTAAATGCTGAAGATATTCTGGAAGTATGGCAGGCGCAAATGATCATTTCCAAAGCCAATACACAACAACGCTGGGATGTGAATCAGCTAGCATCTTTAGTGAACAACCTGCAGGAGCAGGTGAGCACGTTGAAGAAAAAGATAAATTAAGTAAATAGTTGATAGTTGTTAGTTGTTAGACTTGATCTGAAGCTTTCATTCTAACAACTAACAACCAATAACCAACAACTATTAAACCTTTCCTATGGTCGCATATATTTCAGTAAGCCTGCATAAAAGAAGCCTTCTTAAAAATCAATTGTCTGCAATTAGTGAAACGCTGACGATGTTTGGCATAGAGCCATTGATATTTGTTGACAAATACAAGTTCGATTTATCCCAGGAAAAAGATATGATGGCGCAAGCTATGATGGATATTGATAATGCTGATATTCTAATTGCTGAAGCGTCCACAAAAGCAATAGGAGTGGGTGTGGAAGTAGGCTATGCAAAAGCAAAAAATAAACCGGTGATCTATATCAGGCATCACGACGCGGATCATTCAACAACCATTTCCGGAATGAGTGATTTTAACATTGTCTATGTGAATGCAGAAGATTTGCAGAAGAAACTGACGGAGGTGGTGAGTGAGAATTTTGTGATAGCCTAAGAGAATGGTTGAATAAACTGAATTGACTGAATAGACTGAATGGTAACATATACTAAATTCACGTCGACTTTCAACCATTCAGTTTATTCAGTCAATTCAGTTTATTCAATTATTAGTCTTAAAGCTCAAACGTCAGCTGATCTTCCCTGTTCTTCTCTGGTATTGTTCGGATAAAATTATCATAGCCTTCTTCATCATCATGACTGCTATATACGCCATAGGCATCGAGGCTGTAGCCTATCAAGCCATCTTTCGCTTCAATAATGTATAGAATAGAAGAATCGGCAGGATCTGTTGAACCTTCAAAACGATAAGTTTTAATGATCTGCATTTCATCTGGTTGATAATTCTTTCCTTTTCCCGCATGAAATCCTTCCGGTGTCCAGCGGAACTCATTATCCCACTTTTTCAATCTCAATTTCTCCAGTATATAGCTGAGTGTGATCATTTCGTTTGGCGCTTCCATATATGAGGTTTTGGATATGGGTGCAATTTTTGTACCGCGGAGGGACAATTGGGAATTAAGAATTAGGAATTAAGAATTAAGAATTCGTTAGGTCAATCATTGCGAAAGGTTTTGGATAAGTTTTATGGGTGAAAAGCATTGATATAATTGATATATCTGATTGATAACAGCAACGTATTTTAATGCTACACCTAAAGCATTCTTAATTCTTAATTCCTAATTCTTAATTGATTACCGCGGAATGATTTTTTTATCTGCCTCCAAAACTCCCCACCATGGACCAGATAAAGCTTCCGTTGTATGTTAAATTAAGCCTTGTTTCCTTATTGCTCGCATTATGGTTGTACGGATTATTTGTTGGGCAGTACTTGTTGCTGCCTTTGGGTTTTGCGGTCCTGATCGCAATTTTGTTGCGACCGCTGGAGGCCCGTTTGATGAAATGGAGAATCCCAAGAGTGCCCGCCATACTTCTAAGCATATTGATCGCAATCATTGTTATGGGCGGTGTTATGTTTTTTATATCATCACAAGTGCAAAATTTTATACAAGATCTGCCAACCATAAAGAAGAACATCAACACGCTTGTATCGCAGGTGCAGCAATGGATACGTCAGCAGTTGCATGTATCGCAACATCAACAACAACAAGTAGTGGCGCAGGCAAAAGAGAAAGCGACAGGTGAAATAGGAACCGTTGCCGGCGGGGCTTTGAGTATCATCGGTTCATCGTTGAGTAACATTACCCTCATACCAATTTATACTTTCCTTTTCATGTATTACAGGGAATTGTTGCGAACATTTGTGGTAAGATTGTTTCACAAAAAACATAACGATAAAGTGGCTGAGGTGATTAGTGAAGTGCGTTTTATTATTCAACATTACATTGCAGGATTATTGCTGGAGAACTCATGTGTAGCGGTTTTGAACGCGATCGGTTTATTTATTATCGGTGCTCCGTATGCCTTATTGCTTTCGATTATTGGTGCGATTTTAAATTTGATTCCATACATCGGAGGATTGATTGCAGTGTTCCTCATTTCATTCATAACTTATACAAACACCGGCGAAGTTTCGAAGCTCATTTGGGCGATCGTGATATTCCTGGTCGTTCAATTTATCGATAACAATTTCATTTATCCGCGAATTATCGGATCGAAAGTAAAACTCAATGCACTCGTTTGCATAGTGGGCGTAATCGTTGCCGGATCGCTTGCGGGTATAGGTGGAATGTTTTTGAGCATACCTTTTATTGCGATTTGCAAAACAATTTTTGATCGCGTGGATGAGCTAAAACCGTGGGGAATGTTGCTGGGAGACGATTTCGCGGCTTTGCACGAACCACGGAAAAGAAAGAAAATCGAGGAGCCGGATAAAAAATAGAAAATTAGATTTGGCAAATTCATTTTCTTTTTTATAAGTTTGTTAACAGAACGAAACAATAACTGCTTGCTTAATTATTCCAACGATACACTTGTAGCCCTTTGGAACGACTTCCGTAATGGTAGTTCCACTGCCTTTAGTTCTATTATCAAATGGTACTACAAAGATCTATTCAGATATGGATGCAAGTTCACGCAGGATGAGCATTTGGTGAAGGATAGCATCCAAAACGTTTTCCTTTCTCTCTGGAAAAATCATGCGACAATCGGTGAAACAGAACATGTGAAATTTTATCTGCTTACATGTCTTCGTCGCGATATTGCGAAAGAGTTGAAAAAAGGCAAAGCAGAAATTTCTTACGATAATTTTTCTTCCGAAAGCCTTTTTGATCTTGGCCTTAACGCAGAAAACCGCATGGTTGACCGCGAAAAATCTGTTGAGCTCGCCAAAAAAATAAAAGAAACTTTAAGGTCCCTCTCCAAGAGACAGCAGGAGATTATTTACCTCCGTTTTTACATGAATGCCGATGCAGACAAGATCGCAGAAATTATGGAAATCAACCATCAGTCTGTGTATAACCTGCTGCACGATGCGTTGAAAAAGTTAAAAGCCGTTTCAGAAAAGTTTATTATTTGTCTGACGTTTTTATTGACAATCAGTGGATTACACTAGTCTTTAACTTTTTTTTAATTTTTTTCCCAAAAGTTCAGTAGAAAATTTCCGCAGGAGCCTTTATGTAAGTGTAGTGAATGTAAACACACAATGGCTGCAATGCGAAACAACCCTTACAAGACAATTGGAGATTTTATAGCTGATACATCTTTCAGAGATTGGATATTGCATACAGATCCTGCAGCTGAGGTATTTTGGCACAACTGGGTTCACATGAATCCTACAAAACAGGATTTGATGGAAAACGCCAAAGAGCTGTTGTACATTCTTAAAACCAGCGGAAAAAGTATTTCTGACGAAGAGATAGAGATTGAAATTGAAAAGATACTTTCTGCCATCAGGGAGGACCCTTCTTTAGCCGACAACCAAACCTCAATGAGTCCAAACAGGACCGTTATTTTTTTCAAACGCAATTGGTGGAAAGTGGCTGCAGCAGCGGTTGCTGCAGTTGTTGGAGTGTGGACCATGAGTGCATCACACAAAGTTGCTGCTGTTAAAGAAAGCAGCTACGAAACCTTTACTGTTGCAGTTAAAAAAACGGCTGATGAATTTGTGAACATTACAGATTCCACGCAAAAGATTAAACTGTCAGACGGATCAACAGTAATGCTTTCGCCAAAAAGCAAATTCGTTTATTCAGGTACCGCTTCTGAAAAAAGAGAAATTTACCTGGATGGTGAAGCTGTTTTTGATGTAGCTAAAAATCCCTCAAAGCCCTTTATTGTTTACACAAACGACCTGGTAACAAAAGTATTGGGAACCACTTTTTGGGTAAAGGCTTATGCCTATAAAAAGTTCACACTTGTTTCGGTAAAGACTGGAAAGGTTTCTGTGTTTAAGAAGAATTTATTTTCTGAAAAACGTGGTGCAACACCTTACGAATTGGGAGGATTAGTGGTTACGCCGAATCAAATGGTAATACTGGACGAAGAGAAAATTCTGCGTAAAAAAATTACAGACAAGCCAGATGTTTTACCAGCTCCCAAAGTGATCACTTTCAAATTTGATTCGACTCCTATAAAACAAGTTTTTGCAGCCATGCAGGACGCATATGGTATCAACATCGTGTTTGACGAAGAAACAGTTGCCAACTGTTCTTTATCTGCAAACATGGGTAGTGAAACATTCTATGAAAAGCTAAATCTTATTTGTCAATCCATTAACGCAACCTACGAAATCATTGATGGTAGTGTGGTTATAAGTACAGGCGGTTGCCACTAGGTTGTGAGTAATGAGTAATGAGTTTTAAGTTATGTACAACTTAATTCCTGACTTAGTAAATCGTTACACATATCAATTTTGAAACACTTTATAGATTAGAACAGCACAGGATTTAGTACAAGTTAAGGCCCGGATTAGAAGCAAGACATTTCTCGTAAAAAGTCATATGAAAAACAAAAGCCGGTAATGTTGCGAGCACTACCAGCTTTGTCGAAATAATTCCCTTGAAAGGTTTTTAAGCAGACTTTAAAGGGATGTTTACCTATTAAATAACAGTTAAACGGTTGCAATTTATGAAAAAATTGACTCATCCAATTGCTTTAGCCATTATGAGAATCTCCCTTATTCAGTTTTTTTTGGTGGTCGGCGTATTTTGTAGTTACGCCAAGACTTCAGAAGGGCAGAATGTTCTTGATAAAAAGGTGTCTTTGCACCTGAAAAATGAAAAAATCAAGAATGTGCTTTCAGAACTGGAGAAGATTTCGGATGTAAAATTTGTTTACAGTCCGGAAATTATCCGTTCTTCCACGAAAGTGAATGTAGACGCCAGCGGCAAAAAGCTGGACCTGGTGCTACAGGAACTCCTTAACCCTTTGGAAGTAAAGTACGAACTCCAAAAAATGCAAAACAGCTACATCGTACTTAGTAAAGTAATGACTGTAGGCAGCAATGTTAAATACATTGTTGATAATAAGCCTGTTATCGACACTTCTATTCACGCTACGGGTGTTGTAAAAGACGCCAATGGAATACCTTTACAAGGTGTTACTGTATCAGTGAAAGGCACTAACATCGCGACAATGACAAATGCGATTGGTGCTTTCTCCTTGCATGTTCCTCAGAAAAATGCAGTTTTGCGTTTTAGCTATGCGGGCATGGAGCCATACGAACTGGCTGCCGGCAGCGGATTAAGTGTCGCATTAAAACAAAGTACCAAAACCATCGATGAAGTAGTGGTAGTGGGTTACGGCCAACAAAGAAAGGGCCTTGTAACCGGCGCTATTTCACAAGTTAAAAGTGAGCAGATCGCTACAGTTTCATCTACTCGTATCGAACAAGCCTTACAAGGTAGAACTCCGGGGGTAAATGTCCTGCCTGCATCTGGTTCCCCTGGTAATAACATGAAAGTGCGTATCCGGGGTACAGGTTCCAACCTTTCCGCAGATCCTCTGTTCATCGTTGATGGTATGAGAGCCGGCGGCATCGAATATCTTGATCCTACAGAAATCGCTTCTGTAGATGTATTGAAAGATGCGGCTTCTGCAGCAATCTATGGTGCGGAAGGTGCGAACGGTGTAATTCTTGTTACGACTAAAACCGGTAAAAGAACCGGCCCGGCCGAAATTAACTTCGCAATGCAATACGGCCAGCAATCATTGGGCAAGAAAATGGACATGATGAACTCAGCCCAATATGTTGATTACCTGAACACTTCCAAAACCGGCACGCCTGTTCCTTTGCCAACAAACACAAGCAAATCAACTGACTGGCTGGATGAAGTTTTCCAAACAGCTCCTTTGCAACGTTATGGCCTGAACCTTAGCGGCGGTACAGAAAAAACAACTTACTGGATCGGTGGTACATACTTCAACCAACAAGGTATCGTAGGTGGTGACAAAGCCAGCTTTGACCGCTATACTTTCAGAATTAACACTGATAGCAGAATTAAAAAATGGTTGAATATCGGTGAACGTTTATCTTACTCAAACTTCACCAAAAAAGGTGTAACAGAAGACTCCGAATTCGGATCTGTAATCGACAATGGGATCATGCTTGATCCTACTACGCCTGTAGTGTACAACAGCGAAGCTGATTACACTCAATACTTCAAAGATTCTTATGCTGGCACAACGCCTTCAGGAACACCTATTTCCAGCTTGCTGAGAAAAGATCCTAACGGCAAGTACTATGGCATTTCTCCGTATATACGCGGTGAAATTGGTAATCCATTGGCACAAATGGATATCACGCACACGCAAACTACACAAAACAAAGTGGTGGGTAGTGCATATATAGATGTTGAACCAATTGCAGGTTTGAAGGTTACTTCACGCTTTGGTATCGACGGAGCATTTCAAAAGATTCACAGCTGGTTTCCAACCTTCTGGTATTCATCAGAAAGATTGAACGAAACGCCTACAACCTACGACCATGCTGATCAGTGGTTTAACTGGCAGTGGGAAAACTATGCTTCTTATACGAGAAAAATAGGTGATCATAACTTCTCATTGCTTGCAGGTACATCAGCATTAAAGAACAACTATTATTTCCTCAACGGTACAGCATCTGGCATGTTCAGAGAAAATGACCAATTCAGCTGGGCCGATTACGAACCTGATACGCAGGACAAAGTTAATAGTAACAGTGTGGTTAGTACTTTATCCTCTTACTACGGCAGACTATCTTACGACTTTAAAGGTAAATATCTTATTAATGCCAGCTATCGTCGTGATGGGTCTTCACGACTTCCGCCAGGTCAACAGTGGAGAAATTATCCTGCTGTTTCTGCCGGTTGGGTATTGTCAAACGAAGATTTCTTTAAAGGAAAACTTTCAAATATTTTCGACTATGTAAAATTCCGCGGAAGCTGGGGTATTAACGGTAGCCTTTCGAATGTTCAGCCAGGCCAGTGGCTTGGTGCGATTTCAACTACCGATGTTACCGGTGCGGCCATTCAGTATCCTGATGCTTCAGGAAACTTCCTGATTGGTGCGGCTCCAACTACGATTTCCAACAAACAGCTGACATGGGAAGAAAGCGAGCAAACAGACATTGGGTTGGATCTTGCTCTTGTTCAAAGCCGTTTGAACTTTAGCGTAGATTATTATAACAAGAAAACAAAAAACCTGATCATGTCAGGAGCTGGCGCTGTGCCTGTTTTCCTTGGAGCCCAGGTTCAGTTCGTTAATAGTGGTAAGATCCAAAACAAAGGCTGGGAATTTGACGCGTCGTACAGAAGCAGAAACGACCAGGCTTTGAAATGGGAAGTAAGCGGTAATATTTCCACACTTCATAATGAGGTGATAGAAGTGAATCCTAATTTCACACAGATTCTTGGAACCAGTGTAGGTACAGGTTGGACAGCTACAATGTTTGAAAAGGGCAAACCTGTATGGTACTTCAGCGGTTACAAAACCAATGGTATCTTCCAAAACCAGGGACAGATTGATGCGTATATGAGCAAAACCGGCATCACAGGATATACTCCAAAACCTGGTGACCCGATTGTCGTGGATGTTAATAACGACAAACAAATCAACACTGCTGATCAGACATATATCGGTACCCCACATCCTGATTTTATGTACGGCGGCCGCATTACGCTTAGCTACAAAGGATTTGATTTCATCGGCTTTATACAAGGACAAAGCGGAAACGACATCCTGATGGGCTTCAATCGTTCTGACCGTCCTACTGCAAACAAACCTGCATTCTTTTACACTGATCGCTGGACAAAGGATGGCAGCACCAACTCATGGTTCGCTCCAAACACAACCAGCGCTTACGTTTACAACAGTGATAAGATGATCTTCAATGGTTCATATGCACGTATTCGCCAGTTGCAGTTAGGTTACACTTTGCCTGCAGACGTGTTGAGCAAAATGCATTTCAAAACTTTAAGAATATATGTATCACTGGATGATTTCTTCACATTTACCAAATATCCGGGATTAGATCCTGAAGCAGGTAGTAACAATAATAATAGTCTTGGTATCGACAGGGGTGTTTATCCAATACCAAGAAAAGTTCTTGGCGGTTTATCCTTCACTTTCTAATTATTAACCTACCAAAAATTCAAGTGATGAAAAAAACATTTTTAAAATATACTTTAATAGCCGGGACCACTGCACTTATAGCTGCAGGTTGTTCCAAAAGTTTCCTGGACCAGCCGATCAACGGTAAAGCTTCTGAAGCAGACTTTTATCAGACAGATGATGATGCCTTAAAAGGTACGACTGCCATCTACAACAGCTTGCAGTATGAATATTACACTGCGTGGACAAGTATGTATTTCCTGAAAACATTGCCTTCTGATGAAAGCAATGCAGCAGGTAGCGGCGAGTCTGACCAACCGCAATATCAGCAGATCGATAAATTTACGCTGGATGCAAACAACTCTGGTGTACTTGCAGGATGGAGAACTTGTTACTACACCATTTTCCGCGCCAACAAGATCATCAACTTTGTAAAACCCGACAATGCGCTGCGCAAACAGTGTATCGCGGAAGCAAAAACCATCAGGGCATATTGCTATCTTGATCTGGTGACACTTTGGGGAGATGTTCCTTTAGTGTTGAAGGATCTCGGGCTTAGCGATATACAAAAGGTTACAAGAACTCCTGTTGCTGATGTATATACGCAAATTCAAAAGGACCTGACCGAAGCAGTGGTTGATCTTCCTGCAAAAAGTGCATTGAGTGCAGCAAATAAGTTCCGTGTATCTAAAGGAACAGCCCAATCAATTTTGGGTAAAGCATTGTTGTACCAAAAGAAATATGCCGATGCTGCCACTCAGTTTGATGCAGTAATGAACAGCGGTGACTACAGTTTGGATCCATCAATCGCTCACGTATTTTCTAAAGCAGGTGAATTTGGTTCTGAATCAATTTTCGAAGTTAATTTCAGCAATTTGAAAAACTATGACTGGGGTAACTTCCCGTGGGGTAATGTTCCCCAGGCAAACATTCACGTTCAGTTGATGGGACCTCGTAGTGACTTCTATACAAAAGCTCCTGTTGATTCTTTGTTAGGTGGCTGGGGCTTCAACTCTCCTAAAAAAGGATTGTATGACGCGATGGTTGCTTACGGAAATGCTGCGGTAAGGCAATCGACAGTTATGTCTGAAACAGAATTAACTGCAGAAGGCGGTAAATGGACAAATCCAACTGCCTACGGTTACGAAGGCTACTTCCAGAGAAAATATGGCACTTACGCCGGTCAAACAGTTTCATCCGGTATTGCTGAATTGAACTACGGCACCAACTGGCGCTATATCCGCTACGAAGACGTAGTGCTGATGGATGCTGAAGCTTACAATAAAGCGGGCAACGATGCAGCAGCTTTAAAAGCAATCAACCAGATCCGCAAAGTAAGAGGCATGGCTGATCTTGCTACAACAGGCGATGCATTGTTCCAGGACATCGTTAAAACAAGACGTGTAGAGCTTGCATTTGAAGGCTTCCGCTACATTGACCTTGTAAGATGGGGCATGGCTGACCAGGTGCTTGGCACACTGGGTTTTGTAAAGGGCAAACACGAACTGATGCCGATCCCGGCGTCTGACGTAAAGACCGCTAACCTGAAACAAAATCCTAACTATCCATGATAGTAAAACATAACTCATAACAAACAGGATAAAAAAGGAAGGGGCTTGCAGCAATGCAGGCCTTTTTTTTAATTTGAAAATTTGAAAATTTGAAAATTTGAGAATTTGAAAATGTTTTATGTGCGGCATTCTCGATTATTGGCAAACCGCTCTTCTGTTCAACAAAGGATCAATGAAATCAGTCAAATCGGTTTCATCTGCGTGCTCCCTCATTTTCAAATTTCCACATTTTCAAATTTTCAAATTAATCTCTGTTTGATTTTTATAAATTTACACTATGAGTAAATCAGAAACAGTTCAGGATTTTTATAAAAGGATAGGGGACGAGAAAGCCACTGAACGATCGATTATAAATAAAGATGCCGGACGCTTCAACGTGTACCGCAGAAATGATTATTTGTGCAAATCATACACGCCATACAACAGGAGGGATTTTTATAAAATTTCACTCATCATTGGTAAAGGCACATTGTATTATGCAAATAAAGGAATTGAAATAAACAGCGATGCATTGGTGTTTTCAAACCCAAACGTTCCTTATGCATGGGAAGCTTTGTCGCCGGATCAGTTTGGGTATTTTTGTCTTTTTACTGATAGTTTTATCGATACGCCGCAACGCATACACGATTCGCCATTTTTCAGAATAGGAGGTGATCCGGTGTATTTTTTAAGCAGTAAACAGGTAGCGGAAGTAAGTGCCATATTTGAAAAGATGCTTTGCGAAATAGAGTCCGAATACATTTACAAATACGATCTGCTGCGCAACTACATCAACTTGCTCATTCACGAAGCGCTGAAGTTGCAGCCCGCCGATTCATATTTCAGGCACAGCAATGCCTCTGAGCGCATTGTGTCATTATTCATGGAATTGCTGGAGCGGCAATTTCCCATCGATTCCCCCGATCATATTTTGCAACTTAAAACGGCTACAGATTACGCAACAAGATTGTCAGTGCATGTCAATCATTTGAACCGCACCGTAAAAAAACTAACCGGTAAAACCACCACCGAGCACATTGCCGACCGCGTCGTCCGCGAAGCAAAGGCCCTGTTGAAACACACCGACTGGAACATTTCCGAAATAGCCTATTCTCTCGGCTTCGAGTACCCCGCGTATTTTAATAATTTCTTCAAAAAACAGACGAGCGAAGTGCCGAAGGCTTTTCGCTAATTTGAAAATGTGGCAATTTGAAAATTTGAAAATTCATTCCGTGCGTCAAGCTGGTTTTTTGTGGTATTCTTTTAGTATAAAATTTTTATTAATAATTGAAGAAGTGAAAACCTTTTGCCAGGCCGCGTGTTTCTTTTCTCGCTAGCTGATGAACCCGAAGCATTTTCAAATTCTCATATTTTCAAATTTTCAAATTGCCTGCCCAGCAGGCTCTTGTTTGAATTTTATAATTTTCTGTTTGAAATCTATTAACACCCACCCGCTCCTGTAGAATACATTTGTCCTCGTAAAATTTATATTTATGCAATACAGGAATCTTGGAAAAACATCAGAGAAATTATCGGCAATAGGTTTGGGTTGCATGGGAATGAGCTTTGCCTATGGCCCTGTAGACGACGAAGAATCAATTGCTACTTTACACAAAGCACTTGAACTGGGAATTAATTTTTGGGACACAGCAGACATGTATGCCCAGGGAAAAAATGAAGAACTGATATCAAAAGTTTTGGTGCCAAATCGTGATAAAGTTTTTATTGCCACAAAATTCGGTTTCCGCCTAAGAGAAGATGCTGCAAAATATCCGGGAACAGGCGGCGCTTATTTCGACGGTTCACCTGCTTACCTTAAAACGGCCGTAGAAGCCAGTTTGAAACGTTTAAAGATCGACACCATTGATTTATACTACGCACACCGCATCGATCCAAATGTGCCGGTAGAAGACATGGTAGGAGCAATGGCTGATCTCGTAAAAGAAGGTAAGGTAAAATACCTCGGTCTTTCCGAAGCGTCTGCCGCTTCTCTACGCAAGGCACATGCGGTACATCCCATCGCGGCATTGCAAAGCGAATACTCTTTACTCACCCGCGATGTAGAAAAAGAAATATTGCCAACCTGCCGCGAACTCGGCATATCGTTTATTCCTTACAGTCCACTGGCAAGAGGTTTGGTAACGGCAACAGTCAATGATTTCTCCAAACTGGATGCGACAGATTTTCGCAGAACGCTTCCCCGCTTTAGTGATGAACACGCAGATAACAACGTTCAGTTGGCAAATGAATTTGCTGACTTTGCGAAAAGTAAAAACTGGACGCCTGCACAATTAGCGCTCGCCTGGGTACTTGCGCAAGGCGATGACATCATCCCAATTCCGGGAACAAAAAAGAGAAAATATTTACAGGAAAATGCAGGCGCAGTAGATATTAAATTGTCAACGGAAGATCTGCAGGCAATAGATGCATTGCTAAACAAATATCCGGATGTGGGTCAGAGATATAGTGATGGAGGAATGAAGCTGGTAAACCATTAGGACCGAATAACTGAATGGACTGAATAAACTGAATGTTTCTATTCATAATGAACGATTGAATTTGAAACATTCAGTTTATTCAGTCCATTCAGTTTATTCAACTATTGCGCTGGTTTATCATAATTCAACAACCAATGTATTCCAAACTTATCGGTCAGCATACCAAAGTAAGCTCCCCAGAAAGTATCCTGTAAAGGCATTGTTATTTTAGCGCCATCGGTGAGGCCCTTAAAGAAAGCGTCCGTTTCTTCTTTGCTGCTGCATTGCAGCGAAACAGAAACTGATGAACCGAATGTAACCTTGTTATCTCCCATGCCATCAGAAGCCATTAACGTAATGCCGTCTTTCACTAGCTGGCTGTGCATCACAAGATCTTTTTCGTCGCCTGATTGATTACCACCGGGGGCTTCTCCGTAAGTCATGATTTTCAATTCGCCGCCAAATGCTTTTTGGTAAAACTCCATAGCCTCACGGCAATTGCCATTGAATGCTAAATATGGATCAAATGCTTTCATGTTTAAATGGTTTTTGTTTGACTTCAAAAGTAGCCAATTTGAAAATTTGAAGATTTGAAAATTTGAAAATGATTCCGTGCTAATCGCAAAGTTGAGTTCATTTATTCTTGCAAAGCAAATTGTTTAAGTCGCATAGAGAATGCCGCACCCAAAACATTTTCAAATTTTCAAATTTTCAAATTGGCTCCTAAATGCTCTTATACACGCCGCCGTCTGCTCTTAGCGCTGCGCCATTCGTAGCACTTGAAAGCGGGCTTGCAACGTACACTACAAGGTTCGCTATTTCTTCGGGTGTAGTAAAGCGTTGCAAAATAGAACTTGGCCGTGCTGATTTGAAGAATTCTTTTTCCATGTCAGCCTTCGTCACATTGTTTGATTGCGCAAGCTGATCAACAAAATCACTTACACCTTCGGAACTCGTAGGACCGGGCAATATGGAATTAACCGTAACATTTGTTCCCCTTGTCGTTTCCGCAATGCCGCGGCTGATAGCCAGTTGCGCCGTTTTCGTCATGCCATAGTGAACCATTTCTTCCGGAATATTCAATGCAGATTCACTCGAAATGAAAATGATCCTGCCCCAGTTTTTCGATAACATTTTGGGCAAATAAAAACGAGACAGACGCACGCCACTCATGATGTTGATGTCAAAAAAACGTTGCCATTCTTCATCAGGGATATCAACAAAACCCTGCGGATTGAAAACCCCAACGTTGTTGATCAGTATATCAACTTCTGACAATTGTTTAGTAAGATTAGTGATGTCTTCTACCTTTTGAAAATCAACAACAATGCCCGACACATTCGCAGAGGGAATTTCTTTTTTAATATTTGCGATCGCTTCATCAATCCTTTTTTGAGTGCGTCCGTTAATCGTCACAATAGCTCCTTCCGCTGCAAGATGTTTTGCAATAGCGAAACCAATGCCTGCCGTAGAGCCCGTTACCAATGCTTTTTTGTTTGTAAGTTGTAGATCCATTTTTTATGTTTTTTAATGATTTTCAAAATCCATTCTGAGAATACAAAATTCACCAAGTCATTGTTCTGAAATTTGTACCGCGCAAGGTTTAATTGGTACAATTCGGAGAAATTAGAAATTAGGAGTTAGTAATTAGAAGTTTAGGTGCATCAGAGGTTATTGAATGCGAATCCAAGGAATGGTAAAAATAAGAATACCAGGTTAAAACAAATTCATTGACGTTGACTTCAGTCAACGAACAGGTTATTGAGCAAAATCAATTTCCCGAATTCAAGAAAATGAACTAAGTTCATTTTCCCTAAATAGAACCCTAAACAGATACTATGAAATCGACTCTGCTATTTTGCGTGCTATGCTCCATTACCTTTCTATCATTCGCGCAAAACCAAATGAAGATCCAACGAAGCTGGATCAAAATGTCAGTTGAAAATTTATCGGATCGTGAAGTGGCACCGGATACAGCGTATACACGCTATACATTCGAAAAATCAAAGTCCTACGTGAGCTTTCAACCTGCATGGGAATCATACGCCATTAACACTTCTATTGAAGGCAATTTTCTGACGATAGGTTTTGGAACATACAATATCGAAGAATTAACCGACACCTCATTGATCATTGCGCAAGAAGGGTTTCGAAGAATAAAACTTTTATCGGAGGATTATTTGAATAGCCGGGAAGATAATTTACAACAGCTCGGCGAACTCAATGGCAAACCTTTTTACCTGGCGAATAAGGTAGTTACTCCCCGCTATAAGAAGGAAACGCCGCTAAGTCAGGTCCTTTCAAAAAATACGGAAGGTTACGATTTTACAAAAGTCTCTTATTTCCTGATGACATTTGTGGTAACAGAAGAGGGAAAAATAGAGCATGTAAAAGTTGAAAACGGCCTCGCAGAAGGATTTGATGCGGAGACGGTTAAGAACTTACTTAAGACATCGAAAGACTGGAAGCCTGCTTACTACAAGGGCAAGCCGGTTGCTACGCAGATTCACTACGACATAAAGTACCTGCCTTCATCAGTGCCGCATAGCTTGCATTAAATTAAGCTGGTGAAATGATAGTTTGCTACAGAATGAAAAGTTATTAAGTAGTTATAAATTCAATGTCGTTTAGTTAAGAAACTTTTTCAGGCACGTGGTATTTGTGAATAATAATGAAAGACTGCTTGTCATCCCGAGGAACAAGGGATCTGCGATTTGCACAAACAGTATGTAAGCGTAAGACCCAGATCCCTCGTTCCTCGGGATGACAAGCAATATTCTTTTAATTCATCAAACACCTTAACTAAACGACATTGAATTAGAAGTCGGTTTTATATAGAATTCGATATACGCTTTGCCAACATGTTGAATTCTACAAGTAACGCCAATGATTAGTTGTTTAAATACTCGAACTTTTTATAATTTTTGAGCTCGTTACCTGTAGAGTTTTCTTGTTTGATGCAAAGCCCCGTCACAGCATCATACGTAAACTTTGTAGCAGAAATATGACCGCTGATAGTTTGGGTAATTGTTATTGTTCGGCCGAGGTCGTCATAGAGAGTCTCTGTTTTAAAGTCGGGTGAATCCTCCACAAATGAGATGATGATTCCCATTTCATTATAGCTATATCGCTTTTCCCTTCCAAAATCATTGTTATTATTGCCAACTAAGATCTCTCTGATTAGTCTGTCTTGTAAATCGTAGAGATAAATGTACTTGCTATCATAGTTTAAAACGTTTTTTGAAGAGTCAACAGTAAAGAAAAGTCGTTCAATAAGTTTTCCATTTGTGCCAACGGTTTGTTGCACATTTACTTTGCCATGAATTCTGTCGTTATATCTAAATAGGCGTTTCTTTGAAAATATTGTTGTACTTGAATCATCGGGAAGCTCCACTGTGTTTTCATCGTAAACGGTAAGCGTTGTCGTATCTATAAGTCTACCGAGATAATCGTATTTCTTTTTAAAAATGTCTCCATTTTTTCTCTTCTGATATTCGATTCGTAGTTCTATTTCGTTGGTATTTGTTTTCTCATATTTTGTTCCGTTGGTTAAGCCTTGTGCATCGAATGTATAGAGGTAACGATAGTTTTGGAAACAAAAATCATTAAGGAGAAATTTCTTGTTAACTATAAGTATGTCATTTGGCTTGTAAGTGTAATCTGAACGTAAACTTGTTAGACCTCCGGAAATATTTTCTCCATTGCGCACAGATATCAATCTTCCTAAGTTATCGTAAGTGGTTTTTGTTTGCAATACACACGAATCCTTATAGCTGCCCAATACATAGCATAAGTAGCAATTCGTGATTTTGATGTTGTTTTTTGCAATTAAAGAATCCGGATGACCGAAGTAGTCGTCCATTTCTTCAGCATTTATATATCGAATGTTTGTTTGCGCATTTATTTTTGTGAGCAGTACAGAGGATAAAAGTATTAGGATAGTCGTTTTGCAAAAGTTCATGTGAACGGATTTAGTAACGCGTTTGGTATTTAGGCTGATCTTCTAAGTTACTCTTTTACTTTATAACTGATCCCCATGATTTTTGCATAATATTCTAAAGGTGGCATTCCAACAGCGGCTCTTCTCTTGTTCACGTTTGCTTCATCTTCGATGGGGTAAAATTCATATTTGCCGGTGCTTCCGATTTCACGTAGTTGACTTCCGTATATCTGTGGTTTGCCGTTGCCCATCAATACGCGGTCTTCCAACATAGCCAAATCGCTTGCCCTGGCTTTTCCTTTTTTGACAGCTTCACGCATTAATGGTAAATACTTTTCCTGCGTAGCGAGGCCCGCATGTTGTATTACGAGGAATACGGTTATCGAACCCTGTTCTCTCACAACATCCGGACCGGGCCAACCGTAAGTATCAATAATTTTTTTTACAGCGATTAGATTTATTGAATCATAGTAGGTTATTCTTTTCCAGAGTGAGTCCATCTGTTTGGATGCTGATCCATACGTTTGTTGAAGCTGTGTTATATTGCGCCTGTCCTGTTGATCATTGGTAAAGATGGTATCAAGGGCTGCAATCAGCGATAGATTTAAATTGGGATGAGCCTTAAGGTCTGCTTCATCCATCATCTTACGATATTTTTCATAACCGGTGTGTGGCAATGGCCTGATCATAGAAAACAGTGTGTGGTTGCCATTGAAATCTATCGATGCAGAATCAGGCCAGCCATACTTATCAAGAAGAGCCATAACTCTCTCAGTATTCAACCACTCTTTTTGGTAAATATGTTTGCTAAGGACCGAAACATTTTCGTTTCTTGATACCGCCAGCGCAAGTTTTTTTCTGTTTTGTCCGCTCTCTATACGGAAGCTATCTAAAGCATTGTAGAACTCAACGTTTATTTCAGGAAAGTACTTTTCCCTGGTGCTTTTAAAGCACGAGGCAATCTCATTATATTTTGGCGTATTTTTTATGGTGGCAAAGGCTGGATCATTTATAAAGCGCTCGTAATTCCAGTAGAAAAATTTGCCGCACAAACGATCGAGACTGGTGTTTAAAGAGTCTTTGTTTGCGGTAAATGCCCAGACTCTTGCAAGTTTGTATCTGTCATCAGTTGGGACCTGCCAGCCAGACGCTTTAAAGGCTTTCAAATAATAAGCAGCAGCTTCGTGATAGTTACTCTTATTGACTAAGGAGTCTGCTGTTTCAATGTTTGTGAAATATTCTGGAGGTAGTGTTACTCCTTGTGCATGTACTGAAACATTCAGTAAAAGTGAAGCAGAAAAAACAAAGGATAAGGTTCTAATGGTTTGCTTAGGACAAAGTTTTTTTAATAGGTTCATCGAGACGAGGGTTAAGTTCGCCCAAAATAATTCCGATTTTGGGATATTCATAGCAGTTAGAAGACTCTAACATAAAATTAAGAATTAGGAATTAAGAATTAAGAATTCATTCGGCGTCTTATCGCCTATTGAATCTTTCACTTGAAATGTTGAACATAAAACAACCTAATCTATCAAATTGAATGCCCACCTGAACAATTCTTAATTCTTAATTTCTAATTCTTAATTGTCCTACAGCAGATAGTATCCTTTCGCCTTCACCTGCGCCGGCATATCCTGTTCTGTTTGCATCATTTGTTTAAGATTGCGTTCGATCGTTCTTGCGATGGATGACATTGGCGTATCGGTCGGTTTGTTCTCAAACGGATCTTGTAAGTGCACCGCCATTTTTTCAATCAGCAGGAAAAACGTCGCGAGAATAGTAACCAGCGGAATCTCTATAATACCGATGTATTCAATAACACCAAAAGGCAATAATAGCAGAAAGAAATACAAAGCGATGTGAAGATAAAAGCTGTACGTTACCGGGAAAACAGTGTTTTTTATTCGCTCACATTTTCCCATCGAATCACAAAATCTTGTCAGCGTGTGATCAAGCTCCACTTGCTGGAATTCGTTGATCCAGCCTTCTTCCAGCATGTTCTTAATGTCTTTTCCATGCAGGTTAATAAGTGCATTGGGAACATTATCGTGCGACGAAACATAATGCAGTTCTTTCCTGGAGATCAATCTTTCCAATCCATCAGTGGGATTCAATCCACGGAGTGATTGCCCCAGACTATAGGTCCATGCAATTTGCCGGTTCACCATTCTTTGCTGAAACGCTTTCTTTAAATCATTCTCATAATCCGGTTCCACAAAGCATTGTATCTGTCGCGTAAATGTCCGGGAATCATTTACAATCGCACCCCAAATGATCCTTGCTTCCCACCATCTGTCATAAGCCTGGTTGGAACGAAATGCAAGCAACAAGGAGATGACAGTTCCAAGTATGGCAGGCACACCCAATGGAATAGAAGTGTGATGCAGATTAAGCTCCTTCACAGCAAACCAAATGGCTGTGGTATACAGGCTAATAAACAGTATTTCAAACTTGATCTTATTCAGTATATATTTTACAGGAATCTTTCCTTTTAGTAACATTTTTGGAGCGTTTTGTTTTCTTAGATAGTTTGAGTAGATCGAATTAAGAATTAAGAATTAAGAATTAGGAATTAAGAATTAGGAATTAAGAATTCTCTTTGTGAATCATTGGTTACTAATTTTTATATCCTTGAATGTGAAACGATGTGAGTAGAAGCACGAATGTTACACCTAAACAATTCTTAATTCTTAATTCCTAATTCTTAATTGATAAAACGTTTATTTCAAAACCATGTACGCACATCCCGACTGCTCAAGCAACTTCTCCACCGCTGCTTCCTTTAAAAAGTAGCGAGACATTGTGCCCATAGTTGTAGAAAAAACATGTTTGCCGGTAACCTGATTTTCCCATTCGTTCAGCATGTCGTTTACTGCGGAATATTGATAGACAACCGTTTTGGGAAGCTTTGCCATTTTTTTATCACCAGCTGTTTGTAGTACCGGGGCCGCTTCCAGCTCAGGCTCGTTCTTCCAGAAATTTTCTTTTGTGTCCAGTTGCGGTAATGATTTGATAAAAGTATTTGCAGGAGAAACATACAGCAGTTCACAACCCGATCTGCAAAGCATTTTAAAAACTCCTGCACGTTTTCTTTTGTTGGTTAGATCCCATTGAGCAGTATCAAACACTACCATGTCAACATTTTTGTGTTGCGCATAATGACGGAACGCAGGATCAGCATCCCCGTAAATATAATCTGCTGTGACTGTAACACGTTCGCCGTAGAGCTTTTTAGAAGCGGTGGCAAAATGGTAAAATGCATTACTTGCTTTCTCTGTTTCAAAAGGTGATTTGCTAAGGAAAAATAGATCATTGTAGTTGTCCGGCAATGCTTTGATCGCCAGGAAAATGCAATGAATATTTCCATTGCCAACAACAGAAACAACTGCTTCAGTAAGTCCGTACAAATTTGTGCTTTCGCTAAAAGGTATTATGATAGTTTTCATCGTGATGTTTTTAAGTGATAAAACAATTACGATGACAAAACTATTTGTCAGCTATTAGGGTGGTATAATAGAGAGATTAGAATGAGATTAGAATGTGATTATAGTTTTTTTAATTAAGAATTAAGAGTGTTTAGTTAAGACATGTTTTGCAATCACTGTTCCTGTTTAACAAGGCTTCGACAAGCTCAGCCTGACAGCGCGAGCGGGCTGTCAGGCTGAGCTTGTCGAAGCCTTGTCGCTAAATAAACGACATTGAATTAAGAATTAAGAATTAAGAATTAAGAATTCTTCCTGTGTATCATTGTTTGCTGGTTTTATTACGTTTAACGTTGGATATGAAACAGATCACATCAGAAAAACGCATGTTCCACCTAAACAATTCTTAATTCTTAATTCCTAATTCTTAATTGTTACAAACGGCAGCATCACTTTCACCTCCGTCCCTTCATTTACTTTCGATGAAAATTCAAGAACGCCTCTGTGAAGTCGTATTATTTTTTGCGCAAGCGGAAGTCCAACGCCGTAGCCTTTAAACGAAGAAGTATTGGATGCGCGAAAGAACGGATCGAAGATATACTTCAATTCATTTTCCGGAATACCGATACCATGATCATTCACAGTGATAATGCAGTGTGAATCATCAGTGTGAATAGACACTTCAACCTGGCGCATTTCGGAGTATTTGCAGGCGTTTTGGATGATGTTCGCAAAGGCAAGCTTCAGCAGATTTGTGTTGCCGGACACAACAAGTTTGTGCTCAGCTTCCGGCAATCCTTCCATGTTCATTTGCACGTGATTGCCGGGCTCTGTAAAATCTATCAGGCGCTTCACGGAAAAGAGTAACTCATCTATTCTCAGATCCGTCATGAAAGCCTCCTTGCTGCTGTATCCCGCTTGTGCCAGTTCGAGCAGGCTGCTGGTGAGGTGTTCGAGTTGTTCCGCTTCTCTGGAAATAATTTTCAATGCCCTTGTGTAGTCTTCGCTATTGCGAGGTTTCTCCAATGCAAGTTCTGCCTCGCCGATAATGGCAGTAAGCGGAGTACGCAGTTCGTGCGCTGCTTTGTTCAGGAAATTGTTTTGCGTTTCGAATGACGTCTCGAGTCTGTCGAGCATATCATTAAACGTTTGCGTAAGTGCCCTTGTTTCACCTCTGCTTTTGTTCTTTGCTATTAATCGCAGGTGCAAATTTGATGCGGTTATCTTTTGTACATTTTTAATGATGTGACGAATGGGGTCCGCTACCTCTTTGGAAATCACCAGGCTCATAATGTACACAACAGCTATGGCTACCAGCACGCCCACGATCAGGTTTCTTTTTAATTCAAACAATATCGCGGCGCCCTCTTCATCAATTGCAGAAAGAACGATGCTGTATGGCTTGTTCTGATGCTCATACAAAATGCCGTAGTAGTAGATGTCGCCTTTTCGCAACTTTGCATTTTTATTTTGCGAGAGCCTGGATCTGAATGCTGTGCCGGAAGCGACGCCAATGGAATCAAGCGATCTCAGTGAAGGCAATGCGCTGAAAACAAATTCCTTTTCATCCGGCAATCGCTGTAAATGTTTCTCACGCATTTCGTTGTAGAACAGCAGGCTGCTGTCGTTTGCTTCGAACCTTGCCCTGCCAGCCACGCCTGCTCTTACTTCCATGCGATGGAAGAAATTGCTTTCGACATATTGTTTTGTGAAAAAATATACGAGCACGCTCAGCAGTATAGTGATAGCTGCTGTAAGCGAGGTAAACATGGAAGAGATCTTTCTGCGTATACTCATAACCCTAATCAGATTTCAATACATAACCCATGCCTACCAAAGTATGTATCATTTTGTTTTCGAAATCTTTATCAATTTTTTTGCGCAGGTAATTTACATACACATCCACTACATTGGTGCCCATGTTGAAGTTGATGCCCCACACATGTTCGAGTATCTCCATGCGGGAAAGCACACGGTTAGCATTTTTCATTAAGTACTCAAGAAGCTTGTATTCCGTAGCTGTTAATGATATGGGTGTATTGTTCCTGGTGATGGTTTTAGAAACAGTGTTTAGTACCAAACTTCCAATTGAAATGGCGCTATCGTCTTTCAGTTGAGTGAAGCGTCTGCGTGCAAGAGCGCGAATACGTGCGTACAATTCCGATAGCTTGAATGGTTTCGACATGTAGTCGTCTGCGCCACTATCAAGCCCTGTAATCACGTTCTCAGTGCTGCCTAACGCCGTTAACATCAGTACGGGCGTATTGACATTTTCTCTTCGCAGGGTCTTGCAAACTTCAATGCCATTCATTCCGGGCAGCATAATATCCAACAAGATAACATCAAACGCGTGTTCTCTTGCCATTTGCAAACCTGTTGTGCCATCCAGCGCCACGCTTACAGAAAGATTGTGTTCTGTAAGTCCTCTTTGAATCACCGATATAACTGCCGACTCGTCTTCTACTAATAATATATTCATACGTATAACTTCGAAAAATATAATCAAACGGGGAAACGTTCCAAATTATGTTGTTAAAAAAATAAGAAAATGGCGGGAAATGACAGTGGGGTTACAAAAGCGATGAATTAAGAATTCTTTCTGCGAATCATTGTTTACGTGATCTTGATTGCTTTAATGTCGAACATAGAAAATCCAGAATGGACATAGAATGTTACACCCGAACAATTCTTAATTCTTAATTCTTAATTCCTAATTCTTAATTGTTCCTACCTTTTCCTGAAATCCGTTGGCCTCGCTTGCGTGAACTCGTAAAACGCATTGCTGAACGAACCGATATTTTTATAACCTGCTTCATACGATATTTCTTCAATCGATTTATTGGTTTTGATGATCATTTCTATTGCTTTGATCATGCGAAGCGTTTTGAGATATTGAAGAAAGGAAATCTTCAGTTTGGATTGAAATAGTCGTGATAACGATCTTTCACTCATATTGAACTTAGTACTTACCGAGTCCAGTGTTAATGAGTCTGATGAATGGCGGTCAAGATATCTTGTAATTTTCAACATCACTTCATCGTCAGTTACAGGCAACACGATTGGCAACGCCGTGTTGTTAAGTTGTGGCAATATTTTTTTCAGCGCAATGAGAAATTCGAAATTGTTATCTGTTTGCGTCACATGCTTGCCATCCCATATTTCTGTGTAATTGATCATTTGAATCAACAACTCGCTTGCAGGATAAATGCCCAGCTGACTGTAAAAAGGTGAATCCCCATCATCGTGTGTGTAAAAATATAGAGAGCGAAGAACAGTGGCAAACAGCCCGATGCGCAGTGTGTGATAGAGCTTCGCCGGTATCCAGAAATAATGCCTGGCAGGCACAACATAGGTTTTATTATCTACCGTAATATAAGCAATACCACCTTCCACATAACTCAACTGGCCCTTCGTGTGCTTGTGCAGGGGAATCAGTTTCTCCGATTTTTCATGCATAACAAAAACGGATTGAGACTTCCGGTCTATATCAGGCAAAGATGCAATAAGGCTCATGAGTTTATGAGTTTTGTTTGTAAACCGCATGACAAAGATAAATAAACCGAATGACCGTAATCAATAAATAATTGGCTATTTATCGAAAAAATATTTTGAAAACACTCTCTAATTTTGCGTCATCAAACCTTTGTTTTAAAAAACATACATGCAATTTCTTAAACGAATTGCCCTGATGATCGCACTTTCAGCGGGTTGCGCGAACATTTCCGTAGGGCAGGAGTTGGTATTGGACACGCTACAACTCACATTGGCCGATGCGTGGCATCGGGCAGATACCGCGAGTAAAGCAATTAAAATTCAACGCTTCAATGCACTGAGCAAGACTGCAGAGAAAAAGGATCTTGAAATAGAACGATATCCCGAAGTAGGCGTTGCAGGCAGTATTGAAAAGGCCACCAATATTCCTATTTACGATGAAGGGTTGCTTAACAAGCCGTCGCAACATGAAGTCATTCACACACTTTATAGAGTAGGTGCAGATTTTAATTTGAATATCTACAACGGTAACAAACTGAATCTTCGCATAGCTTCAGCAGGTGTCGAGCAAAATATTGCCGGCATTGAAGAATCGCAAATGACTTCTTCTCAATACCTGCGTGTGGCCAGCATTTATCTTGAGTTGCAAAAGAGTTTTGTTTTTCAAACACTTATTAAAGAAGCCATCGCAGAAAGAGAAGCCCAACTCACAGAGATAAAAGAGTTTTACAAAAACGGAGTGAAGTTGAAGAATGACGTGTTGCGAGTGGAGCTCGATCTGTCCAAGCAACGTCAGATTTTGCTTGAGATCAATAATGACATTAAACTGCTAACACAAAGTTTAAACATAATCATCGGCTTGCCTGATGAACGTGCCATTAAACCCGACGCGTTGGATATTGCGAAAATGCCAACGGTTCCTTCATACGAAGATTGCTTGACACAAGGAAGGATCAAGGCTTATCCATACCTTATTTCAGGAGAAAAAGTAAAACTCTCTGAACTTGAGGTGAAACAGATCAAGTCCAACCAAAGCGTTAAAGTAAATATGTACGGAGAGTTTTACTACGCAAATCCACAGATCTTTTTGTATCCATACAATCCCTACTGGTATTCGCTTGGTATCGCAGGTGTGAAGGCAAGCTTTCCAATTTCTTCATTGTATCACAACCTATATAAAATGAAGAAAGCAAAAATCGAATTGGAAAAAGAAGAGGAGCAGCACAAGAACACTGATGATGTTTTGCGCAAAGAAATCAAAGAAGGTTATCTGCGCTATGAAGAAGCGATAGAAAGAATTAGCGTGAGGAGAACCGACGTATCACGTGCTGAAGAAAACGAGCGCATTGTGAAAGAAAATTATTTCAATCAAACACTGCTGATCACAGATTTGCTGGATGCCGAACTGCAATCACTGCAATCGAAATTTGATATCGTGTCTGCCGCAGTAGTGGCGAAGTATAAATTTTATCAACTACAAAACAGTATAGGAACATTAACCGCATTATGAAAAAGAAATACACCATAACGGACAAAACGATCACAATTATTACAGGATGGCTCGCGGCTATTGTTGTTGTTGCGCTGACTGTATGGGGAATCCTTACACTGCGGGAGTTCTATTTGTTTGAGGAAACGAATGATGCGCAGATACAGCAATACATCAATCCTGTTATTTCAAGAGCAGGCGGTTTTATCGTTGCCGTAAAGTATGACGAGAACCAGGAAGTAAAGAAAGGTGATACATTGCTCATTATCGATAATCGCGAATACACCACGCAAACGGATCAAACACAAGCAGCCATCAGGAAAGCGGAAGCACAATTGGCGACGCTGGATAACAATATTCACACATTGGAAAAAACTGCGTCTGCAAGTGAATACACGGCACAAGCAAACAAGTCGAAGCTGTGGCGCCATCAATTGGATTACGATCGTTACAGCAAATTGTATAAGACGCAATCTGCCACCGGTCAGCAAATGGAAACTGAACAAGCAGGGCTCGAGGTGGCCGAGGCAGACTACGCAGCAAGTCAGAATAGTTATGCATCATCTGTATCAAAAGTAAAAGATGCAGTGCTTGAGAAAGAAGTTCTAAGAGCAGACATACAACGGCTGCGTTCGTTGCTCGAGCGCCAGAAGCTTGATGTTGGTTACACCGTTATACAAGCGCCTTACAATGGAAGGATTGGTCGTAGAACAGTGGAGAAGGGACAAATGATCGACCCCGGACAAGTACTGGCATACATCGTAAATGAAGAGACCTGCAAATGGGTGGTAGCAAATTATAAGGAAACACAGATCGCAAACATGCACATTGGTGATACGGCTTATTTTACAGCCGATGCATTTCCCAAAGTAACTTTCCGCGGTAAGATCATTTCTTTGTCTCCGGCCACCGGATCAAGCTTTTCTTTACTGCCTCCGGATAACTCTACAGGCAACTATGTAAAGATCGTACAGCGTGTGCCCGTTCGGATACAGGTCACCGGTCCTGACACGTCACTGAATTTACTTCGTGCCGGTATGAACGTTAATGTTTCCATTCCCAAAGCAAAACACTCATGACCAAAACGTTTCCTGTTTTTAAAAAGTGGGTACCCGGTTGGCTCGTCAGTGTACTGCTTTTTATCACCATTATGCCAAGCATGGTATTGTTCTTTTTGCCGCTGGCAAATATCAATGCCGCAGCAGGTCACTATGGTGGAGAGCCTGCTGACATTCAGTTTGCGGTCGCCCTGTTTTATTCTGGTTATGCAGGCTTCTATGCGCTTGAGAGAAGGTTTTTTAGTTATCTCGCAACAAAAGAGTACTTCATTGTTTTTACTGTGCTGCAAATATTGCTGGCAACGGGTTGTTATTTAACCAACGAAGTTTTTGTATTGTTTCCATTGCGTTTTATACAAGGCATGTTATTCGCGTGTATGGTCAATCTTTCATTGTCACTCATGTTCACACGCTTGCATAGCGAACGTGCAAGAGAGGTTGGGTATTCCGTTTTCTTTTGCCTATTGTTGGTGGCAATGCCTTTCAATAATTTGATTACGGCAGATAGCATTGACTCGTTCAATTTTAATCTCGTATACAAGTGGACAGTTTTTTCTTATTTGCCTTGCCTTGTATTGTTGATGATTTCCATGAACAACGTGCGGCTGAACGTACGATTTCCTTTGTATAAGCTCGATTGGCAAAGTTTTGTACTGTTAAGTGTGCCACTTTGTTTGTTTGGTTATGTAATGATTTACGGACAGGAATATTATTGGCTGCAAGACAGCCGGATTAGTTTGAGCATCATTGCAGGTGTGTTATTGTTGTTCCTCTTTTTCGTGCGGCAAAGAAGCAGTAAGAGACCTTACATTCACAACGGTGTATTTGCCGGCAGAAATTTCAATCTTAGTTTACTCTTGTTGCTCATCTTATATATTTGCCGCTTTGCTTCAGGTATTACCAATGCTTTCTTTTCATTGTCTCTTGGTTTTGATCCCATCCATGTATCTTACATCAATGTGTGCAATATCGTGGGAATCGTAGCAGGAGTAACACTTTCTTGCTGCCTGATCGTACAAAAAAAATCAGTGCATCTCATATGGATGTCTGGTTTTTTACTGTTGCTAGTCTTTCATTTTATGATGTTGTTTCTTTTTAATCCCGAAGCAAATGCCGGTAACTTTTTTGTGCCATTGTTCTTGCAGGGAACAGGAGTGGGCATGCTGCTGGTACCCATTATCATTTATACCATTGCTTCCGTATCGCCGGTTATGGCGCCTTCGGCAGCAGCAGTTTGTTTGATTGCGAGATATGCAGGTTTTGCGGGCAGTATCGGCATCATGAATTATTTTGAGCTATATGGGAGAAGCAGACATTACAATTCTTTCCAGGATAAACTCACTTTACTTGATTACAGCGTACATAGGAAGTTAGCAGCAGGTGCCGGCAAACTGCACGCGAACGGGCTTTTACATACAGAAGCCGGACGTGGTAGTGACAAGCTTTTGGTGAAAGCAGTGAACGCGCAAACGCAACTTCTGTTTGCAATGGACTATTACGAAATGATGTGCTGGCTGCTGATTGCTACACTATTGCTCTTTGCATTTTTTCCTTACCTCAACAGAACAATGGTTTATCTGAAAACGAGAATGTTATCGCCGATTTAAACTCTCTTTATGGCCCGGCACTCGACTTTACCATTAAGGTTTACTAATAACGCCAGAATTTTTAACCACAGAGAAAAGGAGGAGTAAACTGCAAAATTATTAGCTACTCGCGAAGGCACAGAGGAAAGGAGAGTGTTCGACAATTCTCCTTTCCTCTGTGTAAAAAAACTCTTTAACTCTGTGGTTAAAAAATGGTTTGCAGTTTTGAAGCCAAAATAAAAAATCATGAAATCTACGTTCCGTCTTTCTCGCTTCCTTTTATAAAATCCCTTTTGTATATTGTTTGATATGCTAAAACTATGAGCATGCAAAAACTCTATTACTACACCGTAGCGGTTCTGCTTGCCGCAAGTTGTAACGATGCACCCAAAAAAGTAGAAGACAAAGCCGTCTCTACAAAACCAAACACTGTTGGATGCGCAGTTCCGCAAACTACCGACAAAGCCTGGTACACTTCAGGAACGAAAGCGCCCAAACTAAAGGGTCTTGAAGGAATTGATTTTAAAATTTCCACGAACAATAAAGAAGCACAGGAATACTTTAACCAAGGTATGATGTTGTCTTACGGCTTCAACCATGCGGAAGCTGCAAGGTCGTTTTTTGAGGCATCACGCCTCGACTCCAGTTGTGCCATGGCTTATTGGGGTTTTGCATTGGTGCTTGGTCCCAACTACAATGCAGGCATGGAAGATGACAATTATCAACGAGCTTACAAAGCTTGCCAGAAGGCCGTTTCACTCTCCGGCAACAGTACTGAAAAAGAAAAAGCACTTATCCAAGCCTTGACGTATCGCTACGCTGCCGAGCCGCCTAAAGATCGCAGCCACCTTGATAGCGCCTACTCGGCCGCTATGAAAAAAGTGTATGATAAATATTCCACCGATCCGGATATCAGCGCGTTATATGCAGAATCAGTAATGGACATGCATCCATGGGATTTGTATGATAAGAAAACAAGAGAGCCAAAACCATGGACACCGGAAATAGTTGCAGTACTTGAAAAGTTAATCAGGCTATATCCAAAACATCCTGGTGCGCCGCATTTTTATATTCATGCTGTGGAAGCTTCAAAACATCCGGAGAGAGGACTTGCCAGCGCAAACCTGTTAATGACATTGGTGCCCGGTTCAGGACACTTGGTGCATATGCCATCTCACATTTACATTTGGACAGGTGATTATCATCTCGGTTCTCTTTCGAATATTGAGGCCGTAAAAGTAGATAGCAATTATCTAACGGCCTGTCATGCGCAAGGGGCTTATCCACTGGGCTATTATCCGCATAACTGGCACTACCTGGCTGCTACTGCAACGTACGAAGGAAACTCAAAACTCGCTTGGAACGCTGCACAGAAATTGCAGGAAAACACTGCCACCAGCATTATGAAACAACCGATGTGGGGAACGTTGCAACACTACTATAGCATTCCTTATTTTATTGCGGTCAAGTTTGGTATGTGGGACACTATTCTCAACATAAAACCATTAGATAAAGATCTTGTTTATCCTCGTGCTATTTTACAATATGCAAGAGGCATGGCCTGGCTTGGAAAAAAAGATCTGGCAAAAGCAGAAATCGAACTTTCGCAATTGAAAGAATTGGCAAAAGATTCTTTGCTAAAACAAATTACGATCTGGAACATCAACAGCGCAGAAGACATTGTAAACATAGCGCTGAATACACTTGGCGCAGAAGTGCACCGGAGAAAAAAAGAATACGATCAATCGTTTGCGGCATTTAAACAAGCCATCGCGATTGAAGACAACCTGAATTATAACGAACCGCCAGATTGGTTTTTCTCCATTCGTCATCATCTTGGTGCTGCATTATTGGAAGAAGGAAAGTATAGCGAAGCCGAAAAAATATACCTCGAAGATTTGAATGGCTACAAGGAAAATGGCTGGGCACTTATCGGGCTCTACCAGGCACTTCAAAAGCAGGGAAAAACTGCAGAGGCACAACGAGTGAAAGCGAGGTTTGATAAAGCTTGGAAGTATGCTGATGTGCAGATTCAGTCGTCATCGAGTTTGTGATGGGTCATTCAGGAGGAAGTCTTTTTAGGTTTTCGAGCACCCATTGGTTGTCTTTGTCCATACTTAATATCTGGTTGTAAACTTGCCTGGCCTCTCTGTATTGTTGCTTTTTATGAAGGTCAAGCGCTTTCTCCTCCAGCTTTTGGATTTCGAGTTGTTGCAAATTGGTTTTTGCAAATTCATTGTCTTCGTCCCTACTTAAAATTTCCTTATAAGCAGCAATTGCTTCATCCACCTTTTGCGCTTTATGCAATTTATATGCTTTACAAGAGAGCCATGTAATAGAATAAGGACTCCAAAAAACGGAGGAACCTAGTAGTGAAAATGTTGCAAGGCCGAATATCAATTGTTTATAATTGTCGAACCTCGAAATGTACGCAAATGTCATTCCCCACAGGAATCCACCGATATGTGCTGCATTACCAACATTCCATATTTTAGTCTTCGACAAAACAACACAGAGCAGTAGCCAAAAGATGAATAAGCTTGTTGTTTTATTGCTGATATAATTTTTGTACTCCTCACTGATTTTACTTTTAACGAATATAAATCCGAAAAACGCATAACCGATTCCCGAAAGGCCAATGCCCGTTGTGTTAGCAAACGCAAGTTCCGATAATGAACTGATTAGCGCAGATGATATAATTAGAAGTCCGTAATAGAATTTACTACTTTCAAATTCAATCTTTTTTCCAAAATACCAGAACCAGTAAAGATTAAAAGCGATATGCCACAGTTCTGTATGCAAAAAGTTGGATGTAATAAGACCCCAATAGCTTCCGTTAAAAATATCTGGTGCAGAAGGTGCTCCCCATTTTTTATAAACTGCCCAATCGGAGGGTTTCCCGTCAAGGTTTATACCAATAAATAAAACAACGCTTACAAGGCAGCATATTATTGTTAGAATTGGAACATACTTCTTGAAAGTATTGTCAGGCGTTGGTTGTGTAATTCCTACGGCGTCGTTCATTGGACGGAAATAGTTTGTAAAAAAATGAATTCAGGGTTTCGCTATTTCAGCTTGGTCGGTATTCTAAATATCGTCAATTTTTTTTAAGAATTCTTTCCATCAATTCCAAACACCATTTCCTTCAGTCAAAATAATCGGCTTGCCATCTGTCACAACAATCGTATGCTCGTGTTGCGCCATAAAGCCGCCGTTGTTTCCAACCATTGTCCAGCCGTCGCTTAGCGTATCAGCATAAGAAGACGTGGTTGAAATAAATGTTTCAACCGCAACAACGGAATTTTTTCTGAATCTTGTTTGATTATACTTGTCTTTGTAGTTGGCTATTTCACTCGGTGCTTCATGAAGGCTTCTGCCAATGCCGTGACCAGTGAGGTTTTTAATTACTTTGAAGCCGCGTTTTTTTGCTTCTGTTTCTATCAGGTGTCCTACCTCAGAAATGCGCACACCACCTTTGATATTGTAGATCGCTTTATGCAAAATCTCTTTTGAAGCATCGACCAATTTTTGATGTTGATGAATGTCTTTACCAACCACAAACGAGTTCCCATTGTCTGACCAAAAGCCGTTGAGTTCCGCCGAAACGTCTATGTTGATCAAATCGCCTTCTTTCAGTATTCTGCTGGATGGAATGCCGTGACAAAATTCATTGTTTACACTTATGCATGTCCAGCCGGGAAAACCATAGGTTTCGAAAGGCGCGGACTTTGCACCAAAACCTGAAAGGATTTTTGCTCCATATTCATCTAATTCTTTCGTCGTCATGCCGGGCTGCGCATAGTTGCTCATTTCCTTCAAAGTGTGGGCAACGGCCTCGCTTACTTTTTGCATTCCGGTGAGTTCTTCTTCCTTGGTTATTGACATGGTTTTTTTGCTTTACTGTTATCAAATATACGCAATAACGCTAAGCTGTATTTAACCGCAAAGAACGCGAAGGTTGCGCAAAGGGAACGAAGAATGTACAAGCGACGACCCTTCTTTTCTTTGCGTAACCTTCGCGTTCTTTGCGGTTAAAGAGCCGCTGCACCCTCCATTTTCAAATTTTCAAAATCCCAAATTATTTAATTTCTAAAGGGCTTCCCATCATCTCCACCTCTTTGTTGAAATAATCTCTCACACCTTCCTTCGAAGAAAATGCCGTATTCGTTTTTTCCCACAATGCATAAAAGCGGAATGAAAGCTTGCCATTATTAACCGGTTGGCTAACGAGCCATGTATCCTTTATTTCACTTTGCAGCGTATTGGCATTTGTCATTGAAGTATGGTTGTTATTGGGTACGCTTACTGCAAGTGCAAGTTTGTCCTTATTCTCGCTTTGTGCGCCGTAGGAATAATAAATGTTTTGATTGTTGGCTTTCAGACTCTCCGCATTGTTCTCGTAAAAGTCAGCCATGCCCGTTACCAATTCGTCTGTAGCGCTAAGTCCGGAAATGGTAAGATCTGACTGATAAAAATATTGACCCTTCCAAATGCTCGTGCGTTCAATGATCGTGAAAGGTTTGTTGTTGATGACGCAAGCGTACGTCATATCAAACATCGCACGTAATGGACCATCACTTACTACGTGAAATGTTTCTGATTTTATCATATTGCCACCAACTCTGATAAGCGTGTCAGTGTTAGATGATGTTTTGGTACGAATGGCCAAAGCGCCCGCACCGAGCGATTTTCCAACACGCAGAATATCCATTCCCCAATTGGAGAAATTATGGTAACTGCTTTTGGGATTGGCGCCCACAGTGTCCATTACCATACCGCCAATACGTTTGCCATAAATGTCTTTGCAATTTCGTGAGTCAAAATATAACCTGAACGCAACCTTGTCATTCTCCCAAGCAGGTCCTTCCGTAAGATATGGCGGCAATGCAACTTTTGAAAAATCTGTTGGAGGATTGTTGAAAGGCATCGTGTCCTTTAACACAAGCGGACCAAAACTTTGATCTGCATTTTTATGTTTTTGTCTTACGTGAGCAAAAACGGGTTGTTGATATTCCGGTAGATTTTTAGAAGCTTGCAGTTGTAGCTTAACGCTTTCTTTAGGTGCAAAAGAAAGAACCAACACAGCTTCATCCCATTTGCCGTCTCCATCGACATCATCAAACTGCGCCGGAATTGTTTTGCCGTTTGCAGAGAAAGTCAAATAATCACCCGGTTGAAGATTCTTCACTTTTGATGTAAGCGTGCTTCTTGTAACAACGATCAACTCATTTTCTCTATTCAACGAGCTTTTATTTTTAAGTACAAGAAATGCCGGAGGCAGAGCGAATAAGCTTGTTGTGGAGACTGCAAGGACAAAGGATGTAAGGATTTTTTGTATCATGTCGGTTAACAACTGTTTTAATAATTCGATGCTGTTAAGATAAGCAAGTTGTTTAAAATTATTTGATGTTTGTGTTGTAGCAAAAGGGGAATTTCATTGTAAAGCGCGAGGGGCCTGAGATGTAATTTAACAACAACAAGAAATAAGAGAGATGCCCAGACCCCTCGCGCTTGTTATGCTGCACTCGAATAGTGTAAGTTTTTTTTACCACTAAGGCACTAAGGGCACTAAGTTTCACTAAGAGATTTGCTTAGTGCGGCTTAGTGTCTTTAGTGCCTTAGTGGTAATATTTGAGGTGATCCTTTCTTTTATTGTTCAACTATTTTTTCAGGCCACAGCGCAGCAGGATAGCAATTGTTTTGCACTAAGCTGTTGATGCATGCCTGCACTATAGGTTTATCTTCCTTGTAGGTAACGCCAAACCATTTCTCTGAAGTAGTAACGGCTTTGATCTTTCCTTGTCCGGTTTTAATGAACTCATCCGCAACAGAAGGAATGTAAAATTCCGATTTTGCTTCATTCATATGCTGGCTAAGAAAAGTATCAAACATAGAAGACAAGAAGTCAAAAACATTTGGAGCAAAGCACCAGAAATTCATTGACGCTTTTGCTGCGTCGCTGATCGGAAACAAGACATCTGTTTCTTCAAAAACTATTTGATTTGCCTGGCGAAATACTTTTGTTCTCTCTGTTACTGAAGTGATATTTCCGTCAGCATTGATCTCGCAAATGCCACGACTTACAGCGCCATAATCTGAAAGCGTGTTGGGCAATTCATAGCAGATGTTTGCCCACAAATGGTTTGATGATTCTTTTGTTAAGAATGCATATGCTTTTTTAAAAGCATCTTTTCCGTAAAAATCGTCAGCATTGATCATGGCAAACGGGCCCTTCACTTCATTGCGTGTACATAGCACAGCGTGGCCCGTTCCCCAAGGTTTGGTGCGGCTTTCAGGAATGCTATGATTTCCGGTAAATGAATCGAGGGTTTGATAAGCATAACGGATGGTGATAAGATCTGCAAAACGTGGTTCAAATATTTCTTTAAAGTCTGCTTCAAATTCCTGGCGAATCACAAACACCACATTGGTGAAGCCCGCTTCAATAGCATCATAAATTGAGTAATCAATAATGCTTTCTCCCGCAGGACCGAATTTGTCAATCTGTTTAAGACTACCATATCTTGATGCCATACCCGCAGCAAGAACTACTAGTGTTGTTTCCATTATTTATTAAACGTATTGAGGTTCTGGTATAAGTTGTTTTTGGCCAGTCTTGTGTCCTTTTACAGCATAGTAAAGAATGAACAAATAGCATGTAGCCATCAGTACAAAAAAGACAGCCTGGAAATGATAAACTTCTTTGAGGCTCGCGAATATTTTAGGTATGATGGCACCGCCTGCAATGCCCATGATCAATATCGCCGATCCTTTCTCTGTAAACTTTCCAAGTCCATTGATGGCAAGCGGAAAGATAGCTGGCCACATGGTAGCGTTGGCCAAGCCAAGCAGGGCAACGAAGAAAACGGAAATGTATCCGCTGGTAACAAATGCTGCACCACTAAAACATATTCCCAAAATGGCTGAGTATTTCAACGCAGTTTGTTGTGAAATATATTTAGGAATGGTAAACAAACCGATCAGGTAACCAAGCAACATTGCCGCCAGTGTATAGGAAGTAAAATATTTTGTTTCTTCTGTTGAAATGTGAAAACCCTTGCCGTAAGTGCCAATCGCGTCACCCGCCATTACTTCTACGCCCACATACACAAATATGCAAACGGCACCCAACCACAAATGAGGGAATTCAAAAAGACTGTTTTTTTCTTTAGTGCCGGCTTCAACTGTTTGCTTGTTTTGTTCAGAAGACTTCACTTCAGGTAGAGATGAATATAAGATCCAAATAGCGAGGATCAACAGTAATACCGACATGCACAAATAGGGCGTGTATATTTTTTGAGAAAAATCATCGAGGATGATACTGCGTTGAGCTGCGTCTGTGGTGGCTTTTACTTTGTCTTCAAGTGTTGTTACTCCTTTCAGGATAAGACCACTGATCAACATAGGACTGATGATGCCGGCCACTTTATTACAAATGCCTACAATACTGATACGACGTGCAGCACTTTCAATAGGGCCAATTATGCTGAGGTATGGATTGGATGCGGTTTGCAATAGTGACAATCCAGAACCGATCACGAAAAGCCCTGTCAACGACATTGGATAATTGCGATGCGTAGCAAACTGACCAAAAATAAAAGTACCTATTGCCATCACCAGCAAACCAAGGCTCATGCCTTTCTTCATGCCCGTTTTTTCAAGTATCCATGAGGAGGGAAGGGCCAGGAAAAAGTAAGCCATATAGAAAGCTGTGGTTACCATAAATGCTTTTGAATCTGAATCCAATTCAAAGGCAAGTTTTACGTAGGTAATGAGTGGCCCGTTCAGCCATGTTACAAATCCAAATACAAAGAATAGCAATCCCATAATTGCCATCACATTAGCAGAGCCTGGTTGTTTATTTTGCATACATCGTTATTTTCCAACCTAAAGTAATCATAAGCTCCGTAGTAATTTATATCAACCGTTTGCGCAATTTTTAATTTAAGGAAGTCAGTATGTTTGGAAAGGCTGTTATTTCGTAGTTTTCAAATCGTTGCTGATGCACTGGTAAGAAAGAAAGATATTGAAGTGATTCAAGTGGAATTTGTTGTGGGAAATACATTTTCGACCCCTTTCTTAATTAGGCTGTCAGCAAATTTATCATCGTTTATCTATTCGGTTTTCTCACAAAATAAAGTTGCTATCATGAATGTTGCCCGGGTAAAAGAAAAAGTAAAAGCAGATTTCTTGGCACTTGACTTCAAGCAGGAGGGGATAAAAAAAGTATCATCTCTTTTGGATGGAATGGGCAAGCATGTGACGAAGTTTACACCGTGGAAAGAGTATGCTTACATGCCACACGTTTCTTTCTCTATAGCTTATTCAAACGATCATATATTTCTGAAATATTTTGTGAAGGAAAAAGAGATAAGGGCGCATGCAAATCAGCTGCAGGGCCCAGTTTGGGAAGATAGTTGTGTTGAGTTTTTTGTATCATTTGATGGTGATGAAAAAGCCTACTACAATTTCGAGTTCAACTGCCTTGGGAATTTTCTTGCTGCCTTTGGCCCATCAAAAGCTGAAAGGAAATTTTTAGATAAAGAGGTAATGAAACGCATCGTTACGCAGGCAACTATTGTTCATCATGAAGATGATAACATTCAGTGGGAACTCACTGCCGCTATTCCCGTTAGCAGTTTTGTTCATTCATCCATCGGCAGTTTGCAAAGCACTGGCTGTAATGCAAATTTTTACAAATGCGGTGATCTGTTAAGCGATCCTCATTTTGTGGCGTGGTCGAATATTGAATCGGCGTCGCCTAACTTTCATTTGCCGGAATATTTCGGCAGCGTTGAATTTATCTGACGTTACCTTTAAGCTAATATTTGCTTGGGAGGTGGATTCCCAACTCAAAACTCATCACCCATAACTCACTACTACCTCCATGTCGCACATAAAAATATTCAAGACGGTCATTGTTATTTGTTGGGTATGCTGCCTGCAGCCGGCCTTCAGCGGGCCGCTGCACGGGGGCATTTACGAAACAACATCAGAGCGTTTACCAGTCTTCGATACGATTATGAACAGGGTGTGGCAGCAGACAAAAACAGGTGCTGCTTCTTCTACAACTGTTTACAATCTGCTTAGAAGCATTCAGCCAAATGGTAAATGGAACGATGTTGATTACACTGACCGGACCATTGCGAAATGGAAACCTGCTGCTCACCTCGAACGCCTTCGTGTTTTAGTGAACGCATACGTCGCAGAAGGAACAATGTACGGCGACAGTCTTTTCAATGCGATTCAGCACGCATTTGAATATTGGTACAATGCGGACCCTAAAAGCGCAAACTGGTGGCACAACGAGATAGGCACTCCGCAGTATCTTGGTGAACTGTTGATTGGCATGCGCTATGCAAAAAAACAAATACCGCAAAGCCTTGAAGATTCACTGATACAGCGCATGAAACGCGGCGATGTTTTCAAACAAACCGGCGCCAATAAAACAGATGTGGCCCTGCATTATTTCTATCGCGCATTGCTAACATCGGATACTGCGTTGTTATCACTTGCGGCGAGCCAGATCTTTCAACCGCTAACACTCGTGCATTACAAAGAGGGCTTGCAATATGACTATTCGTATTTGCAACATGGTCCACAATTACAAATATCAAGCTATGGCAACGTGTTTCTCACAGGTATAGTCGGTATGGCGTATTATGTACAGGGCACTTCATATGCCTTAGACAAACAAAAGCTTGGGTTACTGTCAGGCTATTATCGCAACACTTATCTAAAAGCGATACGAGGAGCGTGGTCCGATTTTAATATTGAGGGCCGCGGCATCAGCCGCAAGAATGTATTGTATAAACATGGCGAAGAGAAGCGTCTTGCGCTTATGACTGAGATCGATCCTTTGCACAGTGAAGACTGGAATGCGGCAGCGCAAAGAACATCCGGAGCTAAACCTGCATCGTTCGCTGTGACCGCATTCGACAGGCACTTTTGGATAGGCGACTACACCATTCATTTACGACCTCAGTATTCTTTCAATGTAAGGATGGTGAGCAAAAGAACAAGTAGATGTGAAACAGGTAACCTGGAAAATTTATTGGGAAGATATTTGTCAGACGGCTCTACCAATATACAAAGAAGCGGGTCGGAATATTACAACATCATGCCCGTTTGGGAATGGGATAAAATTCCCGGCGTTACTTCAAGAGATTATGCCAATGACCGCCCTACAACTGTTCAGTGGGGAGAGCAGGGCAGCACTGCATTTGCCGGAGGCGTAAGTGATGGCGAGTACACAGCATCGGCTTATGTGCAGCATTACGACAGTGTTCAATTAAAAAAATCATGGTTTCTTTTTGATCGCGAAATTGTTTGCCTGGGTACAGGTATTCGCAGCGATGCTAATGAACCAGTCACAACAACTGTTAACCAATGCTGGCTTCACGGTGATGTTTCCACAAGTGATAAAAAACAAAAAACGTTGACGAAGGAACAGGTTGCCATTTCCTCAAAAGAAGCAGCATGGGTTTGGCACGATAGCATAGGCTATTACTTTCCTCAGGGTGGAGATCTGCGTATTTCAAGTGCTGTGCAAACGGGCAGCTGGAACAAGATCAATAATTCGTTACCTGATGAACCACAAAGTGGCGGAGTGTTCAAGCTTTGGTTTGATCATGGTGCAAAGCCAACCAATGCCTCTTATGTCTATGTGGTGTTGCCTGCTGTGAATGATGTGGCAGAGATGAAAAAATACAATGGCAAACAAGTTCATGTCATTGCCAACAACGATTCAATGCAGGCTGTGCAACATGCCGGCTTGGATATAATTCAAATCGTTTTTTACAAAGCAGGGAAGGTTGAAGTTGTCGGATCATCTTTTAGCGTAGATAAACCTTGCATCATGATGATAAGAAATGCAAGTAAATCGAATTCGACTATTTATGTTTCCGACCCAACGCAGTCAGATGGTACTGTCAACATTACAGTGCAGAATATTAAAACAGGCAAGCAAAAAAGTCTGCATGTAGATTTCCCGAAAAATGAAATGGCAGGATCGACGGTGTTTGCTACGTTCAATAACGACGTCAATTGAAATGGTCAGGATTCAAATTCATGCCTTTCGCCTTACTTATTTAATATAGAATAATGGCAAACTAACGCAGAATAGTGATAAGGTGAAATGAGCTCCCCGGAATTATAATTATCATTGTAGTTAAATTTATTGCTTGTTATGAAATGCCGTTTCTTTACCATTTCGTTGTTCGCTTTCTTCTCAATCCATTGTTTATGTGGTATTAACACTGCGGTTGCGCAAAAGCCCATTGGTAGAATGGGTGAAACAAATGCCAGTTTGTTTGATGATGCCTGGCGGTTTTCGCGTTTTGGATTGCAGGCTGATGGTAACAAAAAGGATGAGCCGACAGGGCTTGAATCTGTTTCATACAACGACGCAGGTTGGCAGAAAGTAGATCTTCCGCACGACTGGGCCATTACTGGTCCTTTCCGCATTGAATTGGATGGATCGACTGGAAAACTTCCGTGGAAAGGAATTGGCTGGTACCGCAAACATTTTACTGTTCCCGCTGCTGATGCAGGCAAAAAAGTTTTTATAGATTTTGATGGAGCAATGGCCTACGCTAAAATCTGGCTAAACGGACACTATATCGGCACGTGGCCATATGGCTATACCTCGTTTCGCATGGATCTGACGCCTTATCTTTTACCCGGTAAAGACAACGTGATCGCTGTGAGACTTGATACCGAAAGCTGGGACTCGCGCTGGTATCCCGGTGCTGGTATTTATCGCCATGTATGGCTCGTGAAAACCAATCCTGTACACGTGGCTAACTGGGGCACTTATATCACCACTCCGGAAGTTAATGACAACGCCGCAAAGGTTAACCTTGCAGTAACAGTTGCCAATGAATCTCAAAAGCAACAGCAGGCAGGTGTGCGCACGGTTGTGTATGAACTGGATTCCTTCAATCGTTACAGCACAAAGATCATATCTTCTACATCAACAAATATTGCTTTAAATGCAGGTGATCAAAAAGACATAGCATCACAATTAATAGTACCAAATCCTAAAAGATGGAGCCTTGAAAAACCTCAGCGTTATGTTGCCATCACCACGATAAGTGTTGCCGGCAAAACCGTTGATACATACACCACACCATTTGGAATCAGAACACTTGAATTTACGGCCCGCAATGGCTTTTTATTAAATGGCAAAAGAGTTGAAATTCAGGGAACCTGTAACCACCACGATCTTGGGGCACTTGGCGCTGCGTTCAATTTAAGTGCATTGACCAGGCAGTTGATTATGTTAAAAGATATGGGTTGTAATGCCCTGCGCACATCGCACAATCCCCCTGCTCCTGAATTGCTGGAAATGGCGGATAAAATGGGCTTCCTTGTTTGGGATGAAGCGTTTGATGCGTGGAAAAAAGGAAAACGCAAAAATGATTACAACAAACTTTTTGACGAATGGCACGAGAAGGATCTGAATGCACTTATTCGTCGCGATCGTAACCATCCTTCCGTATTTATCTGGTCCATTGGTAACGAAGTAATGGAACAACAGAATGTTGAACTTACCAAACACCTTGTTGATATCGTGCATAAAACAGATCCTACAAGACCTGTTTCCAATGGTTACAACGATCCCGATGGTGGCCGCAGATCCGGTGCAGCAGTTGCGCTTGATATCATGGGTGTGAATTATTTCTTCAGCCAACAACCGGTGTGGGATGCTGATCCACGCTATGCCAACAAGCCAACCATTGGCAGTGAAACATCTTCCTGCATCAGCTCACGCGGTGAATATTTTTTTGGTGGTAATGATTATCAAAACTGGCAGATATCTTCCTACGATCATGCAGAACCAGGCTGGGGATGTTCACCGGATCAGCAGTTCAAAACAAATGCAAAATTCCCTCACTTGCTGGGCGAATTTGTATGGACAGGCTTTGATTATCTTGGTGAACCTACACCATATAATTCGGATGAAACAAACCTTCTAAATTTCCGCACCGATTCTTCTAAGAAAGCAGAACTCGAGGCTGAATTGGAAAAGATCCGCAAAAAAAATCCACCTTCCAGAAGCAGTTATTTTGGCATTATAGATCTCGCGGGATTTCCGAAAGATCGTTTCTATAGTTACCAGTCACACTGGCGTCCTTCTTTGCCGGTTGCTCATATTTTCCCACACTGGAACTGGCAGGAAAGAATAGATTCTATTGTTCCGGTAAACGTGTACACTTCAGGCGATGAAGCGGAGTTGTTTTTAAACGGCAAGAGTCTTGGAAGAAAAAAGAAAACCGCGGGAGAAGATTTTCGTCTCGTGTGGAACGATGTAAAATATGTGCCGGGCGAATTGAAAGTGATCTGTTACAAAGATGGCAAACAATGGGCGACAGATATCGTGAAAACCACTGGCGACGCAGTAAAGCTGGCACTTCAGCCAGATCGCAAACAAATAAAAAATGACGGCAATGATCTTGCCTTTATCACACTAAAGGTACAAGATGCAGAAGGATTGACGGTGCCGCGCTCTCATCCTGTTGTTACATTTGATATCGAAGGTCCGGGAGAAATAGTGGCGACAGATAACGGCGATGCAACAAGTTTTGTTTCGTTCCAAAGCCACGAGCGACCAGCTTATAACGGGATGGCATTAGTAATTGTGAAGGCTAAGAAAGGACAAGCAGGAACAATCAAAATAAATGCCAAAGGAGCGGGGCTCACAACGGCAACTGCATCGATAACTACAAAGAATTAAATCTAATTTCAGCAGGCACGCATTTTCATATTTGTATTGTATTTAAATTTCATCAAGCCGCTGTTAAACACAACAGCGGCTTTTTCTTAGGGTGAACTTGTGAGGACTTGTGTGGAATAAAAAATTCGCTTTCAGCTAAATAAATAGATCATAGTATGATTTCAAAACGTATTGCTATTCGACAGGTCGTAATGTTGATTACCGTAACCATGCTTGCGTTTGCAGTTCATGCGCAGGATAGCCTTTCTCTTTTTTCACCTAGTAAGAAAATTCATTTTCAGTTGTTGGTTGCAAATGAGGGAATGCATTATGCTGCATCCTATCAGCAAAAAGAGATCATTAAATCATCTGCATTGGGAATAGCAGGTTGGGATCATTTGAATTTGCATTCCGTTACAATCACTAAAAAAGATACTTCGTGGAAGCCTGTATATGGCGAAAGAAATATAGTTCGTGATCATTACAACGCTGCTGTTTTTTCTTTTTGGAAAAACAATAATGAAAGGCAGGTTATAGAATTGGAAGTAAGAGCGTATGATGAAGGTATTGCATTTCGCTACTGCTTTCCTAAGCATTCCGCAGATGTTTCGGATATTGTGATCAGCAAGGATCTAACGGAGTATACGATGCCCGAAAATACGCAAGCATGGTTTACAGATCATGCACAGGGTGAGTACCGGTTGCTACCTTTGAAAGACTGGCGCGGAGAAGCAGAGCGCCCGCTAACGTTGCAATTGAACAACGGACTGTTTGTTTCATTAGCGGAAGCAAAAGTGGTAGATTATTGCAGAACGAAATTTGCATTACATCCAACAAAGCCAAATACCATCGCGTGTTCGATGTATGATAAAGTTGCGTTGACGACTCCTTTTGAAACGCCTTGGCATGTAGCAATGGTTGCAGAGAAAGCAACGGACCTTTTGCAAAACAATGATCTTATCCTGAATTTGAATGATGCCTGCGCAATAAAAAACACAGACTGGATAAAGCCGGGAAAAATTATCAGGGAAACATCGCTCTCTACCAAAGGCGCAAAGGAAGTTGTAGATTTTGCAGTAAAGCGTAAACTTCAATACATACATTTCGATGCCGGATGGTACGGCTATGAGTACGACAGCGCATCGAATGCTACCGCTGTAAATGTGGACCCGCGCCGCAACCCAAAAAATGATTTGAATTTGCCAGAAGTAGTTCAATATGCAAAGCAAAAAGGCGTTGGTGTTTTCCTATACGTTAATCAAGTGGCACTGGCCAAACAATTAGATACATTGTTGCCGCTCTACGAGAAATGGGGTATTGCCGGTATTAAGTTTGGATTTGTTAATGTAGGCTCCTTTCACTGGACGCAATGGCTTCACGAAGCCGTTAGAAAATGTGCGGCGCATCACTTAATGGTGGATATACATGATGAATACAGGCCAACCGGTTACAGCAGAACATATCCTAACTTATTGACGCAAGAAGGCGTGCGAGGCAACGAAGAAATGCCGGAAGCAAACAACAACGCCGTTTTGCCTTTCACAAGATTTCTGTGCGGTCCTGCCGACTATACCATTTGCTATTACCACCGCCCGGAATTAAAACCAAGATTGGCAGAGACCCAGAATGCACGTGTGCTGAAAACAACTTCCATGCATCAAATGGCTTTGTCTGTTGTGTATTATAGTCCGCTGCAATTTATGTATTGGTATGATAAACCGGAAGATTCAAAAGATGAACCTGAACTCGAGTTCTTTGATCATTTGCCAACCGTTTGGGATGATACAAAAGTGCTGGATGGCGAAATAGGAAAGTACATAACAATTGCCCGTAAAAAAAACAACGAATGGTTTGTGGGAAGCATTACAAATAATGGTGCGCGGGATATTAAAATCGCTTGTGCCTTCTTACCTCGTGGAAAGAAATTTAAAGCAACTATTTATTACGACGACCCAACATCAACAATCAGAACAAAAGTTTCGATGAAGCAACTTGTAATAAACAGTAAGACTGTTTTGGATGCGCATTTGCCGGGATCTGGCGGGCAGGCAATTTGGATCAGGCCAATGAATTAGAAAAGGCAATCTCGAAATCAAATGACCTTCACTTGTTTTTTAGTTATCGCCATTTTCATTGAGATGAAATATTTCTAGAAATAATTTAGCCCGGCCTGCCGCATATGTGCTATTTGCAAAATGCGGTAAGTCGGGCTAAAATAATTATAGTTGTGGTTAGTAAGACATCATTGCTCTTTTTGCTTCTGCCTGCAGATCGACATAAGGTTTCCCTTCAACTGTGACGCCCACAAATTGGATGGTTCCATTTTTAAATGTACCCGGTGTTGTATAGAGGCTGCTGACTGCATCTCCACTATCATAACCAATACACAAACCATCACCGGAAAGCGTGAACTTGCCTGATTGCGTACGCATACGGCCCTGTGCCACCACCTTATCATTCACGTATAATTTTAATGTGCCGGTGGACTCGCCGAATTTACCAGTAGAGTCTTTTGTAAACTCAACGCCCAGCGTGTATTTGCCGGGTGGCAAAGCACCGGATGAAAACACTTGTTCCGGTTTAATACCAAGGAAATTATACACATAGTAAAGCTTGCGATCTTTTATGAAAAGAGAGTGGCCACCAAAACGTGAACCGTGTGCGAAAATAACGCCGGAGGCATTTGCGTTTAGTTCGACATTTGCCAATATTTTATAACTGCGTCCCCTTACATTTACGGCAACCCCTTCTGGTACGGGCTCTGTGCCTGGATAATAAATATAACGGTCTCTTGCTGGTTCCTGCGCAGGACGTTCAAGACCCAATTGCTCAACAGCGGTGCGGTCATCAAGTGGAAGACCAAAATTCTTCTTCGCTTCTTCCATCCAGAGATCTTGAAGCTCTTTTAGCTTTTCGGGATTTTGTTTGGCAAGGTCAGTTGATTCAGAACGATCTTCATCCACATGGTAGAGTTGCCAACTGTCTTTATCAAAATTACCTTTCCCGGTCAGTGGTGCGTGGACCGCTGATGCTTTCCATCCATCTTTCCAAATGCCACGCGTACCCAGCATCACATAATATTGCACATGCTTTTGTGTAGGATCTTTTTGTTTGGCATCGAAACTGTATCTCATCGATACGCCGGAAAGCGGATATTGCTTAACGCCGTGATAAACATCAGGCATTTTAAGTCCGCAGATATCCAATATGGTTGGAACGATGTCAACTGAGTGATGATACTGATCTCTGAGTTCGCCTTTTGCTTTGATACCTTTTGGCCATGATATAACCAATGGGCAGGCAGTACCACCCGAATATTGAGAGTAGCGCTTAAACATCTGGTAAGGACTTGAAAATGCTACGGCCCATCCTGTCGGATAGTGGTTGTAAGTATCAGGGCCGCCCAGCGTTTTCATGTACTTCATGTTCTCGGCAATATCATCAGGATAACCATTAAAAAATTTATTTTCATTTACAGAACCGCTTGGGCTGCCCTCGCCTGAAGCACCATTATCTGCAGCATAAAAAATTACCGTGTTATCAAATTGTCCTGATGCTTTCAAATATTGAATTACGCGACCCACTTGCGCATCTGTATATTCTGAGAAGCCAGCATATACTTCTGCCATGTGTGCAAACAATTTTTTTTCATCTGCACTAAGCGTGTTCCATGGTCTTACCATATCAGCCGGATTGGCCGCATCTTGTGGCATCGGGTTGATGGGTGTAAGTTTAGTGCCTTTTGGCAAAACGCCTTTGTCTATCATGCGTTGCAACACCCAGCTTCTGTAAGCTTCATAGCCTTCGTCAAATTTGCCTTTATATTTAGCAATGTATTCAGCAGGAGCGTGGTGCGGTGCATGATTGGCACCAGGATTGAACCACATGAACCACGGCTTCGAAGGATTGCTTCCTTTTTGATCGCTGATCATTTTAATAGCATTGTCTGCAAGGTCCTTTGACAAATGGTAGCCTTCTTTCGGACTATAAGGCGGTTCAATAAAGTCATTGTCTTTTACCAGGTCAGGGTACCATTGGTTGGTCTCGCCACCAAGATATCCGTAAAAACGTTCAAAGCCCATTTGCAATGGCCACATTGAGCGGCCGGCACCGGCAGCTATGTCCTGTTCCGGCACATTATGATCTTTTCCCAGCCAATAGGTGCTCCAGCCATTGTCCTTCATGATATCTGCCAGTGTAGCACACTGTTCGGGGATGCGGCCACTTGCGCCAGGAAAGCCATTAGCCGCTTCCGTGATGGCTGCCATGCCATTGAGTGTATGATTTCTTCCGGTAAGAATGGTGGAACGTGTGGGTGAACACAATGCGCAGGTGTGCCACTGTGTGTAGGTGAGCCCGCCTGCAGCAAGGCTGTCCAGCGTAGGCATGTTGATTGCGCCGCCATAGGTGGACCAGGCAGATTCACCGGTATCATCGTATAAAATGATCAACACATTGGGAGAACCGGCAGGTGCTTGTTTTGGCACAAAAGGTGTCCAGTCGGCTGTGGAGTTTCGCACGTCCAATTCTATTTTCCCCTTAAATGCAGTGGGACTGGTTGAATCACCGGTAACCGCTTGTGGCTGGTTACTATTAGCATTTTGCTTACAGCCGGTAGTTGTAAAAGCCGCAACCGTCCCGAACAATGCAAAAGCCAAAAGTTTCCATGATGTTAATCTCATGTTGTTCATAGTTCTGTTATTTGATTGTGAATGAGAGGTGGATTGCTCCCGAAAAAACACCGCAGGAGTGTAATAACTGGTTACACTGTTTTATTACTCCGGTAATTGTCAGGGGAATGTCAAAGAGGGGCTATCAACCATCATTCCACCTGTAACACTCAAGTTTAGTTTTGGTTTAAAGATTTTTTGATCTGTAGGTTGTATCTGCTTGCTCTTTTTTTATCATTTCTTTAAGAATTGCTATTTCCTGTTATGTTGAACATCGGGAGACCGTTTCCAGTTGCTCCTTCGTTTTCGTATATAAATGTATTGATATATGTGATTCGTGTAATTGTTGACAGGTCGCTAACACTATGTTTTAGTTTTGGCCAAAATTCTACTTAGTTGTGTGAATAGTAGTTGGTTTGATACTATGGTTTAGGTTGGAGCTAACCTATTCCTATAACAAAACAATTCATTGGAACCGCTTACCGTGAAGTCCCGTAACTCTAAATGAATTTTATGTTTGACCAATCCTTTATGAGGCACTTGTTGTGCCTGTTTTTAGTTCTTACCCCGTTCTTGTCCTCTGCACAAAACGGAACTCCTTGTTACAAAGCAGTTTCCGGTTCAGGTGTCCAGGCCACACCGGTTCAGAATAGTGTCTTGTGTGTCGCTTGTAATTTTATCAGCAATCCATCCAATCTTTCTGATGCATCGACCAGTAACTATGCGACAGTTTCCTCAGCGGCTGGAGTTGTTGCCAATAGTGGCGTTTCAGTGAAGAACACGACACCTGGTTTTTCGTATACTGGTGGCTGGTATGCCGGATTCCTTGTTGAAATGAAGCCATCGATGCTTACTGCGTCAGTTCTCAATTCACTGTGGGTGCAAACTTTTTTAAATGGCACTTTGCAGGAAACGTATAACTATTCTGCATCCCTTGCTTCAGTTGAAGTGATAGGAGGCGGAGACGGTATGTTGTGGATACAGTTTAAAACAACTGCCGGTAAAGATTTTAATGAGATCAGGCTGATATCCGGCAATGTACTGGATGCTTTGGATGGAGCCAGGATCTATTATGCGATGGCCTTTGATCCCAACTGTGGCATCAATGAAAACAATGGTATTTGCGGAGATCAAATTGCGGGAAATTCCACTCATGTTACGATGGGAGGAGACTTGCTGAACGCGCTGAATGCACTCAGCAATCCGCAGTATATTAATGATGGCAATAAGAATACTTATGGTACTTACAATGCTTCATTGGTTTCTTCCGGCACGCTGGGCAATCCCTATATTGCCGTTAAAGACGTCAACAATATTTATCCGGCCGGCAACCGTGTAGGATTTGTAATAGGTACCGGTGGCATTGTGTTAGATGCTTCTCTGCTTAATGGCCTGAAAATACAGACCTACCTTCACGGGGTTTTGCAGGATCAGCAAACATATAACAGTGGCAGCGGACTATTGAATGTAAGTGCTGTGAGCTATATGAATGATCGCACCAAATTGTCCATTACTGCCACTAAAACATTTAATGAAGTAAGGTTGGTTTTTGATCCTGCTGTGACAGCTTCTTTGTCAAGCCTGAAGATCTATTATGCCTTTGAGGAACCAACCACCTGTTTAGATTGTACACAGGGATTATACGATGATATTGCTACTTCAAGTGCATATTACTCAACCATAGTAACAGGGGAAACTGGTCTTGTTGGCGGACTTGGCTGCGTCGGAGCGTCGGTAAGTAATCAGTCCAACATTACCAGTTCAAGTCAAACCGACTTTGCAACTATATCGGCATTGGTTGGATTAAGCTGTAATGCCCGTATCACGGTGCAAAAGAATTCAGGCACTTTTGCCGCGGGCACTTTTGCAGGTTTTGAAATTGCAAAAGACAATAGTGGTTTGCTGGACGTATTGTCTTTATCTGCCTTAAATGCCATTACGGTAGAAGCCTACAATGGAAGCACTTTGGTAGGCAGCTCTTCGGGAGCATCCCTGTTGAACGGCGGTGTGGTAGCTGGTAGCAGCGGTAAAACAACCGTAGGTTTTAAACCTACCGGAGCCTTTAACAAGATTCGCATAATCGTGAATATGGGTGCAGTAAGCCTGGCTACAAAATATCAGGTTTACAGAGCAATTGTAATAGAAGATGCAGACAACGATGGTACGCCGGATTGCCGGGATATCTGTGTAGGTTCTGACGCTTTAGATAGTGATGGTGACGGTATTCCCGATAAGTGTGATACTCAAACTGTTTTGCCGGTAACGCTGATCAGTTTTGATGGCTACCTGAATAATGGTACAGCCGAACTCAACTGGATAACTGCGCAGGAAGTGAATACAGATCATTTTGTGGTACAGCGTTCAACAGATGGCAGCGCCTGGAAAGCTATTACAACCATGCCTGCCGGAGGAAACAATGAAGCAAGTGTTAGATACTCCACCAGTGATGATGTGAGTGCATTGTCCGGTACCGTTTATTACCGGTTACAAATGGTTGACCACGACGGTTCTTATAGCTATTCAAAAACAATCTCGTTACAATCAATCAATCCTGGTACAACCACGTGGCCCAATCCTTTTACCAACGAAATCAATGTGAGCATCTATCTCAATGATAATACCGCAGTAGAGGCAAGACTGTATGACCTCAATGGAAAATTGGTATTTAGTAAAACGCAAACTGCCACAAAAGGCATGAACCGGATTCAGTTAAATGGTTTGAATAATCTCAAAAGCGGAATGTATATGATTGAATTGCGAAACGGCAGCACAACGCATTTTTCAAGGATGCTGACCAAACAATAAGTAAGTGTTCCTTTTAAAGTATAAGTGATCATGTATTCAGAAACCCGGCTTAGTGCCGGGTTTCTGTTTAATTGAATATACCATAACATAAGAAGGAACCGGAGACTACTGTTCCTTAACGCGTAAATGCTTTACTCCGCGCAAAATGACGGTTTTTTGTCGCAAAGTGAAGTCTGTTGTGCTACTTCTCCATGCTAACTTGGTAAGATGATTTTCATGTCAAAAAGTCTGACAAAAAGGCTTGTGACGATTTGAATAATAAAACAATCGCTTAGAAATAATAACGAAGCTGTATGAAAGAATTAACATCGCCAACTCTATCGTTCGATCTTGCAGATCACGGTACTCCGGTTACGGACCTTTTCCATCAACCAACAACCGCAGCAGAATGGGAGCAATATATTCTCACGGAAGAACAGGTAAAATCGTTTGAAGAAAACGGATTCATTTCCGGAATTAAAATATTAACTGAAGAGCAGGTTGACCTCCTGAATAATGAACTGGTAAAACTGCAATCGGTAACGCCGGAGGAAAAGAAGTTGTTTTATCATTATGAAAACAACGAGTCAGTGGACCCAAGCAAAGTGCTGTTTCATGCAATTGGCGGTTGGAGAGTTACACCGGGATTTCATGATCTTATTTGGTCCCCGGCCTATCGTATGGCAGCCTATCAGCTGCTCGGAAAATCATTCAGGCTATTTCATGATCAATTATTCTGCAAACCTGCAAAACACGGAGGTGTAGTTGCCTGGCACCAGGATTTTTCCTACTGGACATTTACTAAACCAATGCATCACCTAACTTGCTGGATAGGCTTAGACAATGCCACTACGGAAAATGGTTGCTTGTATTATGTTCCCGGCAGTCATAAGTGGGGATTGCTTCCTATAACTGGATTAACGGGAGATATGGATGCGGTGACGCAAGTGCTGACTGAAGAGCAGAATAAAATTTTCGAATCTAAAGTTGCAAATGAATTACCGAGAGGCTATGCCAGTTTCCATCACCCATTAACCATGCATGGTTCCTATGCAAATTATTCAGAGCGGCCAAGGAGAGCAGTGGTGATCAATTCAATGGCTTCTGAAACGCTCGGCAATACTGCCAGTTATGACCGTATGGATGCCTTGCATAGCTTTCCTGTAATGGCACAGGACGAGGTACTTGATAGCCGCTTTTTTCCTCTTTTGTTTGAAGGTGATAAAGAATTGGGATCATTAGCGAATGTGCCAAAAGCTGATTGGAAACATTTGTATAAAGGATAATTATAAGTAAGTAAAATTAGAAAGTCAAAAGTCAAAAGGCAAAAGATAGGCAGCCAGCCCATTTTTGACTTTTTAATTTTCATTTATCTTTAGAGAGATTTTTTTTACCATTAATAATCTCTGACTTGAATAAGAAGCTAAAGATTGCTGTGCTAGTGGATGTTTCCCGTGCTTATGACAGGGACATATTATTGGGCTTTACCAATTTTAATAAAATTCACAACAAATTTATTTTCTTCGCTTTTTCTCCTAACTACATACATCCGGAAAATCAAAAAACGCTCATCGATCGTGTAATTGCGTGGAAGCCGGATGGTATCTTAACAAGGGAAATTGAAGGTTTTGAAAGACTGCTTGATCTTGATATCCCGATGATCATTTCGCCTCATACCAGTTTGTATAAAGACAAAATAAATTTATGGGGACGTAATAAAGCAATAGGGGAGACGGCTGCCGTATATTTTATTTCCAAGGGTTATAAGAACTTCGCTTTTTTGGGATTCAAGAATTTTCAATGGTCGCTGGAGCGGCAGGAAGGGTATGTAACGGAGGTTAACAGATTTGGGTTTGATGTGAATTCTTTTGTTTTTGACAACGCAAATTTGTTGTGGGAATATTTGCCGGAAAAGCTTACAGACTGGCTGGCAGGTTTGGAAAAGCCTTGTGCAATTTTTTCGGTCAATGATGAATTGAATATTCATTTAATCGATGTTATAAAAGAAATGGGGGGAAGAGTACCCGACGATTTTTCTGTGTTGGGTGCAGATAATGATGCAATGATTTGTGACATGTCGAGCCCAACACTTTCGAGCATCGATCACAACGCAGAACAATCGGGATTTAAGGCGGCAGTTGACCTATGCATGTGGATAGAATATGGGGAAAAGCCGGCTTTTGATATCATAGGTGAAGCTGGAACAATTATAACCCGCAATTCTACCAATGCGTTGGCTATAGAGGATGAGCAGTTGCGTACTGCTTTGCACTATATAACAAATACAGCGCCTGTAGAAGAAATTTCAGTTGATGATGTAGTTAATGCCACCGTTTTATCTCGCCGGAATCTTGAAAGAAAATTTCACCAGGTTATCAAAAGCTCTATACTGGATGAAATAAAGAAAGTAAGAATTAAAAGAATTAAATTTCTTTTGGAAAACTCCGAATTGACTGTTCAGCAAATAGCTGATGAAATGAACTTTAGCAACACTGATAATATCACCAGGTACTTCAAACAATTCACGGGAGCAACTCCCAAAGACTATCGCAACAGCCTCACCCAGGATAAATATTTCAAAAAAAGGCCCTTGCTTTAAATCGGCCCCTTTATTGCGGATTTCTAATATGAAATAAGGCAGGCGCAAAATGAATGTTTTTTTACGCAAACTGACATAGATCGTGTTTTATTCCTGATCTACCTTGTATAAATATTCTATTAACATAAACTGAGACTAACGATGTGTAGGCTTGCCAAACGATGCGTGATAGCATTTTCATTTCTCCTTTTCCTCAGTTTTGCGGGCATGGCCCAATCCTCCCAAACTATCGGATCAGTGACTGATCAAAATAACGATCATCTACGTGGAGCAGGAGTGACAGTAAAGCAAATATTATTCATCTCATAAATGTTTTTATTATGAATCACGAAAATGCTTATGTAGGTCGTGGAGGCATCACCAAAGAGAATATCTCCTTCTATGCAACCAACGGTTTTTTGATCGCTCCGGATCTTTTGACTACTGTTGAAATTGAAGAACTAAAAAAAGAAACCGCCGCTATTTTTCGTGGAGAACGCGGACATGTTGAAGGCATGATTGATGTGAGTAAAGACGAGAGTGATAATGATGTGCTGAAAAAATATGTTGCCATCCATTTTCCTCATAAGTTATCAGAACAGATCCATGCTTTTTTGTTTCATCAAAAGATAGTAGACGTCCTAACAGAAATTGTCAGCCCCAACATGAAATGCATGCAATCGATGTTATTCGTGAAAGGACCCGGCAAAGCCGGCCAGTCGTGGCACCAGGACGAATACTACATTCCTACCAGGGACAAATCCCTTGTAGGTGCGTGGATCGCTATCGACGACGCAACGGTTGAAAATGGCTGTCTATGGATCATTCCGGGCCGACCCGGCTATATGATACAACGAGTAAAGAATGATAGCGACGAATATGCCGATGTAGATACCGCAGATGTATCTGCGTATACCGATCAAATGATTCCTGTAGAAGTAAAAAGCGGTTCCGTTGTATTCTTTAATGGGTATACGTTACATAGTTCTTTAAGAAATAAAACCACTGATTGTTTTCGCACCGCTTTGGTAAATCATTACATGAGTGCAGAATCCATGCTGCCATGGGACCAGGATGGAAAGCTTGAACCTACAGAGGACCTGCGGGATATTGTTCTTGTTGCCGGCGAAGACCCTTACGCCTGGAAGGGAACTGTAGATGCAAACAAACCTTACTTACGACCTGAAGTTTTGAAAATCAAAACCAATTTATAAATTACTATGCCAGTTCAATTTTTTTGTCCGCGTTGGGGAAGTGAAAACGTTCAATGGGATAGCTTTTTAAAAAAGGTAAAAGAAGCAGGTTATGATGGCGTCGAATGTGGCATAGCCAATACCGCTTCCACAAAAGAATTAGATACAATCTGGAATCTTGCAGAGCAATACAAGCTGAAAATTATCGCGCAGTGCTATGATACGGCTGAAGCTGATTTTTCCAAACATCTGGACAACTATCACTCGTGGTTTGAAATGATGAAGCCTTATCCCATTGTAAAAATAGATTCACAAACCGGCAGGGATTTTTTTTCGTTTGCACATAACAGTGCGTTGATTGGTGAAGCAACACGTTTTACAAAAGATACCGGCATCCAGGTAGCGCATGAAACCCATCGAAATAAATTATTGTTTGCCGCACATGTTTCAAAAGAATACCTGGAAAAGATTTCTGAAATGAGAATTACCCTCGATGCATCTCACTGGGTATGCGTAGCAGAGTCTTTTCTTGAAGATCAACCAGCGGCAATACAACTCGCCATAGAAAAAACCATTCATCTTCATGCAAGGGTAGGTTATCCTGAAGGGCCGCAAATACCGGACCCGAGAGTCAGGGAGTGGGAGCCCGCACTGGAAAAGCATTTGGCATGGTGGGATAAAGTAGCCGCGTTGAACGCACAGCAAAATGAAGTACTCACCATTACACCGGAGTTTGGCCCTTATCCTTATATGGTGCATGATCCTGCCTCGGGCCAACCAATTGCTGATCAATGGGCGGTAAATGTATTCATGATGAATTTGCTGAAAAAACGATATCAGTAAAAGTCTATATCAATTGGTGGGGCAGAGAATGCGAAGGGGCCTCATTTGCTAAAGATCCTGATGGCAATAAAGGCCCCTTGCTAACATGCGCTCGCAAAGAAACGTCAGTATCGTGTCTTTATAACATCTTTCAGATCTTGTTGTGATAGCGGTCTGTTGTAAAACCTTATATCATCGAGTAATACAGCACCATTGCCGAAGTATTGACTTTGAAAATTACTTAGCGTTGTATTAATCGGCAGGTCAGGATTACAACAATCAAATAATGAATTTGTGAGTAAAACTCCATCCTGGTAGACTTTAATAGAACCACTGGTTGTGCCGGCTTTATTATCATATACCATTGCGTAGTGATGCCAGCTATTTAAATTATTCAACGGATAATACCACATTGAATTGGATATGTCTTTTGCTACTGACGCCTGACCCTGAATGTTATTCGATACTAAAAACATAAACGAATCTCCATATCCATTTGTTTGTGGGGTGCCGGTGCCTACGTATTCATCAGGAGAATTCCCGAATAATGTTTTAACCCATAACGAGAGCGTTCTTGAACCATTGCCCGAAACACCTTTCAGTGATGTTTGAAAAATATCATTTCCCTCTAATCGCAGACAAGTGATATTTTTCTCGGTTATTAATGTTCCCTGATCTATTAAAGGGTTCCGTTTGTTGCCAGACATATCCTTATCATCATCGCTAAAAGGATACCATGCAAGCAAGCCTGTTTGAACGGACTTTGGAATGTCGTTAAGAGATTTACCACACGATAGGAAACTAGCTACTACGGTTAATGCTAAAAATGTTTTCTTCATTTTTAATTGGTTTTTGATTAATAAGAAATGTGTGGATTTCAGGAGGTAGGTAAATAAAGAAAATATATTTCGCTTATGCAAGCGTTAATGAATTGATCACAGGAGAGCCGTTGAATTCCAATGTACCTGAAGTTCGGATTGCTAAACATGTAAAAATTAAATTATATAAAAAGTTTGTCAAGATACTTTGTCAACTGTCCATTAATTTTTTTGTTTAATGTTTTTTTCATTTCCTTTATTTATAGATTTGCTCAGAAGAAACGATTGCTTATTGTCAAGATTTATCTAATAGAAAGATTTCAAAACGACCGCTTATCGTGTTGTTATTTAATAATATGAAGGCTCAGTTTCCATTCTTACAAAATTGAGAGCCGGAAGAAATCGACCATTAATACTTCAAAACAAAAGGCGCATCTTCAAGCCTTTGCAGAAATCCGAATTTTAGTTTTTGAAATAGTAGATGCACAATCCGTGCTATATGGAAAAGAATGTTTTTTCTTTAGGGTCATTTTCTGACGAGACGTATTTATTAACGCTGATCGCATCAGGGGACGAAGGCGCGTTCCGTACAATCTACGAGAGGTATCGACACATGGTGTTTGCCTATGCATATAAAATATGTTCGCATCAGCAATCGGCTGAAGATATTCTTCTCACGGTTTTTTTGAAAATATGGCAGCATCCGGATGCTTCGTCTATTGCCAACCTAAGGGCCTACCTGCAAACCATTACAAGAAATGCCACTTTCAACGTATTAAGGGATAATGAAATCGAAGCCCGTGCCTATCGGGCGATCTCCCAAACAAAGACAGAAGAACACAATGATACAGAAGAAATAATTTTAGCGGCCGACGTGAAAAAGATTATCGATAATGCTATCAGTCTTTTACCACCACAACAAAAGTTGGTGTACACGTTAAGTAAAGAAGAAGGCTTAGGATATGATGAGATTGCAGAAAAACTTTCATTATCTGTCTCCACGGTTAAAACGCACTTGAAACTTGCTCTTCGATTTTTAAGAGAGTACTTAAAGCAGCACCCCGATATATGTTTGCCAGCTATTATTTTTTTGTCGGTTCCTGGTTTATTAAGTCACCTCTAAGGCTTCGACAAGCTCAGTCTGACACTCCGCCCGCGCTGTCAGGCTGAGCTTGTCGAAGCCTCGTTGCAGAGAAACAATGTTGGTCAATGTTCTTAAATAAACGACATTGAAAATTTCCGTTGTTTATCATCAACGCATAATCACGATCAAATTTTTTTTTATTTTTTTTTAAAACTCATTACCCCGATTGCTTTACAAGTGTGTCTTACTACAAAGACGATTTGTATTGCCCATGGCCCACAACCAATTATCATACCTGTACCAACGGTTTTTGAATGACACAGCATCTCCGCAAGAGCTTGCAGAACTGAAAGCGTATTTCAATAATCCCGACTATCAGGAAGAGATTATGCGCCTCATGGACAAGGAGTGGAATTTCACAGGAGACATTTCAACAGAATTACCTACTGACCGTGCTGAAAGTATTTACAATCAAATAATCAGTCAAAGTCAAGGTGTGCGTTCGTTCAAACTTCTGAAACGAATCTCTGTTGCTGCTGCGTTTCTTATTGCACTTGGCGGCATTAGCTATTATTTTCTATCCAATAATAAGGTAAATACGAAAGTCATTGCATCTGCGAATAATAACCCCAAAACCCAGGACATCCCATCCGGTTCAAACAAAGCTATTTTGAAGCTTGCGAGTGGCAAGATTGTTACATTAGATGATGTTAAACAAGGCGAGTCACTCGTTGAACCGGGCTCGACCATCCTTAAAAAAACGGATGGTCAACTTGTTTACACCAGCAACAATCAATCACAGAGTGATGAAAAGGCTTCTCTTAATACTTTAGAAGTACCAAAGGGCGGCGAATATAAAATCACATTGCCCGATGGTACAAACGTGTATATTAATGCAGCTTCGTCATTAATTTATCCTACACATTTTAATGCAAAAGAACGTTCAGTAACCTTATCCGGTGAGGCATATTTTGAAGTCGCAAAGAACTCGAATGCTCCTTTTAAAGTAAATGTATTGAACAAACAAAGCGTAGATGTTCTTGGTACCAGCTTTGATATTTCTGCTTATGCAGACGATGCTCAAATACAAACTACACTAATAGATGGGGCAGTGAAAGTCGTTTCTCAAAAAAGCAGTGTGGTATTGAAGCCCGGCGAGATGGCTGTTAACGATCTCAATTCTTTCAGATTTAAAATAACAAATGTGGACACCACTGAAGTTTTAGCCTGGAAGAACGGATACTTCATTTTCAACAATGAAAGCCTGAAGAGTATCATGACAAAGATTTCCAGGTGGTACGATGTTGACATCACCATAAAAGGAAATATCGACGCAGTAAATGTCATTGGAAACTATGATCGAAAGAAAACACTATTGAACCTTCTTAAAGGAATCGAATTAACCAACAACGTACAGTTCATCGTCAAAGACAAAAAAATCACCGTTATAGGAAAATAAATTTCATGGCTAAAAAAAAGCCGAAAGTGTCGTTACCACTTTCGACCTGAATTAGCAATGCTAATAGGACTATGTCCGACTTTATCACCAGTAATAATCCTTAAATCAAATGTACAGAAAATTAACTGCATCGATGAGCAGTGGATTGCTGTTTTGTTTTCGAGCGCCACTCATTCATTTTCGAAAATTAGTAGTCATTATGAAGATTGCTTTTGTATTAATCTTCGCCTTATCACTAAGCGCGAGTGCCTCGTCGAAGGCACAAAATGTCCCCGTTTCGCTAAAAGTAAAGAATGCTTCCATTCAGCAGGTCTTTTCAAAATTGACAAAACAGACAGGTTACAATTTCCTTTGCGATGCTACTGCAGTAAAGGGTATTTCGGTAACGCTTGATGTTGTAAACACCAATTTAAAAGACGTGCTCAGTCGGTTCCTTGATCCGCAACAATTTGAGATTGTATTCGGTGAGGATAAAACGATTATCATTAAGCGAAGAGAACGCGATAACGTGTTTATTCAGCAATCGGATATTATGATAACCGGTCGCGTTACGGATAACAAAAACAAACCTCTATTAGGAGCCACGGTTGCTGTGAAAGGCACGCAGGTAGCCACTTCTACCGACGCAACAGGGAATTTTAAAATTCCTGTTGCCAACAACGATGCAATTCTTGTAGTTTCTTTTGTAGGATTTGCTAGTCGGGAAATAGCCGTTAAAAATAGCAATGACTTTCGTATCGTATTGATGGAGGCCAACAATGAAATAGACCAGGTAGTTGTTGTTGGTTATGGCACAAAGAAAAAAGTGGACCTTACTGGCGCCATTTCTGTGGTTAAAGGAACAGACATTGAAAATCGCCCTGTATTAAATGCAACACAAAGTTTGCAAGGCATGGTGCCGGGATTGAACGTGTCGGTTGGCTCCAATACAAAACCCGGACAAAGCTTTGACTTAAATATTCGCGGAGCAGGCAATTTAAGTGGCACTGATGTACCCTATGTTTTGGTAGACGGTATCGCAACGGATCTGTCAACTGTCAATCCAAACGATATCGAATCAATTTCTGTGTTAAAGGATGCAGCGGCTTCAGCTATTTACGGAGCACGTGCCCCGTATGGCGTTATTTTGGTGACTACCAAAAAAGGAACTGCCGATCGTACTACAATAAACTATTCTGGTAACTACGGATGGACCTCGCCGATTAAGCTGCCGGAGATGGCAAACTCTTACGACTTTGCAACGTATTTAAACCTGGCATCAACAAATGCCGGCGGAGCCACCTATTATGATGATGCGTCATTGGCAAGGTTGAAGCAATACCAGACAAATCCGAAAGGATTGCCTGCTTTGGTTGACGTGGGTAATAACAACTATTATGGATGGGCGCTTAACGGTTTAGCTGTAGGCAACACAGACTGGTTTGCATTTCATTATAAGCCTTACTCAACAAGACAGCAGCACAATGTAAGCGTGAGCGGTGGAAACAAGGCAACACAATATTATGTTTCCGGTGGTTATTACGGAGAGGATGGTGTACTGCGATATGCGGATATTGGTTACAAGCGCTATAATTTAAATGCATCGATATCTTCTCAACTTACTAAATGGGCCACGGTTAAGTTGAATACAAAATTCCAGCAGGCGCAAAACGCATCTCCGTTTGATGCAACTTTTGAGGGCTATTTTTTTCATGATATCGCCCGTCAATGGAACAATATGGGAGCCTATGATATGAACGGGAATTTTAGTGAATACTCATACGTACCTTACCTTCAGTCCGGATCGTATGACAAGCTGAATAGTTATAATATCGTGTTGTTGCCTTCCCTTGAACTACAACCTGTAAAAGACTGGAAAATCAATATTGATTTGAATTTAAGCAGAGTCAATGCTGAAGAAAACATATTGAAACTTCCCGCTTTAGTAAAGGGCATAGATGGTACGGCTGCTTACAAGGTTAGTTTTCCGGAATTCGGCATCCCGCTTACCGGTAGTTATGCGCGATATATGAAGACCAATATGTATGTTTCTCCAAACATTTATACCAGCTATAATTATACGTTGAAAGAGGACCATAATTTCTCAGTAATGGCAGGTTTTCAACAGGAATTAAATCAGTACAACGAATTGAAATCTTCTGTACAGGATTTGATCAGCTTCGATCGTCCGGGCATCTCACTGGCAACTTCAGCTGCCACTACTACTGAAGCGAGGAATCATTGGGCCACCCGTGGCTTCTTTGGAAGATTTAATTACAACTATAAAGAAAAATATCTGTTGGAGTTGAATGGCCGTTATGATGGCTCATCGCGTTTTGCACCGGATCACCGTTGGGGCTTCTTCCCATCTGCGTCGATAGGCTATAATATCGCGAAGGAGGATTTCATTAAGAACCTGACAGGTAACAAGATCAACACACTGAAGCTAAGATTATCTTATGGTCTGTTAGGAAATCAGGCAGGAGCTGGTATGTATGCTTATACACAATCAATGGGAATTACAGTTCCGGGCACAAATGGTGCAGGCGGACAGTGGTATTTCCAAAATGGTCGTGAAGCCTATATAGGAACACCGGCTGCATACAATCCTTTAATTACCTGGGAAAAAGTGCGTACCGCAAATGCCGGATTGGATTTCGAATTATTTAAAAATCATCTGTCAGGAACTTTCGATGTGTATCAGCGTGATACAAGAGATATGCTCGGACCAACAGCGGATATAGCCGACATGTACGGCGGAACAGTTCCTAACAGCAACAACGCAAATATGCGCACGAGAGGCTGGGAACTTTCACTTGCTTACAAAGGCAAAATAAATGAGGACATCAGCTATACTGTAGGAGGCGCGTTATCTGATTATACAGCGGTTGTTACAAAATACCAGAACCCAACAAAACTTAACCCCGGTGGTTCGTGGTATGAAGGAAGACATGCTGGAGAGATTTGGGGTTTTCAGGCAAACGATCTTATTCAAAACCAGAAGGAGGCCGATGACTACAATAAGCTCGATCGTACTTACCTGACCGCACAGCAATGGAAGCCAGGAGATTTGAAATATATAGACATCAATGGTGACGGTAAAATCAACAGAGGCTCTAACGTAGTGGGCGATATGGGAGACATGACTGTCATCGGAAATACTACACCTCGTTATGCTTACTCCTTCAATGGATCTGTTAGCTGGAAAGGACTTTCACTTTATATGTTCCTGCAAGGTATTGGCAAGAGAAATTATAGTCCTGGTGTTGGTGATGTATATTTCTGGGGAACAGCTGCACTGTCGCAGGTTACTGTTTTCAAACAACACTTAGATTACTGGACACCAGAAAATCCTAACGCTTACTATCCGAACCCTTACTCTGCCGGAGCAGGTTCTGTTACCAATTATACCAATAAATCGGAAGTGCAATCAACCCGTTATTTGCAAAGTGCAGCGTACCTGAGATTGAAAAATATCACGCTAAGCTATTCGTTACCGGCTGACTTGATCAACCGTATCAAATTGAAAAAAGTGAATGTGTTTGTAACAGGAGAGAATTTATTTACAACTACAAAACTGGCAAAAATGTTCGATCCTGAAACCCTTTCCGGTGCACAGGGAACCGGCAAGATGTATCCATTGAGTAAAGTAATATCGATGGGAGCAAACATCACTTTGTAATACAGTAGCGTAAAACTAAAAATCTAGTAATGAAAAATTTTATCAAAATAAATTGTATAGTTTTTTTAGCTGTTTGCATGGCGGCTTGTAAAAAAGACTTTTTGAATCAGGAACCCTTAGACGCACTAAGCACTGGCAATTCACTGGCAACTGTGAACGAGCTGAGGATGTATATGAATCAGTTTTATTCCGGTAATGCATTTCCTGTACAACCTACCGGCGCAGCAGGCGCAGGCGGTATAGCGAATAATGATTTGGGTACCGATAATATGATCTTTAATAGCCTTCCTACACGTTTGGCCGGTAAATACACTATTGCAAATGCAGGTGCAATAACCACATATAACTCGATAAGAAGTGTGAACTACTTTTTTGAGAATTATAAACATGCGAAAGGTGACCCTACCGCAATAAACCAATATTTGGGAGAAGCAAAGTTCTTCAGGGCCTTGTATTATTTCGGCATGGTAAAAAGCTATGGAGATGTAACATGGATCAACAAAGTAATGCCTACAGATGTGGAAGCAGTAAAAATGCCAAGAGATTCCCGCATGCTGATTGTGGATTCTATTTTGTCCGACCTCGATCAGGCAATAATACTTTTGCCTGCTCAGGTTAATAGTGCTTCAATGCGTCTTCACAAAGATGTAGCACTTGCATTTAAATCCCGTGTAGCATTGTACGAAGCTACGTGGCAAAAATACCATAAGGCTAAAAATGATCCTTTTTTTACGCCGGGTATAACAGATGCTAAAATCACCAGCTACTTCACACAAGCCCGTGATGCGGCTCAAACTATAATCAGCAGTGGCAGATGGAGAATTTATAACACAGGAAAACCTTTGACAGATTATAATACCTTGTTTGTTACAACGGACCTGTCTACCAATCCTGAAATACTGCTTTGGAAAAAATACAACCTTGCAGATAATATTGGTAATAACATCAGCAAATATATCTGCACAGGTGGAGGAGGCATGGGCTATACTTCATCTTTCGTAGATGATTATCTTACTATTGGTGGTGCTCCATTTACAGGCGACGCAAGGGCAACAGCGCAGCTTACATATGCTGCTGAACTGCAACCGACAGTAAGAGATCCTCGTTTGTCACAAACTGTTGCGATACCTGGAGCTAAAATGAAACCTACAACAACTTATCCTGCTTACCCATCGCTAAACAAAACAGCAACGGACCAATCCTTTACCGGTTATGCTATGTATAAGTTTTTAGAAACAAACCTCGCTGATTATACGTCAGATGGTAAAAGTACAGCTCCTGCGATCAGCTTCCGTTATGCGGAAGTGTTGCTCAACTGCGCAGAAGCAATGGTTGAATTGGGAGATGAAGCATCAGTACCAGCATTGCTGAAACCCCTTAGAGACAGAGCGGGAATGCCGGGAGTTGATTTTGCCAGAGAGTTTAACAGCGACCCTTCTTATCCTTTCAACAATCTTTCTCCTGCACTGCAGTCAGTAAGAAGAGAGAGAAGAGTGGAGCTGGCAGCAGAAGGTTTCCGTGCTGATGATATTATGCGTTGGGCCGCGGCAGACGTTCTTTTAGTGGGTAAACGTCCGCTTGGTACTTTGTTTACAGGAAGCGATTTGCCTGGAAAATATACCGATGTATATTATGACGCAGCTCCCGCAGGTAAATCAATCAACCTGTACTTGTCAGGTGCTCCCGGAGATCAACGTCGTTATATAGATCCTTATAAAAACTTACTGCCAAACGGTTATGAGTTTAATGTAAAGAGAGATTATTTATTACCAATCCAGCAACGTATGCTACAGCTTACGGACAATAAATGGACACAAAATCCAGGTTTTTAATTTGTAAAAAATTTAATGAATTATAATGAAGCAAAATAAAAATATAAAAATCTTTGTTGGTTTATTATTTGTAAGCGTTTGCATATTCGCCTGTCAAAAACAAAATTTACCCAGAAAGCCGGAGCCGTCTGCTTTTAGTGCTGCAATGAAAAGCGGTGTGACTTCATATACATCAGCAGGAGGTGTTGATACCATTATGGTAACAGCCGGAGAAGATGCGTGGTGGATAACAGCACCGATTACTGACACCTCATGGTGCTACACTTACAATGCAGCTACAGGACAAGGAGCCAACAAACAAACCTACGGAGCAGGAGATGGCAAAATTTTGATTAAGGTAAAACCCAATGCTACAAAGCTTGACAGAAGTACGCAGGTTACTTTAAATCCAACTTTTGGTTTACCTCCTGTTACGTTTACCATTACGCAGTCTAAATAGTTTAATGCTTTAAAAGCAACCATAAATTTTGTAAGAACAAATTTGCACTGGTTTCAAATTTGTTTAATCGAAGATTGAATAGTACACAAAAGAGTGATGTTTGTTTAATTAAAAAAATAAAACACATCGCTCTTTTTGTATTTGGTGCATAGCTCCGACGAATTTTGATATCAATAAGTAAATAATAAAGCTTAAGGTGCACAAAGTAAATATTCGCTTTGTCCTTTCTTCTTTAATCACAGTCTTTCGTGATTCTTTCCCTGCTATCAAAGCGAATAATTTTTTTCATGAATATAAGTCTATTAGATTTGTAGACTTATTGGTATGGATTTTTTTTGTATTTTAGAAACCTCTGGTTAACTAACAAGGCTTTGAGTATGCGTTTAAATAATGAAAGGGAACTTATTGTTCAATTAAAACAAGGAGATGAAAAATCATTTGTTGCAGTATATAATGCATATAGTGAGGTACTTTATTCATTTTTGTTAAAGCTGAACATTGAACACGAAAATATCAGAGATGTAATTCAACAAACCTTCATTAAACTTTGGGAGAAAAGAGATGGCTTAAAAGAAGATCTTTCCCTTCAATCTTACCTGATTACAATTGCAAAAAATACCATTTATAACGAAGTCAGGAAACAAATAATCTCGCGCAAATATGAGGCGTCTGCCGCTCAGCAGGAAGCCGCGCCAGACGAAACAAGAACCAACGAAATCAACCAGGTCCTGCAACAAATTCTTCAACAGTTATCCAATAAACGCAGAGAGGTTTTCGCAATGTCCAGGCTTGAAGGATATAGTAATCAGGAAATTGCAGAAACGCTCAACATCAGTAAAAGCACCGTAGAGAACCACATTAATCAATCCACCAAACAGATAAAAGAGATCTTGAAAAAAATGGGTTTTTCATGAAAATAAAATAATTCAAAAAAAATTTTGAAACCCATTAGGTGCATTTACCTTTTAGATTGTATAGTATTTAGATTTTTGATTCACAAGTCTTAAGCAAAGTGACAAACGAACTCTTAAAAAATTATTTCGAAAGAACCTGTTCTGAACAAGAAGCTGCCACAGTAGAAAAATGGCTCACGGAACCTCAAAACCAACAAGCGTTTGAGCGTTTTTTAGAGTCCTACTGGCAAGAACATCTTGAAGAGCAATCTTCTGTTTCAGAACCTGCAATGCCTAAAGAAATAAGCAGAGGAGTAGTGCGTCGTTATTTGCCAAAACTTGCGGCTGCAGCAGCTGTATTAGCTTTTGTAATTGTCGGCTCCCATTATTTTTTATCAGAAAAAACGGGCTTGCAAAAAACTAATCAAACAATTGCTAAAGCCATTGTGAAACCGGAAGCCATTGATGAGCATGTTGGTTCGAATACAATGAATGCTCATCCGGAGAAAATTTATGTACATCAATCTAAAACTAAACAACATGACAAAAAACTGTCGACATTGCCTCCTTTGGTGAGAGACTCCGTAGTATCTGTTGATACCGTATCGCGTGAAACGAAACCGAAGAGCATGAAAATGACTCAGATGAGCAAAGTGATGATCAATGAAGTGGCGTTGAATAAACTGGATTCATCTGAGCAACTGAAAGTATTGAACCAAATGGCGCTGAGAGTGAGCATTAACAATGCTTCGTTTAACGAGATCGCAGCAATTCTACAAACCAAATATGGCATCGTTCTAGAACTCTGTAACACTGGCCAGTCCGATGTTGCAGGAAAGATATATACCGCGCACTTTCAGCAGGTAAGCTTTCCGGAGCTGATAGACGACATGTCAAAGCAAATGTTGTTTTCATATACCATCACAGACAAGAAAACTGTCAAAGTCTGTTTTAACTAACCAACTTTCCAACTCGCTTTAAGGAATTTTCTGCTTATGAGAATATTGTCATTAACGGTATTTTATACCGTGCTGGTCATGCTATTGGCTTGCAGTAAGGGTTCTAAAGAATCCGCGCCCGGTGAGGAAAAAACCTATACTGCGTCTTATGCAAGCAATGTTTTTAAAGTTGCCAAAGGTGCCAGATTTACCAGCACATCCATTGTACATGATTTTCCCGCAAATGTTCAGTTCAGTATTTTGGATGTAAGAAATACATCCGGCAAAACTGTATCTGCTTTTTTAGATAAATATGCTATAGGCACATGGAGCCAGCCCGTAAATAAAACGACTGATATCACCGAAGCGGCTGTTATCGCCAAATACACGCAAGTACAAAAGAGTGGAGTAAGCATTGATGCATCTACAGGTGCGATTACCATTGAATCTCCAACCACTCAAAATATTAGTGCCGGCACTTATTACATTTTAGTACAAGCGAAAGTGAATGATAAAACATATACGCTTTCAAACATTGCCAGTATTGAATTAACAGAAAGCGTCGCTGCACCTGTTAAAGCAAATTGGAAATACAGCACAGATGCCAACCCTGTACAAGCAAGTGTTAATGTTACAAAACTTAGTGGTTCTTATTTGAATGATGCCGCGGCTACTATTCCCAATTACAGCACATCAAAAACATACCTCAGGCTGAAGATCACTGACAACAGGGACAAAGCGATGAGCTTGCCTGATGATATCGATTGGCTCAGTAATTTCTCTTTAACCTCTATCAATCCCTGGACCACTGTTGTTAAATCATCCGATGCAATTATACTAAGTTCTCCCATCAACAGGTTTCCTGTATTGGAGCAGGACAGCTTGCTGAAGGGTACTATAAAAGCTGCAACACTGCTCAACAAAACCGCCATCAATTTTGAAGCCACATTGAATGTTACGGGAGAAGGTATTTATGATGTAGTGATCAAATTGAATAACAATCCCTCTCAAAATGTTTTGTGGTGGCCGGGCGGCAAAAGCATCTACATGGCCAACCAACTGAAATCAAACAATTTTAATGACAACAATAGTCAGTGGTCATATGACAGAATGGATTGGTCAGACAATGTTGTGGTGTTTTGGGAAAAAGGATATGGCAGCGACCCTTCCACTTCAGCAACGAAAAAAGTTGACATCAAAGCGATGCTGAGTAGTATCGAGCGCGCCTATAAATTCTATTACGATACCATGCATTTTGTAAAGGCAGGTCAAACAAAGGCGGACCAATACAGAACGATTGTAATGCTGTACGAGCAATCCGATTGGCTAGCAACCGGTTCCGGTTATGACAGCCAGACAGGCGCCATCTGGATCAACTACAGTGCCGCCAATGACAATGCAACACTGGCCCATGAGATCGGGCACACGTTTCAATACCTGAACAGTTGTGATGGAAATTATGCTTTCACAGGCAGTCAAAATTATATAGGGCAAATATGGGAGCAAACTGCGCAATACCAGGCCACGCTGCTTTATCCAACTGCTTATTTCAGTTACATACCTACCTTTTTGCCAAAAACGCACTTGAGTTTATTGCATGAGGATAACAGGTACAGTAACTTCTATCATCTTCAATACTGGCATTTGCTACATGGTGTCGAATTTGCCGGAAAGCTTTGGCAGCAGGCAGTTACAGGAGAAGATGCAGTAGAGGCATACCAACGCATCACCGGCATTACACAATCGCAGTTTAACGACGAAATATATGACTATGCAAGAAGAACATTGAATTGGAATTTTTTGCATAAATCTTACTATAGCAATTATGTGTTGTCATCATCAGCATCCTACACACAGAATGTTAAGGTAAATGCGATGGGTGATGGTTACTATATCATCGATACATCCAGGTGCGTTCAAAACTATGGATTCGATGCATTGCAATTAACCGTTCCTGCAGCAGGCACCGTTGTGCAAGTTACATTCGAAGGTGTTAAAGGCAACACTTTGTATAACACAACGTACGATCAGTATGCAGGCTGGCGCTGGGGCCTCGTAGCTGTTTCAAGCACAGGAGGCGTTGAGTATGGCGCCATGAACAGCAGCAACACGGGCACGGCTTCATTTACTGTTCCTGCTAATACCAGCAGACTATACTTAGTCGTATCAGGCGCGCCCACGCAGCATTTCCACCACGCATGGGATTATAATCTTGCTAATGATGAGCAGTACCCATGGAAAGCAAAATTTGACAACACGCAACCAAAAAATTGAGGCTGTAATAAAAACACATTCTGTATAAACTGTAAAGCTTTTTGAGAAAATAAAGAACCCAATTCACTCCATGACATTTTAAATAATGATGGATGAAAAAATGGGTAGTCTATTAACTAAAACCAAAACAATCACTACACAACATTATGAAAGAAAAGTTGCGCTTATTGGCAAGATGGAAATCCTTTCTTGTGTTCCTGCTAGGAGTTATTCTATTTCCTCTTTCCCTGTTTAGTCAGGTACCAATGACATCCGTTAAAGCCACACCTAAAATTTTAGGGAAGGTTTTCGATGATGACAAAAAGCCGCTGCCAAACGTTTCCATCGTATTAAAAGGAAACAACAAAGTGGGCACTACCTCCAATAACCAGGGAGACTTCATTCTTACCTTAGATAAACTGGATGCTACATTGGTTTTCAGTCATACCGGTTATAAAGAGAAGGAAGTTGTGATAACGGAAAAAACAAAATTCCCTATCGTTGTTTCAATGCAAAAGCGCATAGAAGAAAATGAAGATGTAGTGGTAACAGGTTATTCACGACAAGCAAAGAACAGCTTTACCGGAAGTGCGGTTACTTATAAAGCAGAGGACCTGAAAAAAGCAGGCAATAAGAACGTGTTGCAGAGCTTGCAAAACCTCGATCCTTCATTTGTAATAACCGATAACTTGAGCCTTGGTTCCAATCCCAATGCCATGCCCGAAATTCAAATGAGAGGCAAATCAGGATTGGATGATGTTAAAGGCGAATATGCCGGAAACCCTAACGAGCCTTTATTTATATTAGATGGTTTTGAAGCTACGCTTCAAAAAGTTTTTGACCTCGATATGAACAGAGTAGCTTCTATCACATTGCTGAAAGATGCCGCTGCTAAAGCAATCTACGGATCAAAAGCAGCCAACGGTGTGGTGGTGATAGAAACACTTAAGCCAAGAGAAGGAGAGATGCGCATTTCCTACAATGGAAATTTCAATGTAGAAGTACCTGATCTGAATTCTTATCATCTTACAAACGCCCGCGAGAAATTGCAAGTGGAAAAGAATGCCGGACGTTATACTTCCACGCAGCCATTTACGCAACAGTTTTTAAATGAAGAATACAATGCGATCCTTCAAAATATTGAAAGAGGCGTAAATACGTACTGGTTATCCAAACCATTGCAAACAGGCTTTGGCAATAAGCAATCGCTTTACCTGGAAGGCGGCTCATCTGCCATGCGTTATGGTGTAGATCTTAACTACAATAAAGTTGCAGGTGTAATGAAAGGCTCCGACCGTCAAACGATGGGAGGTTCCATCAACCTTTCGTACAGAAGTGGTAAAGTTAGCTTTCGCAATATCCTGAACCTGACTTTCAATAAGGCGAACAATTCCCCTTATGGCAGCTTTTCTGAATACACTTCACTCAATCCATATTACTCACCAACAGATGAAAATGGTAATGTGCAAAAACTGCTTGGTACTTACCAGTCAACAGCATCATCAACGCCGTTATATTATTTTAACCCATTGTACAATGCGCAACTGGAAACCAAGAATTTTTCGAAGTACAACGAGATAACTGAGAATTTTTATGCAGAATACCAGGCGCATCAAAATTTAAAATTGACTGCAAGGGTTGGTTATACTTACAACGGGAACAGTGCGGAAATGTTTCTTCCCGGAGATCACACGAGCTTTGCTTTGTGGACAGGTGATTCATACTATAAGCGTGGCTCTTACTCTATCACCGACGGCGTGAACAGCAATCTGAGTTCTGACCTTTTTGCAAACTGGTCCAAGACATATGGGAAACACGTTTTGTTTGCCAATGGAGGCTGGAACGTAACCGCTTCTAAAAACTCAAGTCATGGCATGACCGCATGGGGTTTCCTTAACAACAGGGTAGACTTCATCACCTTTGCAAAACAATACGAAGAGAACGGCGTGCCGTCCGGTGGAGAAGCATCCAAGAGAGAAGTTGGTCTTATTGCATTTGGTAACTACTCGTACGATAACCGCTACCTTGCTGATGTTAGCATTCGCAGAAATGCATCATCTGTATTCGGTGCCGACAATCGCTGGGGTACATTCTGGTCGCTGGGCCTGGGATGGAATGTTCACAATGAAGCATTTTTAAAGGGTCAGAAATTTATCAACCTTATGAAGCTGAGAGGTTCAGTAGGTTCTACCGGAAGCCAGAACTTCAATCCTTACCAGTCAATGGCTACATATAGCTTCTTTACAAGCAGCACATACGATAACATCTCCGGTGCTTACTTGTATGCGTTGGCAAACAACAACCTGAAATGGCAGGAGACAACAGACTACAACGTTGGTATGGATCTTAAGCTGTTCAATAAAATGAATATCCGCTTTGATTATTACCTGAGCAATACAAACAGTTTGTTGATAGATTTTACATTACCACCTTCTACAGGATTTTATTCTTACAAAGAGAACTTAGGATCACTGCAAAAGAAAGGGTATGAAGGAACCATCAGCTACCAGCTCTATGGAAACCCGCGCAAGCAATCATACGTAACATTGAATGCATCCTTTGCTCATACTACTAATAAGATCACACAAATCTCTGATGCGCTTAAGCGCCAGAATGATGAACAGGATGCAAGCGAAACAAACCTGAATGCGCCTAAAACACGTTACCAGGAAGGGCAGTCCATCAATTCTATCTGGGCCGTTCCTTCATTAGGTATAGATCCTGTAAACGGAAAAGAATTGTTCTTAACCAAAGGCGGAAAAACTACCTATACCTGGAACCCGGATGACCAGGTGGTTGCAGGCGTTACCGACCCTAAGCTAAGTGGCAACTTTGGCCTCAGCATGGAGTATAAAGGATGGGGCCTGTTTGCATCTATGCGCTATTCAATAGACGCCGGTTATTATAATGCAACCTTAGCCAACAGAGTAGAGAATGTAAACATCGCCTACAATGTTGATGAGAGGGTCTTGAACAATACATGGCACCTACCAGGCGATCAGTCTTATTTTAAAGGCATCACCTCAACACCTACCGTTACAAGACCCACAACAAGATTTTATCAGAAAAAATCGGATCTCAGTTTTTCAACATTGAATGCTTACTACGATTTCAAATGGAGAAACATTAAGAAATATCATCTGGAAAATCTAAAACTTGGTTTCTATATGTCTGAAGTATTTATTGCTTCCGATGTAAGAACAGAGCGTGGCACGGACTATCCATTCTCCCGTACGTTCTCATTTTCAATTCAAACCACTTTTTAATTACAGGGCATGAAAAAGATAAACACAACGTTCGCAATTATATTCACTGCAATGCTGTTTACTTCATGCAGTAAATGGCTTGATGTACAGCCGAATTCGCAGATCAAAGATTCGGAACTGTTTAAAGACGAGTCGGGCTTTAAAGACGCGCTGGCTGGTGTATATACCATTCTTACGGATCAAACGCTGTATGGCAAAGAACTCACTTACGGAATGATGGGCGTACTGTCTCACGAATGGGTTACTTATCCTACCGCTTATGATGATGATGGCAATTACAATTACATAGGCACTTTATCGCAAAACAGGATAGAAGGTGTATGGAGCAATATGTATAAAGCGCTTAGCAACACCAATAATATTTTAGGCAATATTGATAGCAAAAAAGTTTTCAAAGGTGACAACTATAATATCATAAAAGGAGAGGCATTGGCGCTAAGAGGCTTTATTCATTTCGATCTGCTGAGATGTTTTGGTACCAGTTATACAATCAACTCTTCTCAATATGCCATTCCTTATGTAACAAAATACACCGCCCAGCAAACATCGCAATACAAAGTAGATGAAGTGGTCAGTAAAATTCTGGAAGATTTGTTGGCGGCAAAAGAACTGCTGAAAGTTGATCCCATTTTTACAGGAAAAAAGGTAACTGAATTTGACGACAACGGATACCTCATCAACAGGCAGTTGCATTTAAACTACTATGCAGTAGAAGGTTTGCTGGCGAGAATATACTTGTACATGGGCGACTATGCAAAAGCTCGTGAAAGCGCGCAAGCCGTTATTAATTCAGGTAAGTTTTCATTCTCCACACAGGCAAATTATATCAACGGAACCGACCTTAGCGGCGCTCCCGAGCATTTGTTTGCCTTGCAGATCACAAACCTGAACCAATATGCGATAGACTATCTTTCCGAAGAAGGCACAGCCGTTTTCTCTTTGAACTCTGCCACATTGCTTTCTTACTATGAAAATAATACAGACGACTACCGCTATTTGTATTTGTTTGAAAATGGTACAAGCATCAACGTAGATAAAAGGTATGTGCTTAAATATTCCGAATCGGCATCGACTGAAGATTACTACCAGAAAAAAATGCCGCTGCTGAAACTTGCTGAGATTTACTACATCCTGGCCGAGTGTGATTATCACGATGGTACCGATGTATTGAAGGATTTCAACCCGGTTAGAAAAGCAAGAGGCGTGGCACAAATGACCACTGCGCCTGCAGACTTCAGATCCGTTATGACAAATGAATACAGGAAAGAATTCATAGGAGAGGGCCAGTTGTTTTACTACTACAAACGCTGGAACATGGCTTCCATCCGCGGATCGGATAAGGACCTCGTGGGCCTTAAAGCATATATTTTCCCATTGCCTGCTTCCGAGTATGAAGCTGCAAACAGAGTAACTAACCGATAATACTACAAACCATGCATCAGTCTAAATTTTTAATATTCATCATAACCAGTTGCTTTCTTTTTTCCTGCACGAAAGAGCATAAGTTTCCCTTTCCTGAAGATAGAAATGCAATTAACATATGGATCGGTACCACCACTGTAGTTGAAGATAGTTTTACACACAACTTCGCCTACACCATCACCGGCAGGGATTCTGTTATGTTCAATTACAGGCTCTCCGGTTTTCCGCTGGACCACGATACACAATTTGAATTGCAAGCCGTGTCAGGTGATACCAACCGCGTGTATTATTCTTTCGGCAAGTACACCATAAAAGCAGGAGAATACCAAGGGCTATTTCCAATCTACATTGATAAACCCGCGGATTATGCCGAGTTTAAAAATACGAGCGGAAAAATTGTCTTTAAACTAAAAGAGACCGCTACCTTTTTGGAAGGCGCGCAAGAGTTAAGTGCGCTGACAATTATTTTTAAAAACGCAGTATCTAAGCCCGACAACTGGGATGTGGCAACTACGCCTTACTTCACCATGAGCAAATACTTTGGGACGTATAGCAATGTGAAGTATGCCTTTATTATTCAAACAACCGGTATGGCCAACTTTAAAATTTATTATACACTGGTCAAGGACCCTGTGCTGGCAGACAATACAATTACTGCAACACAGGCCTCTTATTTCCAGAATTTATGCAAAGCTGCTTTGCTGGCATACAAAGACAAGAACGGCCCTTTAATGGATGAAAATAATAGTGAAGTCGTTTTCCCCTAATTATTTACAACAAGTATGAAAAAACTAATAAGCATTATAAGCTGTGTGCTCCTGATATTGGGCATTCACAGTTGCTACAAGGATAAAGGGAATTATGATTATAAAACCCTTGACAATATCGTTATTGATACAAGCGTAAACAACATACAGGCAGACTATGCGGTGTACCGGTATGATACATTGACAATAAAACCCGAGATCTATCTCAACGGGAAATTGGTCTCTTCAGAAAAAGAAGTTGCCGGCAAGCTGGAATTTACCTGGGTCATTTTCCAGGGATACGTGGGCACGCCTCTTTACTCCCGCGATACTTTATCTAACCAGATAAACCTTAAAGTGCCCATCACAAAAACTGCCGGTAAATGGATCGTTCATCTTTCGGTAAAAGACCTGAGCACGCAGGTGGAAACATACCAGCGCTTTAACCTCCAGGTATCTGAAGTACTTTCAGATGGTTGGATGGTACTATATGAAAAAGAAGGAAAAACAGATGTAGGTATCATAGTAGATGAAAGAGTGAAAACAGGTGTTACGAAACCACGGTTGTTTTTAGATGTAATTAAAAATACCAACGGTGCAGCACTTGATGGTAGACCTGTTTCGCTTCTCCATTCCATCGCACCACTATCTTCCGGAGATGTATTGGTGGCTTCAGAAAATGATATGATAGGAGTGGACAAATCTTCTTTTGCCATCACTTATCCGTTCAATAAATTATTCTGGTCAGCACCTGCTACTAAGTCTATCCAGTTTTTAACTGGAAACAGTACACGAAAAGAATTGGTGGTGAATGATAACAAAGTGCACGTGACCAATTTCATTTCATCTGGGGCTTACAGAACGAATTATTTCGGCGCTGCTTTAGGTGGCGACTACGGGCAAATTGATAGTTGGACACCTTACTACTACGGGTCAGCTTTCGACGCGGTTGTGTATGATAAAACCAACAAACGTTTTGCCTATGTAGCAGCAAACGGTGTATCGGTTGTCAGGTTCCCGACACAACTTGCCACCACTCAGTTTAATGTAGACGACGTGGGCCTGGATATGAAAGCAAACGACTGGGGCCTTACCAACTATGAGTACAGCATCATGGGCAGCGGTGCTAATACATACCTTATGGTGGCCAACTTTATGGGCACGACAAACAACGTGGGCCTGAAAAAAATCGATATGTCCACCAGCCCGGAAGTGCAGAATGCTAATACGATGGCGACCGCCTTTGCAGGTCAATACGTTTTGTACGGAGCCTCTTCCGGCGTGTATTTGTTTAAATACAATTCCGGCGCTCCGGCAGACCTGGCATGGAGCGCACCTGCGGGTGAAACAGTGACCTGCGTGAGGTTGCAGAAATTTTATTACCCGGCCATTCAGCTTGCCATATTGCCCAATGCAAACAAGATAGTGTACATCGCTACATGGAACGCAACCACTCAAACGGGTAAAGTGTACAGCTACTTCATCGATCCTTCAAATGGTACCATAGATAAAACCAGTGAAAGAATAACCGAAGGATACGGTAAGATCAAAAACATGAGTTACAAATGGAATTTATAATAAACACAAACAAAAAACAGACAATGAATCGTTTTAGAGTAATGGGCTTAATGATGCTTGCTATGCCATTTGCAGCACACTCCCAAACCGACCCCAGGCCATTGAAGGATGTAAATATATCCGGCAAATTTGTGAACGTGGAAGACAAGTTCAATAAGATTCTTATGTTTTGGACCGAAGATGGTACTAAACATGTTGACAGTGCCGATGTTGTAAACGGTGCCTATCATTTTCATTTGCAAGTAACAGCCCCGCTAATGGTTAGCATGCTTGGAGCTGAAAGTGTTCCGGGAAGGCGCACTACAGTCGGCATTATGATGAACGGCCCGAACAGCAACAAATTAGACGTATATGTAGAGCCGGGAAATATTAAGATCACCAGCAAAGACAAGTATGTAAACTTTACCGTTAGCGGATCAAAGAGCCATACAGAATATGAAAAGCTAAACAAAAAAGCAACTGCATTGCAAGTGGAAACGCCGGTGCTTAACAAAGTAATGTTCGACAAAAATGCTACTCCTGAAGAAAGGCAGGCAGCAAAAGAAGGCATTATAAAAGAACAGGCAATGATACGTGAAGAAGTGTATGGTAAATACATAAAAGAAAATCCAAACTCTCCCATTTACTTCTACGCTTTTGGCCGTGCAGCGGGTGGTTCAAAAGATGATCTTAGAAAAGCACTGGACCTGTACAAAACCTTGCCGGAGAAACTGCGCAACTCACCTGAGGGTATTGCCTTTGCAAAAAGAACCGAGGGTCAGTTAACCATTATGGTAGGCAGCATAGCGCCTGATCTTACGCTGAACACTCCGGAAGGAACACCGGTTACGCTTTCATCATTCCGTGGTAAATATGTGTTGCTCGATTTTTGGGCAAGCTGGTGCGGACCATGCCGCAAAGAGAACCCGAATGTAGTAGCAGCCTATGCTAAGTTTAAAGACAAAAACTTTACAGTGTATAGCGTTTCACTGGATAAAGGAAATGATAAAGACAAATGGATAAAAGCGATTGAGGCAGATCATCTGGGCGAATGGACCAACGTATCTGACCTGAAATTCTGGGGCAGTGAAGGCGCTCTGAAATATGGCATCACAGGTATTCCGCAGAATTTCCTGATTGATCCTAAAGGCAAAATCATAGCGACCAATTTAAGAGGTGAAGCATTAGAAAAGAAACTGGAAGAAGTACTATAAACTCCTGTACTCTGATCGATAATAAAGGGCAAGCAGTTACTATACTGTTTGCCCTTTTTATATTTTGAAACTATTGCGCCACCCTACGCGTCGCTGCTCCGCTGTGCTTGCCGCAAGAAACCCAACAAGTCTTTGCGCCTATATTACTCAATAGAGTACCATGTATAACTTTCAGGGGCAATGGTAAAAGTTAACTCAATTTCATATTTCCTGTCAATAGCATATTTTTTTGCTGCGCCGTCTTTCTCGCGAACCATTGCAGAATTTGTCAATCCAGTGTAGTACAAAGGAACTTTAATGGTTCTGGTGATACTAACTTTGAGTGGATTGTAAAGCATAAGCATTCCTTTTGTACTCAGTTGTGCGTTTACGTGCAGCAAACCGTCCCAATCTCTGCCATCTGCGCGGCGAAGGTGAATGATGCTGGAATTAAGTATATCGCGATATTTTTTGTACCAGTTAACAACATTTACGACCATCTGCCGGGTGTTCTCAGTATCGTACAGTCTCGGTCCACGGTAGCAAGCCTGAACGCCTGCGCCATAGTATTGCATCATCAATTGCTGATAGTCTTTCAAATGATCCGAAAGTGGCTCCAGTACAGCCTCCGGACCACCGCCCTGGTAACGGGTGAGTGGAACAAATCCCCAGCCCATAGAGGGACTCTTTTCCCAGGTGCCGTCAAAAATATTCTGACGGTTCAATATCATTTGCTGTTCACGCGGCAGGGAAAAATTAACCTCGCGGTAACCTAATGCAATTTTATTGGTGCCATCGAGGAAATACCAATCAGGTGCATTTACATATACGCCGTGCTCATTGCACCAATGATATAAACCCTTTTGCAATTCCATTTGTTTCCATTGGCTGTCGTCAAGGTTCTTATGGCCGGGATGATTGGTTGACGCGCAGAGATCGCCAGGATAAGGACCATCATTTTCGAAAATGTCAAAACCGGTATTGCTGATAAAGTATTTTAATTTATCCAGGTAAGTCAAACCCCATTTGCTTCCGAGGCAAGGCGCATGTCCAAACATTGCAGCTGCGTCAGGCTTTTTTGTTACAGGATCGATCACATCATCTTCATCACTGATTCGTCTTGAACTGAATAGTGAATAACCTCCAATCATAATATGTTTACTGTGCGCATAGTCAGCCAATGCTTTCCATCGTTGAACATTGGCAGCCGAGGAATCCTCCATGTTGCAATGACTTCCAAAACTAAGGATCAATGCTTCGTATCCTGTTGACGCGCATTGGTCTATTGCAGTTTTTACATCTTCATCATTACGGCTCACCAAGTGCATGAAAATGGGATTTTGCATCGTCCACGGTGCTATAACACTATACATCTTTTGAATGGCCAGGCCGCGTCTTTCACGGTCGTAACTGTCGATTAGCAATTCATTGGTGCGAACCGAGCTGTACATTTGTCCTTTCTCTAACTCAATGCCAGCAGCTTTTTCGGGATATACTTCCAGCAGGCAGGGCGTCTCATAGTCATAATTTACCTGGGATGTGTATTGCTTGTCCGCCTTCCAGTGAGTAGTCTGGTCACTCAGGTCATATCGCATCGAGTTATTAAAGGCATAGTTGGTTTCCAGATAAATGCCATGTTGTTTTTCCATTTGAGAGGGAGATCCCACTACCGCACTTTGCTCCTCCACAGTCGCTAATATTTCATTAACGACGCGGTTTAGGAGGACCGTTTTATTTCCTTTATTTTCAATTGAAAGCCACTTTACAATAAGTGGAATGCCATTGTACAATTCATAGTGTACAGTAACCAGCAGATCTTTCAAGTCATCAATATTTGATTTGTACACAAACGAAATCATTTTGCCAGATGCAGAAATCGTATTCAACTTCCATCCTCGTGGCTGCCAACGTATGTAGGGAGTAATGTCTGTTACGGAATATGATTGATATTGAAAATCTTTTTCATTGTTTTTAAATCCATCCACCCATTCTGGTATCAGGTAGGCGTTCTCCTTTTGGCCGTAAAGACCGCCAACATTATACTCTTTGCCATCAATAGTTAACACTGCCTCCGGTTTTACCGCCCTTAGCAATTGCTGATTATTGCTCAGGTTGCTGTAATCAATACAGGCAACATTTTGCTGAATACGGAAAACCCTTTTTACCAAACCATTTGTAAGGACAACATCTTTTCCGTCGTTATAAACAGCAGACTTTTGTTGTACAGGACTTGTCAGCCAATCCTGTGAAGCAGCCATCCTATTGATTTTTTTTGGTGCAGGTAACTTAGTATTCACCCCCTGTGAACTGGCGGAATGCAGCAAGCCTAATAAAACAGAGGATACAAAAAACAATTTTGGGTTCATTTATTTTTCAATTTATTTAATGCTCGAGATATTATTTTGTTAATTGATTTGCTTTTGCGCTGTGTACCCGTTGGCTTTGGAGCCGGCATTTCTTTGGATGACATCTATACACGATAGGTGGGGCGCAATCTTTGTTTGTAATTTGACATGAAAGGTTAAAATAAAATTATCTATTAAATGCTGGATAGATGTAACAAGAAATGAGAAATTAATGTAGTATTTTATTATTGAGCACTTGAATAGTTAAGTTGTAATAAGCATAATCAATTGATGAGATGCAGCCAAGAATGGTTGGATTTTCCTTCCTTATCTAAAGACATCTTATCCGTTTTTATTTAACATACACAGGATATTTTTGTTTTCTGTTCATTCGACCTTTTCTTACAAAGCACAATGGTGCAAATGTTTGTTTTCTGTCCATTTTTCTTCATTTTTTGATTGGTTAAAAAATGTTCACTTACAGACTGAAAAAGAAGGGAAAAACTTGATGAAAGTAGGACCTGTTTTGGCGAACTTTTTTCCGCCGTAATCCTTGCTGAATGGGCTTTTTTTCATTTTCCAGTGAACAAAATTTGGGAAAATTTTTGTTCACCGGCTTGTTCACCAGAATATTGAATTCTTTTGTGCCTTTTTTTGATATGGTTAAAAACAAAAAAGCCAGCAAAATCAATACTTTGCTGGCTTTTAGATGGCTTTGAAAACCTTTTTAGTGACCCTGTCAGGATTCAAACCTGAAACCTTTTGATCCGTAGTCAAATGCTCTATTCAATTGAGCTACAGGGCCATTCCCTCAACGGGGTTGCAAAAATAAGACGCGAATATTGATTTGCCAAAATATTTCTACAATTTTTTAAAATAATTGAATAACAATTTGTTGGAGCAGTGTCCGTATCGCAACCGGTGTGCATTAAATTGCTTTGCTGTACGTTTTTTATTATTTCAAGCTTCTACCTGGCAATCTTCCTAATAGCTGAAAAGAACTGTGTAAATCTGTCCAATCAGTGTTATCCCCGTCCGAACGGTTTCAGCCGGGCGGGAGTGTGCCATTGCATTTCCTCGCCATATTTTATTAAGTTTAATAAGAAATAACAACCAACAATGACCGACAAAAACTTGCCAGCCAAACTATTCATTTTCTTTCTCTTTTTTACGCTCACCGCCAACAGCCAGTCTGCATCCCTTCCAAGAAGTACACCAGAAGCACAAGGTGTTTCTTCAAAGGAAATAATGGATTTTGTAGATGCGGCCAATAATGGCAAAACGGAGTTTCACAGTTTCATGATGCTGCGCCATGGAAAAGTGGTAGCAGAAGGTTGGTGGAACCCGTACCGCTCAGATCTTAAACACACATTGTATTCCACCAGTAAAAGTTTTACGGCAACTGCAATTGGATTCGCAGTGACCGAAAAAAGATTAAGCGTAAGCGATAAGGTAGTCTCATTTTTTCCCAATGACTTGCCTGATACGGTGAGTCCTTACCTTGCCCAGCTCACAGTAAAGGATGTCCTCATGATGAGCGACGGACAAGATCCTGAACCCAATGTTCGCAGCGACTCCAACTGGGTGAAAGGATTTTTGTCGGCACCTATTGTCAATGAACCCGGAACAAAATTTCTTTACAATTCAATGGGCACTTACATGCTGTCTGCCATTGTGCAAAAAGTTACTGGTCAAAAAGTAATTGACTATTTAAGGCCAAGATTGTTTGAGCCTTTGGGAATAACAGGCATGGATTGGGAAACCGATCCGCGTGGCATCAACACTGGAGGCTGGGGGCTTCGATTAAAAACGGAAGACATGGCCAAATTCGGGCAATTATTTTTGCAAAACGGACACTGGAACGGTAAGCAAATTTTACCTGCCTCATGGATTGAAGAAGCAAGTACGGCGAAAATTATGCAGGAGCCAAATGCCCCGCAGGCGAAGAAAGATTCCAATGATTGGGTACAAGGATATTGTTATCAAATGTGGCGCTGCAGGAACAATGCGTTCAGGGGAGACGGTGCCTTCGGACAGTTTATCATCGTTATGCCCGATAAAGATGTCGTAGTAGCAATAACGGCAGAAACACCGGATATGCAAAGCGAGATCAATCTTGTTTGGAAATATTTATTGCCTGCTATGAAAGACGAAAAACTTGCGGATGATAAAGCAAGTGTTGCAGCATTGAAAAACAAACTGGCATCACTGACGCTGAGTGCGCCCGCAGCATCGAATCCGTCATCGCTGGAAAAAACTGTTGCAGGAAAAACTTTTGCTATCGGACCCAACGAAAAAAACATCCACAACATCTCATTCCAGTTCAGCAACAATATCTGCTACACCACTATTAAAACGGACACTGCTAGCTATAAGATTGGTTTCGCCTCCGGCAAATGGCAGCCCGGCGAAACTACCATGCATGGCCCATATTTGGTAGAAAGAGCAAAAGCAAATCTCGAAGGGTTGCCGCCTTTTAAAATTAATGGCAGTTATACGTGGACAGACAATAACACACTAAAACTTGTACTGCGCTACATCGAAAGCCCACACACGGAAACGCTGATTTGTCATTTTGATAACAACAAACTTACCGTGAATGTTAGCAACAGCTTCGATTATGGAAAGAGGGAAGTGGTGCTTAATGGAATTGAAAATTGAAAATGGGGGCAAATAATTGAAAATTGAAAGTTGAAAGTTGAAAGTTGAAAATGGCAGGAGCGAATTGCATTCGCCCTTTTTTAATGGAGAACGGAAAGTTGAAAATGAATAATGGAGTAGCACCTGTACATCATTTTCAATTTTCAATTTTCAACTTTCAATTAATGCCTATTCCTTGTACACATCGAAATCTTCAAAAGCTACTTTGCCAAAATCTTTTGTGGTGAGCATTTTGCTGGTCACTTTATCAGGTTCTATTGCCTGATAGCTATCGGTGCCATCTTTATGTAAAAGCCATTTATTTTCTTCGGCAATATATTTAAACGTTATTATGCGCGACCATCTGTCGCCGCTACCTCCGCTTAATTCGACTGAAAAATATCCGTTCTTAATTGTAATTCCCATAAAAGGGTCGCCCAGCATACCACCACAATTTTTACAATAAACTGCATTGTCGCTCTTTGCTGCTAATTTGTATGTGCTATCAGCCTGGCCGATCAATAATAGCAAAGGTCGTTTTGCAAGGTGATCCATGTCTGTACTATCTTCTCCCTTTTTGTAAAGCACCAATACCATGTCTCCAAGCGAATCGCGATTCAGGTCGCCACGCGCAGATCCAAGCGGGCCGTAATTTTCGGGAATATAACTACGTGCACTTTCTGGAAGGTTGTTCTCTTCATAGTCATCCGATTTTGTTGACGCAGCCTCGACCTGTTCCTGCGTTAATGTATCGGTTTTTAAAGTAATAGTATCTGTTTTTGTATTGGCAGTTGCCGGAGAAGAATGTTGTCCACAAGCGAAACAAGAGACAACTATCGAAAGGGTAAGGAGATGTTTTGTCATGGTAAAAATATCAGCCTGTTTAAGGGTGCGACAAAACTAATGAAGTCTTAAGAATAAAAAAGCAATCTCCATGAATGAGATTGCTTTGCTTAGCGCTTTTATTCAATCATTTTTTATTAGTAATATTCACCAGGCCCACAATGACGTTGCAAGCCCAAGTAGGTTGTTAAGCATCACTTGTGACTAATCTGTGTAAATCAGTCAAATCAGTGTCATCAGTGTCATCAGTGTGCCATTCTACTCAACCTGCGGGATAAAGAATTCTTTTTTAGGAATCAACACTTTGCTTTCTCCATTTTCATCCAGCAAAACAATTTGTCCTGAGTCTTGAACGATGCCTTCTTTTTTATTGCCGGCGATGTCAATTTGCAGGTGAGTATCACCGTTAGTGTCATTGAAGATTTGATAGTATCCGTCAGTGTGTTCTTGCAGACCCGCATGGAGATGTACGATGCCGTTGATCGCTGTATATCTTCCCAGGGAGCGTCCGAATACAAGTTCGGAATTGTCCATTGCCCATGGTTCCTGTTTCAATAAGTTGTCAAACTCTTTTTTGTTAACTGACATAACGCAACTCGATTTATGGTGAAAGAATTTCGCCGCAAAAAAGTAGACATTTTTCTGGTATGCTGCAATAGATTTTGTGTTAAGAAAACATTAGGCAACCAAAACTTTGAACTGACGATACAAAAAAAATTGTTTTTCGATATTGGAGGCGATTGCTATGAAAAATAATACTTTGAAATACAGTGAGAAATGAAAAATTTTCATGGATTCTGAATGTTTGAAAAACTTAACATTGGCAATATTATCTTATTATTAAATTTGAGGAAAGCGACTTTTTAATAAAAATAAATTAGTAATGTCTAAGAAGAATCTTACCACCGAAAAGAGCGCGAAAAAAACGCTTCGTACTCAGATTGAAAATACACTGTTTTCCACCTTTGAAGACTTAAAGTCTAAAGTAGGGGAGAAGAAATTTAGCCGTCATGTAAAAAAAGCAAGCAAGATCCTCGCAGCAGGCGCAAAAGATGCAAAACCAAAGAAAGTGAAGAAGGCTGCGAAACCTACAAAAGCAGCGAAAGCAGAAAAAGCAGCAGAACACACGTTAGTTAAAAAGTAAAAAGTAAAAAAACAAAATTCAAAAAGCAGCCCATGCGTTTTGAATTTTAAGATAGCCACTAAACTCATTGTTGATCGTAACAAAATTGAGGTCTGTTTTATGCAGGCCTTTTTTTGTGCCAATAAGCGAATGATTGAGTACCTGAATAATTGAATAACTGAGTAGTTGATAGTCGTAGGGTATGATCGAATAGCAATTCATTCAGTTATTCAATTATTCAGTTATTCAGTCATTCCCCTAGGTGTTTCTACTCGGTTATTTATTTGCGCATTTATGCTCAAACAACGGAAAAGTGACAATAGTATTTTTACAAGGAGTAGAAAAAATAGGCAGTTAAAGAGCAGGTTTTAGTATGCGTTAGGCTTTGGATAAGCACTTATAACTGCCCGGTAATCCCTACACACCAAAACCATCATAATTGCAATGAGAACAAAGTATGCATTCGTCTTTTGTGTTTTCTTCCTGCTTTTTATTGCGCCGCGTGTCTTCGCTCAGGACTTTACCGTTGGTACGGGTACTGAAGGGAATGACAGCGCCACGTTTCCCTCGCCCTTACCGGCTAATTTTGAGGGAAGCAGGTCGCAATACCTGTTTCGCGCAAGCGAATTGCAGGCCGCCGGTCTTACCCGCGGGTTTATAACTGCCCTCAAGTTCAACGTGACTAAGTTGAACGGCGTAGGCAGTTTGCGACAGTATTCCCTTAAAATGGATACGACGTCGGTTACTTCATTAAAGGCCACAACGTGGGAACCTTCGCCTACTCAATATTATACTACAACGACATTGATTCCAGTTCTGGGTGTTAATACACTTACCTTTCCAAATAAATATTTCTGGAATGGAACAAGTAATATCCTGATTGAAATTTGTGTGAATGGCGGAACGCAGCTCGGCGCTAACCAAACGTACAATCCGACTGTTGCATGGACAACAGGTTTGTCATTTAATGCCTCACATACATATGGTGCGAATGATATTACCAGTTTCTGTACAATTGCTACAACAACAGAATTGGGGACAGCTACCACAAGACCTAACATTACTTTTGCCTGGGCGGCTGCACCTCCTGATTGTGCCGGCAAGCCGGTTGCAGGAAGCGTTACGAGTACAAAGACACTTGCTTGTCCAAACGATAAGTTTTTTCTGCAGGGAGTTTATGCTCCGGCTTTGGGTCTGACTTATCAGTGGCTATATTCTACAGATAATGTTACCTGGAACAATATCGCGGGTGCAACAAAAGATACGGTCACTACATCGTTGACTGCGGACACCTATTACAGACTAGCGATGACCTGTGTTGCCAGCGGCAAATCTGATACTTCCACAAGTGTTTTGGTGAATAAAATACCAGGCGTTTCAGGAACATTCACCATTGATAATTCTTTGACGACACCTGGCCCCGGACAGTTTAAATCATTTAACGATGCCTACAATTTCATTAAATGCGGTATCGGCGGACCCGTGGTGTTTAATGTTGTAAACACAGGAACTCCGTATAATGAGCAACTTTTTATAAACAGCATTTTTGGAACTTCGTCAACAAATACTGTTACTTTCAATGGTAATGGTGCCACTATTAACTTTTTGAGTACCAGCTCTGCAACTGCACCGGTGATAAAATTGAACGGTACGCATCACGTGATTATTGACAATCTTAATATCAAGGCGCTGGGAAGCACTTCTTCGCAATATGGTTGGGGTGTTCAGCTGATCAATGATGCTGACTCCAATACCATTAGCAGATGTACTATTACTGTGGATGCTGCGCAAACATCCAATTATGCGGGTATCGTGGTGAACGGAGGTACAGGCTTTACTTCATACGGTTCTTATTGCGATAGCAATTCAATTAGAAATAACACTATCAAAGGTGGCATATACGGTGTTGTTCTTCAGGGTGGAACTACCAGCTTCACTGATTATCCTATTAACAGAAACCAGGTACTTAATAATCAGATAAATGACTTCTATACGGCTGGTATTTATCTGAACAATAACCTTTACTCTAAAATAGAAGGTAATGAATTGACAAGACCATTACGTGCCAATTCAAATACACCTGTTTACGGTATTTATCTAAGCGGTACAAACATGGGCAATCTTGTTTCCAAAAACAAGATCCATGCTATGTTCAACGCGAATCCTACTTTCAATGGAAGCTTTTATGGCGTATATTTCAGTAATGCCAAAGGCGATGTAGGTTTTGAAAACGTTGTATCCAACAACCAGATCTACGACATAAAATGTCTTGGTACATTATATGGTTTGGCAAACTCCGGTGGTAGCTATGCGAATTACTACTACAATACTGTAGTGTTTGACGATGTGAATTCCATTTCTACTAACCCTGCGTACGGTTTTTATGCTACATTCCTTACTTCTGTTGTAGATGTAAAGAATAACCTGTTCTCGATTTCACGCGGAGGTACAGGACTTAAATATGGAGTATGTCTTGCAGATAACAGGATCGCCATGTTTACGATAGACAACAATAACTATTTTAACAACGGGCACCCTACCTATAGCCAGGGTTACTATTTCACTACTCCAATTGCAACATTGGCTGATTGGCAGAATATTACTAAATACGATGCTCTATCAGTTTCAATTGATCCGGGTTTCAAGAGCCTTTCAACCGGAGACTTGACACCTACATCCGCTGCGATGGGTAACAAGGGTATACCTGTTGCTATACTTGATGATATTGCCAACACTGCAAGAGATACGAAAACGCCGGACATGGGTGCGATTGAGTATACCCTGCCTGGTTGTACAACTTCATTCCTTCCGGGTGACGCGTTCTCAAACGTTGGTTATGCAACCTGCGTTGGCAAGCAAGTACTCCTGAACCTGAAGAACAATGATGTTGGTTTAGGGTTGACTTATCAGTGGCAAACAGCTACCAATGTTGCGGGTACATGGTCAAACCTTTCTACAGCAATGGTATCACCACCATATTCATTCAATGCAGGTAATAACACAGTGTATTATCGTGCAGCGGTAGCTTGTAACGGTGGTACACCACAATACACAGCGCCTATCCAAATTGCAATCGGTGGTTATTTCCCTGCCGGCACCTATACTATTGATCAGTCACAGGTAACCGACCCCGTAGGTACCAAAAACTTTAATTCATTTAAAGATGCGGCTTCTGCGATCAGTTGTGGTATTGCCGGTCCTGTGGTATTCAACGCAAAACCTGGCGTGTACAATGAGCACATCAGAATTGCGGCGATCGCAAACAGTTCCGCTACAAACACTGTTACTTTCCAAAGTGAAAGTGGTAACGCAGTGGGAACTGAGTTGACATTCACTTCACCAGACGGTCAAAACAACTATACCGTGCAGCTGGACAGCGCAAGCAATATTAACTTCAAAAATCTTACAGTATCTGCGAAGGGTGTGTTGTATGCGAGAGCTTTTGATATCCTGAATACTGCTTCAAATGACAGCATTCTGAATTGCGTGATCAACTCTGTAAAGCCAGATGCAACATACTATTCAACATTTGGATCGGACCAAACTACGACTGCTGGTATTTTTGCGGGAACAAACCTTACAGGTGGAAAACTGGTGATCAAAGGAAATACCTTCCACAAAGGATCTAAAGGTGTGTACATTGGAGGTTATTCATCTACAGTTCCAGTTTCAACTGTAATATTCTCTGCAAACAATGTAATTGAAGCTAACGTTTTTGACAGCATTTATCACCAGCCTATTTATGCAGCCAATACAAGCAACATCAATATTGTAAAAAATACTATTCCTGTAAAAACTACTTACGGTGCTGCATCATTCCAGCAGGGTGTGTTTGGTATTTACATGAACAATTGCGACAGTGCAATATTGGTAGCTGGCAACAACATCACGTTTGAGAATAACGCTGGTTATACTTATGGTATGTACCTGATTAATAATAATGGTACAGCTACAGGTCGTGGCAAGATCATGAACAACAAAATTTATGGTGTTAACGGATTGACCTCCCTGGCCATTGGTTTGTACAATAGTGCTGCAAGCTATGCTGATGTTATTAATAATGAGATCAGCGTATCAACATCCGTTCCAGGAACAAGTAACAGTGTATATGGCTCGGCGATTACAACAAACAATGCCGCTTACACTAACTATTACAACAATACCTTGTTGAATACTTCGCCTAAGGCGGGCGTTTATAACGTGGCACTTTGGATAGATCACCAATATTACAATAGTGGTGGTGGTACAAATGTGTTTAACAACATCATGGCAAATACTGGCGGTGGCCCGGCTATATTCGTGAACTACACAGCAGAGCATTTGAAGATGGACTATAATCTGCTATATTCAAGCGGTACCATTCTCGTAAAAAGAGGACCGGTTCCAAATGCAAACGAGGCCGCTTACAATGATATTGCAAGTTGGAGAAAGGTATGGTTGCAGGATTTTAACTCCATAGTTTACAATCCTGCGCTGACAAGCCCGACTAACCTGCAACCTGTTGCCTCAGACGCTAACTCATGGGCAATGCAGGGACGTGGTGTTCAGATACCGGGAAACAATAAAGACATTAACGGCAATGCACGCCCTGTATTATTAACAGACGGTGTTCCGGATCTGGGCGCAAACGAGTTTGATCCAACGGTAGCTCCTCCTGATTTGGTGGCGACTCCGGCAACTCCTGCACCAGGCGTTACACAATCGTTCTCTATGGGAAGTGATACCGTAACAAGAATTACATGGGCTCCGGGATCAACTGTACCTGCAACTATTGCATTGAAACGTTATTCAGGCAGATTGCCTGCAGGATTAGATCCTACACAGCAGTCCATGTACTACTATGTAGCTGCGACTACAACAGGAACGGGCCCTTTCAAATACAAGAGTCAGCAGTATTTCTATGATTCATGGATGAGAAATCTCTCAGCGAAATCATATGTGAAAACAGGACAAACAGACGCAACTAATAAATGGGTTGTGAGCGGCGCGAGCCTTATCGATTCATTCAATAACGTTTACACGGATACAGCCTTGGTGTTCATGGATAAGTTTACCGGCATGACAGATGGTAAAATTCCTGTACCACCTGCATACATTACAACAGCTGATAGTCTTAACGTAGGAACACGTTTCTGGGCACCATACGCTCTATATAGGGATATGAATCTGAGCAATGCTCAGCAGTTTAAATTTGCACTGGGTTCTTCTGTAGCAACGCAGGTAACCGTGAGCGTACATGGAACAGGCTATAGCAAAACATATTCTATACCTGCAGGTCAGGTGATTACGACCGACGAGATTCCGAAATATGGAGTGTATGATGGCAGAATAATGACGGAAGGATTATCCAACAGAACTGTGCTGATCGAAAGTAACAATCCTATTTCTGCTGCATTAAGCGGGGAAGGAAGTATTCAGGCAAATGCATTATTAATGCCTACCGGAACCTATGCTAAAGATTACACAACTTTATCTGTGAGCCAGTACAGTGGTTATCCTCCTACTAACAATACAATGGGGACCTCATGGGTAAACGTAGTTGCTGATAATGACAACACGCTTGTGCAAATAACTCCGTCCGGTGCAACAGTAGGTGGAAGAACAGCAGGTACTCCATTCACAATAACATTGAACAAAGGTCAGTCTTATCAGATATTGGGTGCTTTCATAACAAAACACACAATGGCTGAAACAGGCGGTGGAAATGATACTTATGAATCTTACGACCTTACAGGAACAAAGGTGGTTTCCTTACCTAACTCAGATGGTAAATGTATGCCGGTCGCAGTATTTAGTGGCAGTAGCGGAACTGGTATTGATTGTTCAGAAGCTCGCGGTGGTGCAGACAGGTATATGTACCAGCAAAGTTATCCAATGCAGGCATGGGGTAAGAAATTCCTTACCGCTCCACTGGCAACAAGAAACAGCAAAAGCCAAATGTTGTTCAACTTGTATCGTGTGATGGTTAAAGATCCAGCAACAGTTGTGAAAGTTAACGGTGTTCGATTGTTTGGTTTGAGATCTAATACATTCTATCAGTTCTCGTCACGCATTCCTCAGCTCATTGAGGCAGATAAATCGGTCATGGTTTCTCAGTGTATGACATATTTCAACGCTTGTGGCAATGATGAGTATACGAGCCCGGGAAGCAATGAATCAATAACTTATCTGACACCTGTAGGACTTGGCGTGGACAGTGCAACATTCTTCAGAAAAGCAAATGAGAAAACTTACATAACGGCAATTGTTCCAAATGGAGCATTGGGCTCATTAAAAATTGATGGAGGTAGTACATTCGACTCAACTTATGTACACCCGCAAAATTCAAATTACACAGTAGTAATGAAAAGTTTTGCTTCTGCAAACGGTATATCTAAGATCACTTGCGACAGCAACTTTACAGCTCTTGTTCACCAACCATTCAATACTAATGGTTACATGTACAACGTGGGCTTCCAGGTGCCGAGAATTGATCCGAAATTATTCGTCGACAACCTCTACAATGATACAACGGTGCACAATACTTATGCTTGTGCGAACAATAAGTTCAAGCCAACGCTTTACCTTCCAATGCCGGCTAAAACACTGACATGGAAACTAAGTGCAGTAAAAGGTTTAACAACTTCTGCGGCTGATGTAACAGTTAATAATCCGGTGCCTGCGGATACCGTTGAGATCAACTCCCAGGATTACTACCTATATCCATTGAACCAGGATTTGGCGTTCTCTAACACGGGTATTGATTCAATTCCGATTAGTGTAACATATGCTCCGGCCAATCTGCTTAGCTGTGACCAAACAGTTACAAATAGTGTGGTAGTGGTGGTAAAACAAGCGCCTAAGGCTGACTTCACAAACGTGTATGATAACTGTGTATTTTCAACTGCCCAGTTTACTGCAAATGGTACAGTATACAATGGTGCAGCATTCGACCGCTGGAACTGGAACTTTGGAGACAACACCACTGCAACTGGTAAAACGCCAACGAAGAAATGGAACCAGTCAGGTTCATTCAATGTAGGATTGCTGTCAATTTCAAACGATGGTTGTTATGATAGCACCAGTCAGAAAATTGTGGTGAATTCTTGTGATAACATCTTCATACCAAACAGCTTTACACCAAACGGCGATGGTCACAACGATCAGTTTAAACTATACGCCAGCAATGTGAAAGAAATGAAGATGATGATATTCAACCAGTGGGGTCAAAAAATATTCGAAACATCGAACATGGCCAATGGATGGGATGGTACATTAAACGGTAAACCAATGCCATCAGGCGTGTACATGTATGTGTGCAGAGTGATTTTGACCAGCGGTGATATCGTTGACAAAAAAGGAAGTATCAATTTAGTTAGGTAATATTTAAGACAAACACTACCTGTCGGTAAAGGTCCATCTGAAAAATGGTGGACCTTCCGCCAGCCAGGAAAGTCAAAGTCAGTTTGAAAAACCTCAGTGTTTTTCTGAAACAAAAACAAAAAGAAATATCCATAGTGAAGAGCTCTGTAATAATACGTACAGGAAAGACGCGAAAGGTTGGAATTGTTACAAGCAGATCTAGTTTAAAGTGCGGCGGGTGAGGGAATTATGATGCCTGTGATGTTTAGGTCCAAAAACGAAAAGCCAGGTGTTAATAAGCAAACCAAATTAAAGTCCATCCTAAACCCGCTGCAATTTTTTTTAGTTGTTAGTTGATGGTTGTTAGTTGTTAGAATAGCGCAACTGGCAGCAACCCACTAACAACTAATAACTAACAACAAACAACTCAAAGTAAAAACCATAACTAACAAATGAAGTGCATAACAAAAATAACTGCAATGGGCCTGCTGCTATTGGCAGGAATGGGAACTGCGAAAGCACAGGACCCACATTACACCCAGTACTACGTTTATCCTTCGTGGTTGAACCCTGCACTGACAGGCGTGTTTGACGGTAGTGCAAGGGTCTCCGCGATCTACCGCAACCAGTGGGGCAATATTGCTTCTCCTTACCAGACACCCGGCGTTTCAGCCGATTTCAATACCAACAAAAAT